>Ga0209567_10000203_pt1 | contig 31489 bp, 32 predicted proteins | sample COG_12_FD_184756 | JGI IMG/M metagenome (GOLD analysis project Ga0209567, IMG submission 184756) | Pelagic marine sediment microbial communities from the LTER site Helgoland, North Sea, for post-phytoplankton bloom and carbon turnover... | ecosystem: Environmental > Aquatic > Marine > Neritic... | reverse complement strand
CCTCGCTGGGTCCGGCCGGAAGGTCGATGCCACAGTCCCCGAAGACGGCCAGCTTGGCGGCGGTCACCCAGCTGTTGCCCGGTCCTACGATCTTGTCGACCGCGGGAATGGTCTCGGTTCCATAGGCCAGTGCGCCGATTGCCTGGGCGCCACCGGTGGCGTACATCTCCGTGATCCCGAGCAGCGCAGCGGTGGCGAGCAGCGTTTGGTTGAGCTCCTCGTTGGGGCCCGCCGGGGTGGTGGCGGCGATCTCGGCGACACCCGCTACCTGCGCCGGGATGACCCCCATCATCAGGGACGACGGGTAGGCGGCTCGGCCGCCGGGCACGTACACCCCGACCCGCCGCAGCGGCGACCAGGAGCGCTTGACCTGTACCCCGAGCACGGGCTCGACGAGGTGGTCGACGGGCCGCTGCTCGCGGTGGACGGCCCTGATGTTGCCGGCGGCATCCTCGAGGGCGTCACGCAGTTGCGGCGACAGACCTTCGTAGGCGACGGCCATGCGAGCCGGGGAGATCTTGATCCGTTCGATGGGGAGACCGCCTCCGTAGCGGGTGTTGGCGGCATGGAGCGCCTCGTCGCCGTCGCGACGAATCTCGTCGACGATGGCCGCGGCCTGGGCGCGCACGGCTCGATCGGGTACGGGAGACCGATCAACAATGGCTGCGATTTCGTCAGCGGTGGCGTCGGCGAGCTCGATGCGGCGAATGGGCATTGGCGTCTCCTCAGGGAATCAGCTGCTCGATGGGGAGAACGAGGATGCCGGAAGCCCCGGCAGCCTTCAGCTGGGGGAGGACGTCCCAGACGTCGGCGGCATCAACGACGGAGTGGATCGCCACTTTGCCGTTGTGCGCCAGCGGGACGATCGACGGCGCATCAAATCCGGGGATGATGGCCTCGATCTCCGGCAGCGCCGCCTGGGGGGCGTTCATCAGCACGTAGCGCTTGCGGCGACCGGCCACGACGGCGCGCAACATGGTGGCAACCTGATTGACCACCTCGACGGCCGTGCCGGACGGGTCGGCGACGAGCACCGCTTCGGATTCGAGCAACGTCGCGATGGGCCGTAGACCGTTGATGAGCATGGTGCTGCCGCTCGAGACGAGGTCGACGATGGCGTCCGCCACGTCGAGCTTGGGGGCCACTTCGACCGACCCCCGCAGCGGCACGGTGGTGATCGCAATGCCCTGCTCGGCGAAGAAGCGGTCTGTGGTTCGCGGATGTGCGGTGCCGATGCGAAGTCCAGTGAGTTCGGAGACCTCGGTGATGGACGAGGAGGCGGGCACGGCCGCCGTCAGCCGGCATCGCCCGTAGCCGAGTTCGGTCATCACTTCGAGATCGGCACCACTTTCTGTGAGCAAGTCCAAGCCTGTGATGCCCAGCGTCGCCCCGCCGTCGGCGACAAGTTCGCTGACGTCTTCGGTACGCACGAAGAGCAACTCGATCGCCACGTTGCGCACCGGGACCGAAAGCGACCGCGGCGTCTTCTCGTACATGAGTCCAGCCTGGCTGAGGAGGCGCGCGGTGGGCTGCTCCATCCGCCCCTTGTTGGGGACGGCGAGTCGGATACGGTCGCTCATTGGTCGTCCTCGCCGTAGCCAAGCCTGTCGAGCACCAGGCGATAGCCGCCGGCGCCGTGTTGGAGCCATTGGTTGATGCGTGTGATCGTTGCGGTGGAGACCCCGGTCTGGTCTGAGATCTCCCGGTAGGGGAGATGGGTGGTGAGTAGTCGCGCCACGGCCCAACGCTGGCGCATCTCTTCGAGTTCGCGCCGGGTGCAGAGGTCGCGGAAGAAGGCCGCCGCCTCATCTCGGCTCTTGAGTAGGAGGATGGCGTCGAACAATGCAGCGGTGTCCTCATTGCGCCAGTCATCGTCGGTCATCGGCAGGCCCATGCAGAATCGTCCCCGGTCTCGGTAGTAGCGGTTATCACGCTAGCGTTTTAACATGCTAATACGCAAGGAAATCTGAAGGTGATGAACGACATGCAATTCATCCCGGCAATCGATGTGCTCGACGGTCGGGTCGTCCGGCTCAACCGGGGCGACTTTGACGCGGTGACCGTATACGGCGAGAGCCCGGTGGTCCAGGCCCAGGCATGGATGGACCAAGGCGCCGATTTGGTGCACGTGGTCGATCTTGCGGGCGCCCGAGACGGCCGATCCGACCCTGCCCTGTGGCAGACCCTCGGCGATGCCGGGATTCGTTTTCAGGTCGGCGGGGGACTGCGAACCTCCGGGCTGGTTGTCGCCGCGGTTGCGGCTGGTGCCGCTCGAGCCGTTGTCGGCACGGCGGCGGTTTGGGATCCAAAGACGCTCGGAGCGATGCTGGCTGCGGTTGGTCCCGAGCAGATCGTGGCGGCCATCGATGTGCGCGACGGCAAGGCGCAGGGCGCAGGCTGGCTCGATGCCGGGCGCGATCTTGGGGCGGTGCTTGGTGACCTCGCCGCGGCCGGTTTGTCCCGGGCCCTGGTAACGGGCATCGCGCGCGACGGCACCATGGATGGCCCCGACGTCGAGTTGCTCGAACAGGCTGCAGCGGCGGCGCCCGACATTCGGCTGATCGCATCCGGCGGGGTCGGCACACTGGATGATCTGCGGGCTCTGCGCCCCCTGGAGGTCGAAGGGGTCATCGTCGGTCGAGCCCTCTATGAGGGGCGCTTCACCGTGGCCGAGGCACTCGCCGCTCTCGACACTGCCGGCGGCTGAGGTCCGAAACTGCGCCATTGTGTCGTGGAGTGGTTGAATGGTGGGAGATGGGGGGATTCGATCTGTGGCCCGACGCCTCATGGGCGCTCGGTCTACTGCTGACAAGAGGGACGAGATGCCTACACCACACATTTCTGCCGACGACGGGGCGTTTGCCGAAACGATCCTGCTGCCCGGTGATCCACTGAGGGCCAAGTACATCGCCGAGACATTCCTGGACGATGCCGTCGAGGTCAACGCCGTTCGCAACATGCTTGGGTTCACCGGGAGCTACCAAGGTTCACCCGTCTCGGTGATGGGGACCGGCATGGGGATTCCGTCGGCGTCGATCTACGCCACCGAACTGGTAACCGATTATGGCGTCAAGAACCTGATTCGGGTTGGTACCTGTGGTGGGATCGCCCCCGACGTGCACATCCGCGACGTCATCATCGCCCAGGGTGCCTGTACCGACTCTGGGGTGAACCGGGCTCGGTTCGAGGGCATGGACTTCGCCGCCATCGCCGACTACGGCTTGTTGCGTGCCGCAGTTGATGCTGCCATCGCACAGGGCAAGACGGTCCGGGTGGGGAATGTGTTCACCAGTGACTTGTTCTATCACCCCGACATGAGCCGGGTCGACACCATCGAGAAGATGGGTGTGCTCGCCATCGAGATGGAAGCGGCGGGCCTGTACGGTGTTGCTGCAGAGACGGGTGCTCGCGCCCTCGCCATCTTCACGGTGAGCGATCACATCCGGACGGGTGAGTCGACGAGTTCGGCGGAACGGCAGAGCACCTTTGCCGACATGATCGAGATCGCACTCCACGCCGCCACCGGAACCTGAGGGCCGGCAGGATGGGGTCTTCCTTGGCGTCGGTCATGGAGCCGACTCAGTTGCTTGCGGCTGTGTAGCGCTCCATCGCCAGTTGTAGATCGTCCCAGGTGACGGCGATGGCCGTTGAGTCCCGTCGCAATGCCTGCAGGGCAGCCTCACGCAGCAAGCCGGATAGTTCGGCAAACGACAGCCCGTCCGTGCCTGCAATGAGTTGTTCGACGTCGACGTCGTCGGCGAAAGGGACATGCGAAATGCCAAAGAACGCTCGGCGCGATTCAGCCGGTGGCAAACCCAGATAGAGGTGGGTTTCGAGCCTGCCGGGTCGCAGCAGTGCAGGATCGACCAGGTCCTTGCGGTTGGTGGCCCCAATGACGAAGACGTCGCCGCGTTCGGAGACGCCGTCCATTTCGGTGAGAAGTGCGGCGACGACTGAGTCGGTGACTGAGTTGGTCGAGTTGCCGCGCACCGGCGCCAGGGCATCGATCTCGTCAAAGAACAAGATGGCCGGAGCCACTGCCCGCGCTCTGGCAAAGACCTCACGCACGCCGCGTTCGGATTCACCGACGTACTTGTCGAGCAACTCGGCGCCCTTGATGGTGAAGAACGCCGCACCCGACTCGTGGGCGAGCGCCCGGATCACGAACGTCTTGCCGGTACCGGGAGGACCGTGCAGCAGCAGGCCCTTCGGTGGTTCGATGCCGAGCCTGGTGAAGCGCTCCGGCTCTTGCATCTGCCAGATCACCGATTCGGTGAGACGCTGCTTCACCTCGTCGAGGTTGGCGACTCTCTCGAAACCGTACGACGGAATCTCGCCGAGTGACGCGGTGCCCAACGACGGTGTCGTCTCGGAGATGGCCCGCGCCAACAGATCCTCCGATACCTCGCCGCCGCCGGCCGCGATCAGGGCCGAGGCGTGCACCACGGTTGAGATGACGTCCGCGCCAGAGAACCCCGCGGTGCGGTTGGCCAGGTTCGTGAAGTCGATCTCTGCGGTTGGCACTTGCGCCAGCGCCGACTCGAACAGCAACGTGCGCCGCTCGAGGTCGGGAGGGGGGATCGAGAGGGTGCGGGGCAGCATGGCGGAGCCGGCGACGGCATCGGGGAGCTTGGTCACCGATGAGATAGCCAGCACGCAGGCGAGGCGGGGGCGATCTGCGACGGCGTCGAGGAACCAGCGCAAGATGGCGGTCATTTGGTTGCGGAACATGGCGTCGTCGCCGGCGACCGCATCGAGTCGGTCGACAAAGATGACCGCAGGACCGGTGGTCGTCTTGACCGCCTTCTCGAGCAGTTCGAGCAGCTTGTCCGGCTTGAAGACCAACTCGAGTGAGACTTCGTGGACTCTGGCGCCGGCCGCTTCCGCCGCGGCGTTGACCAGCTCCGACTTGCCGCAACCGGCCGGTCCCTCGATGAGTACGCCGGCGACCTTGGGTAGGGCCCACGTGCTCGGCAGGTTTTGCGGTGAGGTCAGCAGCGAGAGCCAGCCGGTCATGGTCTCGAGTTCGTCATCCAATCCGGCCAGTAGCGCTTCAGCCGTGGTCGGCGCTTCGCCGGCCGGTTGGCCCTCCGGTTGAGCGACTACGGCGGGTGGGGCTTCTCCCTGCTCGTAGACGACGGTGCCGTTGCCAACCATGCCGGCGGGGCCGGGCACGACATCGAGCACCTCGAGTTCGACGTCCCCGGTGGCTCCGCTGTCCCCGTACGAGGCGCGGACGACCACCAAATCGCCGATCGTGACCGGTGTGCCCTGGAGCGAGCGGGCGAGATGGCGGGAATCGAGTTTTTCGTCTGTGGAGGAGAGAACGACCCGCGACGCCTGGGGGAGAGGCGCCCGCTGCACGTTGGGGTTGTCGCCGACGGAGAGGCCGGCATTGTGGAGGGTGCGCGGTCCCACGGTGAGGCTGTTGGCGGACGCGACGTCTCCGGGCATGACGACGGCGTGGGTATTCCCCAGTTTGATGACACCACCGCCGGGGAGACCCATCACGGTCAGGAGGGCGGAGTCGGCGCGGGCCTGGGGGTCGGTGCCGGGTCGCAGTACAAATCGCATGAGGATGCAGGCTACTCCGCCCGACGCCGTTGGCACCGGTAGCGCCGTCGGCCCGGGGTTCCACCCTCCGATCGGTCAGCCGGCGAGCGAGTCGAGACGGGGGACGGGGATGGCCGGCATCGCCAACGGGTCGGTGGCGTCGACGATCCGTACTCCGGGACGCTCCAGCCAACGCCACAACAGGCGAGCCTCCTCGGCGACCGCCACCGATGGCGGGACGGCAGCGGGTGCGGTGTCGTGACCGGCGATTCGCATCAGCGGCGGCGAACCGGGAGCGCGCCACGCCGAGGCCAGCCGGCCGTTGTCGACGAGGACGCTGTCGCCGTTGTCGTCCTCGGCCCACAGCATTCCAGCGCCTTGGAGCGCCTGCCAGGCTCGTCGCCGCTCCAAGCTGCGCCCCAGGGCGCGATGACGGTCGCGCAGCGTTGCGGCGTCTTCGAAACGCTCATTGCGGGCATGGTTGACCATGCGTTCCGTGAGCGGTGCCAGCAGGGCATCAGGGTCGGTGGTCACGCCGTGCTCGAGTCCTGTGACGACGGCGGCGTATGCCTCCTCGGTCACGCTGCCGTCACAGGGGCAGACCGCAACACCGAGCTGGGCATAGTTGCAGGCGGCGCTCCGGGCGCCGCCACGGGTCAGGCAGCGTCGAATGGGCACCGCATCCCAGATCGCATGCATCACCATTTCGGCGTGGCGGCGCGAGCGGTACGGCCCGAGGTAGAGGCAGCCGTCGTCGGCGCAGTAGCGACGCACCAAAGACAGGCGGGGGAAGCGTTCGTCCGTCAGCTTGATCCAATGTGGGGATTTGGGTGGACGCGACCTGCGGTTGAAACGGGGGTGGTGGGCGTGGATGAGTCGCAGCTCTGCGATCTCCGCTTCGAGTTCGGTGGCGCACGCGATGTGGTCGATGGCGGTCAGGTCGCGCAGCATCTGTTCGACCGAACGGCGGTCATCGCCGTAGAAGTACGACCGCACCCTCGAGCGCAGGTTCTTGGCCTTGCCGACGTAGATGACGGTCTCGTCGCGGTCGCGGAAGAAGTAGACCCCGGGGCCACGCGGCAACGAATCGGTCAACTCGATCTTGCGGTAGTGCGGCTTGCCCCGGGCGGTCGGCAGTCGCATCAGATCCTCGAGGTGGCTGACGCCGAGCGACCCGGCTCTGGCGAGCAACTCCCAGAACACGTGAGCTGTGGCCTTGGCATCTTCGAGTGCCCGATGGTTCGGGGTTACCGGAGACCTGAAGTGCGCCGCCAGCGAGCTGAGCTTCAGGTTGCGAACCTCCTGGCGGACCAGGCGACGAGCCAGGGCGTGAGTGTCGGCGCTGCGGTTCGGCAGCTTGCCGTAGCCGAGCCGGATGGCGGCTGCGTTCAGGAACGAGATGTCGAAGCGGACGTTGTGGCCGACGATGACGGCATCACCGATGAACTCCAAGAGCGCGGGCAGCGCCTCCTCGATGCGCGGCGCTTCAACGAGCATGAAGTGGGTGATTCCGGTGAGAACCGTGATCATCGGAGGGATGGGCACGCCGGGGTTCACCAACGTCTGGAACGTCCCCTCCAGTTCGCCGCCCACGTACTTGACGGCGCCGATTTCCGTGATTTCGCACGAGGCGGCCGTTGCCCCGGTCGTCTCGAGGTCGAGGACGCAGAAGGGGACTTCGTGGAGCGGTGCTCCCATGTCGTCGAACGTCTGCTGTCGGCCACCGGCCACCTTGTCCTCCTGCCCACCGGACCGTTCACCGTAGAGCGAACATATGTTCGATGTCAAGGATCCGAATCTGGGGCCGTCGCGGTGTTCTACTCTGCGCGCCATGGAATTCTCGGGACGGGTCTATTTCGACATTGGGTCGGGGGACAGTTGGCGCTTCTACCAGCTGATTGCCCGGGCCTTCGAGGAGCGGGTGCAGATTCGGCTCGGATGGCGCAGCTGGGTGGCCGGCGGGGTCGGCGCAGGCCCGCTCACCGGTCAGGAGCGAGCCCAGGCGGCCTACGAGTGGGTGCGTGAGGTGATGCCGACCAAACAAGGAGCTTTCCTTCAGGCACTACTGGTCGCCGTGCATGAGGAGAACAAACCCCCCGGAGCCGACGCCACCATCGCCCTAGCCTGTCGAGTCGCCGGCATTGATGCCGACATCGTGACGGCGGCCGAGGTGGACGGAGAGGGTCGCCGACTCCTCGAGATCTCGATCAGGGAGGGGAACGAACTCGGGGTTGTCGGCGTGCCGAGCGTGTATCGCCTCGGTCCGGTGCTCCAGGTGCGCACCACAGGGGCGGTGACGCACGGCAAGGCTTCGGATCGGCTCGAGACCATCAACCGCATGTTGGAGGACGACGGATTGTGGGAGCTGCGCAAGCCATGAGCGACGGGACCGGCTATCGCTGTACGCATTGCGGCAACAAGACCCGTTTTGATGTCTATGAGACGGTGCGGCGGCGGCGTTTCGAGCACGCCACCCTCGGCGGGGAGATCGCAATCGACGAGGAAGAGATCCTGGAACGCAACATCGACCGGATCGTGTGCCGCTGGTGCGACCGGGACGACGCGATCGAGGAGCTACCGGCCAACCCCACGTAGCCAGCGAGAGACCGCGCCGACCAGGGGTACTACGCGGACCCCGCCGGCAACGCAATGCCTACTTCGGCGGCACCGAACCGCTTCCACCGGGCGAGATGCGGGTGTGCTTCTTGGGCAGCACCCCATGGCCGCCGACCCGGTCGCAAGCCGGCACGTCGATGCTCGTGGAGTTGGGCAACGACGGTCCCCAGCCGCGCCGCTTCTTCTTCGACCTCGGCAACGGCAGCGTCAAGAACGCGGTCGCACTCCAAGTGCCGCCGGCGCTGATCAACGACATCTTCATCAGCCACCTCCACAGCGACCACTACGCCGACCTTCCCTACAGCCAAGTACGCTGCGGGCGCCGACGTCTTCGTCTCCGAGGGCCAGCTCGACACCCCTTCGTTGCAGGCGCTCAAGTTCGGCATGCCGCCCGACGTGGTGCAGTACACCATCGACTCCTGGCACACGATGTGCTACGCCGCCGGATACCTCTTCGAGCAGGCGCAGCCGCGGATGGCTGCCATCAACCACTACGAGGCCGGGGGTGGAACAACTGACGCCGAGGCCATCGCCGAGATCAGGGCGCATTGGAAGGGCCTGTTCATGTGGGGTGGTCCCGACGTGCAGATCCTCAATGTCACCAAGGACGCGATGTGGGTGCGCGAGGCCGCGTTGCCGGACGGTGCCGCGGTGGCATCGATGGATCCACGGATGATGTTCCCACCGGGGGTTCCGATGCCGGACAAGATCGAGATTCCGAGGCCCAAGTTGCCGCGCGAGGAACAGCAGGAGCAGTTCCTGCGGGACATGGAGATTGATCCGCACCTGTACTACCCAGACGACGCCTATCGCCCGCCCACGCAAACCTGGCCGGACGAGGGCTGGTTCATTGACCCCCAGAAGATGCTGAAAGCGCGCGGCATCGACGTCGATGAGGACGGATAGGTTCAGTCGTAGCGCAGCGGGGTGCCGCTCGGCGGCATCCCGCTCGCGTTGACGTCGGCCCAATGACCGATCCTATTCTCTCCCCTGGGGCCAGAACCGAGCCCATCACGTCTCCGACGGGTCGCCCGGTGCCGGTGACGCTGCTGACCGGGTTCCTCGGCGCCGGCAAGACGACGCTGCTCAATCGGATCCTCAACGGCGATCATGGGTTCAGGGTCGGCGTGCTGGTGAACGACTTCGGTGCGGTGAACATCGACGCGGACCTGATCGAGGGTGTCGAGGAGAACACGATCAACCTCTCCAGCGGCTGTGTGTGCTGCGAGGTGCGCGACGACCTCGTCACCTCTCTGGAGGAGTTGCTGCTGCGGCGACGCGAAATCGACTACGTCATTCTCGAGGCCAGCGGTATCGCCGACCCCGAGGATGTGGTGATGACCTTCCTCGATGCAAAATACGAGGACTTGCTTCGGCTCGACAGCATCACGTGCTTCGTCGATGCCGACGGCGTCTACGACGAGCGCGACGATCAAGAAGTTGCCATGCTCAAGCTACGGTAAATCGGGTTCGCCGACCTAGTGATCCTCAACAAGGTCGACCTCGTCGGGCCGGAATACACCAAGGCGCTCCGAGGGTGGATCGACGGGCTGCTCAACCGCGTCCGGATCGTCGAGACGGAATACTGCGATGTGCCGCTCGAGATCCTGCTCGCCGTTGGGAGGTTGGACCCCGGGGTGGTCGACGATCTGAGCACAGCGGACAACCCCCATGCCGAGGGGACAGGATTCGTGACATGGCACTACACCAGTACGGAGCAGCTTTCGTTGGATGACCTCCGAGAGGTCATCCGGACCTTGCCGGCCGCCGTCTATCGCTGCAAGGGGTTTGTATACGCCGCTGAGGATCCCAACGAACGTTTCGTCATCCAGACAGTGGGACGACGCAGCACCGTTGCCTCGCTGGGAGCCTGGGGAGAGCGGGCCCGACGCACCGACCTGGTGCTGATCGGCGCGACCGGCTCCCTGGACACCGACGAGCTCAAACGTCGACTCGACCAGTGTCGCATCGGCTGAGGCTCCACAGGCGCCCGGGGTAGCCTCAGTCCGACGACTTAGGAGGGCACATGGGCTTACGTCTCGATCTCATCGGTCTTGTGGTGGCAGATATGCCGCGGGCATTGGCGTTCTACCGGCGGTTGGGCCTTGACATTCCGCCTGAAGCCGACGACGAGGGCCACGTCGAGTACACGCTTCCCGGTGGTCTGCGGCTGGCGTGGGATACCGTCGAGGTGGTTCAGAGCTTCTCTTCCTGGGAGCCGGCCCTGGGCGGCCATCGCATGGGGCTGGCTTTCTTGTGTGACACGGCCGCAGAGGTTGACGCGAGCTATGCGCAGCTGATGAGTGACGGCTATCGCAGTCACCTGGAACCGTTTGACGCCTTTTGGGGCCAGCGGTACGCCACGGTCTTCGATCCGGACGGCAACCCGGTCGACCTGTTTGCCCCGCTGTCCTAGCGGTCGGGGCCCTCGCGTTGGCGGACCGCCTCGTAGAGCATCACCGCGGCGGCTACCGACGCGTTCAGGCTGTCGGAAACGCCCGCCATTGGGATGGCGACCGTCGCTTCCGGGGACCGGAACGTCGTGGTGAGCCCGGCATCCTCGGCACCGACGACGATGGCGGTAGGCGTGGTGAGGTCGGCGTCCCACAGACTGCGGTCCGCCTCAGGTGAGGCGCCGACCAACTGCAGCCCGTGCCGGCTGATCCAGCCGAGGGCTGCTGGTGCCGATGCCGTCGCAACGGCGATGGCGAACACGGCGCCTTGTGAGGCCCGGATCACATTGGGGTTCCACAGGTCCGCAACCTCTGAGGCGACGACGACGGCATCGACGCCGGCGGCGTCTGCCGTGCGCAACATGGCCCCGACGTTGCCCGGCTTCTCCACGGCTTCGATCACGAGCACCAGCGGATCCGCACCCAGCAGGAGATCGTCGAGCGGCCTTGGGGGGATGGGGGCGACGCCGAGCAGTCCGTCGGGATGGCGTCGCAACGAGATACGCCCGAAGGCGCCGGCCCCCATCTCGATCAGTTCGGCCCCGGAGCCTGCCAGGGTGGCGGCGAGGTCGCGGTCGGCATCGCCGGCGAGATCGGGGGCAACGACCACTTGGTCGATCGTTATCCCCGCGGCCGCGGCTCTGGTCAGCTCACGGTCACCCTCGATGAGGAAGCGGTTGGCTGTGGCGCGACCGCGCCGATCCTTGAGTTGCGCCAGCGACTTCACCAGCGGATTGGCGGTGCTGGTGATTTGATCTGCCACCGCTACCAGCCGCTTCCGCCGCCACCAGAGAAGCCGCCTCCGCCGCCGAATCCGCCGAAGCCACCACCGCCGCCCCAGGAGCCACCACCCCACGAGGAGCCGCCGCCACCGGAGAAGCCGCCACCGCCGCCCCAGCCGCCAAACCCGCCGGCGCCGGACCACCATGAGCCGCGGTCTTGGGACCATGACTGATCTCGATAGATCGGCTCCCAGCCGTAACTGCCGTGATGGCCCTTGGTGATGACCCAGTGATAGAACAGCAAGGTGAACGGGTCGAAGTTGTACAGACCGCGGGGGATGGGTTGTCCGGTCCACGTGTCGGTTTGATCCCGGGTTCCCTCGTGGGCGAGCTCTGGTGCAAACCGGTCGGCGTCGTCGATCGTGCTGCGCGCCAGTGCCTGGCGTTGGGCGGCGTAGGAGAGAGCGAAGACCCTCGCCCCGCGCGGGTCGGAAGCACCAAAGGCCGCAGCGATGTCGGCATAGCTGCCCTGCAAGCCCATCGCCGCAAGGGCCTCTCGGGCTTCTAGCCAGCGGCGGATCGCTTGGGCAGGTTCGAGCGAGATCGCCAGGAGGCCGGCGATGGTCTTGCGCGAGTCTCCTGTGACGTCGTGTTCGGCGAGCTGGTCTCGCAGGATGGCGTATGCCTCCGGCCCGTCGTCGCGCCGACGCAATAGCGCTGTCGTGATCGCAATGGGGAGTCCGAGCCGGTCAGCTTCGCGGCGGACTCGCTCGATTTCCCCCGGTTCTTGGAGCCCGGCGAGGGCGTACTCGACGGACTCGTCGGGTTCAGAGCCGCGGCCCCGGTTTTGGCGATAGGCGTCGAGAAACTCGTCGACGTCCGCCTCGTCGTTGTTCATCAGTAGCAGGGCTGCGATCGCGGGGATGTCGAGACCATCGCGGGCCAAGACGTCGCCCGCCGACTCCAACTGCTTGCGGACGCGCTCGTAGTCGCTATAGGAGGTGTCGATGCTGGTCTCGAGGTCCGCCAGTGCGGCGGCGACGGCAGGACGGGTCGTGCTGCTGGGAAGCTTGCGGTAGAGGGTCTCGAGCCGGTCGGTCTTGTCCTTGGCCCTTGCGTACACAGATTCGAGCTCGCTCAGCGATGCGGAGAGCGAGGCCTCGTGGTCCAAGGCCGCCGCGGACTGCACAAACCGTTCGCCAGCGTCCGTGGGCGCCATCCAGCCCAGGGGAGTGGCCACCAGGTAGGCCGCGATGGTCTCGGCGGTGCGACGGCGCGCCGCGGCGACCCGGTGCGGACGCAGCGCCGTGATGACGCGGTCGAGGTCCTTTCGCTTGACGTCAAAGAGCTCTGGCTTTTTCCAATCGACCTCGAGCGCGTCGTGAGTCGCTTGCTGCAGTGCGCCCTCCAACAGCGCCCGTTCCCCCGAGGCCAGCAATTCGAGCGGCTCAGCCGTCTCGAGCAACAGCCGGTCACGATCGATGATGACAACGAGACCTTCGGCCCACACCGCTTCCAGATCGGGGATGTCGCCGGGATCGCGGCCCTCAGCGACGGCTCGCAACGAGCGCATGGCGTCGCCGGTCGTCGTTGGCGGGGCGTCGCCGGCGAACGGGACGGCGAAGTCGGTGAGGAGGGCCAACTCGTGTCCGGCCGGCTCCAGCTTCTCGAGGTCGCCGTCGATGAGTTCCTCACGTCGCTTGGTCTCGCGCCGGTCCCGTTTGCGGGCGTTCTGACGGACGGCCAGACCACCGCCGATGGCCGCAGCACCGACCAAGCCTCCAAGGACGAGCCAGCCCGAGCCGCTTTCGTCTTCGGGTTCGGCGATGACTGGGGTCACTTCGGGGTCGACCGCAACACCGTGGAACACCGCAAGGGCCTGCTCGAGGCTGCCGACGATGGCGAGGGTCCCGCCCTCGAAGTCGCCGACACCAAAGAAGCTGTTGCCGGCACCGGCCACTGCGTCCTCTGGGATGGTGACCCCGGGGCCGGTCACGATGGCAGTGAACTGTGCGTCCAGGTCGACCAGCACGACGATCCCGTCGTCACGCGTCGCGTCGCCGACGCCCCACGCGTTGCCCAGGTTGGTGGCAAATGCCAGTGGGTCCTGACCGCGGCTGTCGGTGACGATCACAATGGCGATGTCGTTGCCGTAGCGGCCGACGAGGCGGTCGATGGCGTCCTCGACCCGTTGCGGATCGGCGACGACACCCGGCTCGTCGGTGAACCAGCCGACACACACGACACCTTCGTAGACGCCGCACTCGACGGGCCCGGTGGGCTCCTGGGCCGCCGCGAGTCCGGGGGCAAGTGCAATCGTCGCGAGGATCAGGAGGAGGGCGGCGGGGATGGGGCTACGTCTCATCCTGGAAACGGTAGCCGAGCCGGGATCGGCGGGGGTCAGCCGCCGGCGCGCGCTGAGGTGGTTGCCGGCACCGGGTTCAATTCCGCATCGACTTGATAGAGGGTGCAGAGCGCGTCGCGGCTGCCCTCAGCCCAGGATTCCTGCTCGGGGATGAACGTCGTGTAGTCCCAGATGAACACCTCGTCGTCGAAGGAGACCCCGGTGTAGTCCAGGAACGCCTCGAAACAAGCATCGGCCGCCTCTTCGAACAGTTCGAAGTCACCTGGCCACGACCCGTCGTTGCCGACCAGAAGGACGGAGGCGAACATCTCATAGTCATGGGGTTCGGTGCAGTCGACCGTGTCGACCTCGGTGATCGCCTCCGACCCCGGATCGTTGAAGCAATCGCCGGCGCTGAGGTCCTCAATCGAGGTGCTGCGGCTGAGGTACGAGATCCCCAGGATGGCGAGGAAGACCCCACCGACGATCCATCCGCGCTTCGCCCACAGCTTCGAGCCGAGGCCGGGTTCGGTGGTGGTGACCGGCCCGTCATCGGGGTTGAGGGGAGGCGCCTCGTAGCCCGTTGGGGGAGCCGGCCGGCCGCGGGCGGCGGCCGGTTGGAAATCGGCAGGTATCAAGGGCTCGTCGCCGGTTGGCGCCGTTGTTTCGGTCGCAGGAGCCTCGGGCTGCGGCGCCTGCTGAGCTGGAGTTTCGGCCGCGGGAGGTGTCGATTCCGGCTCCTCCAGGGCATCTGGAGTCGAGGGACGCACCAACTCTCCTCGCGCCTGACGAAGAAGTTCCTCGCTCGAGAGCGGTTCTTCATTGCTTCGGTCGGTCATCGTTTCCTCGGGGCTGTGTGGTCTGGTCTGTCATCCATCGGCGCCGACTCGGGAAGACCTGAGCATGGCGTTGTGGGCAGCACCGTACCGCAGAGCATGCGGGGCGCCCCGCCGTTGTGTGCGAATCAACCGGTTGATCGTCTTGAGGGCCGTCGTCTTGCCGCACCCCGGTCGGCCGACCGGCACGGCGATCTCGCCTTCGGGAACACCGAGCGACAGGCATCGACCGCAGGCTCGCTCGTGTCCGCGTAGGGCTTACCAACCGCCTCGAGGCGGATCATAGGTTCGGGCACGTCCGCTCCCGTCGGTTGCCGCCACGCCGACCAACACCATAGAGCCGGTCGGTGTTGCGATCGGTGACGTCGGGTAGGTTTCGGGCTCATGGCGACACGATCGATCCCGCTATCGGCACCGTTGGACCTGCCGCTGACGATGCGTGCGTTGGGGACACCCGCGCTCGAGCGGGTGCCGGTCACTGCGACCGAGGCATGGCGGGCGACCTCGACCCCCGACGGGCCGGCCACGCTGCATCTCCGGCTTGGATCCGGCTCGGTGGATGCGGAGGCCTGGGGCCCCGGCGCCGGCTGGGTGCTGGAGTGTGTCCCCGACCTGATCGGCGTCGACGACGACCTCGATACGTTTGATCCTTCGCCGGGTGTCGTGCGGGATCTGCACCGCCGTGCGAGCGGGCTGCGGCTCGGCAAGACCGGCCGAGTGTTCGAGGCTGCGATGCCGACGGTGCTGGCCCAATTGGTGACGGGGGTCGAGTCGAAGCGGTCCCACCGGCGGATCGTCGCCGCCTATGGGGAGCCGGCCCCGGGGCCTGGGGATCTGCGGGTGCCGCCGACGCCTCAGGTGATCGCACAACTCGACTACTCGGAGTTGCATCGCTCTGGCGTCGAACGCAAGCGAGCATCGATCCTGATCGAGGTCGCCCGGCGAGCGAAGCGACTCGAGGAGGTCGTTGATCTCCCGCGTGATGAGGCGTACCGACGGTTGCAGGCGGTGCGTGGTGTCGGCCCGTGGACGGCGGCCTACGTCATGGGGATCGCCTGGGGCGACCTCGACGCCGTGCCGGTCGGCGACTACAACCTGCCCAACCTGGTCTCGTGGGCACTGGCCGGAGAAGCACGCGGCGACGACGATCGCATGCTCGAGCTACTCGAGCCCTACCGTGGCCACCGCCGCCGGGTGCTCGTGCTGCTCAAGGGCTCTCCCATCAAAGAACCCAGATATGGCCCCAGAGTCGCCCTGAGAGACATCGAATCGAGCTAGTGCGTCGACCAGCAACCTGCGGTTGCTGGTCGAGTTGTCGCCTGCGCCCCCGCCAACCAGCGAACGTTTCTGGTCACAGCACTAGCGACGCAGACCGTAGGCCACAGACGGAGGGGGCGGCCGCACGCGGTCGGCTAGGTCACGCCCTCAGGTTCGGCTGGGTACTCCCGGTATGCCCCGGACGCGACCACGTCGGTGATCACCTCGACCGCGTCCCACACGTCCGTGAAGGTTGTGTAGAGCGGGGCGAGGCCGAGGCGAATCGTGTCGGGTGCCCGAAAGTCGGGTATCACCTTGCGGTCGATCAGTGCCTGGGTGATGGGGTAGGCGTCGGGGTGGAGCAGGGAGACGTGTCCGCCGCGCTGATTCGGGTCCCGCGGCGAGCCGAGGGCGAACCCGAGACGCGCCAGCGACGCGTCGTAGCGGGTGATGAGGAACTCGGTGAGTCGAACGCTCTTCGCCCGGGTCGCCGCGATGCCTGCCTTGGCGCTCAGCGCGATGCCTGCCTCGGCGCCACGGAGAGCGAGGATCGGCGGCGTCCCCGCCGCAAAGCGGCGAATGCCGGCGGCGGGGGAGTAGGTGGGGTCGAAAGCGAACATGTCGGCGTGGCCGAACCATCCGGGGATCGGCGTGGCGAGATGCTCCTGCAGGTCATGCCGGACGTAGAGGAACGCCGGGGCTCCCGGCCCGCCGTTGAGGTACTTGTAGGTGCACCCGACGGCGAGATCGACGTTGTGGCCATTGAGGCCGACCGGGACGACACCAGCCGAGTGGCTGAGGTCCCACAACGCCAATGCCCCGGTGTCGTGGGCCGAAGCGGTGATGGCACCCAAGTCGGCGAGGGCGCCGGTCTTGAACCCAACGTGGGAGAGCGAAACCACGCCAACATGCTCGTCGAGCAGCGGGCCCAGGTCATCGACGGTGGGTCCTGTTGTCCGATCCGCGGAGGCGATCCGCAACTGTCCGCCGGCGGCGTGGGCCACCGCGTCGAGCACGTACAGGTCGGATGGGAAATTGGAGCTGTCCGAGACGATGTCGGTGCGTCCGGTCGCAGCGAGGGCAGCTGAGGCGAGCTTGAACAGATTCACCGACGTCTGATCAGTGATCAACGTCTCGCCCGGTGCCGCGCCAACGACGGGGGCGAGCACGTCGCCGACCTGTTCCGGAAGCCCGATCCACTCGCCTCGCCAGGAGCGAATCAGACCGCGACCCCACTCCTCGTGAAGCGTCTTCTGGATCCGTTCGACACCGTCGCGCGTGGGACGACCGAGCGAATTGCCATCGAGGTAGATCAGGTCGGGGTCCAGGATTGAGAAGCGGTCCCGATAGCCGGCCAGTGGATCGGCGTTGTCCATGGAAAGGGCGTCGCAGCGAGTCATTGTGGGAGTGTGCCACAGCAACGGCTCGGTAGGGTGAGTCGTTGGTGCAGTCAGGCATCGCGACTCGAAAGGCAACGTGAGCAAGCCCAGAGCCCGCGCCTACGCGCTGACCACGATGGCGAGCAGCCCGATTGCGACGTACAGGGAGCCCCCGATGGCCAACCAGAACGCGCCGGGGTCGGCCGCTGGGCGGTCGTAACCCTTGCGCAGGTGGTCCATCGCCAGCCTGTTGCCGTCGCCGCGCATGTAGTGGTTGCGGCCGACGCCTTCACCTGGGCCGTAGACGGAGTATCCGCCGCCGGTGAGCCCGCCACCCAGCAGGCAGATCGCACCGAGAATCACCATTGTGTAGCCAAACGCCGTCGCCACCGGGGCGCCGAGCATGACCCCGGCGATCAGCCCGACGGCGGTCCCCCCCACGAGCCCGGCAAAAAACACCGCGAGGCGGTCCGGGAGCCGCTCCCGAAAGCTTGGCTCGCTGATGGTGGCGCGATCCGACTCGACCATGCGGTGACCCTGTTCGTCCACCCCATCATCAGGCCAAGGCGTCGATACTGCAAGGACCGATGCCGTAGCGGAGGCGAACCGATTCCAACCGCTCCGGGCTAAGACCGATGCGGATCTAGAACAGCTCGTACTCGTCGGCGATGAGGCGGTCGCGTACGCCGTCCCAATCCTCGAAGCAGTCCTTGACGACGGCCGCTACATGGGCCTCGTCATGGGGACCGCACACCTCGATGTGGGCCGCCTGGGGGTTCGTGACCGGGTGGCCGATCGACGACAGCAGGCGCACCGTGACCTCGCTGATATCGGACTCGGCGATGAGGCGAGTGGCGACGTCATGGCCGACGGCGTGATAGGTCTTGCCGACGTGCGCTGCGGGGTTCTTGCCGGCGGCGGCTTCGAGGCTCATCGGGCGGTACGGCGTGATCAACCCGCCGAAGCGATTGCCCCGGCCAACCTGGCCGTCGTCTCCTGCCTCGGCTGATGTGCCGCTGAGGGTCAGGTACTCCGAGCCTTCGCTGTCCGCTTGGTTGACGGCGACGTCGACGTCATCGCCGAGAATCTCGGTCGCAATACGGACGGAGGCTTCGCGGACCTTGCCGATTGCATCCGCGTACTCGGCACGGTTCTGCACGGATCGAGCCATGACGGGTGCTGCGACGGTGAGACGGGCATTGTCGTCGCTTCTTGCCCCCATGACCTTGATATCGCGGCCGATCGGAACGGTCGCCCGAAACTCGTTGCTGTTGAGCGTTGCCTCTACCCGGTGGACCATCTCCTCGAGTGGTGAGCGGGGGAGTGAAACTGCGGCGAATGAGGTGTCGTTTGCCAGGGGTGCGGAGGCCACCGACCTGGTGACGACTTCTTGGAGGTCGACCGATGACTGACTGAGCCATACCTCAACCTCGAAGGCATCGGGATCGGCGTCCGGGAGAATCTCCAGCAGCTTGCGGTGGTACTCGACTGCGAGCGCCTCTTTGTCCGGTCGGTAGCCGCTATTGAAGTCGGCCTTGCCCACCAGGACCAGCTTCGACTTCTTGGTGTGGCGGCCGCCTCCGAAGCCGACATCAACCGATCCGGCGGCAAGCACTGCCTTGTCGACGTTGAACGCCTGGACCTGGCCGGTGTGCTCGAGATATGCCGTCGCAAGTTGCTGGGCGAGCTCTTCCGCGAGTCGGTCGCAGATCGTGTCGGGGTGGCCGACGCCCTTTCGTTCGACGAACTCGACGTGTGGCGCGTACGGCGACCGATGCGTGATCAACAGATTCATGGGCTCCCCCCGGGACGTGAAATCGGCTCAGATGCTACCTGCCTGGTGCCGGCTTCGGCACATTGGTTCGGACAGAGCAGGCTTGGCGGTCGGCCTCCGTTGTCACCCCGGCCGGGTCCGCCCGGATTCCTGCCCAGATACTGATCGCTCGGCACCGCACCGCCCTAGCCTTGCTGCATGGACGATGATCCGGCCACAGTGGCCCTGCACGCCGATGGCGAACTCGCCGAGCTCCCTGACATCGCCCCGGCGATCCGGCCGGCGACTACGTTCGCCAAGGAGGGGACGCGGCGGTACTACCGGCGCGACTCGCATGAGACGACCGAACGGCTCGAGGCCGTCCTGGCTGCGCTCGAGGGTGGCAGCGCCGTGGTGTACCCGTCGGGCATGGCCGCGGTCGCCGCCGTCTTGCGGTTTCTTCGCCCGGGCCGGATTGCCCTCCCCGAGGACGTTTACCACGGGGTGCGATCCCTGGTCTCCCGGGAGGCCGGGCACGGAAGCTGGGACATCACATCGACCAACCAGCTGGCCGCCGGCGATGTCTGGTGGGTGGAGACGCCCTCGAACCCCAAGTGCCTCATCACTGATCTCGCCGGGGTGGCAGCTGAGGCTCACTCGCGCAACGTCTGTGTCGTGGTCGACGCCACATTCGCTACCCCCGTACTGCAGCGCTCGCTCGACCTTGGTGCGGACTTCGTCGTCCACGCGGCTACCAAGTTCATCGCCGGTCACTCCGACGCCATGGGTGGCGTGGCAGTATCTGGCGACGCTGCGGTTGCGGCGCAGCTGCGCGAGATCCGCCGTGACGACGGAGCCATTCCTGGAGCACTCGAGACCTGGCTGGCGCTGCGTGGTGTGCGCAGCCTGCCGCTGCGGGTCGAGCGTCAGTCGGCATCCGCCCTCGCCATCGCCGAGTATCTGGAGGGCCGGGTTCGCCGGGTCTGGTATCCAGGCCTACCCAATCACCCTGGTCACGGCGTCGCCGTCCGGCAAATGGCGGCATTTGGTGGAGTGCTCTCGTTTGAGGTCGAGTCAGAGGGACATGCCGCTCGGCTGGTCCGGGCCCTGCGGCTCTTCCGCAACGCGACGTCGCTGGGTGGCGTGGAATCGCTCGCCGAACACCGCATCGAAGCCGACCCCACGGCTCCGCCCGGTTTGATTCGCCTTTCCGTCGGCCTTGAGAGTCAGGCAGACCTCGTCGCCGACCTCGAACAGGCGGCTCTCGCGGCAGGAGTCGACTCCTGAGCCTGCTCCCGCCCTCGGTGGCGGCCTGGGTGGAAGAGGCCCTGGGGGCCGATGCCTGGATCGTCGGCATGGACTCCGTCTCGGGAACCCATCTCAACGCAGTCCACACCGTTGAGGCGGCGCTGGGCAAGGCGGGGATGGGTTCGTTTGTCGTCAAGCGTTTTCCCGCGGAACCACCCGAGGAGCAGGTGCGCGCGGTGACCCGGGAGGCGACCAACCTCGAATTGCTCGCTGCTACGAACGTTCCGGCCCCCCGGCTAGTCGCCGCCGACCCATCCGGCGGCGAGGCGGGCGAGCCAACCCTCATCATGCAGCGGCTCCCCGGCGCGGTGGTGCTAGATCCACCCGCCATCGAAGTCTGGCTCCGGGGAATGGCGGAATTGCTGCCCACCGTCCATGAGGTGGTGGTGCCGATTGGCACCGAGGTACGGCCGTTCTCGACCTATAACAACGTCGAGGAGCTGGACGTTCCCATCTGGAGTGCCGACCCGGCCCTGTGGAGCTTTGTGCTCGACACGGCTGGCGGCCCCGCCCCGGAATCGGCCTACTCGTTCATCCACCGAGACTTTCACCCCGGCAACGTGCTGTGGCTGGGGGATTTGACGTCAGGGTTGATCGACTGGGAGCCCGCCTCCATTGGCCCGTCGGCGATGGATCTGGCCCACTGCAGAGTGAACTTGGCCAGGCTCTACGACGTTGCCGTTGCCGACGCCTTCCTGGGAACCCATGCGGCGTTGACGGGTGGATACGACCATCAGCCGTATTTCGACTTGCTTGCCGTCATCGAGACGTTGCCCCAGGCGTTACCGCCGTACGGCGGGGTTCTGACCCCACACCGGGCCAAACTCGAGGCCTACGTCAGGTCCGTGGTCCGCCGCTTCTGAACCGCTACCAGGCCTCATGGTGTACGACCTCGGCGGTATCCTTGCGGCCTCGGGCCAGTGAGCCGCTGCGGCGGTCGGGTGCGGCGTGGCCGATAGTGACGATGCCGATCGGCTCTGCTTCGTCGGGAATCCCGAGCTCCTGCTTCAGTTCCGGCATGGCGTGCGACCCAAGAAATCCGGCGGCCAACCCCTCATCCACCGCCGCGAGCAGCAGCAACATCATGGCGGCCCCCCCATCGACCCACCAGTAGGGAACCGGCCAATCTTGGGCCTTACCTTCCGCCACCTTGTCGGCCTCGGCGTAGCGATCGCGGTAGACCCTCTCGCTCACGCAGACCACGACATGGACCGGTGCCCGTGAGATCCACGGATCAAACCCATTGGCAACATACGCGGGCTCGTCGGCCAGCTCGGCAATGCGGCGGCGGCGCTGCGGCTCGGTGACGACGACGAAGGCCTGGCCTTGGCTGAAGCCGGCCGATGGGGCGCGCCGTGCCGCGGCAAGGATACGTTCCAGGGAGGCTTCATCGACCGGCTCATCCGTGTAGTTGCGGACGATCCGGCGCCGCTTGACGACCTCTGCGAACTCCACGGCTACACGTCGGCGAGGGCGGTGACGACGCTCTCGACGGCATCTCTGCCGTCGGCGAACAGCATCATCGTGTTGTCGAGGTAGAACAGCGGATTGTCGATCCCCGCAAAGCCAGGCGACAGGCTGCGTTTGATGACGATGCAGGTGCGGGCGTGGTCGACTTCGAGAATGGGCATCCCATAGATGGGGCTGCCGGCGTCGTCGCGCGCCGACGGGTTGACGACGTCGTTGGCGCCGATGATCAGCACGGCGTCAGTCTGCGGCAGCTTGGGATTGGATTGTTCGAGGTCGAGCAGCTGGTCGTAGGGCACGTCGGCCTCGGCGAGCAACACGTTCATGTGGCCCGGCATGCGGCCCGCCACCGGGTGGATGGCATAGTTGACCTCGACCCCACGTTCTTCGAGGACGGTGGCGAGGTCCCGTACCGCGTGTTGGGCCTGGGCGACGGCCATGCCGTAGCCCGGCACCACCATCACACTGTCGGCATAGGCGAGGGCAATGGCAACATCGTCGGGGGTTGCCGACTTGACCGGTTTGTCGCTGGTCGTGATGGGCCCGGTCCCCTCGGTACCAAAACCGGAGAACAAGACATTGGCGAGTGAGCGGTTCATCGCCTCGCCCATCAGCATGGTGAGGATGAAGCCGGCCGCTCCCACCAGTGCTCCTCCGATGATGAGCGCCTGGTTGCCGACGACAAAGCCGGCCATGGCAGCGGCCACGCCGGACAGTGAGTTGAGCAACGAGATGACGACCGGCATGTCGGCCCCGCCGATCGGGGTCACGGCGAGGACACCGAGAATGAGGGCGGCGGCTGCGACCAGCCAGTAGGCAAGTGTCGAATCAGCTGCGACGGCCCAGATGCCGCATCCGACGATGGCAATGGCGAGCAGGGCATTGAGGATCTGCCCACCGGCGAAGCCGAGTGGCCGGCCCGGCAGGATGCCCTGGAGTTTGCCGAAGGCAACGAAGCTGCCGGAGAACGTCACGGTGCCGATCGCGAGCGAGAGCACCACGGTGATGCCGGTCTCGACGTCGAAGACGCCTGCGGCCTGATCGACGGCAACGAGGGCAACCAGCGTCGAGGCGATGCCGCCAAATCCATTGAAGGCGGCGACGAGTTGGGGCATGTCCGTCATTTGCACCCGGATGGCCAAGACGGCTCCGACGGCACCACCGACCACGAGGCCTGCGATGACGGTTCCCCAATTGGTGATGTCCTGGTCGATCAGCGTGATGACGATGGCGGCCAACATGCCTGCAGCGGCGAGCGTGTTGCCACGCCGGGCGGTGCGGGGCGAACCGAGCTGCTTCAGTCCAAGAATGAAGAGAACGGCGGAGCCGAGATAGAGAAGCTCAGTCACGCTTGCGCTCCGGCTTCTTCTTGAACATCTCGAGCATACGATCGGTCACCATGAAGCCGCCGACCACGTTGATCATGGCCGAGGCCACGGCAAAGAAGCCGAGCACGGCAGCCAGTGTGCCGGAGCCGAGCCCGGCCGCGGTGATGGCTCCGACGACCGTGATACCTGAGATGGCGTTGGCCCCTGACATCAGTGGGGTGTGCAGGGTGGGTGGCACCTTCGAAATCACCTCGAGACCGACGAAGGCGGCGAGGACGAAGACGACGATGCCGGTGATGAACTCGGGGCTCATGCGCTGGAGTCCTCCATTCCGAGCAGTTGTCGGCTGCGGGGGTTGACCACGCGGCCGTCGTAGGTGATCGTGCTGCCTCCGATGATCTCGTCGTCGAGGTCGAAGGCAAGTTCGCCGGTCTCCTTGTCACGGACTCGTTCGATGAAGGCGATCAGGTTTCTGGCGTACATGCGGCTGGCATCGGTCGGCACGAAGCTGGCAAGGTTGGTGGGGCCAAAGATCTTGACGCCGCCGATGTCCACCACCTCGTCCGGCTGGGAACCGGCGACGTTGCCCCCGGTGCTCGCGGCCATGTCGACGATGATCGAGCCGGGGTGCATCGTGGCGACCATCTCAGGCGTGATCAGCAGCGGTGCCGGCCGGCCCGGAATCTGGGCGGTGGTCACGATGAGGTCGGAGTCGGCGACGTGGGGCGACAAGGCTTCGAACTGGCGCTGCTGGACGTCATCCTGGACCTCGCGGGCATAACCGCCTTCGTCCGCCTCAGCCGTTGGGGCTTCGACGAATTTGGCGCCGAGGCTCTCGACCTGTTCCTTGGTTTCGAGCCGGATGTCGTAGGCGTGGACGACAGCGCCGAGGCGCCGGGCGGTCGCAATGGCCTGAAGACCGGCAACCCCGACCCCGAGAATGAGCGCCTTCGAGGGGGGAATGGTTCCGGCAGCGGTCACCATCATCGGAAGCAGCTTCGGTGAGGCCTGTGCCCCCATCAGCACGGCGGCGTAGCCGGCGAGGTTGGCCTGCGACGACAAGGCGTCCATCGCCTGGGCCAGCGTCGTGCGGGGGATGGCTTCCACAGCAACCGAGGTGAGGTTGCGGGCCGCGAGGGCGCGCACCAGGTCGGCTTCGACGAACGGATCAAGGAATCCGATCAGCGCGGCGTTTTCCTTGGTGAGGCCGACCTCTTCGAGGACCGGCGGGCCTACCCGCAAGACCAGGTCGGCATTGTGGGCTGTGGCCGCGTCGGGCACGATCTGGGCTCCGGCGGCGACAAACAAGTCGTCGGGGAAGCCGGCTTCCGTACCTGCTTCGGCCTGAACCTCTACCGTCCAACCCCAACCGACCATCGTTTCGACGGTGGCGGGGACGGCGGCGACCCGCCGCTCGCCGGGACGCGACTCTCTGGGAACTCCAACGTGCATGGCGGGCACGCTACCGGATCCAGGCCCGCCGTCCGAGTCGGTGGTGGTCCCGACCCGGCCGCAATTGGGCCCTATTCCACGACAAGGTCGGTTGTCGGTAGATTCGGCGGCATGGACGCGACCTATTGGACCCGGCTGCTTGCCTCGGAATACACCGGCCGGAAGTTCCTCATCGTGAGCGAAAGCCTCGCCGGAGCAACCAGCTTGGTTCGCTTCCTAGCCGAGTGCGGGGCGCAGCGGCCGTTCATTCTGGCCGCGACCGAAGGCATGGGGGAGCTGCCTGATCCGGCCGACGCCGAGTGGGCGTTACTCGTCACGACCGGGAAGACCCACATGGGCCTGATTCGCAGTTTCTTGGAGTCGGTGACGAACTTGCCGGCTGAGGTCGAAGCGCAGATCGATGCGTGGGATCCCAGCGACATCGCCGAGGTTTTGGACGGGTTCCTTGCCGCTGAGTCGTTGGTGGCCGGTCGCCACCATTACGGCACGCGGCCGCAGGCGTGGCTGGACCTGGAGGACAAGATGGTCATCGACCAGCTCTGGGATCTCGCTGCAGTGCGGCGGGCGCCATCAGCGATTGTTTCGGTCGCCGGATCGGAGATCGATCAAGTGCTCGGTGATCTCGACTGGGGTGCCGGTACGGTGTGGGTGGCGGACAACACCGAGGGTTGGCACGGCGGCGCCGAGTACCTCCGTTGGGTGCAGTCGGGCGCCGATGCCTCCGGCGCCCGCGACTGGTTCGCCACCAGATGCGAGCGGGTTCGGATCATGCCGTTCCTCGAAGGGATTCCGTGCAGTGTGCACGGCTTTGTCTTCCCCGACGATGTCGCTGCGATTCGCCCCATCGAGATGCTGGTGCTGCGCAAGGCGGGAACCACGGAGTTCAGATACGTCGGGACGGCCTCATTCTGGGACCCACCGCCGTATCACCGCGAGGTGATGCGGGACCTTGCTCGGCGGGTCGGCAGAGCCTTGCGGGCCGAATACGAATACGTCGGGGGCTTTACCGTCGACGGCGTCATGACCCGCGACGGCTTCCTGCCCACCGAACTCAATCCCCGCATGGGAGCCGGAATCCGGCGCGCCCTGCGTGGCCTACCCGACCTAGCCCTTGCCGCCATCAACCGGGCCCTCATCGCCGGCGTCGACGTCGCCTATCGGTCTCGCGAGTTCGAGCGCATGTTGCTCCAGGCGGCCGATGGTGCCCGCTCCGGCATCGGCTTTCTGATGGTTGATGCCTTTCCCGACGTGAAACAGGAATTCAACGTCGTGTTGTCGGGCGGTCAGGCCCGCCTGGCGCGGCCGGGTGAGACGCCCGAGGCCACCATCACCTGGGACCGGGGGAGCCCATCCGGTTCTGTGGCGGTCCGTCCCGACCCCGACCAGGTTCCCGTCGGTGTGTCCATCGCGCCGTGGATCGTGCGCGGATTTGAGGTGGCCGACCGGGTCTGGGAGCTCGGCCTTCCTCAGTTCACCGCCGCCGAGGACCTGCACGGCTAGGTGCACTGACCTGCGAGGTTGTTGACACCGCCAGCGGTTGGGCATCTCGACTGGGCAGTTCAGTCAACGGGCTGGAGCCTGCCGGGTCTGCGCCCAGCGTGGTCGTTCAGGTGCGAGCGATTGAAGCTCGTATGGGTGACGCTCCCATGTCTGTCAAGTGGTGTGTTCGAGTTGTTTGAAGAGTTCGGAGCCAGGTCCGGTTGATTTCTGAGTCCACCCTCCCGGCAAGTGCGTGCCATCCCTATCCGTCTAGTGAGAAGGGATGGCAGTAGCGCACCAGCTGCCAGCAGCCTCGGCGGCAAGGTCGACCGAGTGTGAACAACGTCGGTGGGCGTCACGCCTAGTGATTGCCGCAGGGCCGCTTGGCCCTGGACCGAATCACAAACGAGCCCAGAGGAGGGTCCGGGGCTCGTTGTGAAGACTATGGTGCAGCGGCTGCAGGGAGATCCGTGAGGGGGTTGTTACAGACGATCAACCCCACAGCCGCCGTCACCTCTGGTGGAGGGGATTGGGACCGGTCCCTCCGAACCGATTCCCCCTTTCGACACAGCAGTTGCATCAAAGTTCCCAGGTCGCCAGTATTTCCCACCGTGGAAGTATTGACTTTCCAGTCGGGAACCTCAGGCGGGTCGCGTGGGTCTAACCGGACATAGCTCGCGATTCGAGGGGGTCGCCGATGCCGATCTTGTTGAGATGGCTTCGGGTGACCTCGATGCGTTTGGTGAGCTGGTGAGACGACATCAGGACTTCGTATACGGAGCGGCTTTGCGAGTAGTGCGAAACCCGGTCCTCGCTGAGGACGTGGCTCAGGAAGCATTCGTGCGCGCCTACAAGGCGCTGCCGGATTTCCGGGGCCAGGCACAGGTGCGGTCCTGGCTGTATCGCATCGCCACAAACCTCGCTCTCAACGCCGTCTCCCGCCGCCGCGAATACCCCCAAGATTCGATGCCGGAGGTCGTCGCTCGGCGTGGTCCCGAGCGTGAGACGGAACTCGCCCTGATGCGGGACGACCTCGAGTCGGCCATCGCCGAGTTGCCCGCAGACATGAGAGAGGCGTTGGTGCTGCGCGAGTTCGACGGCCTGTCCTATCAGGAGATTGCCGAGCGACTCGATCTGCCGTTGAACACGGTTCGCACCAGAATCCTGCGAGCCCGCCGGGCGCTGCGCAGCGAGATGGAGGAGTGGCGATGAGGGCCTGCCACACCACCGATGATCGCCTCTTCGCATTCGTCGACGGCGTCGAACTCGCCGACTACCAGGGCCTCGACGCTCACGTAACGACCTGTGACGAGTGCCAAGCCTTCCTCGCTGAGGTCTGGGAAGGCGAGCTCAGCCACGACCTGCGAGAACCGGTCATCCGTCGCATCCGGTTCGACCAGTTCCTCAGCGAGATGGTTGGTCTGGGCGTGAACATCGTCTCCGCGATGGGTCGCGCCACTGCCGAATACACCTTCGGAGCCGATGTTCGCGACGACGGCCCCGACGCCGACTCAGGCGCTGGCGCCGACGACGCGGAGGCGGGCGAGGATGAAGCGGGCGACCCTGCACCGTAGGCTGTGGGTCGGACGGCATGGAAGGAGACATCTTGGAGCGGCTCGTGACGGCCGGCGTCGTCGTGGCCATTGCGCTGGTCATTTGGATCATTGGGCGGGTGCTCAAGAGGAAGCTGCCCGAGCAGTGGGGCGACCTCGTTGGTCAGCTCACCCCGGTTCTGGTGCTCGCGGTGCTCGTGGTCGGCGCCCTTGTTGTCATCGACCCCGACCAGGCCGAGGAGTTGGCCGACTCGTTCATTCGGTCGGTGCCGGACCTCATGGTTGCGGTCATCATCGTGATCATCGCCCGTGCCCTAGGACGGATCGTCGGTTTGCTCGTTGAGGCGGCCCTGCGCGGGTTCTCTCCGGTGATCGCCGGTCGCGCCCGCCTACTCACATCGTCGCTCATCCTTGGCATCGGCGTCATCATCGCCTTGCAGCAAATCGGGATCTCGACGGACATCATCCTGGTCCTTGTTGCCGCCGTTGCCTTCGGCACTGCCTTGGCTCTAGCTCTGGCCGCGGGGCTTGGGTCGGTTCCCATCGCTCGCCAGGTGTCCGCGGGCCGGCATGTCCACCGGCGCTACGAACCTGGCGACAAGGTGCGGATCGGTGATGTCGAAGGATCCGTAACCGAGATCGGGCTTTCCACCACCCGGATCCAAGTATCGGACCATCGGTCGATGGACGTGCCCAACGCCGAGTTCCTCGGGGCCGCGGTCACCGTCGAGACGGGGTCCCCCGACTCTTAGCCCCCAAGACCGGCGACCAGCGTGCCGACGCTGGCGGCATCATCAGCGCTGAGTGGGAGCAGGGGGCGGCGCGGAAACCCGGCGTGAAGACCGCGAGCATTCGCCGCCGCCTTTGTACCGGGGAGTCCGAACGACTCGACTTCCTTGACGATCGTGGTGAGGCGCGCCTGGTGTTCCTCGGCGTCGGCATGCAGAACGGCGCTGGCGGCGACCAATTCCGAGATCAGCTCACTCGCATAGTTGCCGCTGGCGTTGATGGCGCCGTAGCCACCCGCGGCCATCGACGGAGCCAGCGCGATCGAAGCCCCGGCAAACATCAAGAAGGGGTCGTCGAGCCGCCTGGCGATCTCCTTGATCCTGACGGGGCGAGCCCCTGAGTCCTTCATGCCGAAGATGTTGGGATGAGTGGCCAGCGTCACGACTGCCTCGACCGGGATCTCGTAGCCGGTCACTCGGGGCACCGAGTACAGGTACACCGGCAGCGGCGATGCGGTGGCAACGTCGATGTAGTACTGGATGACGGCAGGGTGGTTGCCGCGCGCCATGGAGGTCGGGGTGACCACCAGAACCGCGTCGGCACCCCCTTCGGTCAGTTCGGCAACCTGGGCCATCGCCTGGCGCACCGACTCGCCGACAATGCCACCAAGCAGAAACGGGTCGCTGCCGAGTTCGTCACGAGCCGCTGAAAGGAGGCGGCGTCGCTCCCCGGCCTCGAGGTAGGGGCCTTCTCCGGTGGAGCCGGCGACGAGAAATCCCAGGCACCCTCGGGCTTGGAGCGTCGCCAAGTTGTGACGATGCGCCGCCTCATTCAGTTCGCCGGTCGCGGTGAAAGGCGTCACCAACGCCGGCATCACGTTGGGTGGAATACGCATGGGAGTGAGCCTAGATGCCTGAGGAGGCGTCGAATCGACGGTACGCTCGGCCCTGGCTGCCCCTAGACAGTGTAGGTCGTTGAGGACACGTCGCCGCCTTCGCCGGTCCAGTTGGTGTGGAAGAACTCACCGCGACTCTTGTCAATCCGCTCGTAGGTGTGGGCCCCGAAGTAGTCGCGTTGTGCCTGGATGAGATTGGCCGGGGTTCGTCCGGAGCGGTAGCCGTCGTAGAACGCCAGCGCCGACGAGTAGGCGGGTACCGCGATACCGGCCGCGGTGGCACGGGCGATGGTGCGACGCCACCCGTCCTGGGCTGCCGTCACCTCCCCTGCGAAGAACGGTTGCAGGAGCAAGCTGCGGACCTCGGGGCGGTCGCGATACGCCGTCATCACCTCTCCGAGGAACCGGGAGCGGATGATGCAGCCGCCGCGCCACATCGAGGCGATGGAGCTGAAGTCGAGATCCCAGTCGTATTCGACGGCCGCTGCGTCCAGCAGCATGAACCCCTGGGCATACGACGTGATCTTGGATGCGTACAGCGCGTCGTGCAGGTCGGCGAGGATCGCGCTGCGATCTCCGTCGATGTTTGGTGATGGCCCACCAAGTTGGGTGGCAGCTGTGAGCCGGTCGTTCTTGAGTGAGGACACGATGCGGGCGTACACGGCCTCGGCAACCAGCGTGACCGGCTGACCGAGCTCCATCGACGACATCACCGTCCATTTTCCGGTGCCCTTTTGACCGGCGGTGTCGAGGATCTTCTCGAGCAGGGGATCTCCTGCCTCGTCGCGGAAGGCGAGGATGTCGGCGGTGATTTCGACGAGGTAGGAGTCCAGCTTCCCTTGATTCCATTCGGCGAACACGGCGTGCATTTCGTCGTGCGTCATGCCGAGGCCGCGGTGCATGATGTCGTACGCCTCCGCGATCACTTGCATGTCGCCGTACTCGATGCCGTTGTGCACCATCTTGACGTAGTGACCGGACCCATCACGGCTGATCCAGTCCGAACACGGGACTCCATCGACCTGGGCGGCGACGGTCTGGAAGACGGGTTGGACCTCCGGCCACGCCGACGCACTACCGCCCGGCATGATGGACGGCCCGTGCCGCGCCCCCTCCTCGCCACCCGAGACCCCGGCGCCGACGTATCGCAGACCAAGCGCCTCGACCTGGGCCGTGCGTCGCATCGTGTCGGTGAACAGCGAATTGCCGCCATCGATGATGATGTCCCCGGGCGAAAGTAATGGGACCAGAGAGTCGATGGTGGCGTCCACGGCCGGACCAGCCTTGATCATGAGCATGATGCGGCGCGGCGGCTGGAGTGCGGCAACCAACTCGTCGAGAGAGTGGACGCCGACGACCGCAGTCCCCGCGGCTTCGCCTGCGGTGAATTCGTCGACCCGCTCGGTTGTGCGGTTGTAGGCCGCCACGGTGAAACCTTGGTCGTTCATGTTCAGAATGAGATTGCGCCCCATCACGGCGAGGCCGATGACGCCGATGTCGGCTGTGGTCACGGTTGTTGCCTCCTCGGGTCGGCGCATTGTTCACGAGCCGATGCTGAGCGTACCGGGCGTGCCGCCTGTACTTGTGGGAATCGGCATGGACCGGTCGCGGCGACATTGCCGATAGGATCGCGGCGATGGCTTCCAAGCACACTTTCGACCTCGATCTCTTCCTCCGTCTGAACGAGGAGTACGAGGGCAAGCCGATTGTGGCCCGGCCGCGGACGTTCGACGAGCAATCCCTAGACGGAGCGGCGGCCAAGCGGCTCACCAATGTGGAACGCCGTGTCGATTTGTCGGGCAAGCGGGTGCTCGAGATCGGTTCGGGCCGGGGCCACATCTGTCGACGTCTCGCCGATCACTACGGCTGTGAGGTTGTTGGCGTCGACATCAAGGAATATGAACAGTGGGAAAGCCTGAGCGGCCGCAACGTCGACCTGCGCATCCACGATGTGTCGGCCGACGACAACGCTGCTCTCGGCACGTTCGATCTGATCCTGTCGTTTGCGGTGTGGGAGCACGTCGAGCATCCCTACGCGGCTTTGCAGGGAGTCAAGGAACTGCTCGGCCCTGAAGGCAGGGCCTACATCTACGCCAACCTATATCGCGGCCCCAAGGCGTCACATCGTTACCGGGACATCTTCTTCCCGTGGCCCCACTTGCTGTTCACCGACGAGGCGTTCGAGCTGGGGCCGGCCGTCTACGTCGACGGTGACGGCAAGCGCCGGGTGGGGTATCTCGACTACGTCCGTTTGGAGGAAGCCCTCGTGGCCACTGCTGCCGATGCCGCCTGGGCTGGATGGGGCTTCGTCGCCGAGCACCCCGAGTTCACCGACCTGTGTCGGGATCTCGGAGTAATCTTTCTC
>Ga0209567_10000202_pt1 | contig 31522 bp, 35 predicted proteins | sample COG_12_FD_184756 | JGI IMG/M metagenome (GOLD analysis project Ga0209567, IMG submission 184756) | Pelagic marine sediment microbial communities from the LTER site Helgoland, North Sea, for post-phytoplankton bloom and carbon turnover... | ecosystem: Environmental > Aquatic > Marine > Neritic... | reverse complement strand
GGAGAGCATTTTCGCGTAAGCCCCGAAGGGGTGAGGCGCAGGGATGCGTCGAACCAGTGAGATGCATAGCCGTAGCTATGGATCGAATGAAGCCCAAGTCCAGCGGGGCCTGGACCAGCCAGCGCCGGTATAGGCGTTGCCGATACAGACTGTTTTTCAGTCAAAACCAAATAACCTGGCATGGTAAGTGCTTAGCAAGAAGTTAAAGCCGCCTGGTGAGAAATGCGGGCTAGCCCGCAGGCTGGTCGGCAGACTCTCGAGCCTCGCCGAAAACCGCGGTCAATTCAGCGCCTATCAGAACAATCAGCCACGAGAGATAGATCCACAGCAGAAAGATGGGTATGGAGGAAAGGGCGCCGTAAATGACCTCATAACTGTGGAAATTTGATATGTACCACGTGAAGCCCCGTTTCGTAATCTCGAACATTACCGCCGCGACGACACCCCCGGCCAGGGCATGTCGAAAGCGAATAGGCTTGTTGGGAACCACCGTATAGAGAAGCACGAAAGCCATGGCTTCGAACAAAAATGGCAATAGACTCAGAAACCATCTGCGTGCTTCGGCCACATTACCTTCCCCCTGCAGTGCAGTGGACACCAGATAGGAAGTGAGTGACAGACTGGCGCCCATCAACAGCGGTGCTAGCGTGAGGACCGCCCAATAGGACAAGAGCCTCTGTACCACGCGCCGGCTGTTTTCAACACGCCAGATCTTGTTGAGCGTCTCTTCTATCGTGAACAAAAGCAGCAGCGCACTTACAAAAAGGAACAGCAGACCAAACGCTGTCAGCCTGCCGGTTTGCCCAATGAATTCCTGAAGTTGAGACTGGACAAGTCTGCCCGTGGCCGGAACCAAATTATCGTAAACAAAACTCTCCAGTTCCTGTGACCAATCCTGGAATACGGGAAATACCGAGAGCATGGAAAACATGACCGCGGCCGCCGGCACCAGGGCAAGCACGGTAGTGAAGGCCAGGGCCGCCGCGTTGGTCTGAACATGATCTTCGAAGAAACGATGCCACACGCGCCTGGCGAAGCGTCCGGCGTTGACAAATGCGTTCTCAACCACGTGCATCTGCCAGATGCAAAAAGGCCCCGCATGGAGGGGCCTTTTTGCTTGTATACGGGGGAATTGTGAACCTAGATCGGATTTGCGGCCTTAAACGCGGTATCCGTTGCCTCGATAGGACCTACAGACCAGGCACCACGGTTCCTGGCATGGGCACGGGCGTTTTCCACTTCCCGGGGCGCGAACTCGCGGGGGATGTTGAATACCTGACCGGGAAAGATCAGATCCGCATCCTTGATTTGCGCTCGGTTGTGGCTGAAGACTATCGGCCAATCGAAGCTGTCGCCGTAGACTACTTCTAGCCCGGCGATGTGCCACAAATTATCGTCCTGCTTGACGGTGTAAGTTTCGGGTGACATGGGGGTCGCCGCTGCGGCTGCCGGAGCAGTGGACGCCGCCGCCGCCTCCGCCATTTCGCCCTTCTTTGCTGTGGCGCAGCCGGATGCAACGGTAACCGCGGCAATGCCTGCTGTCAGCAATTTAAGTGCGCTGTTAGCTGAAATCATTCGTTAACCTCCCAACGTTGTCCTATTTTTGGTTGAACAATACACGGGCGCAAACTACCATCACACCTGAGTACTGTCAACAACACAAGTACTGTATCGAATGTAATCAAATGTTTCATGAATTCAAGCACAGGTGAAGTTTTGCAAGTCATTATCTATCACAATCCCAATTGTTCCAAATCCCGGAAAACCCTTGACTTGCTCCAGTCCAAAAATATCGAACCACGCATCATCGAGTATCTTAAATCTCCACCCACGCACCAGGAGCTTGCCGGAATCCTGCAGATGCTCGATCTGGATCCCAAAGAACTTATCCGTAGCGGGGAATCGGAGTTCAGGGAGAACGGACTTGACGACCCGACGCTCCCGAAAGATCAGCTTATCGATGCCATGATCGAACATCCCATTCTCATGCAGAGGCCCATAGTTGTGTGCAATGGCAGGGCGGCAATAGGGCGACCGCCGGAAAACGTGCTGGAGATACTGTGACCGGCGGCGAGCACGCGCTGGTGCTTTACTACAGCCGGCACGGCTCAATCAGGCAAATGGCGTGGCATATCGCGCGGGGCATAGAAATTGGGGGTATGGCCGCTAAAGTGCGCACGGTGCCGCGGGTATCGACGGTGATCGATGAGAGCGAGGATGCCATTCCGGAATCGGGCGACCCCTATGCGGAGCTGGATGACCTGTCGGGGTGCTCCGCACTGGCGCTGGGCAGTCCCACACGCTTTGGGAACATGGCTGCCGCGGTGAAATATTTTCTCGATTCCACCAGTCCGCTCTGGTTATCGGGCGCCCTATCCGGCAAACCCGCCACCGTATTTACGTCATCGTCAAGCCAGCATGGCGGACAGGAATCTACCCTCCTGTCGATGATGACGCCACTTTTGCATCACGGCATGATCATCATGGGCATACCGTATACAGAACGGGCACTTAACGAAACCAACACCGGCGGCACGCCCTACGGCGCCAGCCATGTCGCGGGTGTGCAAAACGACCGGCCGATCAGTGAATCTGAAAAACAGTTGTGCCTTGCTGCCGGGAAACGTCTCGCCTTGCTGGCCCGTTCCCTGCAGTGCACGGGTTAGCCCGCATTTCTCACCAGGCGGCTATAAATGCTTCATTAAGCGCAGCTGATATTCAGGTAGATGCGGTTTGTCTAAACAGGTCTGTACTGGGGCTGCCTATCCCGGCGAGACATGCGGGTTAGGGGGCAAAGGTGCCTGGCACCTTTTTTAACCATCTCCCCAATTTGATTCCAGCTCCCTGATTAGCGGTATCGTGACCTTGCGTTGCTCGGACAATGAATACCGGTCGATACGGTCCAGCAGCGCGAACAAGGCGGATGTATCGCGCGGGTATCTCTTCATCACATAAGCAATCGCGTCTTCGGGTAAGTTAAATCCCCGCTGTTCGGCACGCAACCGCATGGCTGCCGTCTTGCCGTTTTCCGTCAATGGTGTCAGGTGGAAAAACGCACCGCTGTTCAGGCGGCTTACGATGTCAGCCATCAGAAAACCGCATTCTGACGGGGGTTTCTCACACGCCAGCAGCATTCCGCCCCGGTTTTGCCGCATGTGCTCGAAAACATTCAACAAAAGGCGTTCGGACCACTCCTCCCCCGCCGCTTCATCGACGTTATCCACACAAACCAATGCGCCCAGATCGTCGAATCCGTCCAGCCTGCCGAGCACGTCTTCGTCCGACATCGACAGATAGGACGCTCGCCGATCCGCGGCGAGCGCCGCTTTCTGTGCGGCATAGAGCAAATGGGTTTTTCCGGTTCCGGCATTCCCGCACAAAACCAGCAGTCCACCACTGTCGTCGACCAGATCGCTCACCGCGTGGACGGCTTCGGCGTTGCCGGCCGTAACAAAGTTATCGAAGCATGCGTGGTCCGAGAGACCGATATTTAATGTCAATTGCTGCGTCATGGGATGGCGGGCGGAGTTTACTGCCCCTTGGCGATTCCCTCCTTGCCGAAGCCCCATACCCAGACGTAGTGAACACCGCTCAGTACGGAGGTGGCCGCAACCAGAATGATCAACGATTCGACCACGATACCCAGATCAAGCCAACCGGCCAGCCGCGCAAGGACGAGGCTAACAAGGCATATTTGAAACAGTGTGTTCAGTTTACTCACAGCACTGGGCCGCATCTGTACCGACGTGCCCAGCATCACCAATACCAGGTAACCTCCTACAATCAAAAGGTCACGAAATACCACGATGACCAGCAGCCAGAAGGGCAGGTGTCCCAGCAGGGTCAACATGACGAAACAACTCACCAGCAGAATCTTGTCAGCGACCGGATCGAGAATGGCGCCGAATTGGCTCTGGACCCGATACTTCTTGGCGATGTAGCCGTCGAGGGCATCCGAAACACCGGCGGTCACAAATAATAGCAACGCAGGTTGGAAGTACTCGTTCTTGAGCAGCAGGATGAGGATGGGCACAGCCGCAACCCGCAAAATGGTGATCAAATTTGGTATGTATGAGACCAATTTCCGGCAACATCAGGAAAAACGATCAGCATACCGGAACTGTCACGGTCCTGTCAGCTATCTGTTCCACGATGCAGCCCGTGATTAGATACAATAGCGGTAATCTGATCAATACTGCGGAATCTAGAGTTGACCGAAGCCAAACAAACGATGAGTTACAAAGCCGCCGGTGTGGACATCGATGCGGGCGATGCCCTGGTGGAGGCCATTAAGCCGCTCGCCAGATCCACGCTACGGGAAGGCTGTGTTGGCGGCATCGGAGGTTTTGGAGCATTGTTCGAGGTACCCCGGCGCTACAGGGACCCCGTCCTGGTCGCAAGCACGGATGGGGTGGGCACGAAGCTCAAGCTGGCCTTTGAATTCGACCGACACCATACAGTCGGCATTGACCTGGTTGCGATGTGCGTCAACGATATCGTCGTGCAAGGTGCGGAACCCCTGTTCTTTCTTGACTATTTCGCAACCGGAAAACTCGAACCGGCCCGCTCCATCGCCGTGCTGGAGGGTATTGCGGAAGGGTGTCGACAGGCGGGCGCTGCGCTTATCGGCGGAGAGACTGCTGAAATGCCTGGAATGTACGGCGGCGGTGAATACGACCTGGCCGGTTTTTGCGTCGGTGTGGTCGAACGCCGGAGGATTCTGGACGGCAATTCTGCTCAGAACGGGGACGTGATCGTCGGAATAGCATCATCCGGACCCCATTCCAATGGTTATTCTCTGATCCGCCGCGTTATCGAGGTGAACGGCGCAGAACCCGACACCGCGGTGGACGGCGTGCCGGTTTCCGACCTGCTGATGACGCCTACCAGGATCTACGTGAAGTCTGTTTTATCTGCACTAAATGAAATTCCGGTCCGTGCCATCGCCCATATCACGGGAGGCGGGATCGCCGGAAACCTGCAAAGAGTCCTGCCGCCAGCGTGCCAGGCGCGAATCGACGCCCGGTCGTGGACATGGCCCACCATATTTGCCTGGCTGCAAAATCTGGGCGGTATCGATACCGCCGAGATGTACCGCACCTTCAATTGCGGGATCGGGATGATCATGGTCGTCCCGGCGGAGTACGCCGATGCTCTGGTCCAACACCTTGGAAAAGTCGGCGAAAATGCCTTCATAATCGGTGGAATCATCGCCGCAAGTGGGGAATCCAGGGTGTCCATCCAGTGACGGGCAGGATGTTTTCCCTGGCGGTACTGATCAGCGGCAATGGCAGCAACCTTCAGGTTATCATAGACAAATGCGCCACGGGCGAGATCAGAGCAAAAGTATGTTGCGTTGTCAGCAATGAACAGGATGCCTATGGTTTGGAGCGTGCCCGGAGAGCCGGCATCCCGATCCACGTACTGTCACACGAGGACTATGCCAGCCGCACACAGTATGATCTCGAACTGGCCGCACTGCTGGAAACCTGCGACGCCGACCTGATTGTGCTGGCCGGGTTCATGCGCATACTCGGAGAGGGATTCATCGACAGATTTCCGAATCGCATCATCAACCTGCACCCGTCTCTGCTCCCAAAATACAAAGGACTGGACACCCATGCACGGGTACTAAAAGCGGGAGAGGACACACACGGGGCCAGCGTCCATCTGGTGACCCCCGACCTCGACAGCGGACCCGTTATTGCCCAGGCAAGCATCGCGGTGACTGATGTTGACACCGTCGAAACGCTGCAGGAAAGAGTGCACGGTCTCGAACACGAGATCCTGCCGCGGGCCGTGGGCTGGTTTGCCGATCGCCGAATAAAGATCGATGGTGATCGGGTGTTTCTCGACGACATGCCTGTTGATCGACTGATATCAGAATGATTCGGAACCTGAAAACTACGCTTCTGATTGTTATGATTTCAATCGCACCGGGTTGGGGCAGCACCCTCGCCAATGATCTTCCCGATTCGATGGAACTGGTATACCAGGTCAGCCTGGGCATCGCGGAACTCGGCAGCCTCATCAGCAAGCTGGATCGGCAGGGAGAAGCATACGAAGTGACAGCGGAAACCCGGGCCGAGGGCATGGCTTCCATACTGCTGGGCGGCACCGTACGGGAGTACTGCCGGTTTTCCACCGATAAAAATGTGCTGACCCCCGAAAAATACAGAATCGCCCGAGAAGGACGAGACGCTTTCGATCAGTCGGTGACCTTTGACTGGGCGGAGCGCCGGGTCATATTCAGCAGCGGAGAGAATATCGTGATATCGGACGGCTATATCGTTGACAATTGCAGCATACCCTACGCCTTCATCGTGGGCGGCGCATCGACTTTCGAGAGGCGTACCCTGCACATAGTCGGGGGAAAAAAAGTCCGGCAATTTGAAAATCTGAGCATTTCAGAGGAAGCCGTTTCCACCCCTCTTGGCCAATTCCAGACCGTGCGTATCGAACAGGTGAGGAACGAAAGACCGGACCGCAAGCTCACAATTTGGCTGGCACCCGACAAACATAATCTGCCGGTCAAGATCGTGGAACAAAGGAAGAGCCGCCCCGACACGACAATGCTTTTGAAATCTTACGAGGGTCTCTAGCCCGGGTTTTCAGCCTCGTTATCGCCAGCTGGCACGAGCTGTTTCTTTGCCGGTTTAACGTCGAAAGTCAACTCGCCTTCTGCCTCACTGACCGTCACATGGCCACCACCCTGGCTCAATCCGCCGAAAAGCAGCTCATCGGCGAGTGCCCGCTTGATCTTGTCCTGGATAAGGCGCGCCATGGGACGCGCCCCCATGGCCGGGTCATGGCCGTGCTCAGCCAGCCATTTCTTCGCCAGGTCGTCGACTTCCAGGGTAACGTGCTTGTCTGCGAGCTGCTGCTCCACCTCCATAATGAACTTGTTGACGACGTGGCCTATGGTCTCCGTACTCAACGGCTTGAAGGGAATGATGGAGTCCAGGCGATTTCTGAACTCGGGGGTAAACATACGCTTGATTTCCTGCATGTCGTCACCGAGATGATCCTGCCGGGTGAATCCCATTGAGGACCGTGCCATACGCTCGGCACCTGCATTGGTTGTCATTACGATGATTACATTCCTGAAATCCGCCTTGCGCCCGTTGTTGTCGGTCAGCGTTCCATAGTCCAGAACCTGAAGCAGGAGATTGAACACGTCCGGGTGAGCTTTTTCGATCTCATCCAGTAACAGCACCGAATGCGGGTGCTTGGTGATACTGTCGGTCAGCAATCCACCCTGGTCAAAACCCACATAACCGGGCGGGGCACCGATCAACCTCGATACGGTATGCCGCTCCATATACTCGGACATATCGAAACGGATGAGTTCCACACCCAGAACGTGTGCCAACTGCCTGGTTACCTCGGTCTTGCCCACGCCCGTGGGGCCCGAGAACAAAAACGACGCTATTGGTTTGTCTGGATTACCAAGTCCGGACCGCGACATTTTAATCGCTGAGGACAGTGCGGCGATGGCTTCATCCTGTCCATAAACTACCAGCTTGAGGTCGCGTTCCAGAGTCTTGAGCGCATCCTTGTCCGAAACCGAGATCGTCTTGGGCGGGATTCGCGCGATCTTCGCGACTATTTTTTCGACATCGTGCACCCCGATTGTCTTTTTTCTCTTGCTCGCCGGCTGCAGCCTCGTGTGTGCACCTGCTTCATCGATTACATCGATGGCTTTGTCCGGCATATGGCGGTCGTTGATATAGCGGTCAGACAACTCGGCAGCCGCACGCAATGCTTGGTTGGTGTATTTGATTTCGTGGTGCTCCTCGAAGTGGCATTTCAATCCGCGAAGAATTTCATACGTTTCCTCCACCGTAGGTTCGACCACGTCTATCTTCTGGAAACGCCTTGACAGGGCCCGGTCTTTTTCGAAGATCCCACGGTACTCCTGATAGGTCGTCGACCCGATACATTTCAATTCACCGGACTGAAGTACGGGTTTAAGCAAGTTGGATGCATCCATCGTCCCCCCGGATGCAGCGCCAGCCCCGATCACGGTATGGATCTCGTCGATAAACAGGATGGAGTTCTCTCGCTGCTTGAGTTCCGCAAGCACCAGTTTCAATCTCTGCTCGAAATCTCCACGATACTTCGTTCCGGCAAGCAAAGCGCCCATGTCAAGAGAATACACCGTGCTGTTTGCCAGAACCTCCGGGACTTCGCTATCCACAATTTTTTTAGCCAGCCCTTCGGCGATCGCAGTCTTGCCGACACCCGCTTCACCAACGTACAGAGGATTGTTCTTGCGACGTCGGCTCAACACCTGAATGGTGCGCTCGATTTCATGTGCACGGCCAATTAGCGGGTCGATCCGACCTGACTGTGCCTGCTGGTTGAGATTGATGGCGAATGCTTCCAGGGCGCTGGTTTCCCGGGGATCTTCTTCCTTAGCGACCTGCTCCTCTGGAGCCGGCAAACCAGCCGCGCTTTCGCCGACCTTGGAAATGCCGTGTGCAATATAGTTGACAACGTCGAAGCGGGTGATGTCCTGCTTGTGGAGGAAATATACCGCGTGTGATTCTTTTTCCGCGAATACGGCAACCAGCACGTTTGCACCGGTGACTTCTTTATTGCCCGCGCTCTGCACGTGGAGCACGGCGCGCTGGATTACGCGCTGAAAACCCAGGCTGGGCTGAGTATCCGCACTTTCGTCCGAAAGGCTGGTCATGTTCTCACTAAGAAAATGCACCAAGTCCTCCCGCAGCTGCGGTAGATTTCCGCCGCACGCCCGCAATACCCCGGCCGCGTTGGCATTGTCCAGTAACGCGACCAGCAGGTGTTCGACCGTGATCAGCTCGTGACGCTGGCTGCGAGCATCCTGAATGGCCGCATTAAGGGACACTTCCAGATCTTGAGAAAGCATACTATTCTTCGGGCTCCATAGTGCACTGTAACGGGTGTTGGTGATCTTTAGAGAAGTCCATCACTAATTTTACCTTGGATTCGGCGATGTCGCGTGGGTAAACACCGCAAACACCCACCCCTTTCTGATGAACGTGAAGCATGATCTGGACGGCCTGCTCTCGTTGTTTACCAAAAAAACGTTCCAGTATCACGACAACGAATTCCATCGGCGTATAGTCATCGTTGAGCAGCAAGACCTTGTATAGACTTGGTTTTTTGAGTTGCGGTTTGCTCTCTTGCACCGCAACATTTTCATCGCGATCGTAGGGTTGGTCACTCATGATGTATACGAACCGTTTGCCACTTAAATTTCTCGTGTTCCCTTCATTCTGCGGGTCTGGGGGCAAAATTCAAGTCCTTGTACTGATTTCTGAGACTGCAATTCGGGCCATTTGTTCTTGACCCGCGGCACAAATCCAGCAACACTTGCGCTACCGTAGAGTTCGTCCGGCGAAGATTGGGCAAAACGGCGGCTGAATCAAGTTAACACCATAAAGAGGAGTTTTTATGAGGGGAACCGTAAAGTGGTTCAATGCGGCCAAAGGATTCGGATTTATAACACCCGTCGACGGTGGTGATGATGTATTCGCCCACTACTCAGCTATAGACATGGACGGCTATAAATCACTTACCGAAGGACAAGAAGTGGAGTACGACCTGGAACAAGGCCCCAGGGGGCCCAAAGCCGGCAAGATCCGCCGTGTAGAATGACAACACAGTAACCATTAAAAACCCGGCCGAAGCGCCGGGTTTTTTTAGCTCAGCTATAGACTGTTGAAGGCTTGATAAACCGGGCGGTTCCTGCCTTAGATCGGCAGGAACGACCCCTTTGTATCTGGGTGCCTTCTCTATCTTTTGGCTAGTGCACCACTGCCACGGCTTCCTGTTCTTCCTCGAACTGCTCCTCTTCGGTGGAACCCGACAAAGCCGTGAGCTCGGAAACACCGCCACTTACTGCGGTCGTTACCGCATCGAAGTAGCCTGCGCCGACTTCCCGCTGGTGTTTCACCGCGGTGTAACCGCGGTCGACCGAGTCGAATTCCTTTTCCTGCAGTTCCACGTAGGCAGTCATACCATCCTGCCGGTACTTATCGGCTAGATCGAATATGTGGTAGTTCAGCGCGTGCCAGCCGGCGAGCGTAATGAACTGGAACTTATAGCCCATTGCACCCAGTTCTCTCTGGAACTTTGCGATTGTGGCGTCATCCAGATGCTTCTTCCAATTGAACGAAGGCGAGCAATTGTAAGCCAGCATCTTGCCCGGATTCTCCCTCTGAATGGCCTCCGCGAACTGTCGCGCGAAGTCGAGGTCCGGTGTGCCGGTTTCACACCAAAGCAGATCGACATACGGCGCATACGCCAGTCCCCTTACCACCGCCTGACCCAGGCCGTTGCGCACTCGAAAAAAACCTTCCGAGGTCCGTTCACCGGTGCAGAATTCCCGGTCCCTGGGATCAATGTCCGAGGTGATCAGGTTTGCCGCCTCGGCATCGGTACGGGCCAGCAGCACGGTTGGAACACCCATCGTATCCGCGGCGAGTCGCGCCGCGATCAATTTCTGTACGGCGTCCTGGGTCGGCACCAGGACCTTACCTCCCATGTGCCCGCATTTCTTTGCCGAAGCCAGTTGATCTTCGAAGTGGACGCCGGCCGCGCCCGCCTCGATCAGGGCCTTCATCAGCTCGAACGCATTCAAAACCCCGCCGAATCCTGCTTCCGCGTCGGCAACGATGGGTACGAACCAGTCGATACTGCCATCGCCCTCGGCGTGGTAGATTTCGTCGGCGCGCTTGAAACAGTTGTTGATCTTCCGCACCACGGCAGGCACCGAGTCAACGGGGTAAAGGCTCTGGTCCGGGTACATGGTGAACGCGTTGTTGGCGTCTGCCGCGACCTGCCAGCCGCTCAGGTAAATCGATTTCAGACCAGCTTTCGCCATCTGCATGGCCTGATTACCGGTCAACGCGCCGAGAGAGTTCACATAATCTTCGGTTTGCAGGTAGTTCCACAATTTTTCAGCGCCCATACGTGCCAGGCTGTGCTCCAGTTGCACGCTACCGCGAAGACGCACCACGTCCTCCGCGGCATAGCCCCTTTGGACCCCCTGCCAGCGAGAATCCGTGGTCCAGTGTTGCTCGAGTTGCTGCATTGCTTCAGCGTTTCCCATCATTTATCCCCAATTACCCATGTGTTTTGTAACAGTAATCTCTCCGGACGCCCACGCGAAGCCGGGGCGCCCAAACCCGCTCCGGATGCCGGAGTGCGTATCGTTAACCCACCTCAGCCCTAGTTAGCGGGATAGCTGGTTTGATTCTATGGGCTCCGAGTATTATTTGACAAAGCAATTATTTCAATATTTACTATAAGATAGATTAATGATTAAAAATCAACCATGGCCCAGCATCCCCCCGTGTATTACAAGCAAAACCGGCTCAAGCAGCTGCGGGCCTTCTGCTACACGGCTCAAGCGGGTTCGATCTCCAAAGCCGCCGAAATGCTGTTTCTCAGCCAGCCTTCCGTATCGCTTCAAATCCAGGCGCTGGAGAGAGAATTGAACACGACGCTTTTCGAACGCAGGGGCCCCAACATCAAACTCACACCGGAAGGCAGGATCCTACTCGACATGGCCCGACCCATGGTGCAGCAAATCGACAGCCTGACCGACTCCTTCAGCGCCCAGTGTGGAAATCTTCAGCACGGCGACTTGAACATCGCAGCGGGCGAGTCGACCATTCTGTATATTCTGCCCGCACCCATCAAGGCATTCGCAGACCGGTTTCCTGGAATCCAGCTGAAAATGCACAACGTCACCGGACGGGACGGGATGGCTATGCTGCACGCGGATGAAGTCGATTTCGCCGTCGGCTCGATGCTCGAGGTCCCGACGGGGATCAAGTATTACCCGATGTTTACCTTCGACCCGTGGTTGATAACGCCCCTAGATCATCCGCTTGCCCGCAAAAAGACCGTGAACCTCCAGGATATCAGCCCCTATGGGCTCATTCTTCCGCCGCGCCACCTGGCGACCTGGCGGATCGTTGATCTCGTGTTTCATCAGCACGGGGTAACCTATCAGGTTGCACTCGAGGCTGGCGGCTGGGAGGTTATCAAGAAGTACGTCGAATTGGGCCTAGGGATATCCATAGTTACCGGAATATGCATCAGCGAACAAGATCGCGCGCGTATCGCAACGGTCGCCATGGACAAGTTCTTTCCCAAGCGGCGTTATGGGGTGGTGCTGAGGAAAGGGAGGTTCCTGTCCCCGCAGGCAAAGATGTTCATCGAGATGATGCACCCCGGGCTATTGGAAACCGAAATTGCACAACCGGGGGACAGTGAGTGGATATCCGGTTCCACCGCGTATCAACCCGCCGGTTGAAGCATGGATATTTCCGGATGCAGGCTGAACCCAAACCAGCTAATATAAACCCGCTTATTTCGTCGAAACGGCAGGGATTCTCTATTATTTTCCGTTGATCGAAATCTGCGAGAGGACCTTTAGGGAGGCAAAATGAAATCAGTACTTGCGATTTTCTTCGTGGCTTGCACAACCCTGTTCTACCAGACCGGCTATGCGGCCAAACCGGTATTGGGTGTTGCGGAGTTCAAGAATGAGGCCACCGGCACGTACTGGTGGAAGCGCGGTGTCGGCCGGGAACTAGCCAGTATGCTGTCCAATGAACTAGCGAACACGGATGAGTTTCGCGTGGTGGAGCGCAGTAAACTGGAATCCGTATTGAGGGAACAGGATCTGGCCGCGGATGGCCGTATCAAAGCGGGTACGGGCGCCAAGATCGGCATGGTAACGGGTGCCGAATATCTCGTGCTTGGCACGGTAACGGCATTTGAAAGCAGCACGGCATCAACGGGAGGCGGTATCACCATCAGCGGCATTTCCATCGGAGGAAAGAAAAAAGAAGCTTATATCGCGGTCGACGTTCGCGTGGTCAACAGCACTACCGGAGAACTGGATTTCGTCAGAACGGTGGAAGCGAGGGCGAAAGGCGGCGGTCTCAGCCTTGGCCTGTTCAAGGGTGGCTTCGGCGGTAAACTGGCCAGTGAAAAAAGAACGCCGGCGGGAAAAGCCATCAGGGCCGTAATCGTCGAGATAGCCGACTATCTAGCATGCGCCATGGTGGAACAGGGCGGCTGCATGGCGGAATACAACGCGAAAGAGAAAAAGCGACGTAAAAAACTGAAAAGCACCATATCGCTTGATTGATCGAAACGGGTAAAGAACGACAACGTGCGAAAGGCCAGCGGAGCCGGGCTGAATCTACAATTTCTTATATGTATTTATCGCAGGGGTATGTTAACGGGATGATTTACAAATTGTTAAAAAGCTATATGCCTGCAGCCGGTGTGCTGCTTATTGCGATGTGCGGGTGGTTCACGTCGCCCGGAACCGCCCTTGCAACCGGGGCAATTACTCCCCAGGCCATCCCCGTCTGTTATCACTTCGGCTGCAATACCAAAGAAGTGATCGGGATCAACGCCGAGGAATGGAACCAGGTCGCCAACTGGTTCAGGAAACCCGCGGAAAATGCGGATCAGGAACGGGTACAGATCAAGAAGGCAACGGGCTGGCTGGAGGTCATCGTCGGCAAATACACTCCCATTTACCTGGACCTTGGACAGGACGAGTTGACCGAAAGCGGGCGCGGTCAGATGGACTGTATAGACGAGGAAAAGAATGTGACCGCTTTTCTGCAGCTGTTTCAGAATCAGGGCCTGCTAAAATTTCACCGCGTGGTGGAACCCGCGTATCGACGCACGGCATGGGATCAGCACTGGGCCGGCCAGATCGAGGAAATCCATAGTGGAGAACGATGGGTGGTGGATTCATGGTTTCACGCCTATGGAAACAACCCCTATATACAGAAAGCTGAACAGTGGTCGGATATTCCTTTCTTCTTCTCTTCTTCCTACATCGACAACTCACCCGACTGACCGGCATCAGGCCAATTTTCAGAGCCCTCGTCCTGGCCGTTTTGCTGCCAGGTCTCAGCGCTTTCGCGCAGTCGGGATCGCTGCGTATCGCATCGATAAATCTGTGTACCGATCAACTCGTGCTGGCGCTGGCAGACGAGGAACAGGTCGCCTCCATTACCTTTCTTGCCCGGCATGCGGAAAGCTCGTACATGGCCGATCGCGCGGCCGGCTATCACCTGAATCACGGTCAGGCTGAAGAGCTGGTCTCGGTCGATCCGGATGTCGTGGTTGCTTACTCCTATATCTCGCCGGCCAAACTGCGCTTTCTCAACGAACTCGGCTACAGGGTTGAGATATTCAAGCTCGCCAACAGCATCGCTGAAGTCTACGCAAACATAAAACGGATGGCGGAACTCCTGGGAAAACCCGTTCGAGGGATTCAACTGGTTGCCCGAATGCAGGAGCGACTCGATTCCGTGCCGCCGGTTCGATCCGGGTACCCGGCTCCCAGAGGCTTGATATACGAGCCGAACGGGTACACCGGGGGTCGTGAGACACTGCGCGGTGACATTCTGCATCATGCCAATTGGCATAACGTGGCGACCGATGCGGGGATAACGGGAGTCGGGGTTCTCGGGCTGGAAGCGTTGCTTCTGATTGGGGCGGACAGGCTAATTGTTTCCCCTTATGCGCCGGGTACCCATTCGCTGGGACAGCGTTTGTTGCAGCACCCGGCAATCGAAATAATTACCTCGGGCCGCCCGCCTGTCAACATACCGATCAGGCACTGGATCTGCGGCGGCGTGATGAATGTGGAAGCCCTGGCGCAACTGGTCGAAAGCCGCGGCCCGCCATGAGACCTTTCCACCTGGTCGCCGCGCTAGGCCTGCTGGTGATGGCGCTGATGTTATTCTCGATCAACCTCGGCTCCAGCGAGATCAGCCTGTTCGACCTGTTTGGCACCGAACGTTCGCACGCCGTAAAGCTCGTGCTGTTGGAGATCAGACTGCCCAGGACCCTGATTGCCGCCGTTGCAGGAGCCAGTTTTGGCATCAGTGGCGCGGCCATGCAGGGTTTGCTGCGCAATCCGCTGGCCAGCCCCGGCCTGATCGGCAGCTCCAGCGGAGCGGCGCTGGGAGCCATTATCGTCCTGTATCTTGGACTTGGCGAAGTGTCTTGGGTGCTGATGCCGTCAGGGGGCATGCTCGGGGCGCTCATTGCGATGGTCCTTGTCTATGTGCTCGCAGGCCGGGACGCCAGCATAGTCACCATCGTACTGGCCGGAGTTGCCATCAATTCACTGGCGATCGCATTGATGTCTCTGATTTTGAATCTGGCGCCAAGCCCCTACGCTGTGCAGGAAATCGTTCTCTGGACGCTGGGGTCCGTATCCAATCTCGGCATGACTGATCTCTGGGTGATGCTGCCCGCGACCGTGTTGGGGTGGCTCCTGTTCGTCGGAACCGGAAACGCACTGGAGTTGCTGACCCTCGGGGAAGACACTGCCCGGTCCATGGGTGTAAACCTCGGCTTCCTCCGCACCCGACTCTTTCTTGCGGTCGCGCTGTCCATAGGCGCCGCGGTCTCGGTAACTGGGGCCATTGGCTTCATCGGACTGGTCATTCCTCACTTACTGAGACCACTGGTCGGATACCAGCCGGGCCGCCTCCTTGGAGTGAGTGCACTCGGCGGGGCCGCGATGCTGCTCGCGGCCGACATCGCTGTTCGTCTGATGCCTCCCGGACCGGAAATCAGGATCGGAGTACTCACCGCGATCGTCGGCGCCCCGTTCTTTTTATTCCTGATACTCAAAACACGCCGCTGGCAGATTTAGACATGCTGAAGATCAGTAACGTGGAAGTCAGCCTGGGTAACCAGAAAATCGTAAGGGGTGTCGACCTGACCGTTCGGCGCGGCGAAGTACTCGGGCTGCTTGGACCGAACGGGGCGGGAAAATCCACGTTATTGCGGGCGGTGCTGCAACTCATCCCCACCCAGCAGGGTAATATCGAACTTGAGGGTGCCCCCGTAAACAGCGTTCGTGTCGAGCAGCGCGCACGGCAGGTCGCTTATCTCGCGCAACAGGGACCGGTAAACTGGCCACTGACCGTGGAACGTCTGGTTGCATTGGGACGCTTTCCCCACCGCCCGGGCTGGCAACGACTCACCGCCGAAGATCGGGCGGTGGTAGAGCGAATACTTGACCAGACCGACCTCCGGCAACTCGGTGAGCGAACCGTGACTACGCTTTCAGGTGGGGAGCGAACCCGAGTATTGCTCGCCCGCGCTCTGGCGGTCGGTGCCCCCCTGCTGCTCGCGGACGAGCCGGTTGCGGCACTGGATCCGGCCCATCAGCTTCAGATCATGCAGTTATTACGAGACTACAGCGATGAAGACCACGCCGTCATTGTCGTGATTCATGATTTGACGCTTGCTGCGCGCTTTTGTCACCGGGTTGCACTAATGCATGAGGGCACGATAGTCGCCGTTGGCTCGGCTCGCGACGTGCTCACGCCGGAAAATCTGGCGAGCGTATACAATATCGACGCACGATTCGGGATGGGTGAAGATTTCTTCGTCATCCCCTGGCAGAGCCCAGGAAAACAGCGATAGCTGCAGTAGTCTTGATTACGCAATCTGGATGTCGAAATTGACAGGTTCGGCAAATGCATATAAGTTGACGCACTTGCTTCAGGTGAACGGGAAGCCGGTCGAAAGCCGGCGCTGCCCCCGCAACGGTATGTGACCTGAAGGACCGGCGAGACGCCACTGCCTCCGATAAGGAGGTGGGAAGGCGCCGGTCCAGATCGTTTGGAGTCACGAGCCCGGAGACCGGCCTGAAGATCGTCGAAAACGGTGTTGCGGAGGGTAATACCAGCGCCCATTTGAGCGACTCCTCTTTGCAACGCATTCGTGCGGGTGAGCACAATAACAAGGAGATCGCGATCATCAGACGCATTTCAGTTGGCCTGTGCTGCACGGCATGTGCAGTCCTGTCGCCACACATCCACGCGGCAAAGACACCAGAAGTTGTCGTGACCGGAACCCGGCACCCGGTATCGATCGATGCCCTGCCAGCCGCGGCTACCGTCTACACGCGGGAACAGATCGAGAGGCTTCAATACCAGGCCCTTCCCGAACTTCTCAACCAGTCCATTGGTCTGGACATCGTGCAAAACGGCGGGCCGGGCAAGGCGGCGACCCTTTATATTCGGGGCTCCGAAGCTGACCACGTCCTCGTTCTCGTGGACGGTATCAGGGTGGGGTCCGCGACGCTGGGCCTCACTGCGTTTCAGCTGATACCGATCTATCAGATTGAACGCATAGAAATCTTGCGGGGACCGCAATCCAGCATCTACGGATCGGAAGCCATCGGTGGCGTCCTGCAAATCTTCACACGCAAAGGCAGCGGGCCAACCAACTTCGGTGTAACAACCGTTGGCGGTACTTACAATACCATGCAGCTCGGAGCCAACGTCAACGGTAAGCACGACGGTACACACTACAGCGTCGCCGCATCTCAAGACAGAACCGATGGCTTCGATGCGCGAAAACCGGTACCCGGACCTTTTGGCTTCGATCAACCGGACGATGACGGCCATGACAACACGGCTGTCCAGATCCGCGCGGGCCATGAGACGCAGAGCGGCAACGAATATGAAGCATTCATTCTGCGAGCCGACGGCGAGACGGATTTCGATGGTTCGTTCGAGGACAGGGAAGAATTCGTTCAACAAGTCCTGGGGGCATCCGCAACATTCAATCCGACAAATAATTGGCAATCGATACTGCGCATCGGGGAAAGCCGGGATGATTCCGACAACTTTGCTCCGGACGGCTCTTTCTCCTCGACATTCAATACAAAACGCAAGCAGGCCTACTGGATCAACAACGTGGAGCTGGGATCCAATGGCGTTCTCACCCTGGGTGCGGACTACCTGAAAGATGCAGTAGACAGCACCTCCGCGTTTACCGAGACCTCGCGTGACAATATTGGGGTTTACGGCCAGTACCTCGCGGACTACGGTGCCCACCAGGTGACGCTGTCCGTGCGCAATGACGACAACCAGGCTTTTGGCAGCGAAACCACGGGAGGAATCGGCTGGGGCTATCGTTGGCCGAACGCGGTTCGTGTGTATCTTAGGGCAGGTAACGCTTTCAAGGCGCCCACATTCAATGAGCTGTACTTTCCCGGTTTCGGCAATCCGGGCCTGGACCCGGAGACCGCAGTGTCTTACGAGGCCGGGCTTGAAGGTATCCCGGGATGGGGCCGTTGGGCTCTTCGTTTGTTCCGTAACGATGTCGATAACCTGATCATCACCACGATGGACCCGGCGACGGGCCTGTTTGAGCCCAAAAATGTAGAAGCAGCCCGGATTAACGGCCTGGAAGCCGAGGTCACGGCCCTGCTGGGAGGCTGGCAAACCTCCGTGGCGCTTACATTGCTCGATCCCGTGAACAATACCACCGGCGCTCAGCTACCCCGCCGGGCCAAGGAGAGTCTGAGCATCAACGCCACCAGGCGGTTCAACAGGTTCATACTTGGCGGACGCATCCTTGCAAAAGGCGACCGTTTCGACGACGCAGTCAATGCCATTCCGGTTGATGGCTACGTGGTCGTCAATCTGCTTGCCGAGTACCTGATAAGCGAGAATTTCATTCTCAAGGCGAAGGTTGGCAACCTGCTCGACGAAGACTACGAGGAGGTCAGCAGTTTCAACACTGCCGGCCGCAACTTTCTGCTCACGCTCAGGTACAGCAGCCGCTGAGAATTGACGCGAGGCACGCCCATCAATTCGTAGCGGCGACCTCGCCGCCATGAATCGTCCCGGGGCGGGCCTCCTGCGAAGGAAACGGGCATCACACCCACATGTAGGAGCGGCGACCTCGCCGCGATGAAATCCGAGGTCTGCCCAGCTCGAACATTCAATCTCCGGCGTGCCGAGTCGACGTTGCGATCACCAAACAGCCGGCGTTTATAATCGACGTATGCCTCACGCTAATCAACACGTTGTCGTTGGCCTGTCAGGTGGAGTGGATTCCGCCGTTACCGCGGCGTTGCTCGTCGAGCACGGATATGACGTCACCGGTCTGTTCATGAAGAATTGGGAGGAGGACGATAACGAGGAGTACTGCTCCGCGACCGTCGACCTCGCCGACGCCCGGTCGGTGTGCGCCAGACTGGACATAGAACTGAGGACGATCAATTTTTCACATGAATACTGGGAGCGCGTCTTTACAGGATTCCTTCGCCAATATGAATCCGGATTTACCCCGAATCCGGACGTCGTGTGCAACAGGGAAATCAAGTTCAAGGAGTTCCTCGAATATGCCCGTTCCCTGGGTGCGTCGCAGATCGCAACCGGTCATTACGCGGGCATCGAACGGGGAACTGAGACTGTAAGGCTGTTACGAGGCCGGGACTGCAACAAGGACCAGAGCTACTTTCTCTACGCGCTGAGTCAGGATGCGCTGCAAAGTTCGCTGTTCCCACTCTACGAATGGTCAAAGACCGAGGTGCGAAACAGGGCCAGGGCGCTGAACCTGCCCGTACATGAAAAAAAAGACAGCACCGGCATCTGTTTCATTGGTGAGCGAAGATTCAAGGACTTTCTTGGCAAGTACATCCAGTCTGCGCCCGGCCAGATTCTGGACCTGAGCGAACGGGTAATCGGCCAACACGACGGACTCAATTTCCACACCATCGGGCAGCGCCAGGGCCTGGGAATCGGCGGCGCCGGCGACCCCTGGTACGTGGTACGCAAAGAGATGGAAACAAACAGGCTCTATGTAGCACAGGGTCATGACCACCGCGCTTTGTTCAGCACATGGCTGAGTGCGACGGAACTGAGCTGGATATCGGGTGAAGCTCCAGAATTACCTCGGCCGTGCACCGCCAAAATCAGGTACAGACAGACCGATCAGGCCTGTAGCCTAGAACCAGGTGGCAACGAAGTTATACACGTTCGATTCACCAGCCCGCAGCGTGCGGTCACTCCCGGGCAGGCCGTGGTGTTCTATGACGGAAACGTATGCCTGGGTGGAGGAACCATCCTGGATTGCGAGGCCCTGCGAAAAATGGGGTGCGAGTAAAGATCAATCGCAGGCACCTGTCCTGAGACGTCGCTCGGCATCCTGGTGAGAAATGCGGGCCAGGTTGTGATGAAACACAAGAGTTTTTACTTTGAGCCCTATTTTTTCGTTACCGTGTGAAAATTTTCCGACTCAGGTTGCGAACGCTTGATCCAATCCAGCGGGCGACCCGTTCGATGCCCGAGCACCTCGAGTAAGTCGCTTCCTCATGCTCACTGAGCAGTTGCGGCGCAACGGACTTTTTGAGCTTCACCATTGCTTCCCTGTCAGCTCGCGCAAATTGTCTGAATACCCAGTTCCCAGCGATGTTCCAGGCCCTGCCCTTTGACACCGAGGCGACGAAATCCACGATGAAAGGCTCCCCGCCCGCGCCGACCAGGGTATTGTACGGGCTGCGCAGGTCACAATGAGCAATGCCCCTGGAATGCATGGCGGTCAACAATCCAGCCATCCTATCGAAGAAAGCCTGCCAATCGGTATTCTCCGCGCTATCCTCGAGCGACCTGGCCCGAAGATATTCAATCAACAAAGACCTGGAATCCGGCCGTCCGAGTAGCACCGGGACACCGCGTATGCCACGCAGTCTTTCGAGCGCCCTCGCCTCCCGTCCCGCCAGCAAAGGTCCCAGCACCCGTGCGAACCACGGGTCGCACGCACCATGATCCTTGAGCACGGCAAGATCCTGGTTGACGCCGACCAGAAAAACTGCCGGCCGGGACCCACCTCCCCGCCTGAACACTTCACGCACTGATTGGCGCAGCTCCTGCAGCGACAGTTCGGATACATTGTGTCGGGTCATCGGTATAAACAAGCCTTGTGGTAATATCGAGAGTGACTCAGTTGAAAGCGCTCATGACAAATATATCCCCCGCTGGAAGTTTAAGCGAACTTACCGCCCTTTCACCCCTGGACGGGCGCTACGCCGACAAGACAGCCCCCTTAAGACCTATCTTCAGCGAATATGGTTTGATGCGACATCGCGTGAGGGTGGAGGTAGCCTGGCTCATCGCCCTGTCGAACCACGACGACGTTGCCGAAGTGCCTCGTTTTTCGGACGACCGCGTTGATATGTTGAACCGGATCTGGCAGCAGTTCGATGACGCTGACGCCGCGACCATAAAAGAAATCGAAAGAACCACCAATCATGACGTCAAGGCCGTCGAGTATTTTCTCAAACAGCGAACCGGTACCGACCCCCAAATACACGCCGTGAGTGAGTTTTTTCATTTTGCGTGCACCTCGGAAGACATAAACAACCTCGCTCATGGAATGATGCTCAGCCAGGCCCGGGATGAGGTGCTGGCGCCACGATTAGCCTCGATTGCCGCATCGATTGATTCCCTCGCTTGCGAACACGCGGACACACCCATGCTGGCCCGCACCCACGGACAACCGGCGACGCCCACCACTATCGGCAAGGAGATGCGAAATGTGCACCATCGGATCATGCGTCAGTTATCACAGATCGAGGCCGTAGGCATACTGGGCAAGGTCAACGGTGCATCTGGAAACTTTAACGCCCACTTCGCCGCGTATCCTGAGGTCGACTGGGTGACGTTTGCCAGACGGTTCGTAACCGGGCTCGGCCTCGAGTGGAACCCTTACACCACCCAGATCGAACCCCACGACTACATCGCGGAGCTGTTTCACGCCATCATGCGCGTGAACACGATCCTGATCGATTTCAACCGCGATGCCTGGGGTTATATCTCTCTCGGCTACTTCAATCAGAGACCGGTAAAAAATGAAGTAGGTTCGTCCACGATGCCGCACAAGATCAATCCGATCGATTTCGAAAACTCGGAGGGCAACCTTGGATTAGCCAATGCTCTCCTGGACCATATGGCGGGCAAGCTTCCGGTGAGCCGCTGGCAGCGGGATCTCACCGATTCGACGGTGTTGCGCAATATGGGTGCGGCGTTTGGCTACTGCCTGATCGCCTACGCTTCGTTGCTGAAAGGACTCGGGAAGCTGGGTGTGGATGAGGCACGAACCTTGAATGAACTGGACGGCAACTGGGCGGTACTGGCCGAGGCCATCCAGACGGTAATGCGCCGGTACAGCGTACCCGAACCATATGAAAAACTGAAAGCCCTGACCCGGGGACAGGGCAACATAGACGCCGACCGAATACAATCATTCATATCCGGGTTGGACATACCCGACGCAGCCAAATCGAGCCTTCTGGAGTTGTCACCGGATACGTACCTGGGCAATGCCGCTGTACAGGCCCGGGGCGCGACGCCCTCGGCAGATTAATCGCCAGGGAAGCCGCGGACAACAACCTCTGCTGCAACCATATCTATGAATACTGATCGGCCAGACGACGACAACGAGCAGGCACTAACCTCACCCGCACAGGTGGACGCTGCGGTTAGCGAGCTGTGTTCCCAGGCGAAGCACTACATCCATGTACGGTCGCCGCGACTTGAATTTTCGTTTTTCAGGTCAGCGGATCTATTGCGGTCGCTAACCCCCTTGATTACGGCTGATCAACGAAACCACATCCATGTTCTTATCGACGACGACATCCATTTTCTGAGTTCCAACGCCAGGTTGATCGAACTAGCCCGTAAGTTCACCTCATATGTGACGGTCCGCAAACTACCGCCCGAGTACTCCGAATCAGGGGAGATCTTCATTGTTACCGGCCAGGACAGCTATCTATATATGAAGTCGGCAAGCTCATATCCTGCCAGTCTCGGTTGCAATTCGCCCCGCCGGGTACGGCAACTGGATAATCGTTTCGGACAGCTGTGGGAAAGAGGCGAACGAATAGCGGCACTGTATACACTTGGTCTCTAACGCTTGCCTGCATATTGCACTCGATGGAGAAAATCAGGCTCTCGAAACTTATGGCTTCGCGCGGTATGTGCTCGAGGCGTGAGGCCGACGAATGGATAGCACGCAATCTGGTCAGGGTAGATGGAGAAATAGTATCCACCCTTGGCATACGCGTGAGCCCGGACTGTAGCATCAGCATTGAAGAGAAAGCCCGACGCCAGCAACGGTCGTTGATTACAGTGCTCCTAAACAAACCCGTCGGTTACGTTTCGGGTCAACCCGAACACGGACACCTTGCAGCCAGCACCCTGATCGTCAAATCCAATCACTATCGAAACGACAAAATACGCTATCGCGGCCGAACAAACCATCAGCAGCGGATGGCCCCGGCGGGGCGCCTGGACATCGATTCGCAGGGCCTGCTCATTCTTACCCAGGACGGCCGAATTGCAAGGCGGCTAATTGGCCAGGATTGCGATATCGAAAAAGAATATCTCGTGCGTGTAGAGGGATCTATCAATCCCATGAAACTCCGGCTTCTCAGACACGGACTCGAACTGGACGGTCGAGCACTCAAAACAGCGATAGTGGATGAGATCGAACCGAAGCTCCTCAAATTCGTTCTGATCGAGGGTCGTAAAAGACAAATCCGAAGAATGTGCGAACTGGTCGATCTCGAGGTCAGGAGTCTGAAGCGGGTTCGAATCGGGCGGGTCAAGCTGGCGGGCCTGCCCCGGGGTGAGTGGCGTTACCTCCGTGCGAACGAAACTTTCTAGGGTGAATACGTGTACCAATTGATCAGGCTACTCTTGTTCAGACTGGACGCCGAACAGAGCCATGATCTGGTCATTTCCACGCTGGCGGCACTGTCACGTTCCGGCCCGGCCCTACGCTTGATCAATAGATTCGGGGCGGCCCGCGTTCCCTCGATTCCTTGTGTGCTTGCAGGCCTGACCCTGTCCAACCCATTGGGGCTGGCAGCAGGTCTCGACAAGGAAGCGACGGCGTTTCCGGCATTAGCCGCGATGGGATTCGGTTCTGTGGAACTCGGTACGGTTACACCTCGACCGCAACCCGGAAACCAAAAGAAAAGACTCTTCCGAATGGCCGATGATGTCGCGTTGATCAATCGGATGGGATTCAACAGCAGCGGACTGATCCCGTTCAGGAGAAACATCGAGCGGTTGAGAGAAAACACCCGCGCGGTGATTGGGATCAACATCGGCAAGAATGCCTCCACGCCAATCGCCCGGGCCGCGGACGACTATGCGGAATGCATGGACGACGTCTACGATATTGCCGACTACATTACCATCAATGTATCTTCACCGAACACAAAGTCCCTGCGCGATCTGCAGAACGCCGATCACCTGGATCAGCTGGTTGGTAAGCTGACGTCACGCCGAAATCAACTCACCGCCTCGCTTGGAAAAACGCTACCTTTGTTCATCAAGATAGCGCCGGACCTTTCCGCTGAGGAAATTGGTCTGGTTGCGGACACGGTCAGGGCTCATGGGCTGGACGGCGTCATAGCTACCAACACCACCACCCAGCGGCCTCGGGGAACACACTCGGCCTACGCCGAGAAAGGTGGCCTCAGCGGCAGACCGCTGAAGAGCTTGTCCACTGCCACGATTACAACGCTGTACGAACATCTGCGGACAGACGTGCCAATTATCGGTGTAGGCGGTATCGAATCGGCCCAGGACGTGGTTGAAAAGGTGAAAAGTGGTGCGCAAACCGTACAGATATACACCAGCCTCATATTCGAGGGTCCCTCGGTGATTCGGCATATACTGCTCGGGCTTGAACAACGGATGCAATCAATGCACATTAGGGAATGGTCATCGTTTTTGGCAACACTACGCGCCTGAGTTTATGAAGAGCTTTTCGAGCTTGAGCCGAATAGAGCAGCACGCGTTTTCAGGTGCTCGCTTCACCTACCGGGAACCACCGCCGATTCCACAGTCGGATGTCGTGTGGATGACCGCCAGGGACGCCGAAGGGGACTGGATTGCCGGCATCTTCGCGCCGGGCGATCCGGGCCACGACATATGTGTTGTCCACTTCTATGGCAATGACGAGAACCTCCGCATTTCACAGTATGTGATCAACAACCTGAGGGCAATCGGTGTATCGGTGCTTATCTTCGACTACCGTGGATATGGGGCGAGTCGCGGGCGGCCAAGGGAAGCATCATTCTATAACGACGCATTGCAAATTTATGACTGGTTGCGCGAGGCGCATCCGGAATTGAGTATCATCGCTTCCGGATGGTCAATCGGCAGCGCGGTGGCCACCTACCTCGCACAGCATCGCGAAGTTCTGGGACTTATGCTTTTTTCACCCCCAACGAACATGATCGAATGCGTCAGTCATATTATTCCCAAGGATCAGATTTTCATCGAGGAAGCGATGCCGTTCAAATTCGATACCCAGGAACGGATCAGGAAGGTTTCGTCACCAATTTTACTGGTGCACGGCAAACAGGACAAAGTTGTTCCCTACGAAATGAGCCACAGGCTCGAAAAGGCGATCCGCAGCCCCCTGACTCGCCTGGATATTCCCAACGCCGGGCACGAGGATCTGTTTACCGAAGGCGGGAAACTGCTGTGGGGAAAGGTCTATGAATTTATCAATACGCGAAGCGGTCCGGAAGAAAACAGAGTCACCGCGCAGTCCGGATAAATAGCTCACCAAGCCCTGCGAGCGGCCGCGCAGCCTTGAGCTGCCGCTCCAGAAAGCGACTGGTTCCGTGCGCATTCTCGGAGTTATCGAACATCCAGTAGTAGAAAGCCGCAAGGTAAATTGCAGTCATTCCGGCCTCAGACATTGCGCGCCATGGCAGGACGTCCTCCAGTCCCGCCACCTCCCGGATCCACTGCACCGTTCGGCTAACGCGCATTGCCCCAACCACCTGGTAATGAAGATGACCGAATTCAAACTTGTTGAAAATCATCTGGCGTGTGGGCCTACGATGCTCTGACAAGGCGGCGAACCAGGTCATCATGGCTCGATGGATGCGCTGCTCTTTATCGAGCTCATAGAAGGCGATGTCTCGGGCAAGTTCAAGCAGGGCATGGTCCGCCCGATCGAACCAGGCATCAACGATTTCTTCTTTTTCCCTGAATATCCCACGCAGATCGTTCAGCGTCGTGCCGGTTCTTTCTGCAACCTGGTGCAGGCGCACCGCTTCCCAGCACGAGTCCTCTGCCAGCTCCAACGCCGCGTTCACGATACGATCCTTCAAGCACCGGGACTCGATTTTCTGTTGCGAATCAATCATATGCGTATTTCGTATCAGCGCCCGGTTCAGTACGTTAACCGTCTCCGGCAGTTATAATCCCAGCACCAGAAAAAATACTATGTGTAACACAAGTCGTCCTATTTCGGTGGGACCTACAGGTTAATACATGAACAACCTCTTTGTAACGAATTTCGACGGAATCGACCGTTTCTTCGCACGGTGCCGTAAATCCTCCCGTGCGAATTCGGTCGGCCGGATGCCCCTGGTTGGCACCATTGTTTATTTTTTCTCCGATGCGTCCCGAAATGTTGCGAGTTCGACCATTACGATCGATCGCGGCCTATATGCGGGATTTTAAAAACCACAATAAGCCGGAAAAACGATATGAACTACAACACTCTGGGTAATACCGAAATCCAAGTCAGCAGGATCTGTCTCGGGTCGATGACATGGGGGGAGCAGAACACCGAGTCGGAGGCCCATGACCAACTCGACATGGCGCTGGACATGGGTGTGAACTTCATCGATACCGCGGAAATGTATTCCGTCCCCTCCCGTGAGGAAACATACGGTGAATCCGAGAGGCTCATTGGAAACTGGATAAAGAAAACGGGTAATCGCGAGCAGGTTGTTATCGCGACCAAAGTTGCGGGACCGTGCGCTGACTGGATGCCGCATATCAGGAACGCGGGCACCAGACTTGACCGGGTGAATATACGCGCCGCCGCGGAAAGCAGCCTTCGACGGCTGCAGACCGATTATATCGATTTGTATCAGACCCATTGGCCTGAACGCTCGGCCAATTACTTCGGAAAACTCGGATATGAACATAAGGATGAGTCAAATCTGATCAGTATTGAAGAAACTCTGTACGCTCTGACCGAACTGGTCAAGGAAGGCAAGGTACGCGCGATAGGCGTGTCAAATGAAACGCCCTGGGGAATCCTGGAGCATCTGCGCCAATCCTCGGATAGACGGCTCGAGAGAATAGTTTCCATCCAGAATCCGTTCAATTTACTGAACCGGAGTTTCGAGGTAGGTCTAGCGGAAGTATCTATTCGTGAACGGGTTGGGCTGCTTGCCTACTCGCCGCTGGCTTTCGGAGTCCTAACGGGGAAGTACCTGCAAAAGGAATCTCCCGCCGAGGCCAGGCTGAACCAGCCGAAATTCAAGCGATTCACGCGTTACACCAATCCGATCCCGGTGGCCGCAACCCGGCTCTACTCGGAGATCGCTGCAGAACATGGACTGAAATTCAGCCAGATGTCATTGGCCTACGTCAACCTGCAACCGTTTGTCACCAGCACCATAATCGGCGCCACCAATTGCGCTCAGCTCAGGGAAAACATCGAAAGCGATGATCTGATACTGTCAGATGAGGTCAGGCAGGCAATAGAAGCCGTACACAAAAAACATCCGAATCCGGCGCCCTAATAACTGTATTTGAGATTCAAACCCCAAACATATCGGCGATAAGACAATTCAGCATCATCGAAATCTTCATCCATGTAGGAGAATCTGAGTTCTCCCAGCAGGCCCCGCCCCAATGATTGATCGATAGTGGCCAGAAATAGTTTCCGGTCGCTGCCCACATCGCTGGCGCCGAGATAGTTGTCATAGGAATTCTGGGCGTAGTCGGCATGAATACGAGCGCTCAAACCCCAGAACAGGGGGAATCGGCTGCTGAAGATCACGCTATGAGCGCGCAGGTCGTCGTAGAGGTCCTCCGTTTCACTCTGTTCGAATCCGTAGCCCAGAGTGATTTGCGCCCTGCGCCTCGCCAGATACCAGGTCTGGCTGAGGCCGGTGCGCTGTGCGAGCGAGTCCCCGCCCCAACGGCTGGAATTGACGCCATCGTTGGCGTCGTCACGCTCCAGACTGTAGAACAACTGGGCGAAACTGTTCGGCGAGAAATAAAGCTTGGGGCCTATGGAGACTTTACTTTCCGTTTCATAGGTCTCGGCGGCGATGGTGTTGTGGCTACGATACACATCAAAGATCGCGGACAGCCGGTAGGAGCCAATCCGGAATCCCTTCTCAACGAAGCTTTTCGACTCTTCCGCGGTGAGCCCCCAGGGCTCGGTGATCCCGTCACCGCTGCGAAGGCCCCCCGCTTCCACACCGACGGTCCAGGCGACATCGTCGACATCCGCACGATACTCCGCGACCTGGAGTCCCTGGGTCGCTTCCGCGCGCAGGGAAAAAAGTAAAACCGACGCGAACAGGCAAACTATTCTCATGGTTTAAGTAATGATACACCAATTTTCCCGTAATCAAAGTCGGCTCAATTCGCCGCTGTGGAATTGGCTCATGTTTCTGTGAATATTTAGAAAAATATTCAATATTCACTAATCGATCAGGTCGACATGGCATGAAAAGCGCCAAGATAAGGAGATCAGCAGGTGCCTTCTGTGGGGCTTCAACGCCCTGATATTAACCTGCGTATTGCACCAGTATCCCGAGCGATGACGCAGGGAACAATCGTTAGTTAGGCCGCGATCTTTTCGAATACACCCCGTCTTCAAAAGAATCGAAGATCAGCTCGATGTGCGGATGGTTTATGGGATTTCCGGCGTCATCGGTTTCGAGGTTGCGTTCGGCCACATAGGTACGATGTGCGGCGTTGTGCACGAGGACGTGATACCACGGCTGATCCCTGGGAGGCTCCGAGCGGGCCATCTGTTGGTACCACTCTTCGGTTCCCTGGTACACAGGATCGACATCGACGACCACGCCACGGTAATCGAACAATTTATGGTGAACCAGCTCTCCGGGAAAAAACCTGGCCTGCTGCATGGCGCTAGAGTCCCAGCCAGACGGCATAGTACGCTCTGTAGTGGTCAATCAGCATCAACGTGAACAACATGGCCAGATACTGGATGGAAAAGAAGAACATTCGGCGGGACAGCATGGGATCGTAGCGCCGGTAGAGTCGAATCGCGTAGGTCAGAAACCACCCATTCAAAACCAGGGCACCGATCAAATAGATCCATCCGGACAATCTGGTGGCAAATGGCATGATGCTTACCGCGGACAACAGCAGCGTGTACAGGAGAATATGCAGGCGTGTGAACTTGTTGCCGTGGGTCACGGGCAGCATCGGTATGCCGGCGTTGGCGTATTCGTGTTTTCGGTAGAGCGCGAGCGCCCAGAAGTGCGGAGGTGTCCAGCAGAAGATGATCAGAAACAACAGCAGGGCATCCCCGCTGACGGACCCGGCTACCGCCGCCCAGCCCAAGACCGGCGGCGCCGCACCCGCAGCTCCACCGATGACGATATTCTGAGGCGTCCAGTGCTTGAGGAACACGGTATATATGACCGCATAGCCGATCAAAGACAGGAATGTCAGAACCGCGGTGAGAATGTTCACCCAGTGGACCAGTATAAGCATCGATGAAATCCCCAGAGCGAATGCAAAGCTCATGGCTTGATGCGTGTTTACCTGACCCGTTGGCAGGGGTCTGCGCCGGGTTCGGGCCATTATATGGTCGAAGCGCTGATCCAGAATCTGATTGACCGCGGCGCCGGATGCGGCCGCGAGGCCAATGCCCAGCGTGGCCAGAAACAGAATATCCAGAGGCACCATCGCGGGACTCGCAAGAAACATGCCTACGATCGCCGTGAACATGATTAGCATCACAACCCTCGGCTTGGTCAATTCATAGTATCGGCTGATCCATGCCGGCAGTGACCTGGAAAGTTGACTGGTTCCGATCTTCATCATTCAATCATTCTGCTCACAACTGTTGATCTTTTAGCCAATTTTCGACACTTTTAATAGCCGTTTCAGGTCTTTCCGCATCCCGGTGGGGTCGGCCCCCGGGGGATAGCTCATCACGATATTCCCGACGGGGTCAACGATATAGACACGTCCGTTACCTTGCAAGGCGGTGTCTTTGCCATTCTGCAACTGATCCGTCAGCCCATCGTAAGTTTCTTCACTCGCCAGCACAATGATAACGCCTGGAAAATCGCCTCGCACTTTGTCGATTTCAGCACGAGGGGTATGGGCGGGCAGAACGGTTACACTGCGCACACGGCCCATCTCCCGACCCTGGGTGACGCGGACCTGTTGGATCATATACAAGCCGGCATCACAAGCGCTATCACACTTGCTGCCGCCAAGATAGAACAGCGTCCACTTTCGCGAGGGGCCGGCGAAGGTAAATCCGTCCCCGTCGAATGTCTGCAGGCCTGCATCGCTCTCGACCGGGCGGGCGGGAGCGATCAGCTCTCCATGATTTACACTTCCTTCGGGTCGGAAACCCGAATAGAACAGAACATATGACGCCAGCGGCGGTAGCAGGAACACGAGCACCAGGAGCCCAAGCTGCACATGTTTCTTTCTCATGCCGTTATCTCCCTCTGCGCTGATTGATGATTGCCAGAACGAGGAGCAGAGTGGCGACGCCGAACCACTGAATGGCGTAGGCCTGATGTCTTTGAATCCATGTGTCATCGTATGTCGGCCATTCTCTAACCAGATCTGATGGGTCGGATCCGTTTTCCAGTTCCATCACCAACGCAAATACCGGGGCATTGCTAAGAGCCCGGAACCGATCCACATCGAAATTTTGCCAGACCCTTGCGAAACCGTCCGGCGTGCCGTCGTCGCCAAGACTAATCGGAGCACGCGCGGGTTTGGCAAGGCGCCCGACTATGGTGATGTCTCCGGACGGGGGCTCCTCAACGGGGGCCCTCTGTCGGTCCAGCCCCCAGGGTGCCCAGCCCCTATTTACCAGTAACAGGGTATCCGCGCCGCGAATCCGCAGCGGTGTCAGAACGTGATACCCGGCCTGGCCCTTGTACACCTTGTTATCCAGGAAGATCTGATATTCCGGCAAATAGCGGCCGCGCGCCTCCGCCATTCTGAACAGCAAATCGTCCGTGACCACGGCGGTCGAATCCAGTTCCACCACCGGCATCTGCATGCGCGCCAGAATCCGGTCCCGGATCATTTCTTTTTCCTGTGCCCTGTTCAACTGCCACATGCCCAGTGCGATGAAAAGTGAGAGCAGACCCGTGACCAACAGGATCTTGAATAGCGACATGTTCATAATTTTGGCGACTGACGCAGTCGGTTTTGATACCATGGGTCATTGCACTATGAGGCTTCCGTTGTGTTATTCAAGATCATTATCATTGCATTTCTTATTGCCATGGTGGTTAGCCTGTTCTCCGGTCTATATTTTCTGGCAAAGGACGGTAATAACAGCAAGCGCACGCTGCACGCTTTGACCGCAAGAATATCCATCTGGGTCGTACTGTTCGCCCTACTGGGCATCGGCGTTTATACCGGCATACTGACGCCGAGTAATTCGCTCACGCCCGAGTGGGCAAAGCAGCAGCAACAAACCGGCGCTCAAAATAACTGACAAACTTCTGTCAGCTAGCCCTGCCGTCATCGCGAGAGCATCAACGACCGCGGCGACCCCTAGCCCGCATTTCTCACCAGGCGGCCACGGAATCTCGCTAAGCATTGCAAACATTGAGGTCTATGGATTTGTCCAAAAAACAGTGTGTCTTGGAAAC
>Ga0209567_10000199_pt1 | contig 31857 bp, 30 predicted proteins | sample COG_12_FD_184756 | JGI IMG/M metagenome (GOLD analysis project Ga0209567, IMG submission 184756) | Pelagic marine sediment microbial communities from the LTER site Helgoland, North Sea, for post-phytoplankton bloom and carbon turnover... | ecosystem: Environmental > Aquatic > Marine > Neritic... | reverse complement strand
TGTTCTTGCAGCACGCATTGAAGCAGGCGATGTCTTTGTGGCATCGGAACTGGAACACCGATTCCAGATCCAGTTCGACCGGGTCGATCGGGCTCCTGTAGGGCCCGCCCTGGGTTTGAATGCCGTCTTTATCTGCCATTTCACTATACATCCGCCACAAGCCCGCGATTTCCCCCGGGGCGGCCGGGCTGTATTTGTATCTGCCCCCGTATTGCGGACCTCGTCCAATCGCCCCCGGGTTCTCTCGCCCCGCTAGGCTACGCGCACTATACGCTGCTCCCGGGTCGGCGCATGCCCTGCGGTTCATCATCCGCCGGCTTGATCATCTGCGAATAACTCTCCTTCCACAGCGTCCACTCGGCCGTATCGCGGTCATATTTCGAATTGACGAAACACTTCCAATCATCGTCGTTTATGTCCAGGTAGTCCATTCGGTAGTAGTAGCCCGGATAACGGGTCTCCTCTCGGAACTGGATGTGCTTCATGTGAGCCGTGGCCGCAATCATACGGTGGTAGTTCTCCCAGGCGCGCAGCAACTCGTGCAGATCCTTTGCCCGCATTTTCGGGCCGTCTTCCCACAACATTTTGAGCTTGCGCTCGGCGAGCTCGAGCATCTTCGCATTGGTCTGGTATTGCGTACTGACTCCCGCCACGTACTCATCCATGATTTTCTGTAATCTGAGCTGATACATTTGTGGGGTTATATAGTTCGGATTGACGTCGATCGCCGTAGTGTAGTCCTTGTGTTCGAGAAATGTCCGCACGGGCCGGTAGATTTCCTCCACCAGTTCTTCACTGGACCTCGCGGGTTCCGGGGTCCAATCCTTGTTGTCCATGGCAAACTTGACCATGGCCTTTGCGGCAATGCGGCCCTCGGCGTGGGAACCCGAAGAAAATTTGTGGCCCGAAGCCCCGACACCATCACCCGCCGTGAACAGCCCTTTCACCGTGGTCATCCGATTGTAACCCCAGTGATAGCGATCCGGCGTCCCTGGCAGATCATCCGGTCCGGAAACCCAGATGCCGGCGCAGCCGGCGTGGGAACCCAGTAGATAAGGCTCGGTCGGCATCAGCTCGGACATTTCCTTGTCGGGTTCGATATTCTCACCGGCCCAGACGCCGCACTGGCTGATGGTCATATCGAGGAAATCTTCCCACGCCTCTGCTTCGAGATGCTTGACTTCCTTCGGCGTCATGTTTTCCGCGAGCCTGGCCATAGCGGTGGGCGTATCCATCAGGATCGGACCCCGGCCCTCGCGCATCTCCTTCATCATCAGGTGATTCCGCAGACAGGTGCCCATCTTCGGCCCGCTGGCATAGGCGTCGTACTTGTTGTCCTTGAGTATGTGAAAATTCTTTTCCTGGTAGTCTTCGCCGAAGGCGTTCATCGCCTTGGCCTTGAACAGCAGGAACCAGGCGCCAACCGGACCGTAGCCGTCCTTGAAGCGGGCGGGGACGAAACGGTTTTCCATCAGGGTCAGAGTTGCTCCGCACTCCGCCGCCATCGCGTAAGTCGAGCCCGCATTCCATACCGGGAACCAGGCACGACCCGTGCCCTCGCCGACAGATCGCGGCCGGAACACGTTGACCGCTCCGCCGCACACCAACAAGCAGCACTTGAACTTGTAGATGTACACCTTGTTCTCGCGCACCGAAAAACCGGCCGCCGCCGCCACGCGACTTGGATCATTCTTGTCCGTGATCAAGCGTACGATGAACACCCGTTCCTGTATCCGGTCAATGCCGAGCGCTTTTTTCGCCGCTTCCGCGACAATCCACTTGTAGGATTCACCGTTGATCATGATCTGCCATCGACCCGATCTGACCGGCTTTCCACCTTCGGTCAGTTTCTTGCCTTCGTCACCTTTTTGCTTCCAGATGGGCAGGCCCCATTCCTCGAAATTGTGCACGGAGTCATCGACATGCCGGCCGACGTCATAGACGAGGTCTTCCCTGACGATGCCCATCAGGTCACCCCGAACGTAGCGTACGTAATCCGCGGGATCGTTATCGCCCAAATAAGTATTGATGGCCGACAGGCCCTGAGCGACGGCGCCTGATCGGTCTAGTGCGGCTTTGTCTACCAGCTTCACCTTGAGGTCCGTGCCCTCGATCCAGCGCGATATTTCAAACGCGGCGCCGCAGGCCGCCATACCGCCGCCGATAATGAGAATGTCTAAGTCTTCCTCGACGACTTCCGGATTTCCAAATTCGTTCTCTGACATCTTGTAATTCCCCTTTCGTTGAATCTCTTTACATGCCGCAAGTTAACAGGAAGTCCTGTCACTTCCCGACGGTTAGTTCCTTCTAGCTTTGACAGAACTGGCTCATGTCGCAGGAGTGTGCAGCCTTGGTGAACAAGCTGCCGTGTTCCGCGATCTCTGCCATATCGATGGAGGGTTTGTCCTTATAGGGATCTGCCGAACCCTCAGGGGTTGTACGAGTTGGAAACTTGAACCGCTTAAGGTTGCCGTTGCGGAACTTAATCGTCCACATAATGGATTCCGAACCTCTCAGCGGCTGTACCTGTGCGCCAAGCGGAACCACGTCCGCGTAGTGCCTGCACTCTATGGCCTGCTGCGGACAAATCTTCACACAGCTGTAGCACTCCCAGCACTGCTCCGGCTCCTGGTTATAGGCCTTCATGGCGTGGCCGGTTTCGGAGCCATCTTTGTCGAGCCGCATCAGGTCGTGTGGACAAATATACATACAAGCGGTCTTGTCCTGTCCTTTACATCCATCACATTTCTCGGTGCGCACATAGGTTGGCATACTGATTCTCCGTTAGCTGTCGTTTTGTAGTAGCTGTCATTACTTGTAGATGATACCGATCGCCTTGATGATGCTTAGCATCGCTGATCACCCCCCGGCGACCGGATCAGTCGAGTGCTCCCACGATGCTGGTACAACCGCTCAAACGGCCAAGTGGGGAGGGCCTGATCAAACAGACTCCTAGCCGGCATTTCTCACCAGGATCCCGAGCAATGGCGCAGGACAGGTGCCGATGAACGCCGGGCTGGAGTAAGTTTCATAGCCGGTGCCATGGATCGAATGAAGCCCAAGTTCAGAGTAGCCAGGACCGGCCAGCGCCGGGATGGGCGTGGCCAATACAGACTGTTTTTTTGGACGAATCCATAGACTTCAACGTTTGCAATGCTTATGGAGCATCCATAGCCGCCTGATGAGCAATGCGGACTAGGGAGATGGCAGAGTATAAGGTGTTGATCCAGAAAACTAATTAGAATTGCGATACCAAAGATAAAAATACCTTATTGTGCGCCGCTGCTGACTTCGATCGCACCCGCTCCGGACATCGCGGCGGATCAATCCCCGGTCAGTTCCTTGTAGCGCCGGTGCTCCATCTCGTAGCGGTTTTTGGCAATTTCCTTTGTCGCCAGCCGAGCCTGTATAGCCTCGTCGAAGTCCGCGATCTGCTGCTTGATAGACTCCGCATTTTCCGCGGCATTCGGGCCTCCACTGGCTTCGATCCTGCGCAGTTCATCGGTCAGCTGGTCTCTCAAATCCCGGTACGCGTCGACCGCGCTGTCTATTGCGGCCAGCAGCGCGTCACGGGTCAGCAAGATACTCTCGGGATTCTCATAAGTGATCAATAATCTCTGATCCAGCCGCTTTTGGTTTGCATCGGTGTTTTCCTGCTCGGATAGCTGCCTCTCCGCGTGGAGTTTGGCATCGAGCTCCTCCTGAGTCGGCGGGGCTTCGACTTCGCCTACTTGCCGCCCTTCTTCATCGATTTCCGTGATCCTAGACGACTGTTCGCATTCGAGCGCCGCATGGTCACCGTAGTGCCACTTGCCGTTGGCATCCTGGCACTTTTTGATTGTTTGTGCCGAAACAGGCACTATTAAAAACAAACCAAGCAGAAGTGGAATCAATCTACCCATCAGTTCTTCACCGCAACTCAAGACACCAATTATTTTATAGCACAAAAATGCACGAAACGTGTGATTTGCTTTACAGAACCGCCAAAATCATGCGTCCCGCGCAGCCATCGAACATGACGTGACCCGATTACGAAAGCGCCCGCTGAATACGGATTTCGAGCCCGTCGACACCATCCTTGCCGTCATCGCGGCCGTGCTTTTTGCCGCGATGTTCGCCTTGTACACACACTATGGCGAAGCCGGCTGGTTCGTACTGATCGCAATCTACGGTCTCATCGCATCGGAGATAAGCATTCGCCGGAGCCCTGGTCTTTTCATTACGATTTCGGCGCTCGTATTCATTCACGAGCTGGTCGCCGTATTCAACCTGTATGGACACACGCTGCCGGGCGCGGACACCGACGCGAAAAGCTTCCTCGTCTACGCCGAGAACAGGGGCATGGAAGATATCGAACCTGCCATCAGCATCGATCTGTACAGAAATTTTCTGATAATACTCGTCAGAATTCAAGGTGGATCCCGTGCGCTGGCTTTTTCCTCCTCGGTACTGGCTTTCGCCTTGTCCCTGCTCATTTTCAACAGACTCATCTCACTAACCGGAATCACGCGTGCACGGATCCCCATACTGCTCGCGTTCGGCTTGGCGCCCCATTTTCTCGTCTACACATCGATAACGCTTCGCGAGCCCCTGCAGCTGCTGTTCTTCGTTGCCGCCGTTTATTACGGAGTAAGCTTCAGAACCGGGAGCGGCATAATCGATGGCGTAATGTTTATTCTTTGCGCGACGTGCCTGGCGATTCTGCACCAGGTCCTGATTCCATTCGCACTCGTACTCGCAGCCGTGATTCTTCTCTGGCCCGTACACCGCGATTCGAGAAAAAAGACGTTCACGCGGATTGCCGCTGCCGTCGTCATTGTCTCAGGCCTGACTGCAACATTTATGCACGTCATGCGTACTGAGAAATTCACCGGGGTCGGAGTAGTTCTCAAAATGGCGGAGTTCGATGCCGACTACTTCCTCAGGCAGATAGAAGGCTACCGGCTGGCCATAGACAAGGACGAACCCCGGACCGCACTGAATGTCGATTTGGACACGAGCTCGTTGCCGGCGCTCGCCCTTGGCATGCCCGCGCTGTATCTCAACTACTGGTTCGCCCCTTTTCCCTGGAACGTCGGGGAAACCAAGGACATCGTGGCAATCTTGATTGCTCTGATGCGCCTGGGCCTGATATCCGTAATCATTGCAGGATTCTGGGTGGATCGCGGAGACAGAAGGCTTCTGAGCCTTTATACCGTGCTATTTCTGTTGATGTGCTCGACCTGGATCCTTGGCACGACCAATTACGGACAGGCGATCCGTCACCAAATTCTATCCGACTGGCTGCTGCTGCTGATCGCGGGGGGATTCGCCGAGAGACTTCTTAATCATGGCAATCCCTGGTCATCAACCAAATTCCGAAACCGATCATCGGAACGGACAGAACCTGCCCCATCGTCACCCAGTCCCATGCCAGGTAACCCAGGTGAGCATCGGGTTCCCTGACGAACTCTATGAGGAACCTGAATACGCCATAGCACGCGAGAAACAGCCCCGATACCGCTCCCCTTCGCCTCGTCCGTGAAGAGAACCACCACAACACGATGAACATTACGAGCCCCTCCAGAAAGGCTTCATACAACATCGACGGATGTCGAGCCGCGAGGGTGGGATCGGTACGGGGAAACACCATGCCTAGCGGCGAATCGGTAACCCGGCCCCATAATTCCTGATTTATGAAGTTGCCGATGCGGCCCGCCCCCAGACCTATAGGAACCAGCGGAGCCACGAAATCCGTAACGTCCAGAAAAGCCTTGTGTGTTCGCCGCGCAAACAACAGCAGTGCGACGAGGACGCCCAGCAAACCGCCGTGAAACGACATTCCCCCCTGCCAGATGTAAAACATCTCAACAGGATTGCTCAGATAGTAGGCCGCTTTGTAGAACAGCACATATCCGATTCGGCCCCCGGCAATAACCCCGACCGCAATATAGAACACCAAATCGGACACCTGCTCCTTGCCCCACCCCGGTATCGAAGCGGATCGCCGCAGACCCAGCCAGTAGCCTCCGGCGAAGCCTACGAGATACATCAATCCATACCAGTGGACATCGACCGGTCCGATGCTGAAGGCAACCGGATCGATATCAGGGCGCATCGCCACACCTCCCGGATGTTGAATATCGACATTTTTTTCGACTATAAAAAACCAACGTACTCATCCTGTCTCAAAACCCGCATTTTGCACCAACGCGGCCGAAAGAATTTTATATTCCGTCGCTATTCCATGAAAAATACCAGTATGAGAGAAATACGACGAAAATACAGCTTGTTGGACAGGTGAGCCTATATCAGTGCAATATGCGGGTTAACGCCATTTATGGCAAAATGCGCCGGGTATCGAAACCGGCCTGTCAGTTGATTATGAGAAAGTTTTTCATGTTCCTCCCGCTTCTAGCAACGCTGTCCGCATGCAGCGGGGGAAGCTCCGGGGGTAGCGGAGGCGCAGTTCAGGGTGCGACAATGCATGCCGGATTCTGGACATTACAGGCAGTGATCACTGCCATCGTGGGAGGCAGCACAAGTACCATCGACACCCAGTCCCAGGTCAGAATCGAAAGCAACGGCGCGGTCAGCATCCTGACAACCAATACCAACTGTGCGCTATCGGTCTTCGTAAACGGCAACACCATGACCTACCGGGAGACCTGCGTATTCCCTGGACAATCCACGGATGACTCGGCGGCCGCGCCCTGTACGCTCGAAATGGAGGCGATTGCAACCTTCACTTCGAATATCTCGGCTTCGGGAACATTTGGACCAGAATCACTGGTATGCGTGGGAACCGCCGCATCCTACTCGGGCACGCTGGTGGCACTGCGGGATGGAACCCTACCGCCTCCGGCGACGGAACCGGAACCGGAACCTGAACCGGTACTTTAAGAGTAAACAAGCTGAACTGCATGTTGTCAGTCGTGTATCCGGGACCTTGTCTACCCCATTTGCGGCGTGAGTATTCGCAAATGTGCCGGAATCTTCTTCAATGCTTCGCCATGAGTTGACGGGGAAGGGCGATGGCGGAACGCCGCAACAACCTCATCCACGAAACCAGCCCCTATCTGCTGCAGCACGCACACAACCCCGTCGACTGGCACGGCTGGAATCGGGAAACCCTGGAGCTGGCTCGAAAACTGGATCGCCCGATACTTTTGTCCATCGGTTATTCCGCCTGCCACTGGTGTCATGTCATGGAAAGGGAGTCGTTCGAGGACCCGGACACGGCCCGGTACATGAATGATAACTTCGTGTCCATCAAGGTGGATCGCGAAGAACGGCCCGATTTGGACAAGATCTACCAGATCGCCCACCAGATGCTTACTCAGCGTGCAGGTGGGTGGCCATTGAATGTCGCGATTGCGCCTGATACCCACGCGCCGTTTTTCGCGGGGACCTACTTCCCCAAGCGACCTCGCTACGGCATGCCATCTTTCCGGGACGTACTGGCACGCGTCGCCGAATACTTCCATTCCCACAGAGGGGAACTGACCGGTCACGCTGAAGCGATCAAGGATACCTTTCGCCGCATCGAACCCGCAACGGCGGCGGACCTCGATGGGTCGCTACATGAAAAAGCCATCGAGGAACTTAGTAACAGTTACGATTCCACCGATGGCGGTTTCGGGAGCGCACCCAAGTTCCCCCATCCAACAACCATAGCGTTGTGCCTAACCTACTGGGCCAAGGATACTGCGAAGGAAAAGACTCGTTCCCGCGCCCTCCAGATGGCGCGTCACACCCTGCAGGCAATGGCGGGAGGTGGAATGTACGATCAGCTGGGCGGCGGTTTTTACCGTTATTCGGTTGACAAATCCTGGACCATCCCGCATTTCGAAAAAATGCTCTATGACAATGCACAGCTCCTTACCCTCTACGTCGATGCCTGGCGGGCGTGCGGCGAGGATCTATTCAGGACGGTCGCCCTGGGAAGCGCCTCGTGGGTAATTCGCGAGATGCAGTCACCCGCAGGCGGATACTATTCCACCCTCGACGCCGATTCCGAGGGCGAGGAGGGCAAATACTATGTCTGGGACGTCATTGAGATGCGGTCTTTGCTGACCGGACCGGAATTCACCGCGGTCGAGACCCGTTTCGGCTTGAAAGGTACGCCGAATTTCGAAGGAAAATGGCATCTCAACATCCGGGGCACCGTGGAGTCCGTTGCCGAACAGTGTGCGCGGGATAAAGATGAGGCCTGGCGCTTGCTGCAGGGCGCAATGCGGAAATTGCTCGACCACAGGTCCGGGAGAATCCGGCCGCAATGCGACGACAAGATACTGACATCGTGGAACGGGCTCATGATCGGGGCAATGGCGCACGCCGGCAGAATACTTGAGGTGGAAGAATTTATTTCCTCCGCCGAAAAGGCGCTGGACTATGTCCGCAATGTCCTGTGGAGCGAAGGCCGTCTGCGCGCCGCGGCACGCCATGAAAAGGCGCATCTCAATGCCTATCTCGACGACTATGTCTTTCTGGTAGACGGAATCATCGAACTTTGCCAGGCGAGATGGCGAGGGACCGATCTGGAGTTTGCGATCGTGTTGGCCGATGCAATTCTGCAAAAATTCGAAGACGCTGAGTTGGGCGGTCTGTACTTCACGTCGGACGATCACGAGGAACTGCTCCATCGCACCAAAACCGCCGCCGACGAAGCAATCCCCTCGGGGAACGGTGTGGCGGCGCGAGTACTGCTTCGACTCGGCCATCTTCTAGGTGAACGCCGTTACCTGGACAGCGCCGAGCGGATTTTGCGATTGCTCTCCGCCGCCGCCAGCCGCCAACCCTCTGCCCACGGCTCACTGGTGATGGCGGCGAACGAACTTGTATCCCCGCCATCGATCGTAATCATTCGAGGCGAACCCGCGCAGGCCGCGGACTGGGCGCGTACGCTGCTGCGTCGGTATCTGCCAGGTACAATGGTGATGACCATAGCGAATGATGAAAAAACGTTGCCCGGCATACTGGGCAATCTTGCACCGTCAGAGAAAACCACCGCCTATGTATGTCGTGGAACGACCTGCTCTCCCCCAATTACCAGCATCGAGGAATTTACCAATCGTGTCTAAACAAACAGCACTGAAAACCGGCATCATCGCTGCCGGCTGCGTGATCTCCATTGCCGGCTGTGTCAATGCATCCTTTGCGGCGACCACCATCGACTTCATTCTGAAGCAGCAGGGCCAGCCGGACGTCGCCCAGGCGGCGTATATCGATAATGGAACAGCCCTGATCAAGGCTGCCGGCGGTGATCAGAATATTGACCTGTTGTTCAACCAGACCAATCAAACCATGACCATCATTAATCACGAGGAAAAATCAACCCTGGACCTCGATGCCGATAAAATTTCTTCCCTGGCGGGCCAGGCATCCGGCATGATCGACATGGTTCGCCAGCAGCTCCTGGCTCAGATGGAGAACCTGTCCGAAGAGCAGCGTGAGCAGATGCTGAAAATGATCGAGGGTATGGGCGGCGGACAGCTCGTCCAGCCTCCCCCGGCCCCGCCGGGCGAGAAAATTCTGAAGCAAACGGGCGTACATCAGGTAAACGGGTTTACCTGCAATAAGACGGAAGTGTACGAGGGTGAGCAAATGGTTGCGGAGGTGTGCTCGGCCCCGGCAGACGTTCTAGGTATAGCGGAAGAAGATTTTGCGGTAATCGAATCGATGCGGAATATGTCCCAGATGCTGCGCGACGAGACCGCAAAAATCTCGAACCAGATAGGCCAGGGCGTACCCCAGTTCGGCGACGCGGAAGTGGCGGGCGTACCTATCGTGATGAAGGACAAGACGGGAAATACCATGACGATCACCGGGATAAAGCAGGGAATCGGAAACGCGCGTCTGGTAAAGCCGGAGGGCTACGCCGTCAAGCAGATGCCCAACCTGCCTCAACTGATTCAGTAAGTCATAGAATCTGTTTGAGGTTGTCAACGTTCTCTCGCATGAGGTCGAGCCAGTCGCCTGATTCCGGAACATTCGCGCCGGGATTGAAAACCAGACTCTCTATACCCAGCATTGCCAATCTCTCTTGGGTCTCTTTGGTGGGCTCGCTCTCCCAGATCATCCAGCGTGCAGGGTGGGCATCCAGGATACCTACCAGTTCTGCCCACTGTTCATCGGTCGGCGCTTCCCGGGGTTCCCACTGCACGCTTCTCAGGTTCAATCCATACCTGCGGGCGAGATACTGGTAAACTGGATGAGAAGCCACCAAGGGTATTCCGGGGGTTTTTTCGCCGATTTCCATCAGCTCTGAGTCAATAGCCAGCAGTTCCCGCTCGAGCAAATCGAGTTGGTGTTCGAAAGTATCCTTCAATCCCGCCCGCTTGCTGACCAATTCCTCCGCGATTGCCCGCGCCTGTAAGATCGCCTGCTGAAAATCCAGCCAGGTCGTGAACGCCGTTCCCGTATGGGAATGGCTGCCGGAGGGTCCATGGCTGTGGGTCGCTTCGCCACCGATCTTTATATAGCGGTCACTGAACGCACTGGACGTATTTACCAGCTTGGCGCGAGGCAGGGTCGCACCGCTGAGCCACTTCGCGTACCCGGCACCATTCAGCAGGATCAGGTCCGCCTTCTGGTAGTCGTTTATGGTCGCTATCGATGGTTTCCAGAATACCGGATCGCTGTCCCGCGGTGCCGGAAATTCAACCCTCGCGTGCCCCCCTGTGATACGGCTGGCGAAATACTGCAGCGTGTAGTTGACCACGTAGACCTCGAGCAGATCATCGTCCGCCCCTCTGACCGACTGGAGCCCGGTCGACAACGCTATCAGCACCACAAGCTTTATCGATTGCTTCATTATGAACGGTCCGCACATTGTTTCGATTTTACACTCATGCAAGCATGAAACTCGTTGCTGGCCGGAAAATGCGGGCTAGTTTACAAAGACCAGCCTGACCAGATCCGCGGAATAGTGATCGACGATCAACAATATCCCGACACAAAGTACCCCGCTGGCGAACAGAATCAGAATGATTTCCGCGGCAAGCAGATGCGCGATGGTGGCGCGCTGGCAGCCGAGCTTGAAAATGGTCTGTATCTCGCGCTGGCGGAGCCTCAGCGAGAGCGCGAACACCAGAGCGATGGCCAGCACGGTAGCCAATCCGACGACGACGATTACCGCATCCAACACATTCTTGATACGGAAGATGTTCTGCATCAATGCACCAATCACCTCGAAGGGCACCACGATCTGTGCCGTCACCAGGGACTCCAGAAAACGCCCGCGAAGTATCGCTGATGATTTAGCGTCGTGGGGTAACGCAATCACCGCGCTGATCGGATAGTTTTCGGGCTCGCCGTGGAAATGAAATGAATCGATATTTGCCTTGGTAATTTCCGTGTACTGAACGAGGCTCGCGTTCGCCACCACGTTATCTTCACTGCGCTCCAGCACGACACTCGTGTCTCCATCCCGAGCCACGTCTCCATGCCCGTGTCCAAGCCCTTCTATGATCCAGGCGGTTTTCAGATCCACGAACACCGCCAGGTCATCAGCGCTGTATGTCCGTTTCAGCACTCCGGCCACACTCATTTTGAGGGGATAGACGCCGGCCAGGTCGAACAGGTTGTCGGGAGACGATACCAGGCTGTCACCGGGTTCTAATTCCAACCTCCTCGCCGCTTCGGCGCCAAGTACGCACTCGCCCAGCACCGCCAGGGGTCGGCCGGCTGCAAAACCCAGTCCGCGAAAATCAAAGTAATCCAGTGTCGTACCGACGATCGGGTAGTCACGCGCTCTGAAACGCACATAGAGCGGGATCGCGTCGGCCAGACCGGTTTCCCAGATTTCCTCGGAATCCGACATATTGATCAACTCCGGCACATCCCTGCCGAAATAAAGCGTGCTCATCATCAGGTCGAGCGCACTACCCCCGGCGCCAACCACCAGTGGAGTCGACGCCGCACGCGCCAGCATCTGGCGTTCGGTCTCCGTGAGCAGCACCTGCAGCGTGAGCGGCAACACGGTGATCAGCGTTATACATGCCATCAGCGTCAGGGTTTTCCAGCGGTTGAATCCAATGTAGCGCCACGCCAGATACAGGCTGTCGCTCATTCCGCAACGCCCCCGCGAAATCCTTGAAAATCGATGACTCTGTCGAACCGAGCCAGCAACTCGTGGTCGTGTGTTACCGCCAATAGCGTCGCACGGTGCGCATCGACGCATTCGAAGAGCAGGTCCAGGATCCGGGATTTGTTGTCGGGATCCAAATTACCGGTGGCTTCGTCGGCGAGAATGAGCGAGGGGTCCGGCAGCAGCGCCCGGCATATCGCGGTCCGCTGCTTTTCGCCCTGGGACAATTCGCCGACCGGGCGCTTCAGCTTGTCCGCAATGCCCATTGTCTCAGCCAATACGGATGCGCGCTGGCGCACGGATCTGCTCAGTTCGAGAGCCCGGGTAATGCGATACGGGTGCAGGATGTTATCCAGAACGTTGAGGTAGTCGAGCAGTGCGAAATCCTGGAAAACGAAACCGATGCGAGTAATGCGAAACGCGCGCCGATGCCGGTCCTCGAGCCGGCTTACCGTGACCTCATCAACCTCGACCGTACCGTGCTTGGGCACCGTGATCCCTGCAATCAGGTTGAGCAGGGTTGTTTTTCCCGAGCCGCTGGGACCAATTACCGCGACTTTTTCCGACCGTTTGATATTGAAATCCGGAACCATCAGCCGGAACTCGCCGTGGGGATAGACAAAATCGAGATCTGTGATTTTTATCATTCGGGGCGCTGCATCTCATGCCGCATGGTGTCGCATTCGAAACTATCTCGAGTTGGCACCCACCACTATGGCGACGCCGTTTCGCCGCGGGTCGCCGTTGCCGTAGAAGCTGCCCGAGGGGCTGACACCGGCGGTGTGGACACCACCGAAAAACATGTTGCGTCCCTCGAACAACCGGCGCTGCGGAAACTCTTCAACGAGGGCGGCGCTGTCGCTCCCGGCCAGTCCCGATTCAAGGTTGAGCACCTCTGTTTCGATGTGGATCCTTGGACTCGCTATCGCCGTCTCGGCACTATGTCCAAAATCGACCATGTTGCTGACAACCTGCAGTATGGCGGTGCGGATTCGATTTGAACCGCCAGACCCCAGAGCGGTCACGCCGCCGTCGCGGTCGGCGAGCACACTCGGAGCCATCATGGAAGACATCCGTTCATTGGTATTCCAGCAGTGGAATCCACCCGGATTCAGGTCCTCCTCCCCGAGCATGTTGTTCATGACGATTCCCGTCCCCGAGATCAACTCACCGCATCCCTCCCCGTTGGAAACGGTCATTGCCGCCATGTTCCGATCGGCGTCTACAACGCTTATGTGCGTGGTGCCCTTGTAGGACATGGTTACGTTCGATACCTGCTGTCTGTAGGACTCGACAAGGTTTTCGTCGAGCAATCCCTCGTGTGGGCCGTCGCGGAAGTGCTCCGCCCTTGCGGCGGAAGTTCTCATCAGGACCTCGGCGAGCAGCCGAATGTGATCGTATTCCCCGAAGCCGTATCGGGAAAGATCGAAGAAGCGGAGCAGATTCAGACCAAACGCGATCAATGTCCCGCCCGCGCTAGGGGGCGGATTGGTGTAAAGCAAATGGTCTCTGTATTTCACCGACAGTGGGGAGCGCAGAATAGTTTGATATTCGGTGAGGTCCTCATATCTGAGATATCCTCTTTCCTCGCACATGGCCTGGATGCCACGTGCGATCTCGCCGCGATAGAACAGATCCCTGCCTTCCAGCGCGATTATCTCCAGAACCTGCCCCAGGTCCGGGTTTTTCATTACGTCACCGGGAAGCACCAGTTCACGTCCGCCCGGGCCGGAAAATATTGGAAGCAATGATTCGGTCGTGTACATGGGCGATACCAGACGCAGCAGATACGACTGGAACTCGTTGATCTCAACGCCTCGACGCGCCAGTTCCGCGGCCGGCTGCACGAGCTCGCGCATGTCCATGCTGCCGAGCGCGTCGTTAACGGAAAACATCCCGCTCACCGTACCGGGTGTCGCGGAGGCGCCCACGCCGATGTGAAAATCCTGTTGCGCGCTGCCGAAATCTACCGTGACAGGATAAAAATCAAGGGATTGACTGGGGAGTTTACGCCGCGGCGTGTGCGTGAAAAAATCGAATACCCGGGTTTGCCCCTGATTCTCCCGAGCCAACAGGAAACCGCCGCCGCCAAGCGAGGACAGAACCGGTTCACAGACACACATCGTATAAAACGCCGCCACCGCAGCATCGAATGCGTTGCCTCCCGATCGAAGGACCTCGGCGGCGGTGTGCGCAGTCAGCGGGTGGCCCGCGGCTACCGCGCCTCTCATCTTGCGTGTTTATCGTCTGGAATTGTGGTCACGTTGAAGATTCAAATCAAAGAATAGATGATAATAAGAGGTTGATAACATTTCTCGAAAACAAACGAATTTCCAAAAGGTACGCTATGGCGCATCAACATATCAAGGTCCCCACCACCGGAAAACAAATGGAAAATCCAGCGAGCCGGACAAGGCACTAAATCCCGAGCACTATGCAGGCCAAGACTTTCATAGGAATGGGCAGCAACATCGACCAACCGCTCGGTCACGTCAGGGACGCCCTGCTGCAGCTGGCCGTGCTGCCCTCGACCCGGCTGGTGGCTGAATCATCCTTCTATGCTTCCTCGCCGGTCGGTCCCCGGAATCAGCCGGACTACGTTAATGCCGTCGCTGAGCTCAATACGGCGCTGGCTCCACTGGTACTGCTCGCACATCTGCAGCGTATCGAGCGCAGGCACGGGCGGGTCCGCATCCAGCGCTGGGGCAGGCGAACGCTTGACCTGGATATATTACTCTTCGATACGAGGATCATAAACCACCCGAGGCTGCGGGTTCCGCACCCCTGCATGCACCTGCGGATGTTCGTTCTGGCGCCGTTGAGTGAACTGGACCCGGAGGTTCTAGTCCCTGGAAAAGGGAAAGCCGGGATGCTGCTGGACAGACTGCAGCGCCGACACGAACCGACTGTTCACAAGCTCATGCCGCCAACCGGTAACCGAAACTAGCCTCAAATCTCATCTCGAACTGCCCCCGCGAGATCCGGTGGTTCTGGGTCCCGTGTGTCTCTATCTTGATGCCGCCCATGAGAGACGCGATCCGTCCGGTTGTTTCCCAACCCAATTCGTTGGTAATGCCGTACAACAGGCCCGCCCGGTAAGCATCTCCGCAGCCGGTCGGATCGAGTGCTTCCGAGATCTTTACCGCCGGTATGCGGAGTTTTCCGCCAGCGTGGAAGATCTCGCTTCCCTTGCCCCCGCGGGTGACGATCAGCGCCTCAAGATCGGTCCCTAGACTTTCAAGGTCCCGCTGTGTCCGTTCCTGGACGAGTTCGCTTTCGTAGTCATTCACCGTCAGGTAGCTGGCCTGCCAGATGATGGTCTCCAGCTCCTCACCGCTGAACATGGGCAAACCCTGACCCGGATCGAAAATGAAGGGGATGTTCGATTCGTAGAATTGCCGGGCATGATCCAGCATAGCTTGCTTGCCGTCGGGGGACACTATTCCCAGACTGACGCCCTCGGCATCCCCGACGTTGTTGACATGGGCGTCGTTCATCGCGCCGGGATGAAATGCCGTGATCTGATTGTCGTCCATGTCCGTGGTGATATAAGCCTGGGCGGTGTAACGATCGGCCAATTCGGTAACGTGCCGACGCGTTATTTCGTTCTCATCCATCCACCTGGCATAAGGTTCGAAGTCCATGCCAACGGTACCCATCGGCTGCGGATCGCCGCCGAGCATTTTGAGATTGTAAGCGATGTTTCCCGCGCAGCCGCCAAACTCCCGGCGCATCCGGGGCGCAATGAAACACACATTAAGAATATGCACCTTTTCGGGCAGGATGTGATTTTTGAACTGATCTTCGAACACCATGATGGTGTCATAGGCAAAAGAACCGCAAATTAGCGTGGACACGAAATGTACCTTTGTTTTCAGTTTTCAGGGATTTGCCAGGCGACATCCAGCTCTCTCGCCGCCTTGACCTCGTCTAGTCTGTGAACAGGGGTTGTATAAGGCGCGTGTTTGACCATTTCCGGATCAGCTTTCGCTTCTTTCAGGATCTCGACCAAGGCTCCCACAAAACCTTCCAGTTCCTCTTTGCTCTCGGTCTCCGTCGGTTCGATCAAAAAACATTCGGGAACCAGAAGTGGAAAATAAACCGTCGGTGCATGGTAACCCTTGTCCAGCAACCGCTTGGCAACATCCATTGCCGATACGCCAGTTTCTTCTTTGAGTGATTTTAGAGTCACTATGAATTCGTGGGTGGCCCGGCGACCGGGGTAAGCCATTTCGACCCCTTTGTCTTCGAGACACCGCATCATGTAGTTCGCGTTCAGGGTAGCGTGCTCCGCCACCCGCTGCATGCCCTCCCTTCCCAGCAGCCGTGCATAGACATAGGCACGCAGCAGCACGCCCGCATTACCCATAAAAGCAGACAGACGGCCTATGGACAACGGGCAATCTTCCTCAACGGCCCAGCGGTACTCACCACCGTCATCGATCACGTAGGGTATAGGGAGGAACGGCCGCAATCGTTCGTTGACACCGACCGGACCGGCGCCGGGTCCGCCGCCTCCGTGAGGCGTGGAAAATGTCTTGTGCAAATTCATGTGGATCACGTCGAATTCCATATCGCCCGGTTTGACCTTGCCCATGATTGCATTCAGGTTTGCACCGTCGTAATAAAGCAACCCGCCCGCCTCATGGACGATATGGGCGACCTCCAGGATCTGGCGCTCGAACACACCGAGGGTCGACGGGTTGGTCAGCATCAGGCCGGCTGTTCGGGGACCCACAGTCTGGCGCAATGAATCCAGATCGACATCGCCATCCGGCCTGGTGGGGATCTCCTTTACCTGGTATCCGCACATGGTCGCAGTAGCGGGATTGGTGCCGTGCGCCGCGTCCGGCACGAGGATCTGGTCACGCTGGTCATCTCCGTTAGCGTCGTGATAAGCACGGATCATGGCGACCCCGGTAAACTCGCCCTGGGCACCGGCCAGCGGGCTCAATGACACGGCGGCCATCCCCGTCACGTCTCGCAGGATTTCCTGGAGTTCAAACATGCTTGCCATGAACCCCTGCCCCGTTCGATCCGAAGAGCCGGGGTGCCGGTTGAGAAATCCCGGCAGCATCGCGTACTTGTTGCATGCGCGCGGATTATATTTCATCGTGCACGAACCAAGCGGATAGAAGTTCGTATCGATTGAAAAGTTCTTCTGTGACAGTCTGGTGTAGTGCCTGATCGTCTGCAGCTCCGATACCGAGGGGATGATGGGCGGCTCCGCGCGCAAAAGGCTCGTCGGGATGCCGGATATATCGGAATCATCGTCCGGTGCCTGGGACGGATTGGTGCAGCCGGTGCGGGAACGTTCAAAAATCAGCATGTTAGGTTCAGCATTCGTAGGGCCAATGTTTCATCGATTATCGAGCCTGCATATCGCATCAGGTCAGCCGGCAACTTTCTCCGCGCAGGGCGGATCCAGCGACCGCCGTGACATGATCCTGTCGAGGTGTGTGGCATAGTTTTCGATCTCGTCCACCGTTCTGGTTTCGGTTGCGCAGGTCAACAAGGCGTTGCCCAGCTCGGGGTAATCCTCACTCAGATCTATTCCGCCATTGATCCCCTGGGCTTCGATGGCGCGCAGGACGTCTGCCACGGGCTGATCCAGCCGGACCACGGACTCGTGAAAGAACGGCGTTTCGAAGCAGCGGTACACACCGTCGATCGCGGTCAGCTTTGCCAGCAGGATATTCGTATTGTGGTGGCATCGCGCCGCAACGCGCCGCAGACCCTCGGGTCCCAGCAGTGACATGTAGATCGTAGCGGCGACCACCATGAGCCCCTGGTTGGTGCAGATATTCGAGGTGGCCTTGGAACGTCTGATGTGCTGCTCGCGGGCCTGCAAGGTAAGCGTGAAACCCTCGTTTCCCTTGTCGTCGCGGGTCCTGCCTACGATCCGGCCCGGTATCTGCCGAACATACTTGTTCCTGCAGCACATGAATCCCATGTAGGGTCCGCCCGACGATAAGGGAATGCCCAGCGGCTGACCCTCTCCGACAACGATGTCCGCGCCGTCGGCGCCCCACCGCCCCGGCGGCCTGAGCAGCGCCATCGCAGTGGGATTGACCAGACCGATTACCAGAGCATCGAGTTCATGCGCGACATCGGTGAGCGTATCCACGTCTTCCAGTAAACCGAAATAGTTGGGCTGCGGTACCACCACCGCGGCAACGGAACCCTTGTCGAAGGCCCGCAATACGTCGATATCAATCGTGCCCTCCGTAACGGAGAACGGAATTTCGACCAGTTCGATGCGCTGGTTCCTGACGATGCTCTCCACGACTTTCCTGTAGCGCGGATTTACCGTACGCGGTATTACTACTTTATTCAGCTTTTTCCTGGCCCGAGCCGCGGCCAGAACCGCTTCCGCAAGAGCCGATGCACCCTCGTACAGGGACGCGTTGGACACGTCCAGCGCCATTAGGCTGCTCATCATGGTCTGGTACTCGTACAACAACTGTAGGGTACCCTGGCTGGCCTCGGCCTGATAGGGGGTATACGCCGTGTAGAACTCCCCCCGGGTGGTCAGTTCCCAGACCGCGGCGGGAATATGGTGCTCGTAAACGCCGCCGCCGATGAAATTTATATAGTGGCCATCTTGCCGGCTGCGCGCCAGCATTATCCGGCCCACGTCCATCTCGGAGATGCCGGATGGCACGCTGGTCAATTTTCCGGAGTGCAGACCGCCGGGTATCTCCGAGAACAATTCATCGATATCGGATACGCGGATGGCGTCCAGCATCTGTCGGATCTCTTCTTCGGTGTGTGGAATGAAAGGCATGATCTGCTGCTTGAGTCTGAGTAATGTGTAAGAAAGATCCCGGGGCGATATTCGAATACCGCCTGTTCAGCTGTCCGCGGCAACGACGCCGGTATAGCCTTCCGCATCCAGCAATTCGTCCAGTTCGCCCTCGTCGACGGGTCGCATTCGAAACAACCAGCCGTCGCCATATGGATCATTGTTTACGGTTTCTGGGGCGTCCCGCAGCAAATCGTTCACCTCTACGATCTCGCCCGCGATTGGAGCATAGATGTCTGATGCGGCTTTTACCGATTCGACCACGGCGCAGTCCTCGCCGCCGCCGAGCGTACTTCCAACTTCAGGCAGCTCCACGAACACCATATCCCCCAGCATCTCCTGCGCATGTTGTGTGATGCCGACCTCAAGATTGCCGTCATCCATTGTTCGAATCCACTCGTGGCTCTTGGTGTATCGAAGTTCACTCGGGATTTCACTCATTATTTTTCCTCCAGGTGTTTCACAAGTTTACAAACAACTCTTGCCATTTCTGACGAACGGAAAGTCTACGACGCGCGCCGCCAAATTCTTTTCCCTCACCCCGACGGTGCATTCGTCGCCGGTTTCGACGCCTGCGGGCACGCGCGCCAGTGCAATGGATTTTGACAGGGTCGGAGAAAAAGAACCGCTGGTGACCTCCCCGGTGCCGCGCTCTCCGCAGGACACCTGCTGATGGCTGCGAAGAACCCCCCGATCGAGCAAGACCAATCCCACGAGCTTGCGCGGCACACCGTGGTCACGTTGATCTTCCAGCGCCGCACGCCCGATGAAGTCTCGTTCCGGTGGGTTCCAGCCAATGGTCCAGGACAGCCCCGACTCCAGGGGCGTCGTGGATTCATTCATATCGGAGCCATACAAATTCATGCCTGCTTCCAGTCGCAGCGTGTCGCGCGCACCCAACCCGCATGGCATGACATCCGCATCGATCAATGCCTGCCATACGACAGGGCCGTTTTCAGCGGCCATGGCGATCTCGAAACCGTCCTCGCCGGTGTACCCGGTCCTGGCCACGAACAGGCTTTCGCTTTGTGCCGCGCTGAACACACCGATGTCCATGAGGTCCGGGGGCGCCGGCATATCGTTGATATTGGAAATGGCCTGCGCCGCCCTCTGCCGTGCTAGGGGGCCTTGCACGGCAATCATCGCCAGGTCCGTTCTCGCCGTGATCTGGATTTTTCCGAAGTCACCGGCGTTACGTTGGATCCAGTCCAGATCGGTGTCCGCCGTCGCCGCGTTTACGACCAGGCGAAAAGAATCACCTCCCAGGTAATACACGATCAGATCATCAATAACGCCTCCGTTCTCATTCAGCATGCACGTGTATAGTGCCCTGCCGGCTTTTTCGAGCTTTGCCACGTTGTTTGCCAACAAATACGACAGGAAATTTCGCGGCTCCTCGCCCGTGACATCGATATGCCGCATGTGGGACACATCGAACATGCCGGCGGCACTCCTGACAGCGCGATGTTCTTCCAGCTGTGAACCGTAGTGGAGCGGCATGTCCCAGCCGCCGAAATCGACTATCTTCGCGCCGGCTTCGACGTGTGCCTGGTACAGGGGGGTTATGCGGCCCATTCCGCTAGCCGCCACAGCGCCATGTCCAGGCCGCATTTGCCGGGCAGTTTAAGGCTTTTTGCAATCTGCCGTTCCTCTTCTGGTGGTTAATGGCCGTTCCGTTCGTATTGTCGTTCTGACCGCTATCGATCGTCCGGACCGGGTCTAATGCTACTTAGCCGGGAGCGCGATGCCAAGCACTAACCTGCATCCGACGCGTTCTTTAGATGTGAATACGACTCATTCTTATTTATACTACTGGTTCCCCATCCGGGCATCAAACGTCTCGAGCAAACAGACGCCGACACTCGTGGTTTCCAACGATACTATGCCAAGTCTTCTGGTGGCGCGATGACGCACTGGCGCATCGCGGTCGTCGCCGTCGCGGCGCTTTTCGCCATGCCGATACTGTTCGTCCTCGGCTCGGTCTTCATTCCCGCCGGAGAGATCTGGGATCACCTGGTCGAAACAAGGCTGTTCGACTATGTCGCGAATTCGCTGGCGCTGATGTTCGGGGTGGGAGTTGGCGTGCTGCTGATCGGCGTCAGCACCGCCTGGCTGACGGTAAATTTCGAGTTCTTGGGACGCCGTACGTTCGTCTGGATGCTGCTTTTGCCTCTGGCCATGCCGGCGTACATCATTGCCTATGCCTACACCGGACTACTCGACTTTTCCGGGCCGGTTCAAACGCTTCTGCGATCCCTGTTCGAGCTCCAGGGCGGCGAGTACTGGTTTCCTCGGATACGGTCGCTGACCGGCGCCATGCTGATGTTGACATTCGTTCTCTACCCCTATGTCTATCTGTTGGCGCGATCAGCTTTTCTCGAACAGTCGGTTGCCGCATCCGATGCCGGCCGTTTGCTCGGCTGCACACCCTGGCAGAACTTCTGGCGAGTGACGGTACCTATGGCACGCCCCGCGGTCATTGCCGGGCTGTCGCTCGCACTCATGGAGACGCTGGCCGATTACGGGACCGTTCAGTACTTTGGCATAGATACGTTCACCACGGGGATTTTCAGGACGTGGTTCGGTTTGGGCGACAGCGGCGCGGCAACCCAGCTTTCCGCCGTATTACTTACGTTCGTGTTCGCGCTGATCATGACCGAATACTGGTCCAGACGCCGAGCACGTTTCCACCATGTGGGCAGCAGGGAGATCGCGCTGACTCGTATACGGCTGCATTTCGGGCTCGGATCCATGGCATTTTTGTGGTGTGCTGCACCAATATTGCTCGGATTCTTCATTCCATTCGCACTGCTGATGTACTGGTCGTGGACAACCGCCGGGGACATGCTGGATAGGAGCTTTTTCATTCTCGCCGGCAACAGTTTCGCGCTTGCGGGAGTTACCGCGGTGCTCGCGGTGGCTCTGTCCCTGGTAATGGTCTACGGACGGAGGCTTGTACCGACCCGGCTGGTCAGAGCATCCGTACGGATCACCGGTCTTGGCTACGCAATCCCGGGAACGGTAATCGCAGTAGGCGTGGTCATACCCATGGGTTGGATCGACAATGCGATCAATGACTGGTTCGAACGCACATTCGATATAACCATTGGATTATTGTTCAGCGGGACCTTGTTTACGCTGGTATTCGCATACCTCGTGCGCTTCCTCGCTGTATCCCTGCAGACGGTAGGGTCCGGTTTGAACAACGTAAGATCGAGTATGGACGATGCGGCAAGGAGCCTTGGGCGTAATCCGCGGCAGGTACTTACCAGCGTGCATATACCCATGATTCGCGGCAGCCTGCTGACCGCCGGACTCATCGTATTCGTGGATGTTCTGAAAGAGCTGCCGGCAACGCTGATCCTGCGCCCATTCAATTTCAACACGTTGGCCGTGCGCGCGTACGAACTGGCCTCGGACGAACGATTAATGGATTCGGCGACATCCGCGACGGCGATCGTAGCCGTCGGACTGATACCCGTTATCTTGTTGAGCCGGACCATAGAGAGGACGAGGAGCACCGAGGTAATGGTGGTTGATCAGTCGGCTTAGCCCCGCTTTTTCTTCTTCATGGAGCATTTGCCGCTCGTTTTCATGCCCTCGCAGACGCCATACATATACAGACTGTGGTCCTCCAGGACGAAACCGACTTCCTTTGATACCTGCTTCTGCCGCTCTTCGATAACCTTGTCAAAAAATTCGAATACTTCTCCGCACTCAAGGCACAACATGTGATCATGGTGACCCTCGTCATCGAGTTCGAATACCGATCTGCCGCCCTCGAAGCTGTGCCGTATAACGAGTCCGACACCTTCGAATTGTGTTAGTACGCGGTAGACGGTGGCCAGGCCGATTTCCAGATCCATCTCGAGGAGTTTCTTGTATACGTCTTCCGCTGACAAATGCCGGACCGGCGCGCTCTCGAGCACTTCGAGTATCTTCAATCGTGGAACGGTCGATTTGAGGCCGGCTTTTTTTAAATCGGCAGCGGTGTTCATCAATGCGGGCTCGCACGCGGTAGACGTGTCACAATAACGTCATCACGAAAATATCTCAATATCAGGGGATATAGCGGGATTCTCATATGTCGAAAGTAACCAGCATCTTGAATTACCACCGTCTTCCTAATTTATCCAACCGCATGAATTCTAAGTTGAGGTTGTCCTGCCGCGACAACAAACTGATCAGCGCTCGAACCCGGTCGCCGCGCAGAACGATCAGGGCCGTGCTGTTTTCAGTTGCGGCCATGCTAGGCTCGGCGTGGGTCAATGCGCATGGCGAAGACTATCTGATCGGTTCATCTCCCAGCCTTACCCAAGAGCAGGGTGAAAAGATCTTTCAGCCAATAGCGGAGCTGCTGGGGAAGGCTACCGGGGAAAAGTTCGAATACAGCTACACTGCCCACTGGCCGGGCTATATCGAAGATATGCGCAATTCGAAGCACAGCCTGTTGTTCGATGAACCGCACCTCGTCAGCTGGCGACTCGAAAACGGAACTCACAACCCTGTCGTCAGACTTTCGGGAGACATGGGTTTCGTAATAACCGCAAGAAGAAACGACGAATCCATAGTGCAGCTCTCGGATCTCGCCGGTCGTATCGTGTGCGCCGGTGCACCGCCGGCACTGGACGGACTCATACTGTACGAACAATTCGAAAATCCGAGCCGACAACCCCAGATCCTGCCGACTGCAAATTTTCGCGATGCGTACGATCAGCTGCTAAACGAACGCTGTCGTGCCGCGGTCCTGCCGACAACGCTGTATGAGGCCCTGTCGCTTGGCAGCGGTGAACTCCGTGTGCTGTTCCTGAGCGAAGCTTTTCCGAACTGGACGCTGACCGCGGACAACCGGATTCCACAACCGGTCCTGAACGAGATACGGGCGGCGCTGTTGGATTCCGACAACGAAAATATTACCGGGGCAATTGCAAGCGAAATAGATCCGGGAAAACAGGTACTCCGGGCGAGCGTGGATGAATATCCGGGCTACAGCCGCCTGTTGCAGGACTTCTGGGGTCTGCGTTGACCCCGGCTCAGATCTCTCTCTGGACCCGTTTTGCCAATCTGCCGATGGTCAATCCCTGGACGATAATGGAAAACACCACCACGATGTATGTCATCGCAACGATGACGTCGCGCATCGGACTCGGCGGCAGGGATAAAGCCAGCGCCACCGAGATCCCTCCCCTGATCCCGCCCCAGACCAGGATTTTGATGATGTGCGGCGAAAATTCACGCTTGAGCTTCAGCAGGATTACGGGGAGCGCCACGCTGACGGTTCTTGCCAGCAGCACCAACGGGATCATCAACAAACCGGCAATCAGGTACTCCTGGGTGAACTGCAGTATCAGCACCTCCAGACCGATCAGCACGAACAACACGGCATTGAGCACCTCGTCCACCAGTTCCCAGAAGGTATCGAGATGTTCACGGGTTCGATCCGACATTGCCAGGACCCTTCCACGATTTCCGATCAGCAGGCCGGCAATAACGATGGCAATCGGACCGGATAAATGAAACGCCAGGGCCAGCGCATAACCACCCATCACTAGAGCCAGGGTAACAAGCACCTCGACCTGGTAGTTATCAACGCTGCGCAGGAGAAAGTAACCGGCGTACCCCAACCCCAGGCCGAACACGATGCCGCCTACGGCCTCCTGGAAGAATAGCAATGCGGCCGATCCGAACGAGACTTGGTCCGGATTCATTGCCAGCCCGGCGATGACAAGAAAAATAACCACGCCGACGCCGTCGTTGAACAACGATTCACCGGCAATCTTGGTTTCGATTGATTTTGCAATACCGACACTCTTCAACGTCGCCATAACGGCAATAGGATCGGTCGGTGAGATCAGTGCGCCGAACAGCAGGCAATAGATCAAGGGGATGCCTATGCCCAGCCAATCGAGAACCAGCCAGGCCAGCAGCCCGACAATAATCGTCGACATCAATACTCCAATCGTAGCGAGCAGGGTGATCAGCCACTTCTGTTGCCTCAAGTCGCTTAGATTGATGTGAAGCGCCCCGGCGAACAACAGGAAACTCAGCATGCCCTGCATCAGGGTCTCGTCGAAGTCCACACCCAGCAGGGCGCGCTCGGCAACTTCCTCGAATTGCGTAATGCCCAACTCGCCGATCAGTATCAACAACAAGGATAACAGTAGAGCGATCAGCATGACGCCGATTGTGGTCGGCAGGCCAATGAATCTGTGGTTGACGTAGCTGAACAGCGCGGACAGCGTCATCAGGATAGCGGCGAGATTCAGCGTTTCGTTCACTACCGTAGCTTATGCTCGACTTCAGCCTGCATATGGAATCCCCGGCAAGAGCCGCGTTCAGCCCGCAAATTTCGACAGATCACCGCTCAAACCCATGGCTCTGTGGGCGAATGCGGATTTGAGCGGACCGATCGCGTTGGTCAGTCGCAGCCCCAGTCCGCGGACCTCGCTGACGAATTCCTGATCCGTACCGAACAGTTTTTCTATTCCGTTCATGGCGTGATACATCACCAAGTTTTCGCCTTTTCGCCACCTTTCATAACGGCGCAGCGTCAATTCGCCCCCAATATCCTTGTTTAGTGACCGGGCCTCGATCATCACCTCGGCCAGTGCGGCCGCATCCTGGAATCCGAGGTTTACACCCTGCCCGGCAAGAGGGTGCACCACGTGCGCCGCGTCCCCAACGAGAGCGGTCCGTTTACCGACATATTGCCGTGCGTGGGACGACCTGAGGCTGAATGTTTTTCTGGGACCCACTTCAACGACCCCGCCCAGCTTGAACTCGAAAGCACGGGCCAGCCCGCTGGCGAATCGTTCATCGTTTCGAGACATCAGCTCTGCCGCGGTGTTCTGCTCACAACTCCAGACGATCGAACAATGTCCATCAGCCAGCGGCAGGAACGCAAGCGGTCCGGTCGACAGGAATCTCTGCCATGCGGTCTGCTGATGTCCGAGTTCCGTAGCGACGGTTGAGACGATCCCCAGCTGCCCGAAATCCCGCGACTCGATCTCGATATCCAGGGTCTTGCGGACCCACGAGCCGGCGCCATCGGCGCCAACCAGAACTCCCGCCCGAATGATTGCCCCGTCGGAGAGCTTCAGCGTGACGCGATCGCCGACACTGTCGAATGCGGCTACTTCCACACCCGCCAGGACCCTGACGTTGGCCGCATGAAGCAATTCCTGATGCAATGCGTACGCCACGAGGTTGTTTTCGACAATGGTCCCCAGATGGGTTACCCCCAGTTCCGCGCTGTCGAATTCAATACTGCCGCTGCTGTTTGCGTCCCAGACGAACATACGAACGTAGGGCGATATCCGATACCCTGCGATTGTGTCCCATACCCCGGCAGCGGCAAGTATGCGTTCGGACCCCGGATTGATGGCACTCACGCGTGCATCGTGCACGGCCGGGTCGCGTTCTTCGATCAATCCGTCCCTTTCCAACACCGCAACCTTGAAGTCCGCCCGTGCCAGCAGTTGCGCGAGCGCTGCGCCGACCATGCCCGCACCCACTATGGCAACGTCGTAATCAATGCGGGGCATCGGCTTTCCTCAGGGGCAGGCCGCGGGTCAGGCGCGGCAACCTGCCTGCAAGACCCATGGTACGCCTGACCAGGAAATTTTGCGCGGGCGGAATCATGTCAATGGCTAACAAAGCCGCGCCTCTCACCATCGCAAGGGTTGTCGAATTATTCGAGAACAGACGAATGAGTCCGTCCGTAAATCCACTCATTCTATTGATATCGCGCCGACGCCACTGCCAGTATCGCTCCAGCACTTCGATATCCCCGATGTCCCGGCCCTCGAATTGCGCATCGCTCAACACCTCGGAAAGAGTCGCCACATCCCGTAAACCAAGATTGAAGCCCTGCCCCGCTACGGGATGGATCGTGTGTGCCGCATTTCCCGCCACCACAATGCGGTGCCTGACCGGGTGTTTTACGCTTACGAAGGACAACGGGTACGTCTTGCGTTTTCCAAGCCTGCGAAGCGCCCCCGCCCTGTCACCAAACCGGTACTGCAGCCTCTCCAGGAACTCGTCGTCGGAGCATTGAAGCAACTCTTCCACCTGGTCGGATCGTATGGTCCAGATCACCGTGTAACGGTTGTTGATCGATGGCAGCAGCGCCATGGGTCCACTGTCGGTAAAGCGTTCGTAAGCGACATTGTCGTGGCCGCGGTCCGGCGTAACGGTGGTGAGAATAACGCATTGGCCGTAGTCACGCCGGGTGGTTTCGAAGTTCAGCGAACGCCGCATCACTGAATCGGCGCCATCCGCGAATACCACAAGCGCGGCGCTGGTTTCGCCCGGCTCGGCGTGCGGGTGGAGTTCCAGCCTGACCCGGTCCTGTTCCTGGGTCAGATCCGTCACCTCTGCCGGGCATACCATCGTGACGTCTTCGAGCTGGCCCATTTTTCGATCCATCGCCGCCCCCAGTTCCCTGGCGGGCACCGCGTATCCCATGGCATCGGTGCCGTGCTTGACGTGATGCAACCGTGCAAATCCGAACCGGCCCCGATCGGAAACATGTATGGTCTTGATCGGCACCACCGCCCCCGGGGCGATTTCCTGCCATATGCCGATGCCGTGCAGGATGTTCCTCGAGCCGGGTGCTATGGCGAGAACCCGGTCGTCATAGCTTGGCTGGCTTTCTGATTGGCGGGAAACCGCCTCGATTACGGCAATGCGTAAACCGGTATTCGCCAGAGCGCATGCGAGACTGGCGCCAACCAGTCCGCCGCCGATTATGGCAATGTCATGATCGTAGTGCATCCTGGATTCAGCTTCTTCCCACCAGCGCCTCGATATCATCGATACGCTTCGGCGCGTCCTTGGTCAATATCATATGGCCGTCCCTCTGGATCAAGACATCGTCCTCGATTCGGATGCCGATGTTTCTAAAGTGCGGATCGATGTCATCGTCATCCGGAATGTAAATTCCCGGTTCCACGGTCAGCGTCATACCCGGCTCCAGCTGCCGCCATTGCCCGTCGATCTTGTAGTCGCCGACGTCGTGGACATCCATACCGAGCCAATGGCCGGTTCGATGCATATAGAATCGCTTGTATCCACCGGATTCGCAGATCTCTTCCACGCTGCCGGTCATCAACTTCAGATCGATCAGCCCTTCGACGATCGTCTTGACGGCGGCGTCATGAGGTTCATTCCACGGCACACCGGCACGGGTCTTGTCGATAGCGGCCGCTTGCGCGTCCAGTACGATGGAATACACGTTCCGCTGCGCTGCTGTGAACTTGCCGTTGACCGGAAACGTCCTGGTGATGTCGGCAGCGTAGCAATCGATCTCGGCGCCCGCATCGATCAACAGCATATCACCATCCTGCAATGGAGCGGCGTTGTCAATATAGTGCAGCACGCATGCGTTCCTGCCGCCGGCAACGATCGGTGGATAGGCCGGATAATCGCTCCCGGCCAGCCGGAATTGATATTGCAATTCGGCTTCGACTTCATACTCCATCATGCCCGGCCGGCACGCTCTCATCGCGGCCCGGTGTGCGGAAGCGGTTATCCGGGCCGCGCGCTTCATTACGGTAATTTCCTCGGTCTGCTTGATCAACCGCAGCTCGTGCAGAACATGACCCAGATCGACGATCTCATGCGGCGCGCTCACCCCGGCCTGTGATTTCGACTTCACCTCGTTGACCCAGTTCAACAACTTGACATCGAATTCCGGATAGATTCCTACGTTGCAATAGACTTTCTTGCGGTTCTCCAGCAGGCCGGGCAGGATGTCACCGATATCATCGATAGGAAACGCATCGTCGGCGCCGTATTGCTCAATGGCTCCGGATACGCCGGCCCTTGAGCCATCCCATTTTTCCCTCTGCGGATCCCGGTCCCGGCAGAACAGCACATACTCCCCCTGCTCACGGCCCGGTGACAACACCGCGATGGCGTGGGGTTCCGGGAAATGGGTCAGATAGTAAAAGTCACTGTCCGGTCTGAATCTGTAAAGTACATCCCTGTTGCGCGTTGCCTCCCGGGAGGTTGAAATGACGGCAACGCCATCCCCCATGAGCTGCATCAGGTCCTGTCTGCGGCGATTGAATACCTTTGCGCTTATCAATGTAGCTCTCCCGATTCGACGTCACCATGAAGATTGGCGTACAGCTCCTCGAATATCAGCTGCACGCCAACTCGAACATACTCCTCGACTTCCGTGAGGTCCCACTCACTGTCGTCGCCGTCCCGACTCACCTCAACTTCGGCGACCGAGAGCATGTCGCGGACTATCTCCGCGACATCCGCGCTGAACTCATCGACGGCTATGTTCTCTCCGTCCAGCAGGCCCAGCAGAAACCCGTTGCACCAATCGGCCAGTGCCCGCAGGCGAAGTGGCAGATCGGAATCATCGTCCGGCAACAGCAGGTTGAAATCGCCGCTATCTTTACTAAGGTCTTCCACGGCTCCACGCAGGAGCAGCTCCAACACCTTTTGGAGTTGTTCGAGCAACCCTGGCTGCACGTCCGCATCCAGCGCTATCAGCCGTTTCAGATCCGGAGCAGTGCCCGTCTTCATCTGGTTGCATATTGCGCCGCAGATAACTCCGTGCACCTCGGCCGCACCCAACTCGAGGCCTGCGGAGGAGATTGCCTCCTCGATTTCGTCATATTGAATGCCGTGGGCGCTTTGCATGTAGGGCGTATTTTAACGGCGTGATACATCTGTTTAAAAGCGTTGACCGGGATTGAGGAGACGCATATAGTTAATAATGATATGGAACGCGAAGAGCAAATCGGTGAAGACCTGCGTCAACTGGAACAGCGTGTCGACGACCTGATAGGCGTGTGCCGAAGGCTCAAAGAGGAAAACGACAATCTGCGTGAGAGCAGGGATACCCTGATCGAAGAGAAATCCAAGCTTGCGGAAAAAAATCGCCTGGCTCGAACCAGATTGGAAAACATAGTAACCAGACTGAAGGCATTGGATAAACACCAGTGAAAAAATCACCGGATGGCGTCAAGGTTTCCATCTTGGGGCGCGAGTTTGCTGTAGCCTGCCCCGACGATCAGCGAGATGCGTTGTCCCAGGCGGCAATGCATCTCGACCGAAAGATGCGGGAGATCCAGAAAACCGGCAAAGTTATCGGTATGGAGAAGTGTGCGATCATGGCCGCGCTCAATATTACCCATGAACTTTTGTCTTACCAGGCTAAATACGGAGAGACCGAGAAGATCGGTGTGGCGCTCTCCGGCATCCTGAAGAAACTTGATTTCGCGATGCAGGAGGAGGCGCAAATCTCTATTTAGCCAGTCATTGGACAGAATTGGTGTCGCCTGCGGTGTTCGAATTGTTCTGAAAACCCTTAGAACCTAAATCACATCTCGGGGACCGCAATCGGGTATGTTGTGTGCAGGTCCGTTCAGCGGAAAGCCTTATACATTCCGTAGGCCCCCACTTGAACCTTCAGGTTCAAGGATGACGAACAGTTTCGGCACATGCGGGTGACACCTACTTCCCGACAAGTGAACAAAAAAGCAACGCTAAGAAGCCTGATGCGCGAGCGCAGGGGCGCCCTGACCGCCGGTGCGAGATCCCGCGCCTCCCGAAATCTCTGCCTTCGACTTGTACGACACCCTTATTTCATTGCCGCCCGGCACATCGGCATGTACTACCCCAACGACGGCGAAATAGACCCCACGGCGGCGGCGAACGGGCGCGCGGGTCGGCGGTTCTATCTGCCAGTGCTGCCTCCGCGCGGAAAACGCAGATTGTGGTTTGCCCCCTACGTGCCGGGCAGCAGGCTGGTATGGGACAGGTACGGAATCCCCGAACCCACCGGCCGGACGAAAATCCGCGCGGAGAAGCTGGACCTGCTGCTGGTGCCGCTGGTCGCGTTCGACCGCGACGGCGGGCGGATTGGTATGGGCGGCGGATTCTACGACGCCAGTCTGACGTTCCTGCAGCGCCCCGGAAGGATTTCCCCGACCCGTGTTATCGGCGTCGCGTACCACTTCCAGCAGATCGAAAGCATCCCCGGAGATGATTGGGACATACCGCTGCACGGCGTAATCACCGATATGGATTTCATCCAGGCCCCTGTATTGCACAGGGTGAACCAATGACTGTCTTTATCGCCTTCAATTTGATACCTTCCACGCTTCGCAATGACCGTAACGTAGCTTGCTAATCCCCGTGCAATACTGGTTGATGAAAAGTGAGCCCGATGTCTACAGCATCGATGATCTCAAGAAGGCCAAAACCGACTATTGGGATGGTATCAGGAACTACCAGGCGCGAAACTTCATTCGCGACGAGATGGATAAGGGTGATCTCGCTTTCTTCTATCACTCCAACTGCGAGGAACCCGGGATCGTGGGCATCATGACGGTTCACAAACCCGCGCATCCGGATTTCACGGCCTTCGATCCCGATGAAAAATACTACGATCCCAAAAGCGATCCCGAAAATCCCCGTTGGCTCATGGTCGACGTGCGCTATGTGCGAAAGCTGAAGCGTCCGCTTTCACTGAAGGAGTTAAAGCTGTACAAGCCACTGGAAACGATGCGCCTGCTGCAGCGAGGCAACCGCTTGTCCGTTATGCCTGTCACCGAGAAAGAGTGGAACTATATTCTCGAGCTGGAAAACGAGGTACCAAAAAAATGAAATACTTTCATAAACTAGTCCCGGTTCTTGTACTGCAGCTGTTCGTTGCCCTAGCCGGGCATACCCAGGATAAAACAATGGTCATAATGACGACTAATTTTGGTGTGATCGAGATCGAGATGAATACAGAGGAGGCTCCGAATACGGTTGCCAACTTCTTGCAGTATGTCAACGACGGTTTCTTCGACGGACTGACGTTCCACCGGGTGATACCCGGTTTCGTATTACAAGGCGGCGGCTTCGAGGCCGGCATGAAGCACAAGGCCCCCAAGGCCCCGATTCAAAACGAAGCGGACAACGGACTGAAGAACGTCCGCGGTTCACTGTCCATGGCCCGCACCAACGACCCCCA
>Ga0209567_10000198_pt1 | contig 31878 bp, 31 predicted proteins | sample COG_12_FD_184756 | JGI IMG/M metagenome (GOLD analysis project Ga0209567, IMG submission 184756) | Pelagic marine sediment microbial communities from the LTER site Helgoland, North Sea, for post-phytoplankton bloom and carbon turnover... | ecosystem: Environmental > Aquatic > Marine > Neritic... | reverse complement strand
TTCGAAGTCGTTGTAAGCCCGATCCATGGTGAGGATGGAACCGGGCTCGAGAGGGATCCAGTCCAGTGCCATGACATCGTGGACTTTGCCGGGTGTCAGAGCCACAAAGCTGGGGATAGCGCCACGCAGATCGAGCAAGGTATGTGCCTTGACTGCCGCCTTGGTCTTGCGAAAGTGAGCCCATGGAAAGACCGACAGACACAGGTCGATAGTAATGGAGTCGAGCGCAAAGACAGCCTGATCCAGGTCCAGCGCGAAGGACTCGTTCTTGTAGAGGTATCGGGCACGGTCGATCAGATGGATGCCGAAGTTCTGATAGATCAGAAAGTTCCGCTTGCTGTTGGCATCGGCCAGAGTCGAGCGCGAGACCTTGCCCCGGAAACCCATCCGGTAGAGTTTGTCTCGATGAGAATGCAGACAGGCCTCGATGTCTCGCAGACCATCCCGGCCCGTGAGTTGGGCGAAGGCCATCGCGAGGTACTGATCCCAGCAGGAGAAGTTGCGCACCCCACGGTTTCCCTGATATCGATCGACGCACTTGTTGAATTCGTAACGGGAGACGAGTTGGAACAGTTGAGCAAAAACGGTCTTCTCGGCCATGGCATACCCCGGCATGTGAAGTATGCTGGGGACTGTACGCCGAGACCTTCATAACGCCCGGAAAATAGAAAAATCCAATGACACCACTTTTCTCTTTAAAATACATCGCCTTACACAACTCGTGAAAAATTTAACCGGACGCTAGTGTTGTCATGTAATAGTTCCGTACGGGCTTAGGTGGTCAAACCTTACAGTATTTCCAAGACTTCATAATACATGAGCCCGCCGCCCGGGCAGCTTCATAGTCCTCGCGGTTGGAAGATGATGCGTTACGGATGCCGTTCTGGGTAAAACCGGTTACATGGGACATCTCGGATGCCCGACTTGACGGATTGCCATGCCCGTACCGCACATCATGGCGATCATCGACAAAATCCAAGTGGGCGTCGATGTGCATGATGCGGATAGGTTCCTGATCATCGAATGCCCGAATGCAGGGGATATGGACGGAATGATCTCCGGCGATCACTAAAGGATAGGGCGGATAACTGCTATGCGGTTCACCAACAATGTGCTGATGGAGTTGACGGTCGGCACAGTTGATCTGGATTGACATTGTAATGACGGGTGGAAATTTAGATGGGAGGCTGCCCTAAAAGGCCTTTTTTACGCTTGCGCCGGGGCGTCCGTCAAGGATTGGTCGCTGTGGGTCACGAGTCCGGCCGCGCGTTGGATTGACGGTCAAATGGATATAAAGACTGTTGCAACGTTACCGGCATTGCCAAATGCAACGCAGCAATATCAATGCCAGATCGGGAGAATCTATGACTGCTCATCCCCCGTTAACGGACATAGCTCACAATCTTGAGTTGATCGCCTGATTCCGATCTTAAACACACGACGGAAGCCGCCGCCCGCTGGCATGGTCCAGCGCTGCCATTCGGTGCGCCCTCATCGATGGTGAACTTAAACGGCAGGCTGATCAGAAAGCTGATCGGATTCTGCACCGCAGAACGCAAATCATCAGCGTGGGCATGTGCGGATGAAATAAAAAGTATCACTGCGAGCAGGCAACTATTGATTTGACAGCACGTGTCCCTGGCGAATTCGCAATTCTGCCCTAAAACCGGTCGATTAAGCAGTCTTGTCACGAACGGTGATCCGCCCTACCCTGCCGTCGCATGAAAGAATTATTCCTGCTGTCGGTTCATCTTTTTACCCGACTCGCTAAGCTGATCGGTCCCGGCGGCGCCAAGGCAGTGATTGCTGAGAATCTTCTACTCAAGCACCAGCTGCAAATCGTTGCACGCTCCCGCCAGCGCGCCCCAAATCTAGTCGCGGCCGATCGTTTCTTCTTGGGATTCTGGTGTAGTGGTCCACCGATTCTTTCAATGTGTGGGTGTGGCTGAATCTTGCTTCGTGTTGATAAGAAATCCCGTTGTCTTTCAACTCCTCACTCAGCCTCACTCACAGGGATTCATGGCCAAGTTGCCATCGCTCAGGAAATCCGGGATGCGACCGAAAAACCGGATGTACCCCAATGAGTTACGATCTCTCGGGGATCATATCCGGGCAAGGAGACTTGACCTAAAGCTACGTCAAAAAGATGTCGCCGCTCTGATACAGGGTGCAATGAATCCCAAGGGTTCATTCCTTTTTCCCAGTAAAAACCAACCTCTTGACGCGAGCATTGACCCCTCCTCCATCCTGAATTGGGAAAAAGGGAAGACAGACCCGAGTATCAGATTCTACCCGGCGATCATGCAGTTCCTCGGGTATTGCCCGGTGCACTACCCCAAAACAATTGGCGATCGAATCCGATTGCACAGAATTCACCGCGGACTCTCTATATCAGAACTTGCTAATACTCTTGGTGTCGACCCGGGTACGGTAGGGAACTGGGAGAGAAACAAGAAAAATCCGCTTCGCCAATCCGCTGCATATATTGAAAGAATTGTTCGATTGCCGCACCTTTCCAGGTGAACAGGGCTTGCTGCCGCTCAAGATTTTGCCAAAAATAGTAATTCGCCATGCACAGGTTGGTAACTCTCTCATCGCCAATGCCATCGATGGCAGCCTGTAAATCAACTCGGGGTCCAAGAACCTCGATGGTATTTTCTTTGTGAATGACTAGATCACCAATATTGACCACAGCCTGAGCGGGCATTACAGCTAGAACACACAATAAACCCGGGGGCAATAAAAAACATGTATCTTATCCTTGTATAGGAATTTCTCTGATTCTTGACATTGAAGTCAGAATCGCAGGCCGGAGTCATCGGCTTGGGGCGGATAGGAACGCGGTTGGCGGAAATTTTACAAGGGATTGGAATGAACGTGGTGTACTAGTCAAAAACAACCGAGGACGAATGCTTCACGAAACTAGAATTACAGGAATTGTTATCCGAATCAGATGTAATCATTCCTGCGGTTGTTGTGAATGAGGAGACAAAGCAACTCATCCCCATGCCTTGATAGATCAGATAAAGTCTAAAGCTGTACTCGTTGGAATCAATCGTACCCGAGAACTATGGGACGAAGAGCACATAATCAGCAAGGTTGAATCGGGAGAGTTGGGCGGATATGCCTATGAGGGCGGACAAATCATATCACCCGATACGTACTCTAACGTAAAATATTGGCCTACTCGTGTCGGCAAGATATTTTCCAAAATGTCTCGTTTGGATGAATGGAATCAATTTGTCTAGGAATTACTTGCTACCGATAAAATGTAAGTCTTTTCATCAATTGAACGATCACGTCGCCGTGGCGTCTGGGTGGCGTGCTTTTCACAATCGCTAACAGCGTTGTAGGTCACTTTCACACGGTGTTCGCGCGCGCCTCCGAGATTGCATCTACTTCGTCCAGAAACTCGATGAACTCCTTGGGTGCAAGAAACGAAACATTTGCCAGTTCTTGCGCCGCCAACTCACCAACGGCTCGTACCCTTGACGCGTTGAGTCGTTTCTTCTCGTGGCTCAATCGCTTCGAGTGCCGGGTCGGCCGGAGGCTGATTGATAGTGTGCATGCCAATGCTGCCTTATCTAGTGCGGTCCAGTGCCCGGTAGTTGATTGCTTCACTGATATGGTCCGTGGAAATGCCTGGACTACCCCCGAGATCGGCAATCGTACGCGCCACCCTGATGATGCGATGGTACGCACGTGCCGACAATCCGAGCCGGTCCATCGCGCTGCACAGCAGTTCTCGGGAATCGTTTTCGAGCCGGCATACGGACTCCAGCTGGGCCACGGCAAGATCGTGGTTCAGACAACCGCTTCTAAGCGTTTGCCTGTTCCGGGCGGCGATAACGCGCCGCCTTACCGACGACGAGCCCTCCCGGACCGGTCCGCCATCAATCAATTGCTCTCTTGGCACCGGCGGCACCTCGATGTGGATATCGATTCGATCCAACAGCGGGCCGGATACCTTCGCTCTGTATTTACGCACCTGGTCTTCGGTGCACCGGCAATGCCCGCCAGGATCACCCAGCCGCCCGCACGGGCAGGGATTCATGGCACAAACCAGTTGAAAGTCCGCAGGAAACTCGACTTTCTGTGCGGCCCTAGAAACGTGTACGACACCGGATTCCAGGGGCTCCCGCAATTGCTCCAATGCGTTTCGGTTGAACTCTGGCAACTCGTCCAGGAATAGAACGCCTTGGTGCGCCAGGGATATTTCCCCCGGTCCCGGTAGCCGACCACCGCCGACAAGTGCGGCGCTTGAACAAGAATGATGGGGGCTCCGGAATGGCGGAACAGACCAGTAGCAGGTCGTGAAATCCGAATCTACAAGTGAGTTGATCGCGGCCACAGCGAGTGCCTGGGATTCGCTCAACTCAGGCAGAATTCCGGTCATCCTCGTTGCGAGCATCGTCTTGCCCGTACCCGGCGCACCGATCATCAATAGACTATGCCCGCCGGCGGCAGCCACCTCGAGTGCCCGTTTGGCCAACTCCTGCCCACGTACATCAGATAAATCCGGGTATGTGGCTTCGGTTCGCGGCAACGATCGAGGCAATGTTTCCAATGGAGCTTCGCCAGTGAGGTGCCCGGTCGCCTGTAGCAGGTGATCAGGCGAATAAAGCTGCGGATGTCTGACTATCCCCGCCTCCGGCGCGTTTCCGGGTGCTAGAAGCACCATGCGCCTGGCTTTTTTTGCGGCCATGACAACGGGCAATACCCCTTTAACGGCACGCAGTTCTCCGCCAAGCGCCAGTTCGCCAATGAACTCATAGCGATCCAGATTTACACACCCGAGTTGTGTGGAGGCTGCCAATATGCCCACGGCAATGGCCAAATCGTAACGGCCGCCCTCTTTTGGCAAATCGGCGGGTGCCAGATTTACGGTAATCCTGCGTGCCGGGAAATCGAAGCCCGAGTTCAGCAAAGCGCTTCGCACTCGGTCCTTGGCTTCCCTGACCGTCGTTTCCGGAAGGCCAACGATGGTAAAGCCCGGCAAACCGTTCGAAAGATGGACTTCAACGGTTACCAGAGGCGCGTCTACGCCTCGCCGGGCGCGGCAGTATGTGATTGCGAGTGACATGGAGCCTCTCCCTGGCTCGTTAGCGTGCTATTCCCTTTTTGGCAAAATGATCTTTTCCAGTTCGGAAACCTGTTGTTCCAGTAGCTCAACCTTTTCCCTTGTCCTTTTGAGCACGGCTTCCTGCACCTCGAGTTCTTCTCTCGTTACCAGTTCCAGGTTCTCGCAGGCGCCCCGCACCGTGGCCTTGATGTTCTTGCGCACATCCGCGGACAGATCCGTCGGCAGGGCCGAAGCCACGGCCTCGAAAATCTTCTCAAACAGCGTCGGAAGAGCGGTCATCCTTTCATTCTACCACCCATACACAAAATGTATCGGCATGGTGCACCTCCATGGCTGCATGCCCCAAAATAGTGCAGGTATTTATCCACGTCACCCGGAAACTGCGCGAGGCGCAATGATTTTACCCTGGCACGCTTCGTGCTTACCTAACTAGGGTCTATCAGTTCCACGGAGCAAAGTATGAAACTCGTTATTGCAATAATCAAACCGTTCAAACTGGACGACGTGAGGGATGCGTTGTCCGATATCGGGATTCGCGGCATGACCGTCACGGAGGTAAAAGGATTCGGCCGCCAGAAAGGCCATACCGAACTCTACAGAGGAGCCGAATACGCCGTAGACTTCCTGCCGAAAATTAAACTTGAAGTTGCCGTAGAACAGCAGATGCTCGACCGCGTCGTCGAGGCCATTACGTCCGCCGCCAAAACAGACAAGATTGGGGACGGCAAGCTTTTCATCCTGAGTCTCGAGCAGGTGATCAGGATCAGAACGGGCGAGACCGACGAGGACGCGCTATGATGGTCCGCACGACTCACAAATTCAAAGCGGTACGCTCCTCGTTGTTGTGCGTTGTTGCCGCGTTGCTGTCCGTAATGAACACCGCCATGGCCCAGGACGGCAGCCAACTCGATTCGGGAGACACCGCCTGGATGCTGACTTCAACCGCTCTCGTTCTGTTCATGACGATTCCCGGTCTTTCATTGTTTTATGCGGGAATGGTACGCAGCAAGAACGCGCTGTCGGTCATGATGCAGTGCTTCGCTATCACCTGCCTGATGACCCTGCTTTGGTTCGTTTACGGCTACAGTCTTGCATTCGATGAAGGTGGACAGTGGATTGGCGGCTTTGGAAAACTTTTCATGAAAGGCATCACCGTGGACAGCCTGTCCGGAACCATACCCGAGACGGTGTTCTCCACGTTTCAGATGACTTTCGCCATCATCACACCGGCCCTGATCGTCGGCGCATTCGCCGAGCGTATGCGATTTTCAGCGATGCTGCTCTTCATGGGAATGTGGTTCACCCTGGTCTATGCTCCGATCGCACACTGGGTGTGGGGCGGCGGCTGGCTCGGTGAAATGGGCGTACTCGATTTTGCCGGCGGAACGGTGGTCCATATCAATGCGGGCATTGCGGGTCTGGTGGCTTGTATTATGCTGGGCAAACGCAAGGGCTACCCGGGTACCGCCATGCCGCCCCACAGCCTGGTACTTACCCTTGTGGGCGCCGCCATGCTCTGGGTTGGCTGGTTCGGATTCAACGCCGGCAGTGAACTCGCCGCGGACGGCGTCGCCGGCATGGCGATGATCGTCACACAGATCGCCACGGCTGCCGCTGCAATGACCTGGGTGTTCATGGAATGGCGGGCCCATGGCAAACCAAGCGCATTGGGCATCGCTTCCGGTGCGGTTGGCGGCCTCGTAGCCGTCACGCCGGCGTCCGGCTTCGTCGGTCCCATGGGCGCCCTGTTCATTGGAATCACGGCCGGTATCTGCTGTTACCTGGCTTCCGTTAAACTCAAAAGAGCGTTTGGGTATGACGACTCACTGGATGTTTTTGGTGTGCACGGCGTGGGAGGGATTGTCGGCGCGATCCTTACCGGCGTCTTCGTCGACAGTACTTTCGGCGGCGCCGGTCTTGCGGAAGGCGTGTCGATGGGCTCTCAGGTCTTCAAGCAGTTAGTCGGCGTGGTGGTCACCGTTGTTTATGGCGTCGTTCTATCCTTCGTGCTGCTCAAGATCGCTGATGCGGTCTTCGGTTTGCGAGTCGATATAGACGAGGAAACCGAGGGCCTTGACATCGTTTCGCACGACGAACGAAGCTACAACATCTAATCTTCTTCATCCCCCCCGCACATTCCAGGGACGGAACCGCGAGGGTAATCGGGCAATGATTATTAATTCACGGCGGGGCGCCGTTGCTACAACTTAAGGTTGTCGTCGAGAATTTCGACGTAGGATTGGTCTCTCATCCTCTTCAGCCAGCTCTCGTACCGCTCTTCCGATTTCTGGGCTACCAGTTGCGCGCGCGCACGCCCACGAGTGACTTCCTCACCCATGTTCTGCTGGCGCCGGTCCAGGACCTGGATCAGGTGAAAGCCAAACGGGCTGAATACGGGTTCGCTAACCTCACCGGCTTTCAGTTTGCCCATTGCATCTTCGAAGGACCCGGTCAACTCCCCCGGCATCACCCAGCCCAGATCACCGCCCTTGATGGCGGATATCGGATCATCCGAATGCACGCGCGCTAAATCGGGGAAACTTTCGCCGTTCAGGACGCGCTCCCGCAGCTGTTCCACCCGATGCTCCGCCTCGGATTGAGACAGAAATTCATCAGTCTTTATCAGAATGTGACGTACGTTGGTCTGGGTTACCGCAGACTGGTTGCTGCCCTTTGCGTCATTGATATGGAGAATGTGAAATCCGTTCGGACTCTGCAGCACATTAGTGCTGCTGCCGATATCGATTCTGCTCAATGCCTCCGTAAACAATTCCGGCAACTCCTTCGGGGTGCGCCAGCCCAGGCGTCCACCTTCCGATGCATCAGGCGCGTCGGAGTATTTTTTAGCCGCCTCGGCAAATTCCATTCCGCGTTGCAGACTGGACACAATACTCTTGGCCTTATCGCGTGCGATATCCGTTATTTCGGGGTCCGCATTTTCCGCCACGCGGACAAGAATATGCGAAACGTCGTACTCCCGGGCGTCGGCTCGGCCTCCGCCGCTCGAAATGAAACCGTCAAGCTCCTCTTCGGTAACGACTATCCGGTTTCGGATATGGCGGGTATAGATCTGATTGATCAACATCTGGGTCTTGATGCTTTCCCGGAACAGGCCGTAGGATATGCCTTCTGTCGCGAGGGCTTCCCGTAGCTGATTAAGGGTCAGCCGATTGTTCCGGGCCACATTCTGAACCGCTTCATCTATCGCCTTTTCGTCCACGCTCAAACCCAGTCTTTTAGCCGCCTGGAGTTGCAACTTGTCGTTGATCATTTGCTGCAGCATCTGCCTGCGCAGCTCGTCACGTGGCGGCGCGTCTCCCCCCTGGGATTTAATCTCCGCATCCAGGCTGGTGAGCCGGTTTTCGAGTTCGAGATGGGTTATGACGTCGTCGTTGATTACGGCGATGACCCGGTCCAGACTCTGACCGCGGACCTCACCGCCGATACAAACAACGGCAATAATGATGATTCCAAATCTGCGGAACATGATGCAATCCGGTAGCCGATAGTTCAGTAACTACGAATGTGCGCGGTCCGGTCGGCCTAGATCCCCGTTCGTACGGTAGCGAGGCCGGTCAACTCGAATTCGAATATGACCGCATCACGAAACGTGGAATCCGAGCGCCGCCGACGCTGGCCGAACAACCGGGTTTTCCAGCAGCAACCGTTGTACTCGAAGCCCAGGGAAATCTCGAGGTTTTCCTGATCACGAAAGGAATAACGGTCGTCGAAGATCATGGTCCAGCGCTGCCCAAAAGGTACCAGGGCGTGGATCCGGGCCTGTTCGGTACTGCCACGCGAAAACCGGTACTCCAGATCCACGAAAGCGCGTGCTCCGCTATATAACAAATCGGCCTTGCCTTCCCGCACGTTCTTTTCCTGATGGTCGTACTGCAAGAACCCGTACACGCCCCACCTCTCGGTAAAGTCCGCGCGGACTTCGGCGAGGAAATCGGACTCCGTTTCGGTTTGCACCTCATCGTCGGGGAGCTGGACTTCCCGGTCGGCCAGGAAAAAGATCTGGCCGATAGCGCCACGCATCCACTGTCTGCCCGTTTCGGCATCCAGAAAACGGCTTTCCAGTCCAAGCGTGACCTGGTTGGTATCACCCACGCGGTCCCGCCCGTAGAAGCGCTGCTCGCGATAGATGTTGTTGAAGTTGTTGAGGTTGATGTCGTTGGTATCGAAAACCGGCAGATCGTCCTGGTTTTCCTTTGGAATGTATACGTAAAATATACGCGGCTCCAGGGTATTGATGAACGGTTTGCCCTGCCACGTAGTCAGACGCTCGAAAAACAAACCGTTGTCCCAGCTGAAAATAGGCACCCCGACGGAAGGGGCGTCGTTGGTACCCGGATCGACGTTATCGAGCTGGTAGTTTATTGAGCGGAAAGACACCTTGGGCTGGGTAAAACCCCAGATCTTTTCGATCCGTTTCTCCACACTGGGCGTCACGTCTAGGCGCCAGCCCTCGAGTTTTTCATCGTGGCGAAAGTTGTGCAATTCCGAATCGAATTTGAACCTTGCCCAGTACCGGGACTGGGGCCAGACGCCCAGCGCCCGTATCCTCGGCAGGCGGTCGTAGGGCTCATTACTGGTCGGAATGGTGCTGTCGATGGTCTGGTAGGCACGGACGCTCCCATCGACGCGCCAGATGTCTCCGTTGTAGCGAAGATTCGCTACCTGGGGCAGTGCGGTCGCACTGGAAATCTGAATGTCGTTGCTGAAATCGTCGAAGTATTCGTTATCCGATACCCAGTTCAGATCAATATCCCCCTCCCATTTGCGACCGAATTCCTGGCGGTGTTCATAAGTAAATGCGCCCCGGTCGTCATCGTCGAACTCCGTGTCTTTCGGCATGTACTCACCGTAGACGAAACCGTCTGCATTGCGGGTCAGATAACGGAATTGCCCGCCAAGCTGGACACCCCGCTTGGCATATAACCTGGGATAAAGGGTGGCATCGTAGTTGGGTGCAAGGTTGAGATAGTACGGAGTCTGTAGAACAAATCCCGATTCTTCCTCGTAACCAAAGCTAGGAAACAGGAAACCCGTTTTACGCTCGTCGTTTATCGGAAAGCTCAGAACGGGCGCATAAAAAATTGGAACTTTCTTGAAGCGGACTTTGATGTTTTTCGCGGTACCGCGCCCGGTTCCCTGATCTATGGTCAGCTCCTTGGCAGACACGACGACATCATCCTTGCCCTCCTGACAGGTCGTATAGGTCACGTTTTCGAGGCGAGTAACGTCATGCCCCTCCAGATATACCTTGTCGGCCTCGCCGCGGGCCCTAATGTAAGTCTTTTCAGGATCGGCATGACGGATATTGCGCTTGGCGATCCGGTATTCGACATTGTCCGCCTCACCGATATGGGTCTCGACTTCCATATTCACCCGATCTGCCTGCAGCTTGTCGCCATCTTTCGAATAGACCGTGACCTTTCCCTCTGCATCGAGTTCGTCAGTGCTGCGCGAGTAGGACAGCACTTCTCCGAACACGGCTTCGGCACCACGCAGCAGCTGTGCGTTTCCGCGCATTGTGACCGTGTCTGTGCCCACGGATTCAACCTCGTCGCCTTCCATCTCAATGGGTATGACTCCGTCCTCTCCCACGGTGACGGATGGTCTCGGACGTGAAATCACATCCGGATCGCAGACATGCTGACCATAGACCGGCGTTGAAAATACTACCGATGAGACGATTCCTAACAGCCACAAACGCAGCATCTTGAACGAACTTGCTGGCTGAAATGGTGTGTTGTCCGCGCCAAAAAATCGCATAGAATCTACGCCCCTGTTTGCTGTCGTGCTGGTTGAATTCTTTTTGACGGATTCGAATGTATCCCTTCGCTCCGCCCCACGCAAATCAGGTACGGATTATAGAGGTTCTACACTTTTGGATAAAAGACTGTCTGCTTTAACAGACTGGATTTTCGCCCTTTTCGGCACCGGTGACGTGAATTTGCGCCCTGCTTCAACTGACGCGAGTTTCAGGCGCTACTACAGGCTGGATCACGGAGGACAGTCCTATATCGTCATGGACGCACCGCCGGACAGGGAAAACACGCAAAGCTATGTCAGAGCGGCACGTAAATTGAGGCACATCGGGTTAAACGTACCCGAAATCATTGAACAGGATGATAATCAGGGTTTCATGCTGATTTCGGATCTAGGACAGGTCACGTACCTCGATCAGCTCAACGAGCAGAATGTGAACCGCCTTTACGGCGACGCCCTCGGTGCTCTGATCGTGCTGCAGACCGGTACCACCCTCGATCCTGGGTATTTTCCGGCCTACGACCGCGGACTTCTTGAGCAGGAGATGGCGCTTTTCCCGGAATGGTACGTCGCCAGGCACCTGGGAAGCCGCCTGAGCGGCAGGCAAGCGGAAATTATTGACGATACCGTCGAGGTGCTGTGCCGAAACGCCCTCGAGCAGCCACAGGTGTGGGTGCATCGCGACTACCATTCCCGCAATCTGATGATTACGAAAAGCAACAACCCAGGAATTCTGGACTTTCAGGATGCTGTTACCGGTCCTGTGACCTATGATCTTGTGTCCTTGTTACGAGACTGCTACATCGAGTGGCCGCAACCAAAGGTCCGGGATTGGGCCCTCGGCTATCGGGACCTCGCGTTGCAGTCCGGATTGCCGCTCAACGGTGACGAGGATCGCTTTCTCAGATGGTTCGATCTGACGGGCCTGCAGCGACATATCAAGGTGCTTGGCATATTCGCTCGCCTTTTTCATCGCGACGGCAAACCGAACTACCTCGGTGATCTGCCGCTGGTATGGCGGTACGCCGTCGGGGTTTGTGAAACGCATGACGACCTGCATCCGTTCAGAGAACTGCTGATGGCAATGCCTCCGCATCCATGCACGCCCTGATTCTTGCCGCCGGGAGGGGCGAACGGCTACGTCCCCTGACCGATACAACACCCAAACCACTGCTGCGCGTCGGCAAACAACGGCTTATCGAATACCACCTGCACGCGCTGGCGGCCGCTGGCTTCACGGAAATCGTCATCAACCATGCCCATTTGGGACAGCGGGTCGTATCCGTGCTGGGCGACGGCTCCGCGTATGGTGTACATATCCACTATTCCCAGGAACCTGAAGGAGCCTTGGAAACCGCTGGCGGTATCGTCAATGCGCTGCCCTTGCTCAAATCCGATCCGTTTGTCGTAGTCAACGGTGATATCTGGACGGACTACCCGTTCGTCCGGCTCCCAACGCACCTATCCGGGCTCGGACACATCGTATTGGTCGACAACCCCGCTGACCATTCCGAGGGCGATTTCCTGCTCACCGGCAATCGTGTCAATGAAATCAGCGATGATTCACCAGGAGTACGGCTGACTTTCAGCGGCATCGGCATCTATCACCATTGCCTTTTCCAGGATCTTGAACCCGCACGTTTTCCGCTGGCACCCGTCCTGCGGGATGCCATGAGAAACAACATGATTTCCGGTGAATACTATCCGGGGCGATGGGTAGACGTGGGCACACCCAACCGCCTTGCCGAACTGCGCACCGAATTATCCGCTCGCATTGGATTGTAAATGGTTCCTGACAACTTTTTAGTCACTCAGTTTGCTGATGATTCGCTGCGCCAGATCGCGCCGCACCTTTTCGATGGGCATAGGCACGCCAAGATCCTTAAGCTGCGTCACATCCAGATCCCGGTAACCGCAAGGATCGATCGCCGTGTACGGGCCAAGATCCATATCAACGTTCAGGCTCAGCCCGTGGTAGCTTGCACCACGGCGCACGCGGAGACCGAGCGCGCTGATCTTTTTTCCTCCAACATAGACTCCGGGTGCCCCGCTGATGCGTTCAGCCGGCAGCGACAGATCAACGAGAAAGTCGATGACAGATTGTTCGAGCATATGCACCATCGACTTGACCCCTGTTCTCAGTCGTCTCAAATCGATCAATACGTACGCAACGAGCTGTCCGGGAGCGTGATAGGTGATCTGCCCGCCCCTGTCGCTGTGGACGATCGGAATTTCCGGGTGCCCCGACGGAATGGTGCAACACCCCTGGCCCTGTGTATAGACCGGATGATGCTCGAGTAGCCAGATCTCATCCGCGGTTCGATCGTCCCGGTCGTCGGTGAAACGCCGCATTCTCTCCCAGGTTGGCAGGTAATCGCACAAGCCCAGCTCACGAACGACGATATCTGACATTGGCGGCTAGAGAGTCATCAACACTTCGGGGCACTGCGCCAGATCCGCGTAAATCGCGCGAATCTGCTGCTTACCGCTCGCACGGATTATGACGGTTATGGATACGTACTTGCCCTCTCTGCTGGGGCGGACCTTGCTGTTCAGCAGATCTTCCTGACTGATATGTCTGGTTACGATGCTCTGAACTAGGGCATTGAAACGGTTGTCATTGCGACCCATTGCCTTGATCTCGAACCGGCAGGGATAATCCAATGCGTCAAATGGGTCATATTCCCTCGCGCGGTCAGATAGTTGCCGACCGTTACCGTCGCCATTACTGCCTTTGTCCACTGGCGGGCTGGGGCTCATTCGAACCACAACAAAACGGAGTCCAGTGCCCGCTCCCACCAGGCACCCTCTCCAACCGGGTGTAACGCGACCAGCGGGTACCGCATCAACTTCTGTTCCCCCACCAGGACTTCTATATTGGCCATTTCCATGCCCGGCGAAACCGGCGCGATTATCCACGGGGGCGTATTGAGCCGGGTCGTGATCTTGATTTTGTTGTCACGCGGCGCGGTCAGGTACAAAGGCTCGAATACACCGATGCCGACCTGATCCTGGTCTCCCTTGTACACCTTGATATCGGTAACCGGCACCCCGCCTTTGGCAAGCTGCTGGGAATTGTATGTGGAGAATCCGAAGGTCAGAAGCGACTGTACCTCCTTGGCCCGCCGCATCCGGTTGGATGTTCCCGTCACCGCGGCGATGAGCCTCATGCCGTCCCGTACCGCGGAGCCGATCAAGCCGTATCCGGCTGCTTTTGTATATCCGGTTTTTACGCCATCGGCCGTGGGATCCCGATTCAGCAATAGGTTGCGATTGTGCTGCGTGATGTCGTTGAAAGTAAATTCTCTCTGAGAGTACCATTTGTAAAACTCTGGGAATTCCCTGATCATCGCCGCGGTCACGATGGAAAGATCATGCGCCGTGCTGTAGTGGTCCGGATCGGGCAGTCCCGGTGCATTGGTAAAGTTGGAGTTGACCATACCGAGTTTGCGCGCGTATTCATTCATCCTGGCGGCGAAAGCGTCCTCAGAACCCGCGACATATTCGGCAAGCGCCACTGAGGCGTCGTTCCCGGACTGCACGATTACACCCTTCAACAGGTCTTCGACGGATACCTTGGTGTCCACCTCGATGAACATCCTGGAGCCGCCGGTTCTCCATGCCTTCTTGCTTATATGGACGAGGTCGTCAAGATTGATGTTCCCCTCCTTGAGCTCATGGAACACGGCGTATGATGTCATTATCTTGCTCAAACTTGCCGTCTCTATCCGTTCATCCGCGTTTTTGGATGCCAGTACCCAACCCGTGTTGTAGTCCATAAGAATCCAGGTCTTTGCACTGAGTTCCGGCGGCGGCAGCGCGCTTTCAAGGGCTTCCGGAATATTTCCAGCGACCGCCGGATTGACCAGCAATACACCGAAAAACAACAAGAGGTAACTTGCCTTCGCTTTCACATCGACTCCTGTTTACTCGATAACGAGTTTCGTTTCATATCCAATCTGTCTCGATCTTGCGGTGACCGCGTCAACTTCACTGACGCGGCTGTAGGGTCCCACGCGAACGCGGTAGATATCGCTTCCGTTGAGGACACCGTGCTCGATGAACGGCTTGAGTCCATAACCGAATAGCCGGCGCTGAAGGTCCTGCGCATTCGACTTTACAGAAAATGCGCCGTACTGAACATAAAGCCTCGGTCCAGATACGCTGCGTGAAACTACCGGCGTAACGGTGCCATAGCTTGCGGTTTTTGACGAATCGTTAGCCGTCACTGCGGTGACTTCGACCAGCGCGGTACCCGTCGTCACCACGCCCAGTTTGTAGGCAGCAGCGTAGGACAGGTCGATTACGCGATTATGCAGGAACGGGCCCCGGTCGTTGACCTTGACGATCACGGACTTTCCGGACTTGAGGTTGCGCACTTTTACATAGGTTGGCAGCGGCAGCGTCCGGTGTGCGGCCGTCATTGCCAGCATGTCGTATTTCTCGCCGCTGGACGTCCTGCGCCCGTGGAATTTTTTGCCGTACCACGACGCCACGCCTCGCTCATTGTAGCCACGCGCACTCTTCATTGGATAATATTTTTTTCCGAGCGCAACGTAAGGATCGTTCCCAAACTTGCTCCGGGGCTCGTTCCTGGGCACCGCGTTGGGGATCTTTTCGACAGCGGATTTGCTGACGCCCCGGGGCGGCCCGTCATCCTGATAGTACCCGCCGCGGGAGCCACAGCCCACGAGCGCGGCGACGAGGACGATGACGGCGGTACGCTTACAGCTCATAATCATGGCTACTGTGGCATCAACTTCCGATGCGTATGGATGCTCATCAGCATGCCGAGACCGGCCATCAGCGTAACCATGGATGTACCGCCGTAGCTGACCAGGGGGAGCGGCACACCGACCACCGGCAGCAGGCCCGAAACCATCCCGATATTAACGAACACATAGAAAAAGAAAGTCAGTGACAACGCTCCGCCAATCAACCGTGAGAATGTGTCCTGCGCGTTGAATGCGATATACATGCCCCTTGCCACCACGAAAAAATACAGACAGATCATGAGCACGGCACCGATGAATCCAAACTCCTCCGAATACACGGCAAAAATGAAGTCAGTACTCCGCTCCGGAATGAACTCCAACTGCGATTGGCTGCCGTTCATCCAGCCCTTTCCGTTAGCCCCACCGGAACCGACGGCAATAATGGACTGGATCGTGTGATAGCCGGCCCCCAGCGGGTCGGACCACGGGTCGAAGAGGGTCAGAATTCGGCTCCGCTGATAGTCGTGCAGCATGGTCCACATCAGCGGACCCGCCGCACCCAGCGCCACGGTAAATGCGAGCAGCCAGCGCCACCCGATACCCGCAAGAAAAATTGCCAGAACGCCCGCGGCCGCGATCAGTATCGCGGTACCCAGGTCCGGCTGAAGGATCACCAGTACCGTGGGGCCGCAGACAATCAGGGCAGCGATGGCGAGTTCCCGCACCCGGAGCGGCAACGGGTGACGGGTCAGTACCCACGCTACCATCATCGGTACACCCAGTTTCATTATTTCCGCCGGTTGAAACCGGAACAGGCCGAGATTGAGCCAGCGCTGCGCGCCTTTGCCAACGATTCCTACCAGCAGCACCATGCTGAGCAGTATCAGACCGATTGAAAATATGTATGGCGCCCATCGCTGAAGGGTCTGCGGAGAGAGCTGAGCGACCAAGAACAAGATGATGAATCCAATCAGGATGCGTATTCCCTGCTTGTAGATCAGGTCCATGTTCTCCCCGCCTGAACTGTAAAGAACCACAAGGCTCAGACCAGACAATACAATCAAGGAAAGAACGAGCGGCGGGTCCAAGTGCCTGATGGCATTACGCAGCATCGTCGTCCTTCTCCGGTTCTTCTTCCGGCGGGGGCGGCGGTCCGATCAGGTAGTAGTCCATGACCTGGCGCGCGATAGGCGCAGCGGTCCGGCTGCCCCCTCCGCCGTTTTCCGCGATGACAGCCACCGCGATCTTTGGATCTTCCACCGGTGCAAATGATATGAACAAAGCATGATCCCTGAATCGCTCCGCCACATTTTCCTCCCGGTAGGTTGCGCCCTGCTTTATACCGATGACCTGGGCGGTCCCCGTCTTTCCCGCGAAGCGATATTCCGCACCCAGACCAGAGCGTCGGGCGGTGCCTCTCTTGCCATGCACCACGTCCACCATAGCCTCGATAACAATCTCATACATTTCCCGGTTCCGTATCGCTACCTGTTCGATTGTTTGCGGGCCCAGTTCCAGGATTTTCGTTGCGCCACTCTCCCGCACCGCCCTGACCAGCCGCGGCTTGTTCCTGACCCCCTTGTTTGCAAGGGTCGCGGTAACCATAGCGAGTTGAAGTGGCGTAACAAGGGTATATCCCTGTCCAATTCCGGCAATAACGGTCTCTCCCGGCCACCACGGCTGGCCCCGGACGGCACGCTTCCATTCCGGCGACGGCACCAGGCCGCTGGGTTCGTCGTCGAGGTCGATGCCGGTGTTCTTGCCCATACCGAAACGGGTCAGAAAATCGTGCATCTTTTCTATGCCCAGATTGTTCGCCAGCGTGTAGAAATACACGTCGCAGGACTGAACAATCGCGTCATGCATGTCCATCCAGCCGTGCCCCTGCTTTTTCCAGCAGCGATACCGGTGCCTCGAGCCGCGCAACGAGAACCAGCCCTTGCCAAACACCCTTTCGTACGGGCTCCGATGAAATTCCAATCCCGCCAGCGCCATGACGGGTTTCACCGTGGAGCCCGGTGCGTAACGCCCGTTGAGGGCGCGATTCAACAGCGGCCGCCCATCGTCCTGGCGGAGGAGTTTGTAAGACTTGGTATCGATGCCGTTTACAAAAGGATTAGGGTCATACACCGGGTTGCTGACGAAGGCCAGCACCCCCCCCGACCCGGGTTCGATGGCAACCACCGCGCCCTCGAATTCACCAAGGTATTCCCTCGCAGCCTGCTGTAGATCGACGTCCACATTCAGATAGATGTCCTTTCCGGCCACCGGGCTGACCCGTGAAAGTGTGCGCACCACGCGGCCATGTGCATTGGTTTCCACCTGTTCGTAACCCGACTGTCCAAGAAGGGTGCGTTCGTAGTGAGCTTCGATGCCGAGTTTGCCTATGTAGTCAGTGCCCCTGTAGGCATTCCTGTCGATGCGTTCGAGGTCGACTTCACTGATCCGTCCCACATAGCCAAGAACGTGAACCATTTCGGGGCCGAATGGGTAGTGTCGTCGCAATCGGGCGTTGATTTGAAAACCGTTGATCTGATGCTGATTGACCGCAAAGCGGGCCACTTCCTCGTCGGTCAGCCCCGATTTCAGCGTCCTGATCTCGAAGCTCGGCCGAGAGCGCAGCGCGGTATGGAAACGTTGCAGGTCTATATCGGACAACTCGATCAGGCGGGCGATCTGGTCGAGTGCCTTGTCCATATCCGGCACATTGTCAGGCACGACTTCAAGGGTATAGGTGGGAAGATTCTCGGCGATCACGCGACCCTTTCGGTCGTATACTTGACCCCGGGCCGGCGGTATCGGGACGAAGCTGATCCTATTCTCCTGCGACAGGGTCGAATAGTGTGAATGCTGCTCTATCTGCAGATAGTACAGCCTGGCCAGTAATGCGATGCACAGCGCGGCCACGATTATCGATGAGATCACGAGACGCGCCTGGATGAGGTTGGTCTCGCGAACATAGTCCTTGATGCGGATTCTGGCCATCATCGGGCCTTCCTTTGCGGATACAGATCTCTGAGCATGAGGTACAGCCACGGCCAGACGAGCATACCGATGAAACAGGGCACCCAGTAGCCGAAGTCCAGATACGACGTGGTGAAAAATCCCCGGATCCAACCCACCAGAGCGCGATAGAGCAACAGGATGAGCAGGACCGATACGGCCTGCTGCCACCAGGGAAAGATCCTCAAGCGAAAATGGAAGCGATTCACCAGATATCCGACCAGCGACATGCCCAAAGCGTTCAATCCCAGCAGGTTGGCCTGCATGATATCGACCAGCAATCCAACGATCCACCCCGCACCCGGTCCAATCCGGTCCGGAAGCGCCAAACACCAGTAGATCAACACCAGGACTACCCAGTCGGGACGATACATGGTGGCCCAGTCGGGAAACGGCACCAGGACAAGCAGAAATGCAGCGATGAAACTCAGGACGATTTTCATTCTTCCCGATCCGCTCGCTTGTCGAGTTCCGCGGCGTGCAGTGCTTGCTCTGCGTTCGTCTCCACGTCTTCTTCAGGCACTATCCGCGATTGCTGTTCCCGTCGCCAAACCAGCAGCACCTGGCTCGAACGATCGATCTTCGCGGTCGGCGCCGCCTCGATGTGCAGGAATGCCTCGCCCGGATCGTTGTCAACCGAAATGACCTTCGCCACGGGATAGCCAGTGGGGAAGCGTCCGCCAAGCCCCGAGCTCAACAACACGTCCCCAACCCGAATGTCAGCAATCTGATTGAGGTAGGAAACCCGCAGGCGGTCTGAGTTGCCGGTGCCGAATGCGACGGCGCGCAGTCCGTTTCGCTGCACCTGGACCGGTATGGCATGGCCCGGATCGGTGATCAGGGTAACGGCGCTCGTAAACGGCATGACCTGGGTAACCTGGCCCATGACACCGGTCGGATCGAAAACGGGCTGACCGACATGCGTCCCGTCTCTCAATCCCCGATCTACCAGGATCTTGTGGGTATATGGATCGAGGCTCACCTCGATGAGTTCAGCCATGAGAACCTTGTCCTGGACCTTTTCGGCGGCGTCCAGCAGGTGTCTCAGGGCCTCGTTTTCGCGCTCGAGTGCTTGCAGCTTCTGCAACCTAGATTTAAGGTGCACGTACTCGGACCGGAGCACCTCGTGCTCGTCCCGCAGCCCCTCGCTCGATATGAACCAGATATTGACCCGATCCGCTAACTCCTGAGGAAACGTGGCTACGAAGTGAAGCGGCGTCATCACGGTGCCCAGGGCCGATCGTATGTGCTGGAGATAGTTCGACCGGAAATCAACAATCATTACCACTACTGATATGCAAACCAATAGTGCAAACCGAAACAGGTTCGTGCTCGACGTTTCTCTAGCCACCCCTAATAGCCCGCAATTCTCATCAGGCGGCTATGAATGCCTGTCCAAGCATTGCAAACATCGTGGTGTGTCGTTTTGCCTGAAGCACATTATGTATTGGAAACGCCTATCCGGATGAGAAATGCGGCCTAAATCTGCGCCGTGGGTGAGACATTAGCAGAAAAAGATAATGCTGCTCCATTTACTCGTGGGCGAAAACATCTCCCAGTGTATCCATTTCTTCAAGCGCCCTGCCGCAACCGCGCGCGACACAGGTCAGAGGATCATCCGCAAGCACGACCGGCAAGCCGGTATCTTCCATGAGGCGCCGATCCATATCACGCATCAGCGCGCCGCCGCCCGCGACTACGATGCCCTTGTCGCCGATGTCCGCACTCAATTCCGGCGGCGTCTGCTCGAGAGCCTTCTTTATTGATTGAACGATGGCATCCAACGGGTCACTGATCGCCTCATAAATCTCCGTACTGTTCAGTTTGACCGCCCTGGACATTCCTTCGGCAATATCCCTGCCCTTGATTTCGATTTCACGGTTTTCGGATTTCACCCATGCCGAAGCAATCGCTTTTTTCACCCGTTCAGCGGTGGCTTCACCGATGAGTATTCCGTGGTGCCGTCGCACGAAATTTATAATTGCCTCGTCGAATGTGTCACCCGCTGTTCGAAGCGATGTGCTGTAGACCATTCCTCCCAGGGACAGGATGCCGACTTCCGTCGTGCCGCCGCCGATATCCAGCACCATTGATCCCGTGGGTTCCCCCACGGGCAGATTTGCGCCGATTGCGACCGCCATGGGTTCCTCGATCAGGTACACCTCTCTCGCGCCCGCGCTGACCGCGGATTCCCGAATGGCACGTCGTTCGACCTGGGTCGACCCACACGGCACGCATATGATGATCCGCGGACTGGGTCTTAAGAACCGGTTTTCCTGGACTTTCCGTATGAAGTATTTCAACATAACCTCAGTGACGGTAAAGTCCGCGATTACTCCGTCCTTCATTGGGCGAATCGCCTGGATGTTGCCTGGGGTGCGACCCAGCATCCGCTTAGCCTCGTAACCCACTGCAAGGACGGTCTTGTTACCGCCACCCACGCTGGTATGAATCGCGACGACGGAAGGCTCGTTTAATATAATGCCCTTGTCCCGGACATAGATAAGGGTGTTGGCGGTGCCAAGATCGATGGCCAGGTCGTTAGAGAACAGGCCCAGGATTCGTTTCAGCATTCGGATAGACTAGGACATTAAGGGGTTGATCAAAACCGGCGTACTCTAACAACGGGGAGATATGTGTTCAACCTGTCCGGCGACTATGTTAGTTAGATTTATTGACAAAGCGATTTTCGAAAATGGCATTGGACAAACAAACCGTATATAAGATTAGCAGATTAGCACGAATTCATGTCGATAAAGTGGATATCGATCGTTACGCTTTGCAACTTTCGACGATCCTGGAATTCGTCGAACAGATGAATAGAATTGATACGGATAACGTAGCCCCCCTCTCTCATCCACAGGATCGAGTACTGCGTATGCGCGAGGACAGCGTTACCGAGCACGATCGGCGCGATGATCTGCAGAGCGTTGCGCCGATGACCGAGAACGGGCTCTATCTGGTGCCCAAGGTAATCGAATAAACCACCCCGATCCGGCGTCTGACAAAATATGGGAATTGCGCAGCTTCGTGTACTCTAATTCAATCAAACAACTTTCTGCCGGATTGCGGCAGCGACAATATTCAAGTGTCGAACTAACCACGACCTATCTGGAGCGTATGGAGCGGCACCGCGCGCTCAACGCGTTCATCACCGTGGATCCGGAATTCAGCCTGAACCAAGCCCGCGCTGCTGACGAGATGCTGAAAAACGGCGGTTCACGGCCATTGACCGGGATCCCGATCGCGCACAAGGACATCTTTTGTACGAAAGGCGTACTGACCACCTGCGGCTCGAAAATATTGAGTAATTTTGTCCCGCCTTATGACGCAACCCTGATCAAGCGTTGCTACGAGGAGGGTATGGTCACGCTGGGCAAAACCAACATGGACGAGTTTGCCATGGGATCGTCCAACGAAACCTCTTACTTTGGGCCGGTCAGGAATCCCTGGGACCAGGTTCGGGTCCCAGGCGGTAGTTCGGGTGGATCGGCAGCGGCTGTAACAGCACGCCTGTGCGCCGCCGCGACCGGGACCGATACCGGGGGGTCGATCCGGCAACCCGCGGCACTGTGCGGCATCACCGGCCTCAAACCGACTTATGGTAGGGTTTCGCGCTATGGCATGGTCGCATTTGCTTCTTCCCTGGACCAGGGCGGGGTGCTCACTCAATCGGCGGAAGATGCCGCGCTTCTGCTCAATGTAATTGCCGGCTTCGATCCGATGGATTCCACATCGGTGGAGGAACCGGTTCCGGACTATGGATCCGAGCTGAAAGATGACATCGACGGATTGAAAATCGGATTGCCCAAGCAGTATTTCGGCGAAGGCTTGAGTCAGGAGGTTGGAGTTCTCGTCCGCGACGCCCTGCGCGTGCTGGAAAACCACGGGGCGTTCCTGATCGATATCGACCTTCCCAACAGCGAACTGTGCGTACCCTGCTACTACGTGATCGCACCGTCGGAAGCATCATCCAATCTTTCCCGCTTCGACGGCGTCCGTTACGGATACCGGAGCGAAGACTACGAAGACCTGGTGGACATGTACATGCGCACCCGGGCCGAAGGCTTTGGAGATGAGGTAAAACGCCGGATTATGATCGGGACCTATGCCCTGTCGGCAGGATACTACGACGCCTACTACCTCAAGGCGCAGAAGTTGAGACGATTGATTACACAGGATTTCGAGCGCGCATTCGAGCTATGCGACGTCATCGCCGGGCCGACCACACCCACCGCTGCGTTCGAGATAGGCGCCAAGACGGCAGACCCGATTTCAATGTACCTCAACGATATCTATACGATATCGGTCAATCTTTCCGGGCTCCCCGCCCTGTCGGTGCCGGCCGGATTTACCGGCGACCTTCCGGCGGGCCTGCAGCTGATCGGGCCCTACTTTTCGGAATCTAGGCTGCTCAATATCGGCCACCGCTTTCAGATGGACACCGAATGGCATCGACGTATTCCAGGGGGGTTCGAATAGTGGCCTGGGAAACGGTCATCGGTCTGGAAGTCCACGTGCAGTTGAGTACGAACAGCAAGATTTTCTCGGGTGCGTCCACGAGCTACGGTGCCAAACCCAATACCCAGGCCTGTGAAGTCGATATCGCCCTGCCCGGCGTGCTTCCGGTCATGAACAAGGAAGCCGCCCGCAAAGCCGTCAAATTCGGTCTCTCTGTGGAATCCGAAATCAACCAACGTTCCGTATTCGCGCGCAAGAACTATTTTTACCCGGACCTGCCCAAAGGCTATCAGATCAGTCAGTACGAACTGCCAATCGTCGTCGGCGGTCACTTGACAATTGATACCGGAAGCGGTGAAAAACGCATCGGCATCACCCGTGCCCATCTCGAGGAAGACGCCGGCAAGTCGTTGCACGAGGATTTTCACGGCATGACCGGTATCGATCTCAATCGGGCCGGCACCCCGCTGCTGGAAATAGTATCTGAACCGGACATGCGTTCCCCGGCCGAGGCGATTGCCTACCTGCGAAAGCTGCACACGCTGGTTCGCTATCTGGAAATTTGTGACGGCAACATGCAGGAAGGCTCGTTCCGCTGCGACGCCAACGTGTCTGTGCGGCCGCAGGGGGAAACGGAACTCGGCACCCGAACCGAACTGAAGAACATCAATTCCTTCAAGTTCATCGAAAAAGCCATAGAGTTCGAGGTAGAACGCCAGATTGATCTCATCGAGGATGGCGGAACCGTGGTACAGGAAACCCGGTTGTACGATCCATCGAGGAATGAGACCCGGCCCATGCGCACCAAAGAAGATGCACATGACTACCGCTACTTTCCGGATCCGGATCTGCCCCCGATGGAACTCGACGATCAGTTCATCGACAGTGCGAGGCAGCAACTGCCCGAATTACCAGATACCAAAAGACACCGCTTCATGGAGCAGCACGGATTGGGCCCGGCCGATGCATATCAATTGACGTCGGACAAAGCCACCGCCGACTTCTTCGAAGCCGTACTGGAGCAAACCCGGGGCGACGCAAAGACCGTGGCCAACTGGGTTAATTCCGAGCTTGCCGGATATCTCAACGAAGCAAATATGGTTATCGAATCTGCACGCATCGATCCCGGCATGCTGGCTGAACTCATCGACCGGATCGAAGACGGCACCATATCCGGAAAGATCGCCAAGGATGTTTTCCGGTCCATGTGGAACGGAGAAGGCACCGCGGACGAACTCATCGAAACCAAGGCATTGCGACAAATCACGGACAGCGGCGAACTGGAGAAAGTTGTGGATGATGTCCTATCCCGATCCCGTGAACAGATCGAGCAATACCGCGGAGGGCAAACCAAGGTGCTGGGATACTTCGTCGGACAGGTCATGAAGGCGACTCAGGGCAAAGCCAACCCCCAGCAGGTCAATGAGCTATTGAAACAAAAGCTCGAATCGGGCGACTAGGTGATAGAATCGGATCTGAACATCTTGCATACGCGCCTGTAGCTCAGTTGGATAGAGTACCTGGCTTCGAACCAGGTGGTCGGGGGTTCGAGTCCCTCCGGGCGCGCCATTCTACGCGGGTTTCAGCCACTTCAGAATTTACACATGTCCCACAAAACCGTGATTGTCCCACAAAATTATGTTTTAGTAGCGTCACCAGTACGTTTTGCTCGTACCATTGGTAGCACTATATCGGCCTTCTCTCGATAATTCCGTCTCGCGGTTTCGGTGTTGGAATGAGCCAGGATTTTTGCCGCCGCTTCGTCTGATTCTGCATCGGACCCAACCTTGGTCCTCAGCGACCGTTCTGAATACATCTCGGTAAGTCCAGTATTCGCCTGCACCTTCCTGCGCCACCGTTGCCAGATCGATTCAAAGGCATTCATGGTACCGTCTTCTTTAATATACGGTTGCCCGTACCTGGTACAGAACAACCAGATCGATCCGGTCGGGCGCTTCAGTGCACGAACGTTGCTAATCGACTGTCTTAATACACCGGCTTCGTCCCATTTAATGATGAGGTTCTTGCCGCTACTGTGTGCCGTCTTTCTGGGTGTGACGTGTAATCCGTCTTCCTTAATGTCGGATAATTTTATGGACAGCATGTCGGACATGCGGAGTCCAGTCAGAAGCTTTAGATCGATATAGGTCTTGATCAGCGGCGGCGCGACCTTCAGGGACTCCTCGATCTCCCAATCTTCTACGTATCGGCGCTTAGTTTGGATTTTGTACTTGGAGACCTTCCCCTTCATTGGGTGCTCATTTATGACACCCCACCTTATAGCCTTGGTGAATACGTGAGACAACTTTTCCAAATGTTTGTTTGCTGTTGGGGCGCCACGTTTTTGTGCAATAGCATCAAGAACCTCGTAGCAGTGTGATGGAGCAATCGCCGCAACGGAACTGTTTTTGAAAATCGCTTTAAGCGTACCAAGTAGCACAACCTCATCCTTCTGCGTTCTTGGTTCCTTTGTCGGGGTCACTTCTACTAGATACCGATCTATCAGTTTATCCATGGTAGACGTACCGTCTGCGAACTCTAACTTGGAAGCATATGCTCGGTGTGCCTCCGCAAGAGTTTTGCCAAGCCTGTATTCTGTCTTACCATCCCATAAGTGCCTTAGCTTGGGCTTTGGTCGGTAGTAGTAAGCACCATGCTTATAACGCCAGCGCGGAGATAGAGATTTGTTCTGTTTGAGCCGCTTATTCATACTGCACCCAGATCCAGGTTCACAAGTTGATTATCCCTCTCCCGGCTTATGATTGGCAAATCTTCGTCGATAATCACGATACTACCATTGGGCCTTGCTCTGTGTGGGATCCCCATAGCGACCAGTGCCGATTGCTGCGATGCAAAGCGACGTTTTCCCGTCAATAAGACAACCTCTTCTTCTGACAGAATCCTCACTCGAAACAATCCTTCAATGCTTCAGCATTTTGCTGCATTGTTTGCAGTTTTGGAGAGATTATGCACGCCTCGTTGCCCGCCATTCGACTAGCGAATTTATTATGATCGGTTCCAGTATGGAATTTCATACGTCAGCTGAACTGCGGCAATTCTCGCTAAGACCAAGGCAGCATTTCTTTGAACTTGCTTTAATACCTCGCAAACTCAAACCCCCAGGCTTGTGGCCTCTCGAAATCTGAATATGTTTCAACCCTCTATACCATCGCTTTTTTTCGATGACGGAATACGGTTCGGGCAGTTTGCCCATTTGTGTTAATTCACCCGATACACTTACAACCCGCGAACCTCGAACCGCATAGTCATATCTACATGCTGGGCAAGATGGTATATTTGCAGTTATGAATACTCGAAAATTTAGTCTATCAACTGTTAAAGCTGTGGGTGTCTTTTTTGGGTGGTTCGCAGGGTTGCTCGTCTTAGTCAAATCGGAAAACATCGATAGACCGCAGAGTGACGGTTCGGACCTATTCGGTGAACACAATTTCAGGACGGGTCGAGCCGATTCAGGCGCGGATCCATACGGTTGGTATGAAGAGGACATGTAGCTCCGAATCATCTCTTCATTCCCTTTGAGATCGTCGCCTTACCGATACTGCCTCCTTGTCTCCCTGCATCATCGGCCGGCCGTGCCAGCGGTGAAGTTGCCGCTGTGATGGAGCGTCCGATGTTCACCCCCGCCCACGCCATCATCCCACTCCACAGCAGCGGCAGCCCCAGGTAGAGGCTGGTCGTGATCATGTTGAGCAACATGCGCTTGGTGTCGTGCTCACCGGGGTTGGCGAAGATTTGCAGGAAGATGTTGACGTCCGGATACATTGACAGGATCAGGTTCTGATCGACCCACATGGCCAGGTACCAAAGCACACTCCAGAACTTGACGGTAAAGATCGCCATCGCCCCAACCACCATCACTGAAATAGAGTAACGGGACAGCACCACGATCATGGGCAGCAGGGCGTAGATACCTAGCAGGAGCACGGCCTGCACCATCGGCAGCGCCTGCAGCACGGCAGTCATCGTGACGGAGAACAGGGCCGAAGCCGTTAGCACGCCACCTGCGGCCAGCCCACCTTTCACGAAGTTCTCGGCGGTACTGAGCAGGCCCGTGCTGCCGGAATTGTTGGCGATGAGGTCGTTGTTCGACCATCTCGGCGGCGCATTGGTTAGCACGGTCCTGGCGACGGCATCGTTCTGTTTCTCTGTAGCCAGCGCCGGTGCCACGGCAACCACCAGACTCGAAAATCCCGCCGATGTGGCATCGGCCTCGTTGATCATTTTTTCTCTTAAACCCATCGCACCGTCTTCCCACCATTCCTTACAATAAGGTTTGCCCCAGGCGGGTGGTGCGGTTGGGTCGTATTCGGTGTCGCGCGCCGCCACGTAGGCCCAACCCGGGATCTGCATGGCCGGCCGGAGCGTATCGTAGTAGCCCGGCGTGTCGCGATAGACATGCGACCCCATCCAGTCCGGGTCATCCGGCCCGTAGTTGGCGAGCAGGGCGTTCACCGCCGGCGTCTCCGGACGCTCGGCCTGGTATTTCGAGCGTGTCGGGATATAACACTGACTGAAGAACTCGCTCACTTCCTGCCGTAGCCTCGGATCCGCAATGGTGGCGAGACGCGCCTGCTGCTCATAGGTGCGCATATCCGCAAAACTTGGCAGGCCTTCGACCACCGAATGATTCAACCCGGACGTCATGGCTAAAACGGCATACCACCAGACCGGGATGTTCACTGTGGCCGGTGACCCTGCAAACCCGGTGGTGCCGTAGGTGCTCTGGGACGCGGCGACCGTCGCTGTGTTGGGGGTAGGCTCAATCAGGGTCGGTGGTGGCACATAGCTGAGCGTGCCGGCATTCAACGGCGTCAATGCGGCCGGCTGCCCGGCCAGAATGACGACCAGCAGCGCGATGAAGATCTCGAGTTCCATGCGCCGCAGCGACAGCCCGGTGACGCTGCCAAACTCGCCGCCTTCGGCTGGTTCCCGCCAATTGTCGATCAGGATACCGACAAAGGGCAGGTACACGATACCTGTACCTACTAGAACATCCCACAGGATACCGTAGAAAGCCCACCCGAAGAGCGTGGTGAACAGTTCGAGGTAGCTATCGACTGTCATACCCCTGCACCCTGCAATGCGACCAGGAAGCGCCCAAGGAGGTTCTGGCCCAGCATCAGTTCCAACACGACCAGCCAGGTCACAATCCGCCAGCGCAGGGACAACAACCGCGCCCTGCCCGGCTCGTCGAGCCGTCCCCACCGATGGAGGTTTCTCGTCACCGCAGGACAGGACAGGGCTATCAGGCCAATCAATGCAAACCGGAGTGTCGATAACACGGGCTTCAACGCCTCGATGCGGATCTGCAGCGCCATGACGGAATAGGTCTGCGTCGCGTGCCACATGAGGGCACCCATACCTAACGCCAGGGTCAGTGCTGACAGTGTCAGCAGCGTAAATCCGCGTCTTCGTCCCACCGGACCGTTACGGCACCCGACCCTGGACCATAGGCCGGGGATCGAGGGTCGGCACCGTAGCCGTGTTCAACGCGGATTGGCGTTTGGCTGCCGCGCGCCTGAGGAGCCAGGTCACGGTCTCGGAAACGACCTCTTGGCGCACCCGGGTCTCGAACAGGAGGTTTTCAATTTCCTCGTCCAACTCGGCGATAGCGATGTCGGCGTGCTTTCGGGCGACCTCGATGGCATAGACCTCCGGCACCTGCCGGCCGGTGAGGAGCAGCCGCCGGGCGAACAGGGCTTTTTCCAGGGTGCGCGCGGTACTGATCTCCGACACCAGCCGACCCACGATCAGGTTCTGCTCGGAGGCCGGCATCGACCGGATCGCTTCGATGACCTGGCGCGTGATGGCCACACCGGGGGCGGTGACAGTGTCCAGGTTGTCGAGCATCAGCGGGATTGCCCCACCGACCAGGTCCTGCATGTCCACGGTGACGGCGGCCGCTTCCCGATTCAGTTTCGGCAACAGGCCCGTCCCCGGGATGCCGTCCTTCAGGCACCCGTCGCAGGTGGTAACAATATTTTCGCCCACCACATCCACGACCCAGTCCCGGGCCTCTGCCGGCGTTGCCCAGACCTCAGACAGCCGCGTGACGGGTCCCGGCGGCCCGGTTGCGGTGACGGGACGGTTCATATGGATGTTGTAGCCCGCCTTGACGATGTCGCCGGTATATTCCAGGGCGGGCTGACCCGCACCCCCGGCCGGACCACCGATCCACGGCACGCCGTTTTCGCCATTGGCCGTCTCGACCGCTTCTTTTGCGGTCACGGCATCGTTGCCGCCGATTCCCATCTGGACTTTCCAGTCGTTGCCTTTGGACAACGTAATGAGATCGGCATACGGGTTCTTGCCCTTCGCGATCTCGGCCTCCATCTGCTCACACGACTTGGTAGCGAGTTGCATGGTCGCCTCTGCACGCAGCAACGCATTCTGGAACAGGTCGTAAAGTCCGGGATTGGCGCGTTGGAGAATGAGCGCCGGCAGGGCCGCGATGGCGGCGCTCGCCGCAGCGACCATGGCGTTCATCATGTTTTCGACGCCAGCCCCGATCTCGTTCAACGACTGGGTGACCGCCGCGACCGGATCGAATTTGCCGCAGCTGTAACCGAGGCCCAGCTCTGCCGAGCCGCCCAGGGTGACCGACACCACCGAGGGGTTGGCCGGCACCGACACCGGTTCCGCCCCGCCGATCTCGTAATACCACAGGCTGTCCTCCGTCGGAGCCGGCGTGGCCGCATGACCACTGTGCCCCACCATCAAGAGGACCAGCAGTAGTGCACGCAGGTTCCTTGGATCGAACCGTTTAGAGACGAATGTGGCCCTCTTCGCGCAAGCTTGTTTTTTCGTCATGGGGGATACCCGATCCAGTCGATCGAAAACAAATACACCTGCCCGCGTCTTCGACAGCATTTATACGGCCGCCAGAGGGTCCAGGCATAGTCACCCCTTTCGTCGACCCGGCCCCCACCCCACCCGGTTGGGCTCAAGAGATCATTCGTGCCGAAGACGCTGCAGCTCGATTCGCGCCGCGGGATCATCATCTGCCAGGTACCGGTTCCGCGGTCCTTTTCCTTGAGCGGGCCGGGCGACCAGACCTTCAGGCCGGAAGACGATGATTTTTTGACGGGCACATACACATGCGGCTGTGCCGTCCGCGTCACGATGTCGCCGGCCCGTTGGGCATTGATGGCGGCAGCTTTGGGCTCTTCGGCCTGGGTGGTCCAGCCCGTACGCGGATACACCCCGCCCCAGGTTTGCAGCGGCCAGGTGCCGATCTCGCGTAACCCGGGAATGAGGCTCGCGGGATAGAAAATCTCCGGCACCTCCAGGCGCCAGGCCAGGGCATCGAGCCCGGACTGGAAATATGGGAAGAACGACTTCGTCTGGGACGGACACAACAAACCCGCTCCGGCGATAAGGCCAGTCAGTGAACTCAATGGATGCCCGATCGCGTCGGTCTCCCGGAAGACGAGGTTCCGATGATCCCGATTCGGAGTGCCCTCGGTCCGGTTGCCGGCGCTGTCGACCGGGACCGGCAAAAGAGCGCCCAGCAGTCCAGTGGCAGCGGTCTTCTGGGCGAGCCCCAGCGTGGCCCTGATCTCCGCCCATGGGTTGCCCCCCAGCTCGTTGTACGCGCTGACCACCAGGTCCGGGTTGTAGTGCCCGACCTTGAGCGAGGTCCGGACACTGCAGCCGAACAACGTACACCGTAACCAGAAACAGAGACCGATAGGCATCCATTTCGCGCAGGACAACGCCGCGGCCGTGGTCTGGGCCATGATCTCCGGTGTCGTGAACGTGCCGGACTGCCCCGTCGCGGGTAGCACGAGGACGACGGCCAGGAACCAAGACACACGGTTCCTCATGATGCGGCACCGTTTCGCCACACCCGGAAATGTCGTAACGCTTGATGAAGGTTGGTGAGGCCGTAAGCCACCACCTGGCCGTTGAACACGATGGCGGGATAGCGATCGATGCCGTACTGCGCCGCTTTTGCCAAACCCATGGCCGCGCGCTGCATTTGAGCGCGGGCGGCGTTGTCCAGGTTCTGGATACGCTGCAGAGCCGTACGCCTTGCCTGCGCCGGATCGGCCGAAAACCCTTCAGACAACGCGGCCTCGATCCGTTGCAGACCATCGACTTCAAAGACGTTAAGTTCGATTTCTCCGCCATCCAATTGCGGTTGTATGGTGGCGTCACGGGTCACCGGAAACTCGCTCGTAGTGAAAATTTCGATGAGGAGAGGATGCACGCTTGCGGGCGCCTGGGCAAAGCTGCCCGCGGACAGCGCAAACACAACCGGTACCGCCAGGACGATACGGTTAATGTCGTTTGTGATGGGCGCAAATAGTTCGCTCCCAATGCGACGGGCGAATTTCGCACGCGGGTTTTGGGTTGCAATGCCCACCTACCCTACCCTTCGCGATGCGCGGCAATGCGTTTTGCAACCACATGCACAGCCTCGAGCTCGCTGCAGTTCTGCTCACGCATGATGGCCGCACGCTCCGCTTTTTCGTGTTTTTCGGTCATGGCGAGCGCCAGGGACAGTGGCGGCGGGACACTGCGAAACAGGGCTTCGAGCTTATCGGAGAGCACCACGCCCTCGACGTACTTGCCGGGTTCCTTGCGAGCCGACAGCAGCAGGCTGCGTTGCTCGTTGGTCAACTCCTTGAAGCGGGCGATCTGGTCCACTTCTTCTTTGGGCATGACCAGGCACAGCCACCACTCCATCATGTTGAGCATTCTGCGGCTCGCGTCGGGGAAGTCCTCCAGGTTCTGCGTTGCGATCCAGAACCAGGCGCCGAGCTTGCGCCACATCTTGGTGATTTTGACCACGTAGCGGGCAAGCAGCGGATG
>Ga0209567_10000197_pt1 | contig 31984 bp, 28 predicted proteins | sample COG_12_FD_184756 | JGI IMG/M metagenome (GOLD analysis project Ga0209567, IMG submission 184756) | Pelagic marine sediment microbial communities from the LTER site Helgoland, North Sea, for post-phytoplankton bloom and carbon turnover... | ecosystem: Environmental > Aquatic > Marine > Neritic... | reverse complement strand
TTTAATTTTTTAATTGTATTTTTTTTTTATCTTTAACCCTATTAACTAACTAAATTTAAGTTTGAAAGAAATGAAAAGATTATTCTCGATCCTGGCCATCGCCGGGTTATTTGTTCTAAGCACAAATACAGTAAGCGCGAAAGCGAACGCAATAGTTTCTAATTTATCTGCAACCGTAGCCACGGCTACAATTATGCTTCAGGATGAAGCAGCCGATGAATCGACCAAAGGTTTTACCCAGGTTTTAAAAGAGCAGTTTATTCAAGGTGGAGCTGGTTTTATGGGAATTGTTCTATTATGTTTGATTTTAGGTTTGGCTGTTGCCATTGAAAGAATCATTTATTTGAATATGGCAAGCACTAATACTTCAAAATTGAAACAACAAGTAGAAGATGCACTTGCATCAGGAGGTATCGAAGCTGCCAAAGAGGTGTGCAGAAATACAAAAGGTCCTGTTGCTTCTATCTATTACCAGGGCTTGGACAGAGCAGGTGAGAGCATTGAATCAGCTGAAAAGGCGGTTGTCGCTTATGGTGGTGTTCAAATGGGACAATTAGAGAAAAATGTTTCCTGGTTATCTTTATTTATAGCTATTGCACCTATGTTAGGATTCATGGGAACGGTTATTGGTATGATCCAGGCCTTTCAGAAAATTAGCGCTGTGGGTAACCTTAGTGCATCATTAATTGCAGGGGATATTCAAGTTGCATTATTAACCACGGTTTTTGGTCTGATTACGGCTATTATTCTTCAAATTTTCTATAATTATATTATTGCTAAAATAGATAGTATTGTTAATGACATGGAAGATTCTTCGATCTCTTTGATCGATATGTTGGTAGACCACAAAAAATAAATCGCACACTAAATAATAAATATTATGAGTAAAATTGTTAAAATAGTATTGGTTGTTTTAGGAGTGTTATCGGCGATTCTGTGGTATCAACTGCCAGGAAGAGATGTTCCTGCTTCAGAAGCGGTAGGAAGTGGGGCTATGAACTTTATGTTCGTAATTACCTATATTCTATTGGGATTTGCAGTAGCCGTAAGTCTTGTTTTCACACTTAAGAATTTATTTGCAAATCCTAAAAGTCTGAAAAAAACCCTGATGGTTATTGGTGGATTTATAGTGGTTGTGATCATATCTTATGTTCTTGCAAGTGGCACGGATGTAAGTATTGAAGAAATGGCCGGAAGGGGTATTGATACTTCGGAAACTACGATAAGAAGAATTGGGACTGGTCTCAATATGTTTTTTCTACTTGTGCTAATAGCAATTATAGCTATGGCCATGGGTGCCTTTAAGAATATGTCAAACAAATAAAAACATTTAAACTATGCCTAGAAGAGGAGGACCACCAGAAGTTAATGCAGGATCTATGGCAGATATAGCGTTCTTATTGCTCATTTTTTTCTTAGTAACTACTACTATTGAAACGGATGCGGGGTTAGACAGGATGCTTCCGCCAATGGAGCCGCCAGACACGGACGTTGTCATTAAGCAAAAGAATATTTTTACGGTAAATATAAATAAAAATGGTCAGTTGCTGGTTGAAGAAGAGTTAATAGATCTTAAACAGCTTAGAGCAAAAGCTATAGCATTTCTGGATAATGGAGGTGATGGTAGTTGCAATTTCTGTAAGGGTAAAAAAGATGCCAGTTCTTCAGATAATCCGTCAAAAGCAATAATATCTCTGAAAAATGATCGTGAAACCAAGTATGGTACCTATATAACGGTACAAAATGAATTGGTAGGTGCTTATAATGATCTTCGAAATAGAGAAGCACAGCGTCTTTATGGAAGAAATTTTACGGAAATGGAGTCTGAGTTTCTTAACCCTGAAACACCTTCGAGAATTAGGGACGATTTAAAGGATAAAGTTCAAAAAGTACAGGAAATCTTTCCTCAAAAATTATCCGAGGCGGAAACATCAACTAGTAATTAATCGGGAGTTAAGTTATAATTATGGCAAAATTTAATAAGAAAAAAGATGGGGATCTACCCGCGGTATCTACGGCTTCCTTGCCAGATATTGTTTTTATGCTATTGTTCTTTTTTATGACGGTAACCGTAATGAAAGACAGCTCGTTAATGGTTCAAAATACCTTACCTAATGCGAGTGAGGTTAAGAAGTTGGAAAAAAAGGATAGAGTATTGTACATCTATGTAGGGAAACCCACTCGAGAATATCAGAAAGTATTTGGTACTGAACCAAAAATACAACTAAACGATAAATTTGCAAACGTTTCAGAAGTTGGAGATTTTATCTTGCAGGAAAGAGCTAAAAAATCGCAGGAACTTCAGAATGTTCTAACTACTGCTCTTAAAGTGGATAAAGGTGCCAACATGGGTCTTATATCAGATATAAAACAAGAGTTACGAAAAGTAAACGCTCTAAAGGTTAATTATACCACCTATGAGGGTGATGCTTTTAGGAATTTGCAGTAAAGAATTAACTTTCATACTTATATAATTGTAAAAAGCGCTTCAAAATATTTTTTGAAGCGCTTTTTTTGTACTCTTAGTTTCGTTTATTATTTACCTTTAATGCTCTATGAAACGCTATATACTATTTTTAATTTTGGGTTTCACAATAAATCTTTGCGCACAGGAGAATGCCGAGGTCGACGATCTTAAATACCTGGAAGATCAATTTTATCTTGGTATCACGTATAATTTTATACTGAATAAACCTAATGGAGTCACTCAGGGTAATTTTTCTTATGGATTACAAGGCGGATTTATAAAGGATATTCCTTTAAACAACCGAAGGAATTTAGGAATAGGTATAGGTCTTGGATATGCATATAATAACTATTATACGAACTTGTTTGTCAATGAAACAGAGAATGGTCTTGAATATACAATACTTGATTCCGATGTGTCCTATAAGCGGAATAAATTAGATACACATGTGATAGAAATGCCTATAGAATTCAGATGGCGCACATCCACACCCAGTGATTATAATTTTTGGAGAGTCTATGCGGGAATGAAATTAGGTTATATCGTAGGTAGTAGATCCAAATTTGTATCTGACACGGAAAAGATTTCCTTTAATAATACGGATACACGTAATTTCAGATATGGTGTTATGCTTAATTTTGGCTATAGCACCTTTAATGTGCATGCTTATTACGCATTAAGTAATCTTTTCAACGATGGTGTAACCACTATTGATGGAGATTCAATTGAATTCCAACCATTAAGAATTGGATTTATCTTTTATATTTTATAAAACTATAGCCAGAATTTGATGGTCAATAATTGAGACCCAAATCCAATAAGAAAACCTATAATGACTTCTGCTCTGCTATGCCTATTAAGATAGAGCCTGGCGGTGGCTAGGATACCCGTCAACAGAGTAAAAATGCTTATGGCAATAATTATATTAACTTCAAAATGAATACTAAGGGCTATTAAAAACATAAGATAGCTGCCCATACCAACCATATGTAAACTGGTTTTGAATCTTAAAAAAACCAAAAAAAGGCAAGCCATTGTAGCGCTGAGTAATCCAATAAAGAAAAAATTCACTTCAAGGATGTAATTATTTGGGATTACCTTTAATATTATCATTAGTAGTAGGGCAATTTGGATAATCAAAGGATATTTGCGTTCATTGGTGCTCGGCATAAAAATAGAACTTACAATTCCCAGGTTTTTCAATATAAGAAAGCTAATGATAGGAATGATGACAGTGAGTATGAAAATAGGCAGTACGTTGCCACTTTGAAGTTCAAGTGGGCTATATTTCGGGGTTATTACAAAATAAGTAATGGTGCCGGCTATTGGCACAAAAATAGGATGGAATATATGAGAAATTATCTTGAAAAACAGTTTCATTAAATCTGCTTTCTAAGACGCGCGACTGGTATACCCAATTGTTCTCTATATTTGGCTACAGTTCGTCTTGCTATAGGATATCCCTTATCTTTTAGCATGGCAGCCAATTTATCATCAGTGAGTGGTTTTTTCTTTTCTTCATCGCTTATGACAGATTCCAATATACTCTTGATTTCTCTAGTAGAAACATCTTCCCCTTCTTCATTCTTCATTGATTCGGAGAAATATTCTTTAATTAATTTTGTGCCATAAGGAGTGTCAACATATTTACTATTAGCAACTCGTGATACTGTGGATACATCCATATGAATGGTGTCTGCAATATCTTTTAAGATCATTGGTCGCAATTTGCGTTCATCACCGCTCAGAAAGTATTCTTTTTGATATTGCATTATTGCATTCATAGTTATATATAATGTTTGTTGCCGCTGTTTTATGGCATCTATAAACCACTTTGCAGAATCCAACTTCTGTTTGATGAACATTACAGCATCTTTTTGTGACTTGGTCTTGTCTTTTGCACTTTTATAACCGGCTAACATATTACTATACTCATTCGAAATATGAAGTTCAGGAGCATTTCTTCCATTTAAGGTCAATTCCAGTTCTCCATCCGTAATCTTAATAGAAAAATCCGGAACAATATGTTCAATAACCTTATTACCGCCAGCATAAGACCCACCTGGCTTAGGATTTAATTTTTCAATTTCAGATACCGCTTCTTTAAGCTCATCCTCATTTATATCGTATTTCTGAAGAAGTTTGTTGTAGTGCTTTTTGGTAAATTGCTCAAAGGATTTATCCAGAATGCTAATAGCTAATTCAATATTTGATGTTCTCTCTTTACGTTTAAGCTGAAGAATGAGACACTCATCCAGAGTTCTTGCAGCAACACCTGGGGGATCCAATTCCTGGACAATTTTTAATACCCTTTCAATATCCTTCACTTCACAATAGATGTTTTGAGTAAAAGCCAAATCGTCTGCAATATCAGCCAAAGGTCTTCGGATATAACCACTTTCATCAACACTGCCAACTAAAAATTCAGCAATGGCCCATTCTTGGTCATTAAGATATACCGTATTTAATTGATTAATTAGATATTGATTGAACGAGATACCGGCCGCATAAGGAATGCTCTTTTCATCATCATCCGGGCTGTAATTATTTGCCCTTGTCCGATAATCAGGTACTTCATCGTCGCTTAAATAGTCATCAATATTAATATCTTCTGCTTCTATGTTTTCACTATCTGATTCCCCATCATAGTCATCACTAAAATCATCATCTAATGAACTTTTTTCTTCTTTGCCACTTTCCAATGCTGGGTTTTCCTCAAGTTCCTGGTTTATTCGCTGTTCAAATGCCTGTGTAGGAAGCTGAATTAACTTCATCAACTGAATTTGTTGAGGAGAGAGCTTTTGCGATAATTTAAACTGTAAGTGTTGTTTTAGCATAAGCTTGTATTCTTTTCCTATCTATAAAGTTAAAGAATTAATATCATGTAGCGACTTAGACTTTAAAACTCGGCGTTTTGGGGTGTTCTTGGGAAAGGGATCACATCTCTTATATTGCCCATTCCGGTAGCAAATTGTACCATTCGTTCAAAACCAAGTCCAAACCCACTGTGAATCGCAGTTCCAAATTTCCTTAGATCAAGATACCACCAAAGTTCTTTTTCATCGATCCCTAAAGTGGCTATTTTTTCTTTTAAGACATCAAGTCGTTCTTCACGCTGAGACCCTCCTACAATTTCACCTATTCCTGGGAAAAGTATATCCATGGCTCTTACTGTTTTCCCGTCTTCATTCAAACGCATATAAAACGCCTTTATTTTGGCAGGATAATCAAATAAAATAACTGGGCATTTAAAGTGTTTTTCTACTAAATAGCGCTCGTGTTCACTTTGCAAATCTGCACCCCATTCGTCAATTTGATATTGAAATTTTTTCTTTTTGTTTGGCTTGCTATTCCTTAAAATTTCAATTGCCTCAGTATAAGTGATTCTTATAAAATTATTATCCACTACAAATTTCAGCCTCTCTACTAGTGCCATTTCACTTCGCTCCGCCATAGGCTTTGTTTTATCTTCATCGAGCAGCCGTTTTTCCAGGAATGCCAAATCCTCTTCACAATTTTCTAACAAATAAGAAATGATATTTTTGATAAAATCTTCTGCCAGATCCATATTATCCTCAAGATCATAAAATGCCATTTCAGGTTCAATCATCCAAAATTCGGCAAGGTGTCTTGATGTATTGGAATTTTCTGCCCTAAAAGTAGGGCCAAAAGTATAGACTTTACCCAATCCCATGGCATAGGCTTCCGCTTCAAGCTGCCCTGAGACTGTTAGATTAGTTTCCTTGCCAAAAAAATCTTCTTTATAATTTACGTCACCATTATCTGTCAATGGCGGGGTTTTAGGATCTAATGTGCTAACTCTGAACATTTCACCTGCCCCTTCTGCATCTGAACCTGTAATTATTGGGGCATGAAAATAATAAAATCCGTTTTTTTGAAAATACGCATGGATCGCAAATGAGAGGGCAGATCTGACACGCATGACGGCTGCAAAGGTATTCGTGCGTATCCTTAAATGGGCCTGCTCCCTTAAAAACTCCATTGAATGTTTTTTGGGCTGAATAGGATAGCTATCCGGATCAGCCACCCCATGAACAAAAATTTCCCGTGCCTGTATCTCAACGTTTTGGCCTTTTCCCAGGCTTTCTACCAAGACACCCTTTATTTTTAAAGCAGCACCTGTTGCAATTTTCTTTAGCAGGTCTTCATTGAATTGTTCAAAATCAACAACACATTGGATATTTTTAATGGTTGAGCCATCATTTAAAGCGATAAACCGATTGCTTCTAAATGTTTTGACCCATCCATTTACTTCTACCTCCTGTTTTAAAGGTGGAGACTGAATTAGCTCATTAATGCTGTATGATTTCATATGAGATCAATTCTAAATTTGAATGGCAAAGATAACTTTTTGGTAAAAATATTTGGTTCTAAACCGCTTATAAAATACTTGTCGCAAATCATCGACTCAATCTTCCGATCTCCTTCTGGGTAACTCCTCTCTGGGAAGAATATCTATTTGAGGTTTTTTGAGAACTTTTTTGTTTGCGATACTCCGTTCTAATGAAAGAAGAAGTGAAGGAAGCAAAATTAAATTGGCCAACATGGCAAAGAGCAATGTAGCGGATACTAATGCGCCCAAGGCAACCGTTCCCCCAAAACTCGAAATTGTAAACACCGAAAAGCCAAAGAAAAGGACAATGGAAGTATAAAACATACTAACACCTGTCTCTCGTAAGGCGGCATAAACCGATTTTTGAATTCGCCAATGGTTAGCTGACAGTTCTTGCCTGTATTTCGCAAGAAAGTGAATGGTGTCATCTACTGAAATCCCAAATGCGATACTAAAAACTAATATCGTTGAAGGTTTTATGGGGACACCTACAAAACCCATGACACCCGCAGTAATAGCCAAAGGTAAAAGATTGGGAATTAAAGAAATAATGATCATTCTGAACGAACGAAATAAATAAGCCATAAATAGAGCTATTAAAAGAATAGCAAGAGATAAAGAAAGTACTAAATTCTTTACTAAATATTTAGTTCCTTTTAAAAAAAGTAATGCCTTTCCGGTTACAAATACATTAAAACGATCGGCCGGAAAAATCTTCTTAATTTCATCTAGAATCGATTTTTCAATTTCTTCCATTCTGTCCGTCGGTACATCTTTGATGAATGTAGTAATCCTGGCAACCTGCCCTGTGCTGTCAACAAAATTCTCAATTAAGCCTTCATTGCCCTGAGATTTTCTGGCTACATCCATAATAAAATTGTATTCCTGAGATGTGGGTAATTGATAGTATTTAGGAATTCCACTATAAAAAGCCTGCTTGGAATACTTTACCAAATTAACCACGGATATAGGTTTCGATAATTCTGGAGTCTCTTCAATCATTTCCTCCAACTCATTCATTTTTTTCAACGTAATGGGTTTTAGCACTCCTTTTTTTCTTTCGGTATCTATGACAATTTCAATAGGCATGATTCCGTTAAACTCCTCATCAAAAAAACGGATGTCTTTATAAAAACCTGTACTTTTAGGCATATCTTCAACAAGATTCCCTGAAATTTTTATTTGATAAATCCCAATAATACTAATTATCAATGCTATCAATGAGATAGAATAAATAGTTATCCTTTTTTCCCGTACTATATGCTCCATCCAGTTTACAAAAGCATCTATCCATTTTTTATTGAGGTGTTTCAGATGTTTTGTTTTTGGAGGGTACATAAAACTATACACGATTGGTATAATAAGTATGGAAAGCATAAAGATGCAAAGTATATTTATGGAAGCCACAATACCAAACTCGGTCAAAAGTTTACTGTCTGTTATAATAAAGGTTGCAAAACCACATGCTGTGGTAACGTTGGTCATCAGCGTTGCATTACCAATTTTTGATATTACCCTTTTTAGGGATAGCGCCTGGTTCCCATGTTTTTTAACTTCCTGTTGATATTTATTGATTAGAAAAATACAATTAGGGATCCCAATTACTATGATGAGAGGTGGAATCAACGCTGTTAGAACTGTAATTTCATATTTCAAGAGTCCTAAGATTCCAAAGGCCCACATAACTCCAATTAACACTACACACATTGAAATTAGGGTTGCGCGTATACTGCGGAAAAAGAAAAAGAAAATTAATGAGGTAACAATAAGAGCCGCTGCAATGAATATTCCAATTTCATCAATAATATGTTGAGTGTTCATTGTTCGTATATATGGCATTCCTGATACCCGAACATCCATTTTGGTTTCCTTTTCAAAATTGATTATTAGTCTATGAAGGTCTTTTAGAATAAAATCTTTACGAACAGAAGTGTTTACAATGTCCTTGTCCATATAGACAAGTGTTCTAATGGTTCCTGTTTCTTTATTGTATAACAGGTTCTCATAAAACGGTAAATTATCGAACATATATTGAGTTAGACTGTCCACCTCAATATTATTGATTGGAGTCTGCTCAATTAATGGGCGAAGAATAAATTGCTGTTCTTCCTTGTCCCTTATAAGTTCCTTAAGATTATCAACAGATATAACATAGTCTACCTCGGGAAAAGCAGCCAATTGTTTACTTAATCTGTTCCATCTGTTAAAATTTTCAACTTCGTAAAGTAAACTGTCCCTAATTGCAAAAGCTATAGTATTTCCTTCTTCACCAAATTTTTCAAGAAAATCTTCATAGGCAAGATTTAGTGGGTGCTCATCGGGGAGTAGATTGGCTTCAGAAGTAGAAAATTGCATGTTCTTCCATTGAAAACCTAGAAAAACAGTGACGCCAGCAATTGCTAAAAGGATAAGAATTCTGTTTCTAAGAATAATTCTTGCAACCTTTGCCCAAAATCCTCTTGTAATCTTCGCAACCATACTATATTTTAAAAATTGAATGTGTTTCTTATGAACACTTAGGTCTGATGACCAATTCAATTAGGACAATCTTTATTTGCTATTGTATTTTTTAATCGCGGCAAAGGTAGAAAACAAGGAGGACTGTACCTAGAAACGCTCTGTAAAATAGTGACTGCCATCATATGTATCACAAAGTGCTGGGTCCTTAAAATTTTACGTAAATTGAGGTGAAGCCAAATTTCTATTGAATGAACCTCTATAAAATAAAATAGATATAAAGAATTGATGCCATGTCCGATGAGAAAAATTATAGTAGAATTGCAATTATACTATATCGGGTATTAATAGTCATTTGTGCTATTATCGTTATTGCTGCGATTATTGCAATTTATTTTGGAGGATAGATTTAAATTTTCTTAAAAGATCTTAGCTAAAGGCTTAAGGTTAATGTACTATAATCTTGGTTGATGCTTTTGATATAATCAAAAATTAAACTTTCATGATCTCCGCTTCCTTTACATGAAGTATGCTGTCTATCTTTTCAGTGTAAGTATTGGTCATCTCCTGAATATCAATTTCCGCGTTTTTTTCAAGATCTTCAGATATTCCCAGGGTTTTTATTTCTTTATTAGCTTCCTGTCTTGCGCTGCGAACACTTATTTTAGCATCTTCCATTTCCGATTTCGCTTGTTTTACTAGTTGTATTCTTCTTTCTTCGGTTAGGGGAGGAACATTAATAATTACCATCTCTCCATTATTCATAGGATTAAAACCTAGGTTGGCATTCATAATGGCTGTTTCTATTTCAGACAGCATAGTTTTCTCCCAAGGTTGAACAGATAACGTTCGAGCATCCGGAGTATTTATATTTGACATCTGTGATAAGGGAGTCTGCGAGCCATAATAGTCCACCATTACCGTCGATAACATCGAGGGGTTAGCTTTCCCTGCTCTAATTTTAACTAATGCCTTTTCCAAATGTAATATGGCCCCGTCCATACTTTCTTTAGTGGCCTCCAAAATAAATTTAACATCTTCGTCCATAATAAATATTTATAACTTATTTACACAAATTATACCAAACTAAAGATCTACTACCGTTCCAATATTTTCCCCTGATACTATTTTCAGGAGATTGCCTTTTTTGTTCATATCAAAAACAACAATTGGAAGATTGTTTTCCTGGCTTAATGTAAAAGCAGTGGTATCCATTACTTTTAAACCTTTGTTAAGTACATCATTAAAGCTAATAGTATCAAATTTGGTAGCAGTTTTATCTTTTTCAGGATCACTGGTATAAATACCATCAACTCTGGTGCCTTTTAAGATAACGTTAGCTTCAACTTCAATAGCTCTTAAAACTGCAGCAGAATCCGTAGTAAAATATGGGTTTCCGGTACCACCTCCAAAAATAACTACCCTTCCTTTTTCTAAATGGCGCATTGCTCTTCTTCTGATAAAAGGTTCCGCAACTTCATTGATCTTTATAGCAGATTGTAATCTTGTTTGTACACCATTGTGTTCCAAGGCACTCTGTAATGCAAGACCGTTTATGACTGTTGCCAGCATTCCCATATGATCCGCTTGAACCCTGTCCATGCCATTACTTGCCCCGGCCAGACCTCTAAAGATATTCCCTCCTCCAATGACAATTGCTACTTCAACGCCCAGGGCTACTATTTCCTTAATCTCTTCTGCATAGGCCGCCAGTCTCACCGCATCTATCCCGTATTGCTTGTTGCCCATTAGTGCTTCACCACTGAGTTTTAGAAGTATTCGTTTGTATAACATATTGTCTTGAACTGATTTGCAAACAAAAATAATCAAAAATATTTATGGGAACTCTTCGTTAATAGGTTTAATGTACATCTTAATTATTTCCTAATGACCAGCATGATCTTGATTTATTTTAATAATCTTGTTTTTTAATTATACTATCTCAGGTACAAATGAAAAAATTAATTACCCTATCCGTTTTCCTTACATTATTATATAGCTGTGGCGCTTCAAAATCTGTATTATCAGCAGATAAAGCAGTTATTGAAACTACAATAGATTTAGTGAATGTAAATAATGACAGAGTAAGTGTAACTATCAACCCTGGGTCATTTAGTAAACAAAACATTTCCTTTTTTATTCCAAAAACAGTTCCAGGGACTTATAGTGAGGATGACTATGGCAAGTATATACAGGATCTAAAGGCTATCGATTATCAGGGTAATGAACTTTTGGTTACTTCAATCGGAACCAATGAATGGAATATCTCCAATGCAACAAAATTAGATAAGATCACTTATTATGTAACAGATACTTATGATACTGAAAGTGAATTAAGCGATCCGGTATTTTCTCCTGCTGGGACTAATATTTTAAAAGGCAAGAATTTTGTATTGAATCTTCATGGTTTTGTAGGTTATTTTGAGGGATTAAATGAAGTACCTTATAAGTTAACTGTTTCTTCTCCTTCAAACCTTGTGCCCACAACATCATTAATTAGAAAGGATGATGATACTAATAATATGACAGATACCTTTATTGCTTCCAGATATTTTGAAGTGGTAGATAACCCAATTCTATATGCAAAAGCAAACATAGCTTCTTTTGCCATCAATGATATTAACGTCAATTTGAGTGTTTACTCTCCTAATGACGTTTATTCCGCCAAAGATCTACAAGAGAGTATGGAACGTATGATGAGAGCTCAAAAAGCATTTCTAGGCGAGATTGATGGGACTAAGGAATATAATATATTGCTATATCTGTCTACACTAGACCAATGGGATGCTTCCGGATTCGGAGCCTTGGAACATCATACTTCTACTGTTGTGGTACTTCCTGAGCAAATGCCTATAGAAGCTCTTGAAAAAGCAATGACAGATGTTGTTTCACATGAATTTTTTCATATTGTTACACCCTTAAATGTGCATTCAAAGGAAATTCAATTTTTTGATTTTAACGACCCTAAAATGTCTGAACACCTATGGATGTATGAAGGGACTACCGAATATTTCGCCAACCTATTTCAAATACAACAGGGTCTAATTGATGAGGCCGATTTTTATAAACGAATTGTAGATAAAATAAATAACTCCAAGTCATATGACGATGTAATGTCATTTACAACAATGAGCAGAAATGTTTTGGAAGATCCATATAAAAAGAATTATGCCAATGTATATGAAAAAGGAGCCTTATTGAATATGAGTTTGGATATTAGGCTTAGGGACTTGAGTAATGGAGAAAAAGGAGTATTATGGTTAATGAAGGAACTTTCAAAAAAATATGACAATGACACACCATTTGAGGACAAGGATATTATTGACGAAATTGTAGCAATGACCTATCCAGAAATCGAATCATTTTTTGATATTTATGTTGTAGGAAATACACCCTTGGATTATGATGAGATATTGGCGTCGGTCGGATTAGAAACAGCAGACATTCAGGAGCGAAGCGGTTATTTTTTAAACGGAGAAATACCCTTTATTGATATTGACCAAAACAATAATGATGCGATATTTATTAGAAATGGTATTGAATTAAATACCTTCTTTACAGACCTTGGTGCACAGGGAGGTGATACGATAAGGAGTATTGATGGCATGCCTATTTCATTAGAGTCCATTAGGCCTATTATTGGACAAAGTTTTGGATGGACATCCGATAGGGAAATTACTATGGTCGTTCAACGAGGCGAGGAAGAATTAATACTGCAAGGAAAAGTTGGGACACCAATGCTAAAAGTAACCACTATTGTACCCATAGATAATTTGGAAAATACATCTCAATCTAAACTTAGGAAAGCCTGGCTCAAAGGATAAGGACCTCTCCGGGATAGTTAAGATTTAAGTAATTGAACTTTTTGACCAGAAGAACAGGATTGCGCTAAATGGATCAACAAAAAAACCACTTTTCTAAAAGAAAAGTGGTTTTTTATTAAACACTAAATGGATGTTTTATCCTAAAGCCACTCTTTCAAAACCTGTAATTTCCAACTCAGGATCTACAGATTTAATGTATTGAGAAACACTTTGTTTACTATCCTTAATAAAATCCTGGTTAACCAAAGTATTATCTTTAAAGAAACGTTTCAATTTTCCCTTGGCGATATTATCCAACATGGCCTCGGGTTTACCTTCCTGACGTAACTGATCTTTGGCTATTTCTATCTCTTTGTCAATCACGGATTGATCTACTTCAGATTCATCAAGCGCAACAGGATTCATTGCCGCGGCCTGCATGGCTACATCTTTAGCAGCTACACCTGCACCTTCAACTACATTCGAAAGTCCAACCAATGTTGCAATCTTGTTGCCCGCATGAATATATGATCCCACGAAAGGAGCATTTAATTTTTTAAAGCCACCAATTTCAATTTTTTCACCAATTACACCAGTCTGTTCAGTAAGTTTTTCTTGTACTGAAATGCCATTGTAATTCGCATTAAGAAATTCATCTTTACTATCAAAATCAAGTGCAAGTTGTGCCAGTTCGTTAGCCAGTGCAACAAAACTATCATTCTTGGCAACAAAATCAGTTTCACAATTCAGGGAAATAATAACTCCACTAGTTTTGTTAGAATTAACCTGAGCTATAGTGGCTCCTTCAGAGGAATCTCTGTCTGCTCTCTTAGCAGCCACTTTCTGTCCTTTTTTACGAAGGATTTCAATAGCTTTCTCAAAATCTCCTTCGGCCTCAACCAATGCATTTTTGCAGTCCATCATTCCTGCACCTGTGGTCTTTCTTAAATTGTTAACTTCTGCAGCGGTAATTTTTACCATTTTATTTTTTTTTTAAAGAACACGAACGCGCGTGTTCAGTTGTCAATTATTAAATTAATTTATGATTATTCTACTCCACCCTTAGCCTTATCTTGCCAATCCTTCAATTCATCCCAGTTTCCATCTGCAGCCATTTTTGCTTGTGTTGGCCAAGAGCCCGGATCTAAATGTGCCATTCTAGAACTCGCTTCAGTCAGGATTTCCTTAATTTTTTCGGCTTTGGTTTTAGCTAATTTCGCATATGAATCAATATCTGCCTTGGTAAGTGCTTCGGCTGCTTTTGGGCCAATACCTTCAATCTTGGTAAGATTGTCAGAATCTACTTTCACCGCTTTTTTGACTGCCGCTTTTTCCTTTTTCTCGGTTATTGGCAAAGCATCTTCTTTTGTTTGCTTAGGAGCATCTTTTTCTTTAACAGCCTCAGCTTTTTCTTCTTTAGGTGCTTTGACAACCGCAGCAGTTTCTTCCTCTACTTTTTCTATAACTGCTGTTTCGGTTTTGGGAGTAGTTGCTTCGGAACCTCCTTCTTTTTCAGCTTGTTTTTCAGATTTGCGCTCTTCCAACCCGGCTGCAATTGCATTAGTAACCTCCGTTAATATAACATGGATAGATTTAGAGGCGTCATCGTTAGAAGGAATTACATAATTAATGGGTCTTGGATCTGAGTTGGTATCCACCATAGCAAATATGGGGATATTCAATTTTTGTGCTTCTTTTACGGCAATATGCTCGCGCATAGTATCTACAATAAACAAGGCCCCGGGTAAACGTGTCATGTCAGAAATAGAACCTAGGTTCTTTTCTAATTTAGCACGAAGACGATCTACCTGTAAACGTTCTTTTTTAGAAAGGGTATTAAACGTTCCATCTTTCTTCATCCTATCTATGGAGGCCATTTTTTTCACTGCCTTTCTAATAGTGACAAAGTTGGTCAACATACCGCCAGGCCATCTTTCTGTGATGTATGGCATATTCACATTGGATACTTTCTCAGCAACAATATCTTTGGCCTGCTTCTTTGTGGCTACAAATAAGATCTTCCTGCCAGAGGCCGCAATTTTGGACAAGGCTTCATTAGCCTCTTCCAATTTAGCAACCGTTTTATATAAATTGATTACGTGAATTCCATTCCGCTCCATGTAGATGTAAGGAGCCATATTTGGATTCCATTTTCGTGTAAGGTGTCCGAAGTGCACACCTGCTTCTAATAATTCTTTAACTTCAGCTTTTTTAGCCATTTTTAATACTTAGTTTACGTTCTTTTGAATTAGCAATGTTGAAGTGGTATTCCTTCTTAGCGGAAAGCCTCCAACATTTAGATGCTAAACTAAATTTAATCTTTACCTACTTTTATAGATACCTTAAATACAGGTAACTAAAAGGTTTAGATTTTTAATTGTCCCTATAACGAGAGACTTTCAATGAACTTGGGTTAAAAATCCTGAATTCATTCCAGGACTATATATTTTTTATCGTTTCGAGAATTGGAATTTCTTCCTTGCTTTTTTCTGACCAAACTTTTTACGTTCAACCATTCTAGGGTCTCTTGTAAGTAACCCTTCTGGTTTTAATAATTCCCTGTTTTCGGCCTCAATCTCACATAGAGCCCTTGACAAAGCCAAGCGTACTGCTTCTGCCTGTCCTGTAATTCCTCCTCCGTAAACATTAACTTTTACATCATAATTGTCCACGGTATTAGTTAAAGCAAAAGGTTGTTTTACTTTATACTGTAAAGTAGCTGTAGAGAAATAATCTTCTAATGTCCTTTTATTAACGGTAATGTTGCCTTTTCCTTCTGAAATATAAACCCGTGCAACGGCCGTTTTTCTTCTACCTATTTTATGAATTATGTCCATCTAATTAAGGTCATTTAAGTTAATAGCCTTCGGTTTTTGTGCTTCCTGATCATGATCCGTTCCGGCATAAACTCTTAAGTTTCTAAAAAGTTCAGCCCCCAATTTGTTTTTAGGAAGCATACCTTTTACCGCCTTTTCAACTATACTAGCAGGGTTTTTCTCTAAGAGTTCCCGAGCAGTGGTTGATCTTTGACCTCCGGGATATCCAGTATACCTAAAGTAGGTCTTGTCTTCCCATTTATTGCCGCTAAGTTGAATTTTTTCTGCGTTCACAATAACAACATTGTCCCCGCAATCAACATGTGGCGTAAAATTTGTTTTGTATTTACCTCTTAAAATTTTTGCCACTTTAGAAGCAAGACGTCCCAATGTTTGGCCCTCAGCATCAACTAATAACCACTGCTTCTCAACAGTACTCTTATTAGCAGATTTGGTCTTGTAGCTTAATGTATCCACTACTTCTTTTTTTTATTAATTAAACACTTCAATCCCGATTAACGGGCTGCAAATGTACAACTATTAAGTTTAAATGCAAACCGTTGTTTCTCTAATTTTTGAAAATAATTAAGTCTGTTTAAATCTGATATTTTAGGCAAGATTTTGAGAACAATGAATAATGTAATATATATGGACTGTTAAATTAACTATAGTATCGCCCGCTAATCTAACCATCTAAATATACTATATGGCTGTTTTTTACGTTTTTCAACTGATAAAACATTTATAAACCCAAAAAAAATGAAACGTAACCTTTTAACTCTTTTTATTGCAACAGCTCTTTTATTCTCCTGCTCATCAGACAAAGATGATGCAAATCAGGATGATGGTATTGTTGGGTCATGGGAACTAACCGCATTGGAAATTGATGACAGTACGGCAAGTGATGATGAAAAAAACGCCAGAGATATTTTAAGCTTTTTATCTGCAATTGATTGCTATATTATGGCAATTACTTTTAATGCAGACCTAAGTGTAATTACAGAAAACTCAGGAAATTACCTGGAGATAAACGTTAATCCTGGTGGGACTGGGCTAGATGTTCCATGTCCAACTGAGAAAGACACTAGCGTAGATAGTTATATGTATGAAGGAGGAGTACTCACCTATATAGATGAAAATGAGGTTGAGACCATTGTGAATGTTGAGATTTCTGGGAATACTATGAGAGTAAATGCCACGGAATTAGATTTTGTTAATTTTAATGATGGTGGTGTTTTGATATTTACAAGAAGGTAATAAGAACTTTAACTGATAATAAAAACCCTTCGTTTTCTTACGAAGGGTTTTTATTTTTTATAAAACTTGATTTGTAAATTCTGTTCCTTAGAGGAAATAGAAATTATGTATATGCCAGGATTGAGGGTTACAATGGGAATATTTAGGGCATGGTTCCGAATCTCCCATCTATATTGCTGAATGATGTTGCCGGATATATCAGATATAAGGATATCCGCTTTTGAACTATTCTTGAGACCAAGGAGATTAACCACATTGATTGCCGGGTTAGGGAACACTTTTATCTCGGTTTGATAATTTTTATTAGTCGAATTAAAATTTTGCTGAGCATTTAAAAATAAAGTGCTCAAAACCAAAAAAAAGAGACAAATGGCAACTTTTGCCATGACTTAGTTTTATTTTGAAGAGACTATTATCCTCGTTCTTTGAGGCAAATAATCTTATAATAGGGTAACAATCATTCCTTAAAAATATAACGAATAATTCCTGTTTTTCGTATCAGTGAGCTTCCAGCCAATTTTCCCCGAATCCCAGTTCTACATCCAAGGGTACAAGAAGTTGATATGCGTTTTCCATTTCGGTTTTGATCATAACCTGGAGATCTTCCAGTTCTGGTTTAAAAACGTCAAAGACCAGTTCGTCATGAACCTGAAGAAGCATCTTGGTTTTAAAATTTCCTTCCTTAAGCTTTTTATGGATATTGATCATTGCTATTTTTATAATGTCGGCTGCGCTACCTTGTATAGGAGCATTCACGGCGTTTCTTTCGGCAGCACCTCGGACAACTGCATTACTTCCATTAATATCTTTTAAATAACGTCTCCTGCCCAGCACCGTTTGCACATATCCATGTTCCCTTGCAAAGTCTATTTGATCGCTAATATAATTTCGCAGTTTTGGATATGTTTTGTAGTAAGTATCAATTAATTCCTTAGCCTCTGTCCGTGATAGATCTGTTTGATTGCTCAATCCAAATGCGGACACTCCGTATATTATACCAAAATTTACAGTTTTAGCATTACTTCTCTGATCTCTGGTAACTTCATCCAGAGGGACGTTAAAAACTTTTGAAGCGGTTGAAGCGTGAATGTCTTCCCCATTTTTAAATGCTTCAATCATTGTTGTTTCTTCACTTAGAGATGCAATTATTCGTAGTTCTATTTGCGAATAATCGGCTGCTAAAAGTATATAATTAGAATTTCTTGGAATAAAAGCTTTACGTACCTGCCTGCCGCGTTCTGTGCGTATGGGTATGTTTTGGAGGTTGGGATTATTGCTGCTTAACCTTCCTGTGGCAGCTACAGTTTGCATATAATCTGTATGTACTCTGCCCGTGCTCTCTTCAACCTGTTCAGGTAATGCATCAATATATGTGCTCTTTAATTTGGCCAGGCCTCTGTAATTTAGGACATCTTTAATTATTTGGTGTTCTTTGGCATGATAAGAAAGCACATCTTCAGCTGTAGAATACTGGCCCGTTTTTGTTTTTTTTGGTTTGTCTACAAGTTTCAGCTTATTAAACAAAATATCACCTAACTGCTTTGGAGATGCAATATTAAATTCTTCACCAGCTTCTTTGTAGATCTTGACTTCCAGGTTTTTTATATCATTTTCTAAATCATTTGAAAGTGAATGAAGAAATTCCTTATCAAGGTTTATTCCTTCTAATTCCATATCTGCCAGAACTTTTACCAAAGGAATCTCAATATTCCTGAAAAGATCTTCTGTTTTAGCTTCTTTAAGTTCTTTTGCAAACTGTTTTGCTAACTGAAATGTTATATCAGCATCCTCTACAGCGTATTCTGTTTGTCTCTCTAAACTAACCTCACGCATGCTCAATTGGTTTTTACCTTTTTTTCCAATAAGCTCAGTGATCGATACTGGGGTATAGTTCAGGTAAGTTTCCGATAACACATCCATATTATGACGCATATCAGGATTTATAAGGTAATGCGCTAACATGGTATCAAATAAACTTCCTTTGACGGAAACATTATATTTGTGAAGTACTTTTATATCATATTTTAAATTCTGTCCAATTTTCTCTATGTGTTCAGCCTCGAAAAAAGGGCGGAGTTGTTCAATTAATTCCTGGGCATTTTCTAGTTCTTCCGGAAAAGGAACATAAAAACCTTTACCGGCTTCCCAGGAGAACGCAATTCCAACCAGCTCGGCTACAAGAGGATTTAAAGAAGTTGTTTCCGTATCAAAACAAACTACAGATTGTTTCATTAAGTTTTGAAGGAATAATTTCATACCCATCCCTGATGAGACACTCTGATAAACATGAGATACATCATTAATGGTTTTTCTGCTCGAAAATTCTTTTAAAGTAGCCGGAGAATCACCATCACTTCCAAATAGTGAAAACTGACCACTTCCAGCAGCCTGGGGCTCTTTTTTTTGTTTTGGCTCCTCACTGTTGACTTTTTCATTTACTACATCAGTTTCCTCAGAGAAAATCCTTAAGAATTGTTCTTTAAGCCTTCTAAATTCTAATTCCTCAAATATTTTCTGTACTTCTTCACTATTAGGTTCAGAGAGTTCATAATTCTTAGGGTCAAAAGTAACGTCACAAGTGATGCAAATAGTTGCTAACTTTCTTGAGAGTCGGCCCAACTCGGCATTTTCTTCCACCTTCTCTTTCATTTTCCCCTTCAGCTTATCCGTATTTGCAAGCAGGCCTTCAAGGGTTCCAAATTCGGCAATAAATTTTTTGGCGGTTTTATCGCCAACTCCCGGAAGTCCGGGAATATTATCACTGGCATCCCCCATCATTCCCAAATAGTCAATTACCTGTTCGGGGCGTTCTACTCCAAATCTATTTTGTATTTCTGGTATTCCCCAAATTTCAATGCCATTGCCCATACGTGATGGGCGGTACATAAAAATATTTTCCGATACCAATTGCCCGAAATCCTTGTCGGGTGTAACCATATATATTTTGTATCCTTCCTTCTCAGCCTGCTTGGCTAATGTACCAATAATGTCATCTGCTTCCAGACCGGATACTTCTATGCAGGGAATATGCATGGCTTTTAAAATATCCTGAATTATGGGTACAGCCACCCTTATGGCGTCTGGAGTTTCATCACGGTTTGCCTTATAATCTGCAAATAACTCTGTACGCTCTGCACTGCCGTCCTTATCGAAACAAACAGCTAAGTGGTCTGGCTTTTCACGTTTTATAACATCAAACAAGGAATTCATGAACCCCATAATAGCGGAGGTGTCCATTCCTTTAGAATTTATCCTGGGGTTTTTAATCAGGGCATAATACCCCCGAAATATCAATGCATATGCATCCAATAAAAAAAGTCGCTTCTGGTCTGCCATTTTTTGTGTTCTTGAAGAATTTCAAAACTACAAAGTTTAAGTGCCTTAGTAAAGTATTTAAGTGCTTATATAGCTGCTTGCTCTATTATTAACATGTCCTTTTTCAGAATATACCCTGTACGTAAAGCCCGGCTGTATGCAATACCCTCCGGTTTCTCCCTTTTTATTTATGGCAATAAAGCCAATTTGGAAATCCAGATTGTCCTTGTTTTTGGAGATGATACGTTTGACACCTTCTTCACAAGCCTCCTGAGGTGTTTTACCCTGCCTCATCAATTCAACAATTAGAAAGCTCCCCACAGTGCGAACAACTTCTTCACCAACCCCTGTTGCTGTAGCTCCGCCAACCTCATTATCAATAAATAGACCAGCTCCAATAATTGGAGAATCGCCCACCCGCCCTGCTATTTTATATGCCATCCCACTTGTTGTGCAGGCACCTGCTATATCGCCTTTACTGTCAATTGCAAGCATTCCAATAGTATCGTGATTTTCTATATTTATAATAGGCTGGTATTTCGAAGTTTTTTTCCATTCTATCCATTCCACCTTCGATTTCTCAGTAAGTAAGTTTTCTTTTTTAAATCCCTTTTCGTAAGCAAACAATTCCGCCCCTTTCCCTGCCAGCATTACATGAGGTGTATCCTCCATTACCTTTCTTGCAACCGAAATGGGATGGACTATATTTTGAAGGTATACAACAGCTCCACAATTACTGTCTTTGTCCATTATACAGGCATCCAGAGTAACATGGCCTTCACGGTCCGGTCTTCCACCTTTACCTACAGATTGATTCTTTATATCTGCTTCTTCAATCATTACCCCCTGTTCAACGGCATCTAATGCGGAACCGGCATCACTAAGCACCTGCCAGGCTTTATTTGTTGCATTGGGAACATCCCAGGTTGCAATTACAATAGGTTTTAGTATTTCAATAACCGATGAATGCTTCTTATCAGTTTCGCATGCAGACAGTATAGAGGCAGAAAAGATACCGGCTGTACTTAAGGAAGAATTTTTTAAAAATTTTCTACGTTTCATCTTGCTGGGTTGCTTACTTTTATATGCCTAAATATATGAAATGATCGTAGAAGTATGCGCTAATTCCTATCAATCAGCTGTGAATGCAGAAGAAGCCGGTGCGGACAGAATAGAACTCTGCACCGAATTGGCAGTGGGAGGTGTAACGCCATCCTTCGGTTTGATAAAGAAAGTGTCAGAAAAACTTAGCATTCCCATTCATGTTCTGATTAGACCACGAAGTGGAGATTTCACTTACTCCATAGATGAATTTCAGATCATGAAAACTAATATTGCAATTTGCGCAGATCTTGGAGTTTCTGGAATAGTTTCAGGAGTGTTGCATTCCGATGGAACGCTGGATATAACGCGAACCCGGGCATTGATTTCTGCCGCCAGAGATTTACACTTTACCTTTCATCGGGCATTTGATTGGATAATTGATCCTGATAAAACACTGATGGAACTTGTAGATTTAGGGGTTGACTGTATTTTAACATCCGGAGGAGAACAATCAGCAGAAAAGGCCATAAATAAGCTGGTCCTGTGGAAAAAGAAGGCGAAAAAATGTGTTATAATGCCTGGCGGAGGAATACGAGAACACAACGCACTGTTTTTTAAAAATAAAGGATTTGAAGCCATTCATCTTTCAGGAGTAAGGTTTAGTAAAACACTTAGAAAAAAGCCTGAACTTTCAATGAATAATACTTCCTATCTGAAAGATGACGAAGTAGCCCACACGGATCGGGAGATTGTTCGAGCTCTGATTCAAAGCGTAAAATAAAAGGTAAAGAAGTAAAGTGATACTCTGTTAAAGAAATATATTTGTAAAAAAAGCATATGCTACGCTGGATTGTTTTTGTAATAATTTATCTTATTTTAGGTTTCTATACCTTACAAGCGTTGAAGACCGTGACAAGGTTTCCCTGGGTTTACTTTGTTTTTACTGCCCTATCTTTAATAGTACTTGGTAATTTTATTTTTCAATTTACCTGGGGCGAAACAGGCGGTAGGGTATTAAGCAGGCCTAAAAGCTATGCTTTTGGGTTTTTGGTCGCCATCCTTACATTCAAAATAATTACAATTATATTTCTTTTTTCTGAAGATATTTTCAGATTCATTGCGGCAGGGTATCATAAATTTTTTGGGACAAACAGGGAGTTTAGCCTACCGGAAAGAAGGAGGTTTTTAAGCTTAATTGCCATGGGTGTCGCAGCTATGCCTTTTGGGGCATTACTATACGGCATGTACAGAGGGAAGTACAATTTTAAGGTATTGAAATACAATATGGAATTTGAAGATTTACCTACAGCTTTTGATGGATATCAGATTACTCAAATTTCAGATATTCACAGCGGAAGTTTTGACAATAGAGGAAAAATCGAATATGCGGTTGATTTGATAAATAAACAAAAGAGTGATGTTATTTTTTTTACCGGAGACATGGTAAATAATAAAGCGGAGGAAATGAAACCATGGGCCACATTGTTCTCAAGCCTTAGCGCTGTAGATGGGAAATATTCAATTCTGGGGAACCATGATTATGGCGATTACGTAAGTTGGGATACGGAAGAGGAAAAGATGATAAATTTGGATGAGCTTAAACTGATGCAAAAGGAAATGGGTTTTGATCTCTTGTTGAATGAGAGTAGATATCTGGAAAAAGAGCAAGATAAATTGGCTTTAATTGGGGTAGAGAATTGGGGAAGAGGAGGATTTAGAAAGTCGGGCGACTTAAAAAAAGCAGCTTCCGAAATTAGCAAGGATGATTTTAAAATCTTATTGAGCCATGATCCATCTCATTGGGAGGATGTTGTTTTAAAAGATAAGTATCATTATCATCTTACGCTAAGTGGTCATACACATGGAATGCAGTTTGGTATTGAAATTCCCGGATGGGTTAAATGGAGTCCGGTTAAATGGCGATATAAATATTGGGCCGGTATTTATGAGGAACTGGGAGAATTTATAAATGTTAACCGTGGATTTGGGTTTATAGGCTACCCAGGAAGGGTAGGTATTTGGCCAGAAATCACAGTTATTACGCTAAAAAAGAAAGAATTAACTTGAATTTAACTTTCAAGTAATGCCCAAAATTAAGGGTATACCGGATTTTTTAACATTTTTTCATACATTTGATCTGTAACCCAATGTATTTTATATGTCCAAATTCGGTGAACTAATAGATCTAAATATCCCCGTATTACTTGACTTCTATGCGGAGTGGAACGAACAATCTACTTCTATGCACCCTGTTCTTAGGGATGTTGCAGCAGCATTAGGAGATAAAGGAAAGGTTATAAAAATAGATGTAGATAAGAATAAAGAACTATCACAAGCACTTAGAGTTAAAGGTTTGCCTACCCTTATGATCTATAAAAAAGGGGAAATGGTATGGAGACAAAGTGGTGAGCAAGATGCAAATACACTTATTGGAATACTTAATGAATATCTATAAGTAGTAACTGTTGATATATATCAATATTCACCAGGTGCAGATCTAGTTACCAATAGCTAACCCCGTCCAATTCTTTTCCGGAATCCTGCTCAGTCATCTGAAAATGAATCTTGTTCAACTTCCAATGTATCTCCCAGGTCCGGATTTGATTGCTCCATTAATGGTGGCTCTTCTAGAACTTCATCTTTATAAAAATGACTGAACCTGTCTATATGCTCATTAAAAATTAAGGTTTCTTTTTCTGCTATCTCCCTGTCACTATTTTCGATAAGAATATCTATGTTTCTTCTATAAGCTTCCATATCGCCAATAATATCTTCAATATTTTCATATTGCTCGTCCAAGGGAATACTCGAATAATAGTCCAGTCGATCCTGATAAATATTCCTTAGCCTATAGAATAGATCTCGGGCTTTCTGGGTTTCTCCTACCTTATAATATGCATCCACAAAAGGTTCGACAAAAGCGTAAAACCCATAGAATTCTAAAGGCATATTTGTCATCGCAATGCTGATCACATCCTTTGCTTTGTCTATTTTGTTTTCGTTTATTAGAGCTTCTGTCAATCGCGCAAGATTGCCCCGGAAAGATAAACCTTGTGATCTGGTTTGTGGATCATGATAGATATCTGAACTTCCAGAATTGCCCCAATCCCATCCTTTAACGATATCGTACATCAGTTCTGTATCTATTCGTCCCATCTCAAAAGAACTTTGATTTTTCGTTTGGATGGGCACTAATTTATAGGCCAATCCCTCGAGCTGTAAATACTCTTTCATCCAGATGTATTCTGCTTTGTCAAAACTACCACCGGAAAAGTATATTGGACGTTTCCAATCATTATTAGCAATGATATCCAACATCATAATCCTGTTTTTTGGCAAGGCACTTTTCGGTAAGTCAATATCTATATAATCAACAATTAATGCAGAATCTTTTTCTTTAACCAGGCCACTTTTAAGTACATTTTTCTTATTAACCGCTACTCTTATTTTGTTAGTTGGATAATATACGAGGTCTAATGTGCTTTCAGAATATTCACTTAGGTCAGCGCCCTGTTTTTCAAGTATATATTTGAATTTTGTCTGAGGTTTATTGCTCGCCACCCAATTCATAAAATCTTTGATGTCCCATCGTTTTTCAGCCAAACCAGGAAGACCCTGATAATAAATTACATCCCTGTTTCCATATCTATAAAGATTATGAGTCAGTTGAGAAGGTATAGGGTCACTTTTATAAGCCTTACTTTTCATTTGATCTACATACCAGTCTGTTGCAAAAAGGCTGGTACATATTATACGAACATCGGTACGGTATCCTTCAATTTCCTGTGCATACCAAAGTGGAAAAGTGTCATTGTCTCCAATTGTGAATAACATAGCGCCTGCATCTTCCTTGCATGAATCCAGATAAGCCTTAGCACTTGCTCGTGCCGTAAATCGATTAGAACGGTCGTGATCATCCCAATTCTGAAACGCCATTACACCCGGGACAGCCAAAAGACAGATCACAAAGACAACCGGTCCAAGTACCTTTGGATTTATCAATTTTTTAAATTCTTCGTATAGGCCATATACTCCCAATCCAATCCACAAGGCGAAAATATAAAAGGAACCTACAAGTGAATAATCACGTTCTCGTGGCTGAAATATATATGGATTTGTGTAGAATTGTATGGCAATTCCCGTAAAAATAAAAAACACAAAAAGAGCCCAGAATTGTTTAGGATTTTTGGTGAACTGGAAAACCAAACCTATAATTCCCAGGATTAAGGGCAAAAAGAAATATGTATTTCTACCTTTATTTTCCAATACATCATTTGGGAGATTTTCCTGACTACCCAAGCGTAGGCTGTCTATAAACCCAATTCCGCTTAACCATTCACCATTGCCATTATAACGACCCTGTACATCATTTTGCTTACCTACGAAGTTCCACATAAAATAACGCCAGTACATATAACCAAATTGGAACTGAAACATGTATTTCAAGTTCTGCCAAATGCCTGGGGGTTCTACTTCTAAATATTCTCCAAACTGTCGTAAAAAACCTATGTACTGTTCCTCATCTATTTCGCCATTGGCAAGACCAGATTTAACCTGGGCAACTGCTTTGCGTAACTCTTCATTAGATGTCTTCATCCTAAAACTTAAAGGACCGAAATATTTCATGTAGTTTTCAGCGTTCTGATCGCTCCACATTCGTGGTAATATACCCCTGTGATCTTCGTTAGGGCCCTGCATCGCATTCTTGTATTTATTTACAATAATGTATTTGCCTAGCTCTTTATCTTTTTCATATTTGGGTTTATCATCCTTCTCAGGACCTGCCGGGGCAAACGTATCGGAATAATAAGTGCCATAAATTGGACTGTCTACCTGAGGGTATTGTTCTCTGTTGTAATAGGCAAGTAATGAACGGGCATCTGATGGATTATTTTCGTTTACTACCACATTGGCATTTGCCCTGATTGGCAACATAAGCCAGGAAGAAAAACCAAGGAATAAAAACATAGCGCAGAGCACCAAAGTATTGGCTATCCTGTATTTGTTTTTTCTGGTATAGCGCAATCCAAAGTAAAAGGCACCTATAAAAACTAAAAGCATAATTAGAGAACCCGAATTAAAGGGTAAACCAATGCTATTGATAAAGAAGACTTCGCTCCAGCCAAATATTTTAAGAACGTAGGTCAATGAAAATTTATAGACCAACATTAAAATAGCAATTACACTAATATTAGCCAAAAGAAAATTCTTAACAGTAGTGGTCTTATATTTTTTGAAATAATATAACAAACCAATAGTGGGAATAGCCAAAAAGCCCATAAATTGAATTCCAAAGGTAAGCCCTACTATAAAGGAAATGAGTATCAGCCATCGATTACCCCTGGGATCCTCCAGGTTATCTGTCCATTTTAACCCCATCCACAACAACAGCGCCATAATAAAACTAGCCATTGCGTATACTTCAGTTTCTACGGCATTAAACCAAAAACTATCTGAAAAAGTAAACGCCAAAGCACCAACAAGACCACTGCTCAAAACGGCGATGGCATTACTATTGGTAAACTCTTCTTTTTTGGATATTAACTTTCGCGTAAGATTGGTAATGGTCCAGAACATGAACAAAATGGTAAATGCACTGGAAACCCCGGAGACATAATTTACCATTCGTGCAATCTGGTCTGGTTCCAAAGCAAACATGGCAAAAAAGGCTCCAATCATTTGAAGCAATGGTGCGCCGGGTGGGTGAGCCACCTGCAATTTTGCGGAGGTAGTAATGTATTCTCCTGCATCCCAAAAACTGCTCGTAGGCTCAACCGTAATAGCGTAAGTGATAAGGGCTATAAAAAAAACGACCCATCCAAGGATGGTGTCCCATTTCTCGAAGTTCTTTGAAAACATGTAGTATGAAGTTTACCAGTCTCGGCGAATTTACTAATTAAAATAGATATGGGCTTATAATTTTGTCAAACCTTTAACAGGAGGCTGCGGTTCTTTTTTTGATCGATTGTATCCAAAATATTTGTGCAAATAAAAGTTTGTCTTAAATTTGCAGGTTCTTATGCACTAATGGCCTATGGTGTAATTGGCAACACAGCTGGTTTTGGTCCAGTCGTTCTAGGTTCGAGTCCTAGTAGGCCAACGAAAGTTGCAAATAAATCCCAGCACATATTTAGTGTTGGGATTATTATTTTGGTTTCTTAGTCTAAATCATTGGGAAGTTGAGGCTTATCTTGAATTGGAAGTTCACTTTCTTTGATTATTTCGTTTACTTCTTGTAATTCATCTATTTCCTCGTCTACCATGTCTAAAATGGTGCTCATTTTTTTCTTATCCTTTATCATAGCCCAAGTCATAATAAGACTGGTGCCTATAATCACAAAAAGTAAAATCCCGGGTTCAAATGTAGCTACTTGCGCTTCTGCAGGAATAGCATAAAAGAGCAGTATAGTGATAAGCCCTCTTGGAGCAATAAATAGTTGTGGCAGAATATCGCTGCCTATAAATGTTCTTAAGATTACAAATCTTATCGCATAGATAGAAAGTATAATGAGCAGACTAACCATGGCTACTTTTATGCTAAATAAGGAGGCAATGACTATTGTTAATCCAAAAATAACAAAGAAGAAAGTGCGTACCACGAATGCTGTTTCGAGTGTGACAATATGAAGCTCATGATATATGCGATGCGCCTTTTCATATTCCAGAAAACGTGAAAGTTTTCCTCCAAAGAACACCTTCATATTGGCAATTACCAATCCGAAAATTAAAATGATTAGTAGAGAGGAGAGATGTAATTGCTTTCCTATTGCATATAAAAGAAGCAAGACAGCAATCAACAGGAATAATTTGGCCTGACTTTTAATCTTTTGAAAAATGAGAATGATCGCATAACTGGCAATAAGCGAGATAACGATAGTAAGAAGAATATTAAGGGCAAAACCACCTGCACCGGAATTTTCTGTCGGACTAAGTCCGGTGACAAGGAAATAGAACATCATTATACCCATAATGTCGGAAAATGTACTTTCATATATATGGAATTCCTTTTTCTTTTCCATGAGCCCGCTAACACTGGGAATAATAATGGCACTGGATAATATTGATAATGGTGTTGCATATAACCATGCAGCCTGCATTGACATATCCGGGATAAATTGATTCAGAATTAGCGCAGCTACCCATGCAGAACCTATCAACCCCGTGAGGGCTATGGCCATAGATTTTAAAATAGGAACTAGTTTTTCCTTTTTTAATTCAAGTTCAAGTGCAGCTTCGAGTACGATCATTATAAGGCCAATAATACCCAGAACTTCCAATGCTGGAAAGAAGTCAACTTCTTCTGAGGTAAAAGTTTTAAGTACAAATTGCAAAATAAACCCAAGGAGTATAAGTAATAAGACAGACGGAATGTTTGTTCTTTTTGATATACCATTAAATAGAAAAGAAAGAATAAGTATAACCGATGCCTCAATGATAAGGTTATAGGAGTTAAAGACGTCCATTGAAATGTTGATTAATGCGATTAGATATAATTCATGTAATAATAAAGTTACTATTATAAGTGTAACGTTGGTAATACTGCTTTAAGTATCTAATATAAATGGAATAAGCTTCTGTTTTAAAATCAAAAAAAATTGTATCTTTGCGCCACTGAAAGGATATAATTGTATTCATGAGGGGACAAATTGTCCCCTCTTTTGTTACTTATGGTTATGTTAAAGGCACAAGTTGAAGAGCTTTTGGAAAAAGCCCTGAAGGAGAATAAAACCTTGTTTTTAATTGATTTTTCAATTTCTCCTGATAATACCATTAAGATAGTTCTTGATGGAGATGAAGGAGTAAACCTGAAGGACTGTATGGCCGTAAGCAGGGCTATTGAACATAATTTGGATAGAGAAGAACATGATTTTTCAATAGAAGTCACTTCGTCCGGTGCCACGGAACCTATTGTAATGGCACGGCAGTATCCTAAAAATATTGGCAGGAAGTTAGTCGTAAAAACAGCGACAGAAAATTTCGAAGGTGACCTTGCCGAAGCAACAGATGAGAGTATAACACTGGAATGGAAAGTACGAGAACCTAAACCGGTGGGGAAAGGAAAAATAACCGTACAGAAAAGAAAAAAAATTGCCATTTCTGAAATTGAAGAGGCAAAAGTTAAATTAATATTTTAATCATAGCGCAAAATGGAAAATATTGCATTGATCGAATCTTTCTCAGAGTTTAAGGACGACAAATTCATTGACCGGGTAACCCTAATGGCGATATTGGAAGACGTTTTTAGGAATGCTTTAAAGAAAAAATTTGGTTCCGATGATAATTTTGATATCATTATTAATCCTGATAAAGGAGATTTAGAAATATGGAGAAATAGGATTGTTGTGGAAGATGGAGAAGTAGAAGAACCAAATGAAGAAATATCTCTTTCAGAAGCTCGTAAGATAGAACCGGATTTTGAAGTTGGTGAAGATGTATCTGAGGAAGTAAAGCTTATAGATCTTGGAAGAAGGGCAATTTTAGCCTTACGCCAAAACCTGATATCCAAAATTCACGAACACGACAATACTACCATTTATAAGCAATTTAAAGACCTTGAAGGTGAGATTTATACTGCTGAAGTTCATCACATAAGACATAAGGCAATTATCTTATTGGATGATGAAGGAAATGAAATAATTCTTCCTAAGGACAAACAGATACCCTCTGACTTTTTTAGAAAAGGAGATAACGTTCGCGGAATTATCGAAAGCGTAGAACTCAAGGGAAACAAACCAATGATCATCATGTCGAGAACTTCACCAATCTTCCTTGAGCAATTGTTCTTCCAGGAGATTCCAGAAGTATTTGATGGGCTAATTACCATAAAAAAGGCAGTTAGAATTCCAGGTGAAAAAGCTAAGGTAGCAGTAGATTCTTACGATGATAGGATAGATCCTGTAGGTGCTTGTGTGGGTATGAAAGGCAGCCGGATTCATGGAATAGTACGTGAACTCGGAAATGAAAATATAGATGTGATTAATTGGACAAATAATCCTCAGTTAATGGTAACCCGTTCGCTTAGCCCCGCACGTGTTTCTACGGTGACCTTAAACGATGAAAAAAAGACCGCACAAGTTTACCTTAGGCCTGAGGAAGTTTCAAAGGCCATTGGAAGAGGCGGTCATAATATACGCCTTGCTGGTCAGCTTACGGGTTATGAGATAGATGTTTTCCGAGAAGGTGTAGAAGAAGATGTGGAACTTACAGAATTCTCTGATGAAATTGAAGGATGGATAATAGAAGAACTTAAAAAGATAGGCCTTGACACCGCCAGAAGTGTTCTGGAGCAGGATATAGACGATTTGGTAAAACGTACCGACCTGGAGGAGGAAACTATTTCCGATGTTGTACGTATCCTTAAAGAAGAATTTGAAGATTAAGCTATATATTAGCAACGTAAAAGTAGAGAGTAAACAGTATTTATGGCAGACAATGCAACAATAAGGCTTAATAAAGTCTTGAGAGAACTTAACATTTCCTTGGATAGAGCAGTGGAATATCTTGCCTCTAAAGGACACAAGGTAGAGGCAAGACCTACCACAAAGATTTCTGAAGACATACATCAGGTTCTTTTAGACGAATTCCAGACGGATATGAGCAAGAAAGTTGCATCCCAGGAAGTTGGCGAGGAGAAGCGCAAGGAAAAGGAAGCTATAAGACTGCAATTGGAGCAGGAGCAGGAAGAAAAAAGACTGGAAAGAGAAAAAAGAGCTGCTTCAAGGGAGGTAGTGAAAGCAAGGGTTGAACTTTCCGGACCGAAACAAGTAGGTAAAATTGATCTTGAACCCAAGAAGAAAGTTAAGCCAGAACCAAAAAAGATTGAAGATAAATCAGCTCCAAAGGAAGAGATAATTGCTGAGGTAAAAGAAGAAGTAGCTGTTGAAGAAGTAAAAGAGGAATTAATACCTGAAGAGGTTCCGGAGATAAAGAAGGTTGAAGAGAAAGCTTTAGAGGAAGATAAACCAGAGGAGGCCGAATCTATTACTACAAAGTATAAAAAACTTTCCGGACCAAAGATAATGGGAGATAAAATTGATCTCACTAAGTTTAATAAACCAAAGAAAAAGAAAGAACCTGTAAAAGAACCATCCGAAGCAGAGAAACGCAAAAGAAGGAAGAGAATTGTAAGTAATAGTGGTGCACAAGGTGGTGGCAGAGCGAGAACTGCTGTTAAAAAAGGACAGCGATTTACCTCTACTCCAAAGGCTGAACCTACGGAAGAAGAAGTACAAAAACAAGTACGTGAAACTCTTGAAAAACTTCAGGGTAAATCCAAAAAAGGAAAAGGAGCAAAATATAGAAGGGATAAGAGAGACCAGCACAAACAACAGACAGAGAAAGATCTGGAACAACAAGAACTGGAAAGTAAAACACTTAAGGTCACTGAGTTTGTAACCGTTGGAGAAGTTGCTACCATGATGGATGTTGCCTCTACAGAGATAATTTCTGCCTGTATGTCTCTTGGGATTAT
>Ga0209567_10000194_pt1 | contig 32145 bp, 27 predicted proteins | sample COG_12_FD_184756 | JGI IMG/M metagenome (GOLD analysis project Ga0209567, IMG submission 184756) | Pelagic marine sediment microbial communities from the LTER site Helgoland, North Sea, for post-phytoplankton bloom and carbon turnover... | ecosystem: Environmental > Aquatic > Marine > Neritic... | reverse complement strand
CGATTTGTTCTGGGTCGACGATGTCGTTCGGCAAGTGGTCATTGACCTCCGCATAGGTCAGGTAACCCTGTTCCTTGCCGCGGGCAATCAATTCCTTCAACTGCTGAGCCTGTGTGCTGCCGCCGACTGCTGCTCTTTTTTCTGTCAAGACAAAATCCCTGCGGGTAAAAAATACAAACGATTAATTCTACGCTTTTACAAGCGCTCAATCTACAAAAAACTCTATAGCCTTGGACCCGATGTCAGCGCCCGGAGTTCGCTTTTTTCGTCGTCTGTTAGCCCTTTAACTCTCTGTTTTTCAATCAAAAAATCGATTCTTTCCTTGCGACCGGCCTGCGCCAGCTGGGCCAGGCACTCCTCGAGTTCCAGGGCCGGGTCGAAATCCTCGTCGACCGGTACTTCGGTTGCCGCCAGTTTGCCCAGGTGACGTCCCTGCTCGTCATGTCGCCACTTTTCCAGCAACCCAGCCGTCGTAATATTGGGTTCGTTCTGCACGGTTTCAATGAGGGCTTGCAACAAATCGGCGCCGGGCCGGTTGATACCGGCCAGTTTCTCGACATCGAGCTTGTGGGCGGCTGGTGGGTGATTCAGCACGATCGAGATCGCGTGCCTCACGACGGACGGCTTGCCGGCTCCGGATGAGTGCCTGTGCCGCGAGGCTCGCGTTTTTCCGTACGGGGCGTGCGGAGCGGCCTGCTGCTTGCCCGTTGCCACCATCTTCTGCAATTTCGCCGCACTCAGTCCAACGGCCTCGGCGAGACTTTCCATGAGCAGCTCGCGGTAGACGCCTGCGGGAATGCGGTTGACCAGCGGGCGCGCCAGTTCGGCGAGTCGGGCACGGCCGTCCACGGTCTGCATGTCGACCTGGCTCGCGAGTTCCTCGATGAGGAACTCGGACAACGCGCTACCGTTCTCCAGCAGATTCACGAACGCGTCAGCACCGTGTTCGTTGACGTAGGAGTCCGGGTCGTGGCCTTCGGGGAGGAACACGAAGCGGATCTGCCTGCCCTCGCGAATCTGCGGCAGCGCATTCTCGAGCGCCCGCCAGGCGGCCTGCCTGCCCGCGCGGTCACCGTCGAACGCGAAGCATACGTTCTCGGTCAGGCGAAACAGCCGATTCAGGTGTTCGCTCGTCGTTGCTGTGCCGAGCGTAGCGACGCCAAAGTCGATCCCGTGGCGCGCCAGTGCGACGACATCCATGTAGCCCTCGACAACGACGAGTTGTTCGATGTGTCGCAGCGCCTGGCGTGCTTCGTACAGTCCGTAGAGCTCGCGTCCCTTGTGGAACAGGACCGTCTCCGGCGAATTCAGGTATTTCGGTTCGCCGTCGCCCATTACGCGACCACCGAAACCGATGTTGCGCCCGCGCGCGTCGCGTATCGGGAACATGATGCGATCCCGGAAGCGATCGTAGTGCTTGCCGTTGTCCTTGCGGATGATCAGGCCGGTCGCCAGCAATCTCTCGGTCGCCTCGTCGGACTTGCCGAACTTGTCGAGCACGTTGCTCCAGCCGTCGGGCGCATAGCCGATGCCAAAGCGCTTCGCGGTCGAGCCATCGATGCCGCGCTGTTTAAGATACTCAACCGCGCCCGGCGATTCCTTGAGACAGGACTGCCAGTGTCGCGCGACGGTGTCCATGAGCGAGAACAGCTCGTCGTAGCGTCGTGCCGGCTTGTCGCTCTCGTCGCGTGGCACATCGACGCCCATGGAGCTGGCCAGGTTCTCGATTGCCTCGACGAAACTCATGTGGTCGTATTCCATGAGAAAGCCGATGGCCGTGCCGTGCGCGCCGCAGCCGAAGCAGTGGTAGAAGCCTTTGCCCGGGCTGACCGTGAAAGAGGGCGTCTTTTCGTCGTGGAACGGGCAGCAGGCTTTGAATTCGCGACCGGCTTTCTTGAGTTGCACTCGACGCCCGACAACTTCGACGATGTCTGCTCTTGCGATCAGATCATCGATGAAATCCTGGGGAATGAGTCCGGACAATGTTTGTCCTAAAGCGCGTTAAGGCGTTCCTTGACCGTGGCGCTCACAGCACCCATATCGGCGCGACCGGCCGCTTTGGCCTTGATCTGGCCCATGACTTTACCCATATCGCGGATGCCTTCGGCGCCCGTCGCCTGGATGACTTCGTCAACCATTGCGGCGAGCTCTTCGGCGGACAGTTGCTCGGGCAGGTAATGTTCCAGGACGACAATTTCGTCGCGCTCGATCTTTGCGAGATCTTCGCGCTTGCCTTTTTCGAATTGCTCGACCGAATCGCGGCGCTGCTTGACCATCCTGGTAAGCACGGCGAGTACGGCGGCATCGTCCAGCTCGATACGCTTGTCGACTTCGACCTGCTTGATGGCCGCGAGAATCAGGCGCACGACTTTGAGCCGGTCCTTGTCACCAGCCTTCATGGCGGACTTCATGTCCTCTGTAATTTGGCTTTTGAGCGACATGGGCGAGGCTCTGCCTTTGCGGAGCGAGATTGAATCAGTAGAGACGTTTGCGCTTGGCTTCTTCGCGAGACAGGCGCTTCATGTGGCGCTTGACGGCCGCCGCTTTCTTGCGCTTTCTTTCCTGGGTCGGCTTCTCGTAGAACTCACGACGACGAAGCTCGGTCAGGATGCCGGCTTTCTCGCAGGCACGCTTGAAACGACGCAGCGCAGAGTCAAAATACTCGTTCTCTTTTACGCGAACACTTGGCATTGATCAGGTATTCCGGTCAGACATAAAGAAACCCGGCGCTGTGGCCGGGACTGAGCAGCGCATAATAACGCCGGAAAACGCCGTTTGCAAAGGGTTTCAGGGCCAAAAAAGGGTATTATGCGCCGCCTATGAACGTACTGGGCATCGAGACGAGCTGTGATGAAACCGGCGTAGCGCTGTATGACACCGAGCGCGGCCTCGTCGCGCACGCGTTGCACAGCCAGGTCGACCTGCATGCCGTCTACGGCGGGGTGGTGCCGGAGATCGCTTCGCGCGACCACGTGCGCATGCTTTTGCCTTTAATTCAACAAGTTATGAGCGAGGCGGGCATCGAGAAACCCGACGCAATCGCTTATACGGCCGGCCCCGGCCTGGTGGGCGCGCTGATGGTGGGCGGCGGCATGGCCAACGGCCTCGGTCTCGCCTGGGACTGCCCCGTGATCCCGGTACACCACATGGAAGGTCACCTGCTGGCGCCGATGCTCGAGGATCAGCCGCCCGATTTTCCGTTCCTGGCGCTACTCGTGTCCGGCGGGCACACGATGCTGATCGCCGTGCGTGCGCTCGGCGACTATCAATTGCTGGGCACGACGCTCGACGATGCGGTGGGTGAAGCCTTCGACAAGACGGCCAAGTTGCTCGGCCTCGGCTACCCGGGTGGACCCGCCCTGGCCGCCCTGGCCGAAGACGGCAATGACGAGGCTTATGCTTTTCCGCGGCCCATGCTGCAAAAGTCCGGATTCGACTTCAGTTTCAGCGGCCTGAAGACCGCGGTAATGCTGGAAGTGCGCAAGGCCGAGGCCTCGGGAAGTTTGTGCCGCGAGGACATTGCGGCGTCGTTCCAGCGCGCAGCCGTCGACACCCTGATCGGCCGCGCGATCAAGGCGGCGAAGTCGGAACAGCTCGACCGCATCGTCGTGGCCGGTGGCGTGGGCGCCAATCGTCTGCTGCGAAAGGAGATCGCGGAGCGTTTCGACGGCCGGGTTTTCTATCCGCGCATGGAGTTTTGTACCGACAATGGTGCGATGATTGCGGTTGCCGGCGCGATGCGCCTTGCGGAAGCCCGTGCGGCCGATGATATCAAGGCACAGCCTCGCTGGCCGCTGGCGTCCCTCGACGCGCCAGTAAAGAACCAGTAAGTAACGGAAATCGTGCAATGGACAAGATCTTTCTCAATGAACTTAAAGTAGAGACGGTCATCGGAATCTGGGAATGGGAGCGCAAGATCCGCCAGACCGTGGTCATCGACCTGGAGATGAGCGCCGACATCGCAAGAGCGGCCGCAACGGACAGTGTCGAAGACACACTCAACTACAAGTCCGTCGCCAAACGTATCCAGCAGTTCGTCGAGGATTCGAGCTTTCAGCTCGTCGAGACCCTCGCCGAAAAGATCGCGGCGATCATTCGCGACGAGTTTGGTGTCCAGTGGGTCAAGGTCAGGGTTAACAAGCCCGGCGCAATTCGCGGTTCCAGGGACGTCGGCGTACGCATCGAGCGCGGTGACAGGCCCGACTGACAGCGGAAATATCCATCACCATGGCCATCGTCTACCTCGGACTCGGCAGCAATATCGATGCCGAAAAAAACCTCGGGCTGGCAGTTCGCGAGCTCCGGCACCGCTACGGTGAGCTTGATATCTCGACCGTCTATCGCAGCGCTGCGGTCGGTTTCGAGGGTGACGACTTTCTGAACCTCGTTGTAGGCCTGCGGTCTGATGAGACTCCGCTCGAGATCTGCGAAGAGATCGAGCGTTTACATAATCTGTCCGGCCGTGTCCGGGGAAGTGAAAAGTGGGCATCACGTCCTCTCGATATCGACCTGTTGCTCTACAATGACCTGGTTATCGATGAACGTCCGGTACGGGTGCCACGCAGCGATATCCTGGAGTACAGCTTCGTATTGCGGCCGCTGGCGGAACTGGCTCCGGACCTCGTGCACCCTGTAACGGGCAAGACGATGCTCGGGCATTGGCAGGAATTCGACGCCGACAACCATCCGCTGGAACCTGTCGGCGTCATTTTGTAAAGGAGTTTTGATGCGTAATCTCGTTGCCTTACTGCTTATCGTGACGTTGGCTGCCTGTGATAGCGACAGTGGTATCAGCGGTCCGGGTCCCGGCGGTGAAACGGGGTCCTGCAGCATCGACGGCCAGAAGCAGTTCGTGCTCGATAATCTCTACGCCTGGTACCTGTGGAACGATCTGCTCCCGGCGAACCTGAGTATCAACGACTACGCGTCGCCCGAGGAACTGGTCGCACAGGTAACAACAACCTACGGTCCGCAGGACGCGGACGGCAACCCGGTGGACCTGTTCAGTTCTGTCGGCTCGCTGCAGGCGGACGTCGAGTTTTTTGGCGAAGGCAGGTTCGAGGGCTTCGGCTTTAGCTGGCGCTTCGCCGATCCCGCCAGTACCGAATTTCGGATTACGCGCGTATTTTCGGGCAGCCCGGCGGCCAATGGAGGCCTTGGCCGTGGACAGCGCCTGCTGAGCCTCAACGGCCGCACAATCGAGGAGATCGAGGCTGCTGAAGGCGTAGGCGCCGTGTTTGGGAACAACGACACGCTGACTTTCCAGATGGAGCGCGTCGACACGACGGTCTTCTCCGTCTCGATCACCAAGGACATCGTGACGATCGACCCGGTCCCGCAGTGGCGCCTGATCGACCAGGGTCCGGGCGTGCCTCCCGCGGGTTACCTCGAGTTGTCGACCTTTATCAGTACCGCCGATGCAGAGCTCGACACGGTGTTTGCCGAATTCCGCAATGCAAATGTGACAGACGTCATCCTGGATCTGCGCTACAACGGCGGCGGGCTCGTGAGCACGGCCGAGCTGCTTGGCGATTTCCTCGGTGGTGATGTCGCCGAGAACCTCATCTTCTCGCGCACGGAGTTCAATGCGGATCGCGCCGCCGCGAATAATCGCACGACGTTTTTCGCGCGCCTCGTCAACTCGATCAACCTCGATCAACTCGTCGTGATCGCAACGCGCGGCACGGCATCGGCCAGTGAGCTTGTGACCAATGGTCTGATTCCGCATGCGACGGTCACGATCGTGGGCGACAACACATTCGGCAAGCCCGTCGGCCAGATCGGTCTCGATTTCTGCGAGAAGATCCTGCGGCCCACCTCGTTCCGTCTCGCAAATGCTGACGGTGACGGCGACTACTTTGATGGCTTGCCCGTGGACTGTCCGGCCAACGACGAACTGAGCATTCCCATCGGTGACGACCTCGACCCGAACATGATCGCGGCCATGTCGTTCCTGAACACGGGCGCATGCCCCGTCGTTGCCTTACCCGGCGGGCAATTCAAGCCGCAGGGCGCCGCGCAGGAACGTCGTCCGAGCGTGACGGGTAAACCCGAGCGGGATATCGCGGGCGCTTTCTAGGCTACCAGCCGATCGAGCGGCCACCGTCGACGGCAATGACCTGGCCCGTCACGTAAGTCGCGTCCCGCAACAGGTACAGAACGCAGCCGGCGATATCCTCGGGCTTACCGGCGCGCTCGAGCGGCACCTGCCGCAGAATGCTCTGCTGCGCGGCTTCCGACATGCCGTCTTCCGGCCACAAAATGGCACCAGGTGAGACACCGTTGACGCGGACCTCCGGCGCGAGGTCCTTGGCAAGCGCTCGCGTGAGCATTGCCAGGCCGGCTTTGGCGGGGCCATAGACCGCGTGATTTCGCAGCGGTCGCTGCGCGTGGATGTCGACAATATTGACGATCACGCCACCAGCATCGCGCAGATGCGGTGCTGCCGCTTGCGACAGGAACAGGGGCGCCTTGAGATTGCTGCCCAACAGGTCGTCCCATTGCTGCTCGGTAATGTTGCCGATCGGCGTCGGGTAGAACGTCGACGCATTGTTGACGAGGCAGTCGAGACGACCGCCCCACTCAATCACTGATGCCACGAGGCCCCGGATGGCGCTTACGTCGAGCAGGTCGCCCCGAAATGCGGCCGCCGAATCTGCTCGCCGAGCGTTCAGCTCATCGGCAAGCGCATTGGCCTCGTCAGCCGAAGAGCGGTAATGGATCGCAACCTGCGCGCCGTTGTCGTGCAGGCGTGTCACAATAGCCGCACCGATTCTCCGGGCAGCGCCTGTAACGAGTACGACTCGGCCGGTCAGGTTGTCGTGTGGCATCGGGAATTCCTGGTCGAGTATCTGAAGCTCATTCTTAAAGACTTTACTAGCCACATGCAACACGACGATCGACTCCCCGAGCCGGATTCCGCGAGCGCCGCACACAGCGAGCGCGTTGCCGAATTCATACGCGAGCGCATTGCCGCCGCCGGCGGCAGTATCAGTTTCGCCGAGTTCATGCAGCATGCGTTGTATGCCCAGGGACTGGGGTACTACGTCGCCGGCGCGTCCAGGTTCGGTGAGGCCGGGGATTTCGTTACGGCACCGGAGATATCGAGCGTTTTTGGCCGAGTTGTCGCGCGCCAGGCTGCCGAGGTGCTCGCGGCGATCGACGATGGCGCCGTGTTCGAATTTGGAGCAGGCAGTGGCCGGCTGGCCGCGGACATGCTGTGCGCCCTGGATGAACTCGGCGAGCTGCCGCTTCGCTATGACATCCTCGAAGTCTCCGCGGACCTGCGCGAGCGCCAGGAGCGCTCGCTGCGCGACGAGGTGCCGCAGCTGATGCAACTGGTCAACTGGGTTGACGCACCGCCCGCGGAATTCTCGGGCGTCATCATCGCCAACGAAGTGCTCGATGCGTTTCCGGTAGAGCGCTTTCGACGCAAGGCCGACGGAGTACAACGAATCGGCGTGGCGAATCATGAAGGTTCGTTCGTTACTGTTGCTTCTGATGCGCCCGGGATACTCCAGGATGCCGTCGCGGCCATAGAACGGGATCTCGGAGACGCGCTACCTCCGGGTTACGAGTCGGAGGTATCACTGGGTCTTCGCGAATGGGTCGCAGGCCTCGGCAACGCGTTGCGACGGGGCGTTGCCTTCCTTTTCGACTATGGCGTTTCCCGCCGCGAGTACTATGCGCCAGACCGCGACGGCGGGTGGTTGCGCTGCCATTTCCGCCATCACGCGCACAACGACGCGCTGATACTCCCGGGAATCCAGGACATTACGGCCTGGGTCGACTTTACGGCCGTTGCCGAGGCGGCAATCGCGAGCGGTATGGAGGTTGCGGGATTCGCCCCGCAGGGCCGTTTCCTGATGGGCGGCGGCCTCGACCTCGAACTGCAGTCCATGGAATCGCTCACCACGAAAGAACAATTCGAATTGTCGGCCCAGGTTAAAAACCTTACGCTGCCCGGCGCCATGGGCGAAAACTTCAAGTGCATGGCGTTGCGCCGGGGCGACGTCAAGGTACCATCCACATTTCGCCTGACAGACAGGACACACACTTTATGACGGGACTTCAGGTCGTCGTGCTTGCGATCGTCCAGGGGCTGACCGAGTTTCTGCCGATCTCCAGTTCCGGGCACCTCGTGCTCGTGCCGTACCTGGTCGAATGGACCGACCAGGGACTGGCTTTTGACGTGGCCGTCCATTTCGGCTCGCTGATCGCCGTGTGCCTGTTTTTTCGCGGGGACATTCTCGGGCTGTTGCGCGGCGGTGCGCAGCTGCTGGGCGGGGACGCGGACATGCCACAGGCAAGAATGGCGTTGGCGATCGGGCTGGGCACCGTTCCTGCCGCCGCCGCGGGCCTGCTGTTTGCTTCCTGGATCGAAGCCAATCTGCGCGACCCGTCGATCATCGTATACACGCTGGCGGGTTACGGCTTGCTCATGGCCGCAGCTGACCGCTACTGCAGCAGCCAGCGAGTTATCGCTGATGTTCGGCTACGCGATGCCATCGTGATCGGGTGCGCTCAGGCGCTGTCACTCGTGCCTGGAACCTCGCGATCAGGGGTCACGATAACGGCGGCGCGCTTCCTCGGTTTCGAGCGCAGGGACGCGGCTCGATTCTCGTTCCTGTTGTCGGCACCCGTCATACTGCTGGCAACTGCATACAAGGGCATCGAGCTGATTGTCGGCGATGACCCTGTCGCGTGGGGGAAACTGGCCCTTGGTGCGCTGGTTTCGGCTATTGTTGCCTACCTGAGCATCGAGTTTTTCATGCGATTCGTCAGCCGCATCGGTCTTGCGCCTTTCGCGCTGTACCGTCTCGCACTTGCAGCCGTCATTGTCTATGCGCTGGTTTAGAGCACTGTTGCTAACGTCACTGTGCGCACCTGCATTCGCAGGTGAGGGCTTCATTATCGGCGGCGGTATCGAGTCCGACACTGCCGACGGGCTGGCGGGTGCGCTGATAGGCGAATTCGGGCTGACGGAGAAAACCTGGTTGTCCGCTGCCGCCGCCCGCAACACGGTCGATCGGCCCGATAGCACGGGCATCGATTCCTGGTATGGCGATGTCGGCATCGACCACTGGTTCGAGCCGCTCGGCGTTCGGGCCGGGCTTTCCTACTGGGGCGATGACGACACTCTCGACTCCGTCGACTTTCGTGGAACGCTTTACTGGCGCAGCGAGCGCTTCACGATCGCGGCCGACTACAAGTATCGTGATTTCGAGGCCGATCTGCCGCCCAATGATTTCGTTGGCGCCCGCTCATTCGGTTTCGATGCCGACGGTATAGGGCTGACGGCTCGTATCAAGATCACCGACGATGTCGACTTTGGCCTGTCGGGCATGGACTACGATTACAGCGTCAACCTGAGGCTTGATGACAATCGTCGCCTGCTCGAATTCCTCGCGTTTTCGCGCCTGAGCCTGATCAACAGCCTTGTCGACTACCGCGCATACGCGACGCTCGGCGTAGATGTCGGCAAGCGGCGTTGGGAACTGGATGTCGGCCGATGGCGAGGCGAGGTGGACGGTGGCAAGACCACGTCAGCGACGCTTCGGTTTCTGAATCCTCTCGGTGATTCCAGCGACGTCGAGTTCTCCCTGGGTTTCGACGACTCCGATCTCTATGGCTCCGTGACTTTCTTCTCAGTCTTCCTGTATTTCTACGGCGGCTGAACGGCGAAATTCACTGATCGCCTGTTTGCGCGCCCGTCGGATCGCTGTCGGAATCTTGCGTCCCTCGTGCTGCCGGGCGATGGTCCCGGCGTCGATCGCAGAAGCGGCCGCAAACGCACGGCGTAGATAATCCGCCTGCGGGTAACGCCGGTCCTCGAGGCCGGCCCGCCCCCGGGCATCCGCCTCACAGGTCTGCAGGAATCGCTCGAAGCGACCAGGCCTGCGGAATGCATCCGTCTTCTCCAGTACCTTCAGGATGGTCCTGGGGCGCAGCTCCAGCGCGCGGTGGCAATGTGTGTGCAATTCGGCCACCAGCAAAGCGAGGTCCCGGTATTCGTTGGGCACCGGCATGCGTTCGACCATGCTCCGGATCAGCTTGCAGCCGCGAATCTCGTGGCCAGGATGACTGGGCAGCTTCGACTTCGGCGTGTTGGCCTTGCCGAGATCATGGGTTAACGCGGCAAAGCGGACGCCCACGTCGGTACTGATTGCCTCGGCCTGCTCCAGCACCATCATCACGTGCAGCCCCGTGTCGATTTCAGGATGCCAGCGCTCTGGTTGCGGGACGCCGAACAGCGCCTCGACCTCGGGGAACAGTACACCCAGGGCGCCGCACTCGCGCAGCACTTCGAAGTAGGTGCGAATGTTTTGTCCGCCGAGTGCGGACTCGGTCTCCTTCCATACGCGTTCAGGCACGAGCGCATCGATTTCACCGTCGTCGACCATCTGGCGCATGAGCTGCATGGTTTCGGGCGCGATCTCAAAACCCAGGGAACGGTAACGTGCCGCGAATTTCGCGACCCGCAGTATGCGCACCGGGTCCTCGGTAAATGCATCGGAGACGTGTCTGAGCAAGCGCCGCTCAATGTCGGCCATGCCACCGTGCGGATCGACGATATTGCCGTCGGTATCTTTCGCGATCGCGTTGATGGTCAGGTCGCGACGCAGCAAATCATCTTCGATCGTGACAGACCGCGAGCAATCGAAATCGAAGCCGTGGTAACCGGGCGACGTCTTTCTTTCGGTGCGCGCGAGCGCATACTCCTCCCCGGTCTGCGGATGAAGAAATACCGGAAAATCCTTGCCGACCTGGCGATAACCGAGCTCGACAAGCTCGTCGGGGGTTGCGCCCACGACACACCAGTCCCGCTCCTTGTGTGGGATGCCCAGCTGTTCGTCGCGAACAGCGCCGCCGACCAGGTAGATCTTCATCGGGCAATAGTAACCGACAGTTGACGTTGCAGTCAGGAAGGCAGCAGAGTAGCAGCATGCCGTCACGCTCTCCTTACCGGACACTGTGCCTGTCGCTGATACTGCTGTGCTGCAGCGGCTTGACAGGATGCTACTACCTGCAGGCAGCGAACGGACAATGGCAGGTGCTGCGAAAGCGCGAGCCAATTGCCGAGATTCTCGAAGACGAATCCACGCCTGCCGAGCTTGCGGAGCGCCTGCGCCTGGTACAGGCGGCGCGCGGGTTTTCGATCGACGAACTGGCGCTGCCCGACAACGGCAGCTACCGGACGTATGCCGACATCGAACGCGAGTACGTCGTCTGGAACGTGTTCGCCGCTCCCGAGTTCTCGCTCGAGCCCCGGCAATGGTGCTTCCCGGTTGCGGGTTGCGTGAGTTATCGCGGCTACTTTTCGCGCGACGCGGCTTATCGCAAATCGGCGCGCCTTGAGAAGCGAGGTTACGACGTTGCCGTTGGCGGCGTATCGGCGTATTCGACGCTGGGCAATTTCAACGATCCCGTGCTCAGCTCAATGATGCAGTGGGACGATATCCGGCTCGTCGCCGTGCTGTTTCACGAACTCGCGCACCAGGTGCTGTATATCAAGGGGGACTCGGCATTCAACGAGTCCTTCGCAACTGCCGTGGAAGAGTTCGGCGTCGGTCGCTGGCTACAATCGCATGGCAGAGAGGGCGACATCGATGTATACCGCGAACGCCGCGAGCTGCGGCAGGCGCTCATGGGCCTGGTCGCCACGGCGCGCGATGACCTGGGAGGCTATTTCGAAAGCGCGCTATCGGACGATGAAAAACGCCGTCTGAAAGCCGCACGGCTGCGGCAACTGTCGGCCGACGCGGAGTCTGTGCTCGCCGAGGCAGGCCACCAGGGTGGTGGCTGGCTAAGTGGCGACCTCAATAATGCCCGGCTGATATCGATGACCCTGTACGAAGGGCGGCTTCCGGCGTTTCGCAGGTTGCTTAAGGACTGCCGGGAAGACATACGCTGTTTCTACAGGAAAGCCATTGAATTGTCCGAGCTCGAGAAGTCGAGCCGCGACGAGGTCCTGGAAACGCTAGCGAGCGGCTAGCTGCAAGAGGTCTCTGGCACCCTTGATCAAACGCAGCTCGTCGGACACGCGGCGGACCTGCCCCGTCATGCGCCAATGGAAAATGGCCTGAGCCGAGAGCACGCGTTTCACGTACTTGCGGGTCTCGTTGAAAGGGATGTTCTCTATCCAGACGCGCGCGTCGAGCGAGCCGGATTCCGGTAACCACTTGTCGACTCGGTGTGGCCCGGCGTTGTAGGCGGCGGTCGCGAGAACCCGGTTGCCGCTGTAGCGCTCGGCCATCTGGCCGAGGTAGCTTGTTCCAAGACGAATGTTGCTCTCCGGGTTGGTGAGTGTCGCGAGCCCGGAGTAGGGTAGCCGGATCTCGCGCGCGACTTGCCTGCCCGTCGCTGGCATGAGTTGCATCAGGCCGATGGCGCCGGCGCGTGAGCGAACGTCGCGCATGAACAGGCTCTCGCTGCGAGCGATGCCGTAGGCCCAGGTTGGCGAGATACTCGCCGCGGAAGAAGACTGCTCGAACAGTGGTTTGTACGGCAGCGGATATCTAATCGAAAGATCGTCGTATTGCTGCAGGCTGGCTGCAGTAGCAATCGCGCGCGAATGCCATCCCCAACGATCCGCAAGTATCGCGGCCTGTATTTTCTGGTCGGATGACAGGTGCCGAACCACGGCATCCCATTCGGAGCGGCCACGACCATCCTGCCCCACGAAAAACAGTTCGCGGGCCCTGATGATTTCCGGGCGGGCTGCTATCAGGGCGATCGTTTCCTCATCGGCGGCCAGCTCGGCATGTTCGAGCGCGTACTCCTGGCCGAGCTCGTCTGCCGCAAGAAAACCGTAGTAGCTGCGTTCCCTGCTCAACTCCCTGAGGGCAGCGTCGGCCGCAAGCACCTGGCTCAAACGCTTCAGCGCGATCGCCCACCAGTATCGCCATTCCTCCGATTTACGCTCCTTGTCGGACATCGTCGCAATATCGTCGAGCAATCGAGGCCACTCGGCATTGCGCAGACTGGTACGTGCACGCCAGCGGGCCACCTCGTCGTTCTGAGCGGCCGGCGGCAGGCCTGCCAGCAGCTCGTATGCGCCCGGCAGATTGTCGCGCGCCGTCCACAGAGCGATGTGACGCTCCGTGCGCAGTTGCTGTTCGACCGAGAAACCATGCGATTTGGAGACGACGTGCCAGGCCCGCAGCGCGGCCTCCGGATCGCGATACGTCAGCCGTTCCGTCGCGTAGACGAGCTGCATTCGGGCGGACTCGGTATTGCCATGCAAGCCGTGACGCTTCAGGAAGTCTTCGGGATTCTGCTGCGCTCTTGTCCAGTGCGCCGCTTCTTCGACGTGTTGCTGGTCGATCTTCCTGGCCAGCCAACGTGCCAGCGAAAACTCGCGTGCCTCGACGGCGAGCTGGTAGCGAGTACGGTATTCGACGGGCCCGATCAGGTTTCGCTCGTCGAGATAGGCGAACACCGGGTCGCATTCCTTGACCTGGCTTTCGCCGACGAGCCACAGGTCGAGCGCTCGCCGGTTAACCCGCGCATGGCGACCGGCCTCGAGCTCAGCCTGCAGCGACAGGCAATCCAGCTTCGCGATTTCCTGGCCCTGGTAAAACTGTTCGTAAATGCGTTGGTAGTCCTGCAGCTGCCCGCTCTTCGCGAGATGCAGCGCGTATCGGTAACGAAGTTCTCTTGCTGCGCGCAAGGTGCCGTATCGCGACAGAAACGCGTCTATCTCTTCAGCATTATCCAGCGTGGTGCGCAGGTAGGTGGCTCGCAGATCGGGCCACAGGACGTAGTCTTCGAGCAGCTGTCGCTCGTCTGCGCCGAGATTGTCGACGGTGCTCCAGTTACCCAGTTCGACGTCGTCGATGACATCCCGAAACAGCTGCCGCTGCTGCTCGATGGACGATGCCTGTGCTGTGAGCGACCAGAAGCCGAGTAGCGCGACGAAGAAAAGGCGGCGGGCTGGTTGTCTGGTAGTCATCGCGGAGTGTCGGCCTGTCCAAGAAAGAGCATTAGGTAGTACGGTTACCTTAATGATCGGCCGACGATTCCGCAACTAACGGATCTGCAACATTAACGAGCGGTCCCCACGCTGTACGAGCAGGAAAAGAATCCGGTTGGACGCGGCGATCGCGGCGAGATCCTCGAGCGATCTCACGACGCTGCGATTGACGGCCGTGATGACGTCACCGGCACGCAAGCCGCGCTGCGCCGCGGGACTGCCTGGTTCCACCTCGGTGACTTCGACGCCACCGTCGCCCGTGGCGCTGGAGGGAGCGAAGCGGGCGCCTGCCAGGCCGGGATGCAAATCGGTTCCTGTCGAGGCGACGGTCTGCTGTTGTCCGAGCTCTGCCGTCGTCATGCGCTTTTCACTGTCACGCACGTACTCGATCTCGACATTGTCACCGGAGCGTAACAGCCCGATTGTGTTGCGCAATCCGGCGGCATCGTCGACCCCCTTTTCATTGACGGCAACGATGATGTCGCCAACTTCGAGGCCTGCATCTTCGGCCGCAGAGCCGGGTTCGATATTCGTGATCAGGGCGCCGCTGTCGACGTTGGTGTTCAAGGCCTCGGCCATTTCGGCGTCGATGGTCTGGATGCGGACACCCAGCAGCCCGCGACGTATTTCGCCGTAATCGAGAAGCTGGCTCATGATCGAGCTCGCGATCTCGGTAGGCACGGCGAAACCGATACCGACATTGCCGCCCGAGCGGCTGATGATCGCCGAGTTGATGCCGATGAGTTCGCCATCCATGTTGACGAGCGCGCCGCCCGAGTTGCCCGGATTGATCGATGCATCGGTCTGGATGAAGTCCTCGTAGCCATCGCGGCTGATGCCCGTGCGGCCCAACGCGCTGATGATCCCCGAGGTCACCGTGTGCCCGAGGCCGAAAGGATTGCCGATGGCAATGACAAAATCGCCCACGCGTGCGCCTTCGGAGTCGCCGATCGGCATATCGACGAGGCCATCGGCCTCGACCTTGATGACTGCAATGTCCGTCGCCGGGTCGGACCCGACGACTTCGGCGTCGAGTATCTGGCCGTCGATCAGGGAAATCTGAATGGCGTCGGCGTCACCGATGACATGGTGGTTCGTCAGGATGTAACCGCGTTCGGCATCGACAATGACGCCCGACCCAGCGCTCGAGACTTGGCGCTCGCCGCTCGGTGCGTCGGGAATGCCGAAGAAACGCCGGAAAGCGTCGTCTCCGAACGGGTTGCGTCGAGTCACGGTCTGGCTGACCCGAATATTGACGACCGCAGGCGACACCCGCTCTACCAGCGGCGCCAGGCTCGTTACGGGACGGTCGCCGATACTGACCGGCAGCGCCGCCTGCGCGGCCACCAGCGACAAGGCGGCAAGCAACAGGCTGGACCAGAATACGCGTGTTTTTGTCATCATGGAGTCTCGATGTTCCGTCATATACTCAGGCTGTTATTCCCGAGATTAGTTTCACGCAGCTGAATCGCTGGTGAATGGACTGCGACCATTATAAGGGCTCAGTACAGAGATGCCCGGGTGCAACAGCTGGTCGCACCCGGGCGTACGCGTGGTCTTGCTCAGGCTGCTTCGACGGCAATCCGGCGTGCCTTGATTTCGGGCAGTTTCGGAATGACGACTTCGAGAATGCCGTTGCTGCACCTGGCCGTGATGCTTTCCGCATCGGCCGTTTCGGGCAGGGTGAAACGGCGGAAGAAGCGCCCGCTGGCGCGCTCGATGCGCTGCAGCCCCAAGTCCTCGCCGCGCTCTTCGGCACGACGCTCGCCCGACAGGTTGAGGATGCCAGCGTCCATCGATACGTCGATGTCTTCAGCGGCGACGCCGGGAACGTCGGCGCGCAGCACAAAACGGTCTTTCTCCTCGAAAATGTCGACGGCCGGTATCCAGTCGGTCACGGGGCTGTCGTCTGCAGCGCGGCGCTGGCCGACGAGGCGGTCGAGGTCGCGATGCATCATGTCTACAAGGGTCCACGGTTCGAAACGAGCAATATTCATGATGTCCTCCAGGAAAATATCGGGTATTCAATTGTCGTTGCTCGCTTAAGTAAGGGCCCGTTTGGCCTTTTCAAGGCCACTTTTCCCGGGTAAAAATGACCATAAAAGCGCGCTTCGGCCGCACTTGTCATAAGACTTTCGTAGCCACTATATGTAGTGGATAGGAAATTTCACAAAAGTGTCATTTTTTTTCGCTTGTTTTTAAAGCACTTACTCGCAAAGAATTTGTAACTCATTGATTTTTGGATTAAAAGGCCTATAGACAAATTTAGCGCAAATGCTTGACAGAGGCCCTCTACGGGCATAATCTTGTCACCACTCGGGCACAACATCTTGTGTCTAATCAACGAGAGAAAAGAGGCCGGCAACGGCTCTCGTCGCGCGTTTTCTGGCCGCCGGCGGGCGGGTCCCTTTTCGCTGAAAAAGCTGGTTATAACAATACGTTTGGGGTCTCCTTCAGGGAGTACAGGGGAGTTTGAGGACCAATGAAGTCTGCCGTTAATTTGGACACGCACACGGTTACCGATATTGAATTTCAACCCGCATCGCTGGATATCTGGGATGCGAAGTATCGTCTCACAGCCAAAGACGGCACCAAGATCGATGCCACGATCGACGACACTTACAAGCGCGTCGCGATGGCGCTCGCGAATGTCGAGGTTGAGTCGAAACGCGAGCATTACTTCAAGGAATTCGTCTGGGCGCTGCGCTCGGGAGCGATTCCGGCCGGCCGCATCATGTCGAACGCGGGCGCCCGGGAGCACAAGCCCGCGACGTCCACGATCAACTGCACGGTGTCGGGTACCGTCGGTGACTCGATGGACAACATCCTCAACAAGGTTCACGAGGCGGGCCTGACGCTCAAGGCCGGCTGCGGTATCGGCTACGAGTTTTCGACGCTGCGTCCCAAGGGTGCCTATGTAACGGGTGCCGGTGCCTACACGTCGGGACCGCTGTCCTTCATGGATATCTACGACAAGATGTGTTTCACGGTGTCGTCAGCCGGTGGCCGCCGTGGTGCGCAGATGGGCACCTTCGACGTCGGCCATCCCGATGTCATGGAGTTCATTCGTGCCAAGCGCGAAGACGGGCGGCTACGCCAGTTCAACCTGTCATTGCTCGTTACCGACGAATTCATGCAGGCCGTCATCAATGAAGACGACTGGAAGCTCGCGTTCCCCGTAACGCCGAAAGAGGTCGAGGACGACGCGCTCGACATCAAGGACAAGCACCTGTTCGTGTGGCGCGACTGGCCGGAAGCCGGGAACTACGTCACCAATGCGGAAGGCCTCGTCGCCTGCAAGATCTACAAGACCATGCCGGCGCGTCGCGTCTGGGATGTCATCATGGCGTCGACCTACGACTTCGCCGAGCCGGGTTTCGTGTTGATCGACAAGGTCAACGAAATGAACAATAACTGGTTCTGCGAGAACATCCGGGCGACCAACCCCTGCGGCGAACAGCCGTTGCCGCCCTACGGTTCCTGCCTTCTCGGTTCGGTGAACCTGACGCGCTTCGTGCAGAAGCCCTTCACGGACGAGGCCAGCTTCGACTGGGACACGTTCCGCAAGGTCGTCAAGGTGTTCACGCGCATGCTCGACAACGTCGTCGAGATTAACGGTTTGCCGCTGCCACAGCAGCGCAACGAGATCCAGCGCAAGCGTCGTCACGGTATGGGCTTCCTGGGGCTGGGCTCGACGATCACGATGCTGCGCATGAACTATGGTGATCGTGCGTCCGTAGAGTTCACCGAAGAGGTGGCACGACAGCTGGCATTGGCGGGCTGGGAAGAAGGCCTCGAGCTGGCTCGCGAGAAAGGTCCCGCGCCGATCATGAACGAGGCCTTCGAGGTGACGGAAGAAATGCTGCGGCGTCGGCCGGAGATGCGCACGGATGGCTACCAGGCCGGCGACAAGGTCCCGGGCCGCATTCTGCATGCCCGCTACAGCCGCTACATGCAGCGTGTTGCGGCGGAAATGCCCGAACTCGTGGAGCGGTTGGCCGAAACGGGCGCTCGATTCACGCATCACAGCTCGATCGCACCGACGGGAACGATCTCGCTGTCATTGGCGAACAATGCCTCGAACGGCATCGAGCCGAGCTTCGCGCACCACTACTTCCGCAACGTGATTCGCCAGGGAAAGAAGACGAAGGAAAAGGTCGACGTCTTCTCCTTCGAGCTGCTGGCATACCGCGACATGATCGACGCGCGGGCGATGCCGGCTGGTGGTGCCGAATCGGCGGCCGGCAACGCGCTGCCGGACTACTTCATCACGGCCGACGAAGTGACACCGACGCAACATGTCGATATCCAGGCAGCGGCGCAGAAGTGGATCGACTCGTCGATTTCCAAGACCGCCAATGTGCCAACTGAGTACCCGTACGAGGACTTCAAGGATATCTACCTGTACGCCTACGAGCAGGGTCTCAAGGGCTGCACGACGTTCCGCTTCAATCCCGAGGCCTTCCAGGGCGTTCTCGTCAAGGAGAAGGACCTCAAGAACACGAACTACACCTTCACGCTGGACGACGGCTCGACCGTCGAACTAAAAGGCGACGAAGAGATCGAATACGATGGTGAGATTCACACCGCCGCGAACCTGTTCGATGCGCTCAAAGAAGGCTATTACGGAAAGTTTTAAATGATAAAGATCGAAAAGAAAATCGTAGGCTACGCCGTCAACAAGCCGGCCGAAGAAGAACAGGCTGCCAGGCCCGATTTCAAGCGTGAGGGCGGCGGCGACCGTGCCGAAGTCATTCGCATGCACGAGAAGTTGGAGCGGCCGGAAGTCCTGATCGGGTCGACCTACAAGGTAAAGACCCCGGTTTCCGACCACGCGATGTACGTCACGATCAACGACATCATCCTCAATGAAGGCACCGAGCACGAGAAACGCCGACCGTTCGAGATTTTCATCAACTCGAAGAATCTCGATCACTACCAGTGGATCGTGGCGCTGACTCGAATCATCTCGGCCGTGTTCAGGAAGGGCGGGGATGTGGCCTTCCTGGTCGAAGAGCTCAAAGCCGTGTTCGATCCGCGTGGCGGCTATTGGCAGACCGGCGGCAAGTTCATGCCGTCGATCATTGCCGAGCTGGGGCACATTGTCGAAAAGCACCTGATCATGATCGGCCTCATGCCGTCGCCGGAACTCGACGAACACCAGAAGAAGTTGATCGCCGAAAAGCGCGCCGAGTTCGAAGAGTCGCAAAAGCAACAGGATGCGTTCTCGAAAAGCGAGTACCCGGAAGGCGCTCAGTTGTGCAGCAAGTGCAACACCGTTGCCGTCATCATGATGGACGGCTGCTTGACCTGTCTCAGTTGCGGCGATTCCAAGTGCGGCTAAGCTAGAGCCGATGCGCTGGCCGGCACGGCCGGCTGCCTCGCCCAAACCAGCCCCTTCGTCAGTGCGATGACCTCCCCCTCGGCGAGGGGCTCCCACGGTTCGTCCGTCAACGGCACGCTGGCGACCAGTGCCAGCTCCTGTGCAACCGGGGCCAGCATGACACCTGATTGAGTCAGGTCGACAGCCTGCTCATTGCTCGAACGTACCAGCAGGTGCAAGCCTGGTGGCCGCTCCCCGCCGTCGTTCTGTTTCCTGCGATCCGAGTGGACGAAGAGTGTATCGCCGTCGGAATAGACGAAGTTGAAGGGGCCAAGCGGCCGCAGCCATGCCGCGAAGTCGGCAACAAGTTGCAAGCGTGACTCCACCGTTGGCGGCTTTCCATTCGCCTGGTCCCAGAGCGCCTCAAGCCGTTGCAGCAGCTTGCAGAATGCGAGTTCGGAATCGGTTTCACCGACTGGCGTGAAACGCGATGAATCGAGACGACAGTGGTGCCTGATGCCGGGCATGTTGCCGTTGTGGGCGAACACATGTGCGCGACCGCCGAGCTCGCGCTGGAATGGCTGAGTGTTGCGCAGTGCCGGTTTCCCCTGTGTTGCAAGGCGGATGTGCGACAGCACGAGATTGCTCGGAGGGCCATTCTCCTCCATGAATTTCACGAGGTCGCTTTCCGCGGCGGGGCTCGATTCCCGGAGCAGGAACACGTCGCGATCCTCGAAGTAGGCGACGCCCCAACCATGCTTGTGGGGGCCGTCGTGTCCACCTCGCCTGGCCAGGGTTTCCAGGGAGAAACCGACGGTGGTCGGGTATCGACTCGACATTGCGAATAGTTCGCACACGCTCTTGATAGCTCACGGGTAACAAACTCGGGTAAAGTATATGCACAGGGGTCGGTGGAATTCGACCGACTGTGTAGCAGTTTCTTGCCGGCGAGGGCGCATCGCAATACCAGCGCCAGCTGCCCGGCATAGACAATCGCTACTGGAGTGCGGCTCCCAGCACCCGCTCCATTCCGCTAACGTCCTGATTGCTCTGGATTTACTCGCGGGCCGAGGTTAAGCTTGCCGCGTGCCGAATTTGCCCACCGCCGCGGCGACAAGACGCCACCCCTTCTTTGCCGTCGCCGTGATTTCCGTGGTGTTTGCGGTCACCGTCATCTGCTATTGGCCGTCGTTAAACGGGCCATTCATGTTCGACGATATTCCAAACCTCGAACTGCTGGGTGACCACGGTGGGCTGGACTCCTTCGATACCTACGTGGAGTTTATTTCGAGCGCCCAGGCGGGCCCCCTCGGCCGTCCATTGAGTCTCATCAGTTTCACGATCAACGGTCGAGACTGGCCGACCGACCCGCGACCGTTTCGCGTCACAAACCTGATAATACATCTCGTCAATGGATTGCTCGTGCTGCTGCTGGCGCGATCGATTTTCGCAACGCGGTACGACGATGAAACTGCCTTGAAGCTCGGGCTGGTTTGCATGGCCCTGTGGATCCTGCACCCGTTGCTCGTGTCGAGCACGGCTTACATCATTCAGCGCATGACGCAGTTGGCCAGCCTGTTCATCATGACCGGGCTGCTCTGCTATTTGCATGGTCGAAGAATGCTGGCCGAAGCACCACGGCGTGGCTGGACCTGGATCATAGCCGGTATGGGCATCAGCGGGACGCTGGCTGTGCTGAGTAAAGAGAGCGGCATTCTGCTGCCATTGTATGCCCTGGTTATGGAACTGACGTTGTTCAGTGGCACGCCGCTCCTACTCCGTCACAGGCGCGGCCTGATTGTGCTGCTCTGTGGGCCTTTGCTGTTGGCGCTGGGATACCTCGTATCGGTGTGGGATGGATTGCATTTCGGCTTCGAATTTCGTCCTTTCTCGATGAAGGAGCGGTTGCTGACCCAGAGTGTGGTGATTGTCGAGTATCTGAGGCAGATATTTGTACCGGCCATGTCGGGGCTCAGCTTTATCCATGACGATTTTCCGATCTCTACAAGCCTGTTGCGCCCGCCCGCAACACTCGTCAGCCTTATCGGCGTTGCAACACTCGCTATTCTGGCAATCTGGCGTCGCAGGAAATGGCCGATCGTGAGCTTCGGAATACTCTGGTTTTTGGCGGGCCACAGCCTCGAGGCCGGTCCCTTCGCCCTGGAGCTGTATTTCGACCACCGTAACTACCTGCCCCTGATCGGGCCACTTGTCCTGGTGTGTTCCCTGATTCCTTTGCTGCCAGGCCAACTGCGTCGCGTCGTCCCGCTTGTATTGATCATTTTCTTCTGCTTTGAGGCATTCCTTACCTGGCAAAGCGCAAGGCTCTGGAGCGACCATGATCTCATGATGCGTGTTGCGTTAGTCGATCGTCCGGACTCGCTGCGTGCCCAGCAACACGTGGCGAACACGTATGTCCTGGCGGGCCAGTACGAACAGGCGCTGGAAGTGCAACGGTCCATCGCCAGGAATTTCCCGGACCACACGTCCACGCGGCTCAGCATCCTGAACTTGCAGTGCCTTGGCGGGACGTTAAGGCCGGAGCAGGTCGTCGCGATCCGGTCGTACGTCGAGAACGGCCCCCACGACTATCAGCTCGTTAGTTTCTTCCAGGCGCTGTTGTCGACGGCAACGCGCGGGTCCTGCAACGCATACAGCCTGGTAGACCTTCAGGAAACCCTGGATGCGGTGTTGCGAAACCCGATCATGGTCAAGAATCCCAAGACGCGCGGGGCAGCTCATTACTTCAAAGGCATTGCCTACGAACAAGCCGGGCAGCTGGATGTTGCGATAGATCAACTGAACCTGTCTTACGATGCCTGGCCGGAGATCGACATTCGGCTGCAACAGGTCGTCTGGCTCCTGTCGCACGGCAGGGCGGACGAGGCCGAGACATACCTTGACCGTGCCAGACAGCACCTGAGCAAGCGCTTTTGGAGGCGAGGCCTCCGCGAGGCCGATATGCAGGCTCTGCAGCAAGGGATCGATGAGATGCGCCGCCCAATGAAGAATCAGCAGGGCCTCTAAGCGGCGCGAGCCTGTTCTTCCGTCACCACGGTTGGGCATTATAAATAAGTCTTGACTTAATTAAGTTATTACTTAATATAAGGGCATGGATACATTTACTGCCCTTGCTGACCCCACGCGTCGCCAGATCATCGAGTCGCTGGCCGCCGGTGAAGCCTCGTTTGGCGAATTGGCCGATAAATTCGAGATGAGCCGCCCGGCTGTCTCGCAGCATCTGAAGGTACTTCGCAACGCCGGCATCGTGACGGCGAGAGCCGACGCTCAGCGGCGAATCTACAGACTCACCGAACACAGTTTCGACGAAGTCGAAGAGTGGCTCGGCAAGGTACGCGATTTCTGGTCGCAGCGGCTCGACAGGCTCGAGCAGTTACTGGGCGAGCAAGACGATTGAAGGAGAAGTGTTATGAACGAGTACGGTGAAATGCTCGACGAGCGCACGGTGAAGTTCGAACGTGTGTTGCCCGGGCCGATAGAGAGAGTCTGGGCCTATCTGACCGAAAGCGAAAAGCGCGCCCGGTGGCTTTGTGGCGGCGACGTAGAGACGGCGACGGGCGGCCACGTCGACATGCATTTTCACAACGTATCCCTGTCGGGTGACGATGACATTCCGCGGCCCGAGAAGTACAAGGAGATGTCGGAGAAGATTTCTTTCGAGGGCAAAGTGAAGCGTTGCGACCCGCCTCATGTTCTCGAGCACACCTGGGAGTTCGGCGATGAGTCGTCTGTTGTCTGCTACGAACTCACCGAGCAAGGGGACCGGGTGAAACTGGTACTCACTCATCGCCGATTGGAGTCCAGGGACACCGTGCTCAGTGTCAGTGGCGGCTGGCACACTCATCTCAACCTGCTCGTGGATGTGCTCGAAGGCGGCCCGCTTCGACCCTTCTACAAGATGCAGCTGCAATACGAATCGGAATATGGCAAGAGGCTGGGTCTTAGCTAGAGACGCGAATGCATCGCAGGCCAGCGGCATACCCCGACCCTTACTGGCCGCCCAGTTCGAGCGCGTGGGTACGCCCGCAAATGGCGATCGTGGTAAAGTCCGCGCGTGACGATTTCAATACCTGATTTTTCGAAGACCCGCGTCGTCGTTGTGGGCGATGTGATGCTGGACCGGTACCTGTTCGGTTCGACAGGCCGCATCTCGCCCGAGGCACCTGTACCGGTGGTGCATGTTCATGAGACTGACGATCGGCCGGGTGGGGCGGCGAACGTCGCCGTCAACCTTGCGAGTCTCGGAGCATCGACGCGCCTGGTAGGCGTGGTTGGTGAGGACGCCGCCGCTAAAGATCTGGAGGACATTCTGGGTCAGCGTGACATCGACTGTGATTTCGCGCGCGCTTCGGATCGTCCCACGATTACAAAGACACGTGTGCAGAGCCGTGGTCAGCAACTGATTCGTCTCGACCAGGAGAATGCCGCGGCGATGCCGGGCGACGACGTAGTCGGTGCGCTGGCCAAGTCAGTCAAGAAGGCTGGGGCAGTCGTACTCTCTGATTACGGCAAGGGCGCACTGGCCGAAGTCAGGCAGCTGATCTCCCTTTGTAAAGACGCGGGCGTGCCCGTGCTGGTCGACCCCAAGGGGACCGACTTTGACAAGTACAGCGGTGCGTCACTGCTTACTCCGAATCAATCCGAATTCGAGGCCGTCGCGGGCGTATGTGACAGCGACGAGGAACTCGTCGAGCGGGCCCGGAAAATGGTCGACGATCTGAATCTCGCCGCATTACTTGTCACGCGAAGCGAAAAGGGCATGCTACTCGTCGAGGCCGGCGCCGAACCGGTATTCCTGTCAACGCAGGCGCGCGAAGTCTACGACGTGACAGGCGCTGGCGATACAGTCATTGCAACGTTGGCAGCCGCGGTCGCTTCTGGCCAGGACCTGCCCGCAGCCGCAGCTCTTGCCAACCTTGCCGCTGGCCTCGTTGTCAGAAAGATCGGCGTTGCCACCGTGACGCCCGGCGAAATCAGCGCGGCACTGCATCGGCGTGGCCAGGGCGGCAGGGGGCTCGTCAACGTCGACGAAGTGCTCGCGCTGGTGGCCGAATCTCACGATCGCAACGAGCGCGTCATCATGACAAATGGCTGTTTCGACGTACTGCACGCCGGCCATGTCGCCTATCTCGAGGAAGCGAAGAGCCTGGGTGACCGCTTGATCGTAGCCGTCAACGACGACGACTCGGTCAGGCGCCTCAAGGGTAAATCGCGTCCCATCAATGCCCTCGAGGATCGCTTGCTCGTGCTCGCGGGTCTTGCCGCGGTCGACTGGGTAGTTCCGTTTTCTGAGGACACGCCTGCTTCATTGATTTCGAAAATACTGCCTGACGTTCTCGTCAAGGGCGGCGACTACAAACCCGATGAAATCGCAGGCGCCAGGGATGTCCTGCAGAACGGCGGCGAGGTCAGGGTACTCTCGTTCCGCGATGGGCATTCCTCAAGTCGTATCATTGAGCAAATGCGTGACTAATTCCTGAATTTCGTGCGCCTCCTCTACAACCTGCTCAGTTACCTCGCACTGATCCCTTATGCGGGTCTGATTGTATTCCGAAGCGTCGTGAACCGCGCTTACCGCGAGAACCTCGGACAGCGCTTCGGATTCGGTTACCCGGAAATCGCAGCCTCTGTCTGGGTACACGCCGTCTCTGTGGGTGAGGTGCAGGCGGCGTTACCGCTCATCAAGGCGCTCAAGGAGCGTTACCCGGCAAAGCGCTTGCTCGTAACGACCGTCACGCCGACTGGTGCTGCGCGCGTCAAGGCTGCGTTCGGCGACGGCGTCGAACACAGCTACATCCCGTTCGAGTTTCCGTACGCGATCAAGCGTTTCTTCGCCTCCGTTAATCCAGCCGCGGCGCTGATCATGGAGACCGAGATCTGGCCCAATCTATATCGTGCCTGCGACGACCGGGATATTCCGTTGATACTCGTGAGTGCGCGGATCTCGCCGCGGTCGGTTCCCAACTACAAGCGACTGTTGCCGCTTATCCGTAAGACGCTGTCGTACGGCATCATCATTGCGGCGCAGAGCCAGTCGGACGCAGATCGCTTCCTGGCGCTTGGCGCTGCCCCTGAACGCACCACAGTGATGGGCAACATCAAGTTTGATGTCGAGTTGCCGGAAGGAACGCGTGAGGCCGGTATCCGGCTTCGCAAAGAGACAATCGGCGATCGCCCTGTCTGGATCGCGGCCAGCACGCATCGCGGCGAAGAGCGGCAAGTGCTCGACGCCCACCGGGCCCTGCTAGAGCGGCACGCCGATTTGCTGCTGATCCTCGTGCCGAGGCATCCCGAACGATTCGCCGATATCCGTCAGCTGGTGGAGAAACGCGGGTTCGACGTGATATCGAGGTCCGAGGGACGGGCCTGTGCGGCATCAACCCAGGTATTGCTCGGCGACACGATGGGCGAGATGCCATTGTTTTTCGCTGCAAGTGACGTTGCCTTCATCGCGGGTAGCCTCATGCCGATCGGCGGTCACAACCTGCTCGAGCCGGCTGCGCAAGGCCTGCCCATTATCACGGGGCCACACAATTTCAATGCACAGGAAATTGCTGACCTGTTCGTTGAATTGCGCGCATGCCGTTTGGTCAAGGACTGGCAGGAACTGGCCACAAGCGTTGGCGAGTTGCTCGGCAGGCCCGATCGCCGAGCCGAGCTGGGCAACAACGCGTTGGCCCTGCTCCAGCAGAACCGTGGCGCCCTCGCGCGCTTGCTGGTCCTGCTCGACCCGTTGCTGGACGAGCGGCAGGGCGCCTAGGACTCCGCGTTTTTCGTTTCTTCTTCGCGGATGGACTGTTCGGGCGTAGGCCGCTCCCTCAACGCCTGATCGATGCGCTCGAGATCCTGTACGGCCAGGTTGCCGGCCGCTTGTTTCAGGCGCAACGCGTTCAGCACGTAGTCGTAGCGGCTTTGATAGTAATTCGTGATTGCGAGGTACAGCGAGAACTGCGAGTTCAGCACGTCGACAATCGTGCGCGTGCCGACCTCGAATCCTGCTTGCGTGGCTTCGAGCGCAGTACGACTGGACTGCACGGCCTGATCCAGCGCCTTCACGCGGCTTCTCTCGGAAATGACGCCGAGATAGGCATCACGCGCCTGGCGTTCCGTCTCGCGCGTCACGCGCTGCAGTTGTTCGCGAGCGGCACGGTGCAGGTAGACGGCTTCGCGCACCCGCGACGAAGTGCCACCACCGGAAAATAAGGGCACAGTGAACTGAACCCCTATGTAGTCGCGGTCCTGGGTCGTATCGATATTTTCAGTGGTGGTGCTCGGGGGAATTGGGGGGACGCCGGGGCGATCGATGGTCGAGTCACCGTCTGTTGTCGTCTCACTGGTGCGTGCCACCAAATCGATGGACGGATAATGGCCGGTGCGACGAAATGCGATTTCGTCGCGGGCCAGCTCTTCATCAAGGCGGCTGGCCACGAGATTGAGGTTCTGGCTCATCGACAGGTCGACCCAGCTCGCCTCGTCGCTCGGCGTTGGTGGGTTCAATGGAAAGTCTTCGCCCGGCGCAGACAGCGGGGGAACGTGCTGCCCGGTAATCTCGCGCAGAAACTCGCGCGCAGTCGCGAGTGAGCGTTTCGCCGCAATTTCATCGGCAATAGACTGGTCATAGGCCGCCTGCGACTCCTGAACATCCGTGATAGCAATCAAACCAACTTCGAATCGCTGCTTCGCCTGTTCGAGCTGCCTTGCGATAGCCGTGCGGTCCGCATGAATCGATGTCAATCGGTCTTCTGCGGCCAGCACACCGAAATAGCGTTCCGCCACGCGCACGATCAGGTCCTGTTGTGCGGCTTCCCGGATCGCTTCGGCACGAGCGACCTCTTTGTCGGCACGCCTCAGATCGACGACCTGGTCCCAGCGAAACAGCGTCTGGCGCATCTCGATCTGCCAGAAGGTCGTGTCTGTGCTTTGATCGAAAGAAATCGTGCTGCCCGTGGATGGCTCGAACGAGGATCCGGAGGGCTCGACTCTCGACCACTCGCCACTGGCAGAAAGCTGTGGCAGCAGCACACTGCGAGCTTGTGGCTTCGACTCGAGCGCCGCAAGGCGACGTGCCTCCGCCTCGTGAATCTGCGGATCGCTCTGCAGCGCCTGCTGGTAGATCTCGAGCAACGAGGCAGCTTGGGCCGCTCCAGGCAGCGCGAAAGCGCCGAGAACAAGCAATAAACGATTGATCGTTTTACGTTTTTTCATATTTCCCAGTTCCGGAATCGAGTGGCCAAGCGCCCCAAGGTGTTATAGTCTACTATATCACTAAACCAGTTGCACTACGGTGCTTTGCTCTTAGATGCACTAAGGAGGTAACTGGTTTCGTTTGTTGTTGTTTTTTTTTGTGCCCTGCTCAGAATGAAAACTGCGGCGGTAATGCGCCGTGCACGAGCGGCGCGAGCGTCGTCTCGAACAGGGACACAGTGTGCCAGTCTTTGCCTTCCGTGCGTTCAACGAGCCTGGCTTCCATCGCCGGGGCATCGCCGACGACGACGAACAGGCGCCCGTAGGGGTTGAGCGCTTCCACGAAGCGCGGGTCGAAGGACTGTATCGAGCCGGTAACCGCGATTGCGTCGAAGCCGCCTTCGGGGAGATCGCGCATGGCATCCATCTCGATCAGTTCGACGTTGTCCATTTCGCAGGCAGCCAGCCGGGCCTCGGCGGCACTGAGGAAGTCCGCGTGAATATCAATGCTCGTGACCTCGGCCGCCAGGCTTGCGAGACATGCCGTCATGAAGCCGCTGCCGGTGCCGATCTCCAGGACCTTTTCATCGCCGTCGAGGCTGAGCGCCTGCAGCAATCGGCCCTCGATGGTGGGCGTCATCATGCGCTCGCCATGCCCGATCGCAATCTCCATATCGGCAAATGCCAGGGACTCGTAGCCTTCCGGCACGAAACGCTCACGCGGCAATTGCCTTAGCATCGCCAGCACGTCTTCGTCGTAGACATTCCAGCCACGAACCTGTTGATTGACCATCTGCAGGCGTGCAAACTCCGTATTCATGCCTTTCTTACCTATAAACCTTTGAAATTAAATGACAATATCGCTTGCCTTCCGCATCCGAACGGCACGCGGGCCAGTACTCGCTAGCAGCTCTTCCTGAATTATGGTGAATCGCCGCAGCCGGCTCACGTTGCTGGGATATGCTTACAGATGCTTGGTTTGTTTGAGCTTTTTTACCTCGTATCTCCGCTAGTGAAGATACTCATCGGGCGCCAATAATAACAAATGATCTCTAATAACTTGGCTGTATCGCAAACCGGGCTCTGAATGTCTCTGACCGTCACCAGCATCGCACTCGCAATCCTCGCCGTCGGCACCGCCGTCGCACTGCTGTTGGTCTGGATATCCAGGAGTCGCCTGATGCGGCGCGTGAAGCGACTCAACGAGGAGATGCTCGAAGCCTCGAAAGATGCGTCAGTGGGGCGACGCATGACCGTTCCCAACAACCCGGAAACCGCGCAGCTTGCGCATACTGTCAATCGCCTGTTCGATGCGCTTGGTGAGCGGGACGAGAAGATCCAGGGTCGTGACCGGCTGTTCAAGGACTTCGCGCGCACCTTACCCGAGATCGTCATTATTCATGATGAGAAGATCCTGTTGGCCAACGAGTCAGCGGCGAGCCTCGTCGGACTGGAGCCGGCGCAACTCGTCGGGCGTGAGTTTGCCGATCTCGTCAAGCCGGCCTACCGCGCGCTGTTCCGTAAAACCGTCGCCAAGCGCCTGGCCGGCGCGAATGCGCCTCGACGCATCGAAATGCAGCTCATCAATGGCAACCGGACGGGCCTGTGGGTAGAGGCGCAGAGCTCGAACATCGAGTTTCACGGGCACAAGGCGATTCTCACTGTCGCGCGAGACATCAGCCATCGGAAGAGCCTCGAAGTATCACTATCGCGCAGCAAGCGACAGGCACAGTACACGCTCGAGTCGATCGCCGAAGGCGTCATCACGACGGACAACGAGGGGCGCATCGACTACATGAATATCGCGGCCGAGACGCTGACGGGCACGAATCGTGACGATGCGGCGGGGCATCGCGTTGGCGAGTTGTTCACCCTCGTCGATGACGCGGATCGCCGTCCACTCGGCGACCCGGTTGAGCGTTGCCTGGCGATGAGGCGACGCGTCAATATGGGACGTCGCGCCGTCATGGTGAGCAGCGACGGCGAGCACGAACATTCCGTGGAAATCACAGCGTCGCCCGTGCGCGGCCCCAGCAATACGATCTCGGGTACCGTCGTCGTATTCCATGATGTCAGCGAGCTGCGTGGCCTGACGCGGCAAATGTCCTACCAGGCGACGCACGATCCACTCACCGGACTTGTTAATCGTCGCGAATTCGAGCGTCGCCTTGACGACGCGATGGACACGGCGCATGCAGAGGAAGCCGTGCACATGTTGTTTTACATGGACCTCGATCGCTTCAAGGCCGTCAACGACAGCTGCGGTCACCAGGCCGGCGATAACATGCTGCGCGAGGTTGCGGGCCTGATCAAGGACCAGGTCAGAGACTCGGACTACGTTGGACGTCTCGGTGGCGATGAGTTCGGCGCCTTGCTGATTGGCTGTCCGATCGAGAAAGCACGCCAGATTGCGACCGATATTTGCCAGGCCATTGCCGACTACCGCTTCGTCTGGAAAGACAAGATCTTCAACATCGGCATTTCGATCGGTCTCGTCGAAATCAGCCACTCGACCGGTGAAATTCAGGACGTGATGGCGGCGGCCGACTCTGCATGCTACATGGCGAAGCAGCAGGGCCGTGGAAAGGTGCACGTTTACTCGGCGCGCGACGAGGCCGTGGCGCGTGAGCGCGGCGACATCCAGTGGCTGCGTCAATTGCAGTCCGCGCTGCACGAGGACAATTTCGAACTTGCGCTACAGCCAATCATTGCGATGAGCGGCAGAGCCGACTCCGGGCCGTGCGTCGAGGTGTTGATCAGGCTCAACGACGGGCAAGGGCGCCCGTCGAATTCCGCGGAATTCCTGCGACCCGCCGAGCGCTACCAGATGATGCCGCAGATCGATCGCTGGGTGTTCAATGCGGTGCTTGCAGCCATAGCGAATGGCGAAATCAAACTGCCCTCGCAACGCAGTTGTGCCATAAACCTGTCCGGGCAGACGCTCGGTGACGAGTCATTCCTCGGCTTCGTTGTCGAAGCGCTCGATCGATCGGGCGTCGCACCGTCCTCAATCTGCTTCGAGGTAACGGAGGGTGCCATTCTGTCGAACGTGCAGCAGGCGCAGCGATTTATCGAGGTGTTACACGGCATTGGTTGCGAGTTTTCGCTCGACGACTTTGGCAGTGGACTGGGTTCGTTCTCGAGCCTCAAGCACCTGCCGATCGACTATCTGAAGATAGATGGCACCTACACACGTAACCTGCAGGCGGATCTCGTAAACCAGGAGATGGTCTCCGCGATGATCAAGCTTGCGCGTACCATGCAGTTTCGCATCGTCGCAGAACAGGTCGAGCACCAGGAAGATTTCGACTGGCTGCGGGATATCGGCGTGGACTTCGTGCAGGGTTATTTCATAGAAGAGCCGGCCACGCTCGGCACGGCGTCCACGGGGACCTATCGAATCCTCAGTCCTTAAGCCCTGGCTCGCACGCAGACTTGCCACCTAACGCGGTCGCTCGCTCATCCTGCTGCTGTCAGTCGACACCTGCCAGGCCGTTTGCATTAACATCCTTCCCATGAAGAACGTTCTGTTTTGGGGCGTGGTCCCGTTCCTCTTGCCGCAGGCACTGTATGTGCGAAAGACCGCGCCCAGGTCTGCTCCGGCCGCCGGGCCCAGAACAGGCTCAACGGGCAACGGAAAACAGATCCGCCTGCTTGCAGTCGGTGATTCAATCATTGCCGGGGTCGGCGCAACACAGCTTTCCAAAGCGCTCGTTGGCCGGACGGCGGAGGCAATTGCATCGTCGCTCAATTGTAGCGTCTCGTGGCAGGCGTATGGCGTCAGCGGGTATAAGTCGTCCCACGTCCTGGACCAACTGGTGCCTGAGTTGCCCGACGTCGCCGCAGATTTCGTCATCGTGTCGGTAGGGGTCAACGACATTACCGGCCTGACGACGATTCGAAAATGGCGTCAAAACCTGTCGCTGTTGCTGGACAGGCTGCGGAGGCATTCTCCCGGCTCTGTCATTGCCGTCGCGGGCATGCCGCCGATGCACCGATTTCCATTGTTGCCGCAGCCGTTGCGGGCCACTTTCGGCATGCGGAGCCGGTCGTTCGACGAGGCGCTCAGGACGCTTGTGGGCGGGCGCGCGAACGCCGTACATGTGCCGCTCGACATTGAAGCGGATCCGAGCAAGTTCGCTCCCGATGGATACCATCCGTCAGAGGAGAGTTACACGGAGTTCGGTGGTCACATGGCGGACGGGCTGTTGGGGATCAGGAGGCGGTAAGTTCCAGCGATACGGGACGCTCCGGTCCCGCTCGCCGGACCATCCTGTACATGCGGCCGAGTAGCGGGTCGGAAAGTTATGAGCTGGGCTTCGACATGTGCTGATTATATCGGGCAACAAAAAAGCCGCTGGACGCATCCAGCGGCTCTTGATTGCTTGCGCGCCAAAGCGCGCTGCTACCGGCTTACAGCAGCGGAACCATCAACAGCGCAACGATGTTGATGATCTTGATCAACGGGTTGATCGCGGGGCCGGCCGTATCCTTGTACGGATCGCCGACGGTGTCGCCTGTGATAGCTGCTTTGTGCGCATCGGAGCCCTTACCGCCACAGTTACCGTCTTCGATGTACTTCTTGGCGTTGTCCCATGCGCCACCGCCAGCCGTCATCGAGATAGCGACGAACAGGCCCGTG
>Ga0209567_10000192_pt1 | contig 32394 bp, 26 predicted proteins | sample COG_12_FD_184756 | JGI IMG/M metagenome (GOLD analysis project Ga0209567, IMG submission 184756) | Pelagic marine sediment microbial communities from the LTER site Helgoland, North Sea, for post-phytoplankton bloom and carbon turnover... | ecosystem: Environmental > Aquatic > Marine > Neritic... | reverse complement strand
CAGAGATGCGGAATCTAAGCTGCAGTGCTCCCTGATATGTTTGGTATTCATCTGGGCGTTGTAGTGTACAGTTTCCAGGCCTTCAAAACGTTGAGTCTGAATCTCTCGTGCTTCAGTCACCCGTTTTCGAATGGCAATACTCCCCTCCCCTTTTCTGTCTTCAGAGAGTTTTTCAAAAGGTACCGGTGTAACTTCTATATGAATATCAATCCTGTCCAGCAATGGCCCGGAGATCTTCCCTAAATAGCGCTGCATTTCTATGGGAGAGGACATTACCGGTGTATCAGGGTCATTAAAATAGCCTGAAGGGCTGGGATTCATACTGGCTACCAGCATAAAACTGCTGGGATAGGTCACCGTAAAGCGCGCTCGAGAAATGGTAACCTCCCTATCTTCCAAGGGTTGCCGCATAACTTCCAATACCCCTCGCTTAAATTCAGGAAGTTCATCCAGGAACAACACCCCATTATGGGAGAGTGAAATTTCCCCCGGCTGTGGGTAAGCGCCCCCACCAACAAGGGCCACGTCGGTTATGGTATATAATGGGGTGGTCTTCATTCTGAATTTTATTAGACTGATTTAAAGTCCTTTATAATAATTCATTACCTTAGAAAGTACAACCAACCACTTCTTTTCTATGATTAAGTTCTTCCGAAAAATACGATACACCCTTATGGAAACAGGCAAAACAGCTAAGTACCTTAAATATGCCATCGGCGAAATTGTGCTGGTAGTGATCGGGATATTGATTGCGTTGCAAATCAATAACTGGAACGAGAAAAGAAGAAACGACATTATGTTTCAAGATTCCATGGAACAGGTTTATAATGGATTAAAAACGGATATAGATTTCTACAGTTATATATTAAATGGGCTGATTTCACAATCTGAACTTATCGATCTGGTTCTGAATAATTCTGACTCACTAAGTAAATATCAGCGTCCATTCGCACTTCACGATGTAATCTGGGACTTCATCGAACTAAAGACAGAAATAAAATACTTCACTGAAAACCTAATTTACAATCCGGATAACAGAGAACAGAGAACTATGGCGAAAAGATTGGCCAGTTACGTATTGAGAAATGAAAAATATGTCTCATCCACAGACATCGACTTTAATCGAATATTGGTTGATAAAGGACTGCCCAGGTACGATTGGTCCACGGGCGATAATTTTAAAGGGATGGTTCAGGACTCCACCTATTTCTCAGAAGACCAAATGGAGATTGCATCAGAACTGATACAATCCGAAGAAATACGCAACCTCTTGAAAACCATCAAAGTCAAAACCAATACCGATATTGCCGGAATTGGAAACTTTGATACTGAGGCTAAATCGATCATGGCCAGTATCAAGAAATATTATCCTAACATAAGAATGATATTCGAAAACGTCGGGATCATCGGAACCGCTATTGATGGTTGGGATGATGTTGCTATCTCAACACCTATGAAGGAAATAGAATTTGCTGTATTCGAAACTGAAAAATTCCTAAAAGAAGGAGATGTAAAGTTCAGAAGTAATGACACGTGGATTCAGAATTGGGGGGGGAATTCCTTCCCGGAAGGGGAGGCAATTAGCGATGGAAGCAACATTCATGTTGATCAGTCGGGCATATACCTCATCCGAATAGATTTGAATTCAAATAAATATTATTTCACCAAGCTAGATTAACTTTCTCCCCCCCCGTTAGCGCGAGCGTCACGCTCGTGCTATGCTAAAAATCCATTAAACCCAAATGCATACCTTCATTATCTATTTTTAAAACAGTATCATCTTCCGAATAATTTCTTGCACTACTGTATTTCCAATGGATGGGATCAGTCACAAAACCCTGTACTACTGGGTTGTTATGGATATACTCAATTTTTTGTTTAATTACTTTTCCACTCCATAGTTCTATGGGCTTATTATGTTGTTGCCAGAATTGCATATTGGTGACGTTAATAGTTTTATGCCCTGCTCGTTTCATCATCCAAAGCAGCCATTCTTTTCTGCTCTCTTGCGGATTCTCTTCAATGGCTTTTATCAATTTTCTTGCAGTAAAACCTTTAAAATCCCTTAATAGACCTGATGGGGCTTCCTTGTCAGAACGAAAAATCAAGTGCACATGACTTGGCATAAAACAATATGCAAATACTTCCATGCCTTTTTCTTTTCGACAGTGTTTGATACTCTCTGCCAATATTGAAAAATATATTTGCCTTGTAAATACATCTATCCAATATACCGTGGCAAAGCTTATGAAATAAACAGCAGTTGGATTCTTGAACTTATATTTTCTACTCATTTACTTTTAAACTGATTATATTTCAATAGCACGAGCATGATGCTCGCGCTAGCCTAAGGCACCCACTGAACTGGAACATCGTATTAACTGTCGTGCCCAAGCATCAAACTCCCTTGATTTAGGGATCTGAGAACACAGTTTCCACGTTTCTATTGCAGATTTTTGGGTCCTGAGTTTTAAGTCTTGCATAGTTATATTTTACTCTAAAAACTATATTCCTTCTCAACATTCCTGATTCCTACTTCCTACCCCTACCTCATAGTAGGTATTTCGTGCTTAATTCATCCCAACCACCCCTCCCGATCAAGAGATCGATACTGAATGGCTTCCGCAATATGATGGCTACTCAAATTGTTTTGTCCTTCGAGATCCGCAATAGTCCTGGCCACTTTTAAGATGCGGTCATAGGCACGGGCAGAGAGGTTGAGTTGTTCCATAGCGCTCTTTAAAAGATCTAGCGATGTAGCATCTAATCTGCAATATTCCCGTATCTGTTTGGTGTTCATCTGAGCGTTGTAGTGTATATTCTCTTGTTCACTAAAACGTTGGGTCTGGAGCTCGCGTGCCGCCATAACTCTTTTGCGGATCGTTGCACTGCCCTCCCCTTTTCGTTCCTCAGAGAGTTTTTCAAAGGGCACCGGAGTCACCTCAATATGAATATCTATCCTATCTAACAAAGGTCCTGAGATCTTTCCCAGATACCGTTGCATTTCCTGTGGAGAAGAGGTGACCGGTGAATCAGGATCGTTAAAATACCCGGACGGACTCGGATTCATGCTGGCCACCAGCATAAAGCTGCTTGGATACGTAACGGTGAACCTGGCCCTGGAGATGGTCACCTCTCTGTCTTCCAAGGGTTGCCGCATCACCTCCAGGACCCCTCTTTTAAATTCCGGTAGTTCATCTAAAAACAGGACTCCATTATGGGAAAGTGATATTTCTCCCGGTTGCGGGTAGGCACCGCCTCCGACCAGTGCCACGTCTGAAATAGTATGGTGGGGACTTCTAAAAGGCCGCTGACACATTAAACCCATGTTCTTAATCTTACCCACCACGCTATGAATTTTAGTGGTTTCCAAAGCCTCTTGCAAGGTCATAGGTGGTAAAATAGAGGGTAATCGCTTAGCCAGCATGGTTTTTCCTGCACCCGGTGGTCCAATCAGAATAATATTATGCCCACCGGCGGCGGCAATTTCCATACAACGTTTTATACTTTCCTGTCCTTTGACATCCGAGAAATCAAATTCAGGGAAATCCAGATTCTTATAAAACTCGTCCTTGATATCTACATGGGTCTGTTCCAGGGCTTCTCCTTTATCAAAGTAAGCAATAACTTCAGCTATCTTCTCAACCCCATATACTTCCAGACTATCTACAATGGCTGCTTCCCGTGAGTTAACTTTAGGGAGAATAAACCCTTTAAAACCTTCTTCCCGGGCTTTTAGAGCAATAGGCAGAGCTCCTTTTATGGGCTGGAGGCTGCCATCCAGAGAGAGTTCTCCCATAATGATATAATTTCCCAATTGTTCTGCCCTAATTTGGCCCGAGGCCGAAAGGATACCGAGGGCAAGGGTGAGATCATAAGCCGAGCCTTCTTTTCTTAAATCGGCCGGGGCCATGTTGATGGTGATTTTTTTTCCCGGGATTTTAAATCCATTATTGAGAAGGGCCGCGGCTATTCTGTAATTACTTTCCCTGATAGCATTGTCGGGCAAGCCTACCAAATGATAACCAATTCCCCTGTCAACATTTACTTCAACAGCTATGGTAGTTGCTTCTACTCCAAAAACGGCACTACCATATACTTTTGAAAGCATGCTTTTGTATCTGTACTACTAATCAACTTTTCACAAAGAACATAGATAATATTCTTCACCGCAAAAAGACTGCAGACAAAGAATATATCCGTTGGTAATATTGAAGGGTTAGTTTCCTATAGGCAAAAACTGTAGTTGAGACTTTGATTTAGTCATAATTTCCTCCTTATTCATCATCATCTTCCTGAATTTTCCCTGGACAAATAATTCTGCCTGATCCTTATAATGCGGACTAAAGGGGTTCCCTGATTGTCCGGTAGGTAAAATACTCACACTATTCTCTACATCCGAAAAGTCGACAATACGCCTTGTAGATGGCCCTGAACTGACTTTATTTTGGCCATCCTTAGTATACGGAAAAAACATATTATTTATAACCTCTCTGGTTCCGGTTACGGGAAAGGGGCCCACATTAAAAAAAGAACGGAACATTTCAACCTGTCCAATAGGGTGTCCATGTTCCAGTGTATGAACTTTATCCCAGGTCCATTGTGAACTGCTTTCTCCAAACTCCGCTTTTAAGGATTCCAGCGCTATTTCAAAGGAAGTCAGAACAATATCTTTCTTATTTTCTATAATCTCTTCAGTAAGGGCGTTATCCCACCAAACAGATTCTTTTTTGAGAGCCATTGGAGCAATCAGCCGTTTGTGAAAATGTGTCGTTAAAAATTGTTGAAAGAGTTCGGGCCCAAGTTCGTCTTCAAATGTATTACTTAAAAAGAAGTATATCCATCTGTGAAATATTGTGGCTTCAATACTCTTTAATTGAGAATCCCCATCCCAGGCACGTAGCTTGTCCAGCAGATTTATATCATCTTCACTCAACTTCTTAACATTGACGAGTTTGGTAAGATTTCTTAAAATTTCAGTATTTACAGATGAGGTAGCATCGGTAATCATAATCATCATTGCATTTTTGTCCCAATCATCCTTCTCATCTAATAATTGTACGATACGCTTTGCCCTGTTTTCAGGTAAATAATAACCGGGGTATTGCATCCCGACAACGGAATCTGGCTGGTTATTGGCGGAGTAGACATAGTTCCAGGGAGGATTAACAGCAGATGGATTCTCACTAAAATCCAGAAAACGTACTGGCTCATAAGCGCCTGAACTTCCATCCATAATTAACTTGGTCTGGGCGCTGTCTGGCATCTGGTATAATTTTGCCGCTGCCCACCAGGCCACATTACCTTCTTTGTCGCCATACATTATGTTCAGGCCTGGAGAATGTATGTCTGGTAGTGCCCTTTGAAATTCTTCAATATTGTTAGAATGGCTTATCCCATAAAGTGCATCAAGTACTTTATTTTCCATTTTAGTATAGATCCAGGAGATACTAATAGGTTTGTCACCTTCAATTTTATTGGATATGCTATCCAGTACAGGACCGTGATGTGTTTTCTTATAACTAAAGGTTACATCCGTACTATCTTTGATTTTAATGATTCTCGATACAATTTCATAATTTTCCCAACCCTCATTGGTTTTGTATTTGCTATTGTCTTTTGGGTTTGTTTCTTCATAATAAAAATCCACATCATCATTTTCAAACATGGTAACCCCATAGGCCAGATTTCTATCATGTCCCAATATAGGGAAAGGTATGCCAGCCATATGATAACCATATTTTTCGTAGCCAGGGACGCTAACATGGGCTTCGTACCATACAGAGGGTTGTGCAAAACCTATATGTGGATCATTGGCAAGAATCACTTTGCCTGATTTTGTTTTAGAAGGTGCTACTACCCAACTGTTGCTCCCTTCCAATTGAGGTAAAGGTAAATTTGCCAGGGCCTTTGAAATGGAAGCCACCATTTGAGCTTCTTTTGAATCCTCAGCTGCTGACTTATAATTCCTAATCCATTCCGTATTTTTATCCACTTCAATTTCCAGGTCTTTTAGATATTCGGAGCCCAATTTATTATTGATCTCAGTTAGTAAAGGGTCAGTTTTTTGGGCCATGGCAAAACTGAATGCCATATAACCAATAGAATTATAAACATCCCTGAGGCTAAATGGTTCTTTGCTAATACCCGTGAGGTAAAACTCAACAGGAGTGGGTCCATTTTCTATAAACTGGTTTATCCCATCCAAATACGCCTCAGTAAGCTGTATTGTCTTGTTTGTACGATCACTTTTTTCCACAGTTTTTGCAGAGGCCTCATCTATACCCAGGGAAAGAAAAAACTTATCTGTTGTTAGTAATTTAGAACCAAAAACCTCGGAAAGCCCACCACTTGCTACCCTTCTTAGCAATTCCATCTGCCAGAGCCGGTCCTGTGCATGTACATAGCCTAGTGCTCTAAACGCATCCTCTTCATTTTGGCCATAAATGTGAGGTATCCCATAGTAATCATAGTATACCGATACCTCATCAGATAGATTTAATAATTGTTTTTCACCTTCATAATCGGGTTTTAGGGTTTGTATGAAGATGAACACGGCAAGAAACAAAAGTCCAAGTAATATCAGTATAATCAGGGAGGTTTTTTTAATTTTCTTCAAAGCTAAGTTTTTGAGGGTTAAAGATAAAAAAATAGGGGCCCTCTTGAATTATTAGCGTCTTTTTTTTGATCCATATTATGAAAATTGGATTCAAAGTATTTAAAAATTCCAATAGAAAATTGAGTTATATAGTAGCTGATAATAGTACCTTTTTATGGTAATGTGCTGGTGAATTCGCCTTTATTGAGCTCATCAAAGTTTTTTAGCCCTTCTTTCAACCAACTTTCATAAGTTTCACTATCAGCATTTTGAATTGAAGAATTTAAGACCTGCAGATCCGGGGAAAGCAAAACGTAATAGGGTTGTGATGCCGCTCCGAAGTTCAATGTCTGAAAAGTACCCCATTTCTCCCCAATAGATTCAATATTCTTTACCCTACCTGAATCAAATTTATAATCAAATCTTTCGTTTTCGGGAAGAGACTTCCTGTCGTCTATATATAAAGAGATCAGCACATAGTCCTCATTAAGCATCTCGTATATATCTGGTTCACTCCAGACATTTTCTTCCATTTTTCGGCAGTTAACGCAGGCCCATCCGGTAAAATCGAGTAATATAGGCTTCTTTTCTTTTTTAGCATATGCTATCCCTTCTTCAAAATCTTTAAAGCAGTTAAGTCCAAGAGGGCAATTACTTTCTTTATCCACAACGGAATAAAAATCAGGAGGTGGAAATCCGCTTAGTAATTTAAGGCTGGTAATATTAAAAACACCTAATACCAAATAAATAGTAAAAGCAGCAGTTAAAACACCTACTCCTATCCTGGTTTTAGATAACTTTTGTTTTGGTCCTTCATGTGGAAATCTGATAACTCCAAATAAGTATAACACCAATAAAACAAAAAGAAGAATCCAGATACCGAGGAAAATTTCTCTTTTAAATAACCCCCAATTACCAACAAGATCTGCATTAGACAAGAACTTAAAAGCCAGTGCCAATTCAAGAAACCCAAGAAAGACCTTTACCGTATCCATCCAGCCCCCGGATTTGGGCAAAGAATTTAACCAGGCAGGAAATAACGCAAATAATGCAAAAGGCAAGGCAAGGGCAACTCCAAATCCCAACATTCCCGCCGAAAGATTATTGGCGACATCACCTTCAGCCAGGGTAGTACTTCCTAGAAGACCTCCTAAAATTGGTCCTGTACAGGAAAAAGATACAATGGCCAGTGTTAATGCCATAAAAAATATTCCTAACCCTCCTCCTACCTTAGAAGATGCGTTATCCATTTTAGTGGACCAGGAACTGGGCAATGTTAATTCATAATAACCGAAAAAAGAGAATGCAAAAAACACAAACACAACAAAAAAGGCAACGTTGAGCCAGATATTGGTAGCTATTGTATTTAGAATTTGTGGATCTACCGAATCAAATAAATGAAAGGGAAGGCTAAGCAAAAAATAGATTAAGACAATATAAAAACCGTATAAAGAAGCCTCAAAAATACCTTTGGATTTGTTTTTGGTATGTTTCGTAAAATAGGAAACAGTTAATGGGATCATTGGAAATACACATGGCGTCAATAAGGCAATAAGGCCACCTAAAAACCCCAGGCCAAAAACCACCCACAAAGCGGAACCCTTTTTCAGCGTGGTATCATCATTAGCTTTAAGCCTTTCTCTATTCTTTAAGTCGAGCTTTAAAGCCGAGCTCAGGGCAACGCTTCTCTCATCAATAGCCTTATCTTCAATAACAATACTTTCTCCGCTTAAGGATATTCTAAAAGTGTGCTCTTTTGGAATACATACTTCCTTGCACACCTGATAAAAAAGCTCTACATCTATTTGGGACAGGGAAGTACTGAGTAACTTGATTCTTTGGGTAAAGACCGCATCATCTATAAAAAAGGTCTCGTCTACCTCAAAAATATCACTGTATTCTTTTATTGTTTCGCTTTCAATGGTCGTGCCGACCAATTCATAATCTTCACCGCTATTGAGAAAAGTAAATTCACTGGGCAAAGAACCATTCTCATCTGTAAACTGAGAAAAGATATGCCAACCGTCAGCAATTTTTGCCTTAAAGATTAATTCATAATCATTTTCCGCCAGTTTATTAACTTCATGTGACCAAATAACGGGATCCTCATCGTTCTGCCCAAAAGCGGGACTTATACTGATTAATAAAACAAGAAATGATAATACTATTTTCATTCTGTAATGGTAAATCTTAAAATAGTTTTAGTTTTGGGAGTTACTTTAAAACGATCATCTCCCCTTCTGCCCATGACCCATACTATAGCATCACCTGAACATAAAAGCCATTGTTTTTCCTTGGCGATGAGATCCATTTTTTCATCTTTATAAAATTTTGAGACCTTTTTTGTACCGTTCATCCCAAAAGGGTAAAAGTAATCTCCTTTTTCCCATTTTCTTATGCTTAGCTTATGGTTTAACGTTTCTTTATCAACATATAGTATTTTATTTGAGGTCTCCCCCATTGTTTTTACCCCTTCAATCTTCATATGTAAAGGTTCGGTAATAGTTCCTGATTTAGCTTCGATATCAAACTTTTCAACTATTGAAGGATATAGTGCTTGCAAAAGCAGATACTCCCTGTCTTTAATTAGTCTGTGAGTTCCGGAACGTATTTCCTTTCCGCTAATTGCCGTTAGAAGCCCTACAACATCATCCCATTCTTTAAACCCATATTCATGGAATAACTCATACATATAAACCTTTATAGGTTCTAATTTTAAAAGTGAACTTATTGAGATTTTGATTAAATCATCCTGTTGTTGAAAAAAATTTTGTTTTAGCGCTGTTAGGTAGTTCTTCAAAAGAGCTGCACTTCCTTCCAGGTTGGCACGTGTAGATTCAAAATTGGCAAGAAATCCAGGGTGTAATTCCTTTAATTTAGGAACTACATTATATCTGATTTTATTCCTCAGATATTTGGTTTCGCGATTACTTTGATCCTCTCGCCAGCTAATATTATTTATTTCGGCAAATTGCATGATTTGTGCCCTTGAAAATATGAGCATTGGCCGGCTAATAGTCGAAGTTTTGGCGGGAATACCTGTAAGTCCTTTAATGCCGGTACCCCTGGACAAGTTAATAATAAAAGTCTCCAAATTGTCATCTGCCTGATGTGCCGTAACCAGGGTTTTGATTTTGTTTATTTCCATTAATTCTTCAAACCAGCGGTACCTCAATTCTCTTGCTGCCATTTGAAGTGAAACTTTATTTATACTTATATAATCAACTGTATTAAAATCTTTTATGTGTATTTTTTTGTCAATTTTTCTAGCTAAATCTTCAACGAAAAAAGCATCCATATCACTTTCATAACCACGCAACTGAAAATTACAGTGAACAATGGAGAAGTCCATTTTATTTAGAGTACAGAGATGCACCAATACCACACTGTCAACACCTCCGCTGCAAGCTACCAGAAAGTGGTTTTCAAGAAGCTCCGGAAATTTTACCGCAATATGTTCTTTAAACTGGTTTAACACCTTACAAAATTAATCAAAGTTGTAACCGCCACCAATCTTTTATTTATAAGCTTGAACTTCAGGGTAAATAATTATAAAGTATTAGGCTAACCTTCCAACACTTCACGCATGGCTTTTGCTTTTAATAGACATTCCTGATATTCATTTTCAGGGGAAGCCATGGCTGTTATTGCACTGCCAACGGAATATGATACGTATTTTTTTGAGTCATTATATAGAATACTTCGAATCACAACATTAAAATCAAAATTTTCGTAAAAAGAGGGTAAAGAAAATGTAGCGATGACATTTGCTCCAAACCTGTGTAATAATTTTTCAATAGTTTCGAGGGATCCGAGTCCGCCACGCTTGCCAGGGGATGTTGACATAAGTAATACGGTGGTATCTTCCAAAAATTTTCTTTCCAGGCGCGACAGCCAATCCAAAACATTTTTAAAATATGCCGTAGGATTACCGTTGTGTCCATTTACAGAAATAATCCCCCCTTTGGCTTCCATAATATTATTTCGCAATTCTACGAGTGAATTAGAAAAACCCATTTCCCGCTCATAATCTTCACTATATGAAGGGAATGGATAATTAGCCATATTTAAAAGTTGTACCTCTTTGTCGCCAATTAAACCAACTGTATGTTTGATTAATTTGAAATTTATTGAAATTGAGGAATTGCTTCCTGCCAAAGCTAATATTGTGGGCATAGGTGAGATTTTTGAGTTGACGAAAATACCTCGATTTAGCTTGAATTGCGAGTAATTTGACTAATTTTGCATTTTTAAAGATCCAAACGCTCGGTTAAAGAAGTATATAGGATAGTTGTTAAGTATGAAAAGTAAAACTGCAAGACTATTTTTTATAGATGCCATGAGAGCCTGGGCAATCCTTATGATGCTGCAGGGACATTTTGTGGATGGATTATTGGAAAATTCTTTCAGGGATCCTGACAGCTTAATATTTACCATTTGGAAGTATTTCAGAGGTATCACAGCTCCGGTGTTTTTCACAGTTTCAGGATTTATCTTTACCTATTTATTAATTCGTGTACCAGAGCAAGGATTTAACAATCCAAGGATAAAAAAGGGGATTAAACGTGGTATACAATTATTATTCATTGGATATCTTCTTCGTTTGAATATATTTGGATTATTCACAGGTGAACTGTATCCTTCCTTCTTTCTGGTTGATGTCTTGCATATAATAGGCTTATCAATCCTGGGTATTATCGGTTTGTATTTGTTCACCTATAAAAAAAGAAAGTACGTCTTTCCTGCATTTTTAGTTATTATAAGCTGCTTGCTTTTTAGTTTTGAGCCAATATATTCCAAATGGACCTTTCAGATACTGCCTGATGCTTTGGCTAATTATTTTACCAGAACAAATGGGTCTGTATTTACTATAATTCCATGGTTTGGCTATACTGCTATTGGAGGTTTTTTCTCCTATCTGTTTACCCAATATAAAAATTCCCGATCTCTTTATCCTGCAGCTATTTCCATTGCAGCAATTGCAGGTATATTGCTAATCTTTTATTCATCAGATCTGTTTTTAGCAGTCTCATCAATAACAGGGATGCAATTGTTCGAAGCTATTGCGGCAAATAATTACCTTTTTATCAGACTGGGAGACGTGCTAATTGCCTTCGCTGTTTTCATGTTTTTCCGTCACTTCATAACAAGTAGGACTGTATTGAAAATAGGACAGAACACACTATCTATCTATGTTATTCATTTTGTCATTCTGTATGGCAGTTTTACCGGACTTGGGCTATATCAGTTCTTTTACCAGTCCTTGCCACCGGCGATATTGATTCCCGCAGCAATTGCCTTTATGTTCTTATGCTCATATTTGTCTCTGTATTTTGCAAGGAATGAAGATTATATAAAACAAAGCATAAATATTGGACTTACAGATCTCAAAAGTAAGCTGGAGCCATGGGCAATTTATACACAAAGGATTTTAAAAATAGGTATTTACAGGATACTTAAAACAATTGGTTTCGTGAAGAGTTAAAAGAGGCTACCAAAAATTCTAAGTCGAACTAATCTCAGTAGGCCTTAAGTTTCCCGGCAAAATTCAACCTTATCAAATATGTAAAGCTCTGTCATCAGTAGCGGCCAGAGCCGCTTCTTTTACTGCTTCTGCATAGGTAGGATGTGCATGACTCATACGAGAAATATCCTCAGCTGAAGCTCGGAATTCCATAGCAGTCACAGCCTCGGCAATCAGATCGGCACATCTGGCACCTATCATATGTACCCCAAGAACTTCATCTGTTTTCTTATCTGCAAGAATTTTTACAAAACCATCGATATCCATACTGGCTCTGGATCGTCCTAAAGCACGCATTGGAAATTGACCCGATTTATATTCCACTCCTGCTTCCTTTAATTCTTCTTCCGTTTTTCCAACCGATGCCACTTCCGGCCAGGTATATACAACTCCTGGAATTAAATTATAATCTATATGTGGCTTTTGACCGGCAATAATCTCAGCCACCATGGTGCCTTCCTCCTCAGCTTTATGTGCGAGCATTGCGCCTTCAACTACGTCACCAATGGCATATATATTTGGAATATTGGTCTGTAAGTTGTTATTCACTGCTACCCTTCCCATATCATCCAATACAACGCCCGCAGCTGCAGCATTTAAACCATCGGTATAAGGCCTTCTACCTACTGATACCAGGCAATAATCTCCCTTTAAGATGACTTCCTCGCCTTTTTTATTATCCGCTTTAATGATTACCTCCTTGCCTTTGCGCTCTACAGATGTAACTTTATGAGAAAGTAAAAATTTTATTTTTTGCTTTTTTAAAACCCTCATAAGCTCTTTGGAAAGTCCTCCATCCATACCGGGGATAATTCTATCCATAAACTCAACAACTGTAACTTCAGACCCCAATCGCTTATACACCTGACCCAATTCCAATCCAATCACCCCACCTCCAATAACGATCATATGTGCAGGGATTTCCTTTAATTTTAAGGCCTCTGTAGAAGTGATAACACGTTCCTTATCCAGCTTTATAAAAGGAAGTGTAGAGGGTTTAGAACCAGTTGCAATGATTATATTTTTGGCTTCTAGTGTCTCTGGTTTTCCTTTCGTTGGTTTTATTGTGATATGGGTAGCGTCCTTAAAACTTCCCATGCCCTCATAAACATCAATTTTATTTTTATCCATCAAAAACTGAATTCCCTTGGTGGTTTGATCTACTACAGCCTGTTTCCGCCCAATCATCTTTTCAAGGTTTATCTTTATATCTCCGGGGATTTCTATGCCGTGAGCCTCAAAATGTTTTACCGCATCTTCATAATGATGGCTGGAGTCTAATAGCGCTTTAGAAGGAATACAACCCACGTTAAGACAGGTTCCTCCCAAAGTGGAATATTTTTCGATTATGGCAGTTTTTATACCCAATTGCGCGCATCTGATGGCAGCAACATACCCACCTGGTCCAGAGCCTATAACGGCCACATCATATTGATTCATAGTCTTCCTTTTAAAAGTAAAAAAATTCGTTTTATAACGAGGTATTCAGAAAATCAGATCACAAAAGTACAAATGTTTTTGGTTTGGACATAAGAGAATCAGACCTTAAGAAAACCCAAACCACTAGTTTAATTAAAAGTGTATGGCAGTGCTGTATTTTACCTCATTAATCACAAAAGAACTCTGGGTGCTTCCAATATTTTTAATAGCCGTTAATTTGGTCACCATAAACTCTCTGTAAGTCTCCATATCACTGACATGAACTTTAAGGATATAATCATAATCCCCGCTAATATGATGGCATTCCGAAACTTCTTCCAACTGAACTACTTCTCGTTCAAACTGAAGTACATAATCCTTTATATGCTGAATCAGTTTAACATGACAGAGTACCATAAAAGCCTTGTTTACCTTATTCTTATCAACCAAAGCAACATACTTGGTAATCACACCAGTTTTTTCCAACCGTTTTATCCGCTCATACACCGCGGTGGTCGAAAGTCCAAGTCGGTTTGCATATTCCTTAGTGGTCCATTTACTATCCTCTTGAAGGAGTGCCAATAATTCCCTGTCTTTTAAATCTATTTTAATCATGATTTATTTACATTAAAAACTACTTTTTTTGTATAAATACAATTAAATAATCTATTTAAATGCATAAATATAGTTTTATTTTCTATTATATTCAATTATAATTGTTTTTCAATCCATGTTTCAATAATTTTATAGCATAAAACTTATGCTGCTATGAAACACAATGCGACAGACAAAATTCAGGAATTACACAATTTTGGCGAATTCGGAGGCGTAAATCCATCTATATCCGACTCGTCTACATATACTTTCCTCTCCGCCAAAACTATGTTCGATACGTTTGAAGGGAATACAGAAGGTTGTTACTTATATAGCAGACACTCCTCCCCTTCCAATCTATATTTGGGAGAAGCTCTTGCAGCTCTCGAAGGGACAGAAACGGCAAATGTCACCGCAAGTGGCATGGGAGCAATTACAGCCGTAATCCTGCAATTATGTAATTCGGCAGATCATATTGTCAGTAGCCGGACTATTTATGGAGGTACCTATGCTTTTATGAAAAATTTTCTAAGAAAATTTAATATCAATACTTCATTTGTAGACATTACAAAAATAGAACTTGTAGAAAAGGCCATTACAGCTAACACCAAAATGATATTCTGTGAATCTATAAGCAACCCTTTATTGGAAGTAGCTGATATAAAAGCGCTATCCAGATTGGCTAAAAAGTATAATATTCCACTGGTTGTGGACAATACTTTTTCACCTCTATCGATTGCTCCTGCTAAATTAGGGGCAGAGATAGTGATCCATAGCCTTACTAAATTTATAAATGGAACCAGTGATAGTGTTGCAGGGGCAGTATGCGGGACAAAGGAGTTTTGTCTCAGCCTTAAGGATGTGCATGATGGAGCCGGGATGCTTCTGGGCAGTACTCTTGATAGCCTCCGGGCATCGTTTATTCTAAAAAATATGAGAACGCTTCATATAAGGATGAAAAAACATAGCGAAAATGCACTATACCTTGCCAAAAAGTTTGAGAAAGACGGCCTTAGGGTGGTCTATCCGGGTCTTAAATCACATCCCGGGTACCATACTATGAGTAAGCAGATGGTTTCTGAATATGGGTATGGGGGGATTATGACATTAGACGTAGGCAGCCTTGAAAATGCAAATAAGCTGATGGAGTTAATGCAGAAAAAAAACCTTGGTTATTTGGCTGTTAGTCTTGGGTTCTATAAAACTCTCTTTAGTGCACCTGGCACATCCACTTCATCGGAAATATCTTTGGAAGAGCAAAAATCCATGGGATTATCGGATGGACTTGTACGCTTTTCTATTGGCTTGGATAACGATATTAAGAGAACATATAAATTAATGAAAGAATGTATGCAAAGTCTGCACATCCTGGACCATAAAATAGCATCTCCTGTTGCATAGATGGTTTAGTCATTTGCAGGAAAGCGGCCAAAGTTGTAATATTACGAATCAACTGACCAAACCTTATGGCCGATAAAAAAACCAATAAATACAGACAACAGGAACATATTGTTGAAAACCGGGAACTAAATATTTGGGAGGCACTAATCCCCGTTATTGCACTTGTTGGAATGCTTGCTTACAATGTTTATGTTTTCGGAGACGATGCCATCGGTGGTTCTAATCAGTTTATATTATTAATGGGCGGCGCCGTAGCCGCTATTGTAGGTTTTTTTAATAAAACTACCTATAAACAGATGTTGGCTGAAGTGGCCGAAAATATTAAATCCACCACGGGTGCTTTATTAATACTTTTGATGGTTGGGGCCCTGGCAGGAACCTGGATGATAAGTGGGATTATCCCCGCAATGATCTATTATGGCCTTCAAATTCTTAACCCTACCATATTCCTGGCCGCAAGTTTGATTATTTGCGCCATAATTTCAATTGCCACAGGCAGCAGCTGGACTACCTCGGCAACTGTTGGTATTGCCCTTATAGGAATTGGAGATGCCCTGGGAATTCATATGGGTATGACTGCAGGTGCAGCGCTTTCTGGCGCTTATTTTGGTGATAAGATGTCTCCCTTAAGTGATACTACAAACCTTGCCCCTGCCATGGCTGGTGGAGAATTATTTAGCCACATCAGATATATGACCTATACTACCATTCCTACTATTTCCATAACTCTTTTGATTTTCATAATAATTGGCTTCAATTTGGAAACGACCGGAATAGCTGATACCAAGTCTATTCTGAATTCAATTAATTCAACTTTTACTATAAATGGCTGGTTGTTTCTTGTACCCCTGGCTGTGATTTTTATGATTGTAAAAAAAGCACCTCCACTTGTCGCCCTGCTTATTGGTACTTTACTAGGTGGTGTTTTCGCTTTGTGGTTCCAATCCGATATCGTTGCAGGAATTACAGGAGCTAAAGAACTGAATTTTGAATCTGGCTATAAAGGGATATTGAATGCGATTACAATTAAAACTTCAATAGCCACTGATAACCCTGCACTTAACGACTTATTTTCTGCAAAAGGTATGGCGGGGATGTTAGGTACTATTTGGCTTATTGTTTGTGCCATGGTGTTTGGAGGTATTATGGATGGAATAGGTGCGTTATCTAGGATTACTAAGTCCTTACTTGGGCTGGCCAAGACAACATTTGGACTTTTTGCAAGTACAGTGGGAAGTTGTCTTGCACTTAACGTTACGGCATCGGATCAGTACCTTGCCATTGTAGTTCCGGGAAAAATGTTCTCCAAGGCATATGAAGACCGGGGGTTAGCTCCTGAAAATTTAAGCAGGACTTTGGAAGACTCCGGAACTGTGACCTCGGTACTTATCCCCTGGAATACATGTGGAGCATATCATAGCGGGGTATTAGGCGTAAGTGTTGCAGATTATTTCTTTTTTGCTATTTTCAATTGGTTAAGCCCAATCACCACGCTTTTCTTTGCTGCCTTGGGAATAAAAATTAAGCATTTGGCCTCCGCAAAGGCTTCCTGAAGAAGTAAACCAAATTTTTAACGAAATGATGTTTAACTTTTCCATCGTTCGCCTATTAATTCAATTATTTATTTTTTAATTTCACACAGAATTTTAAAAATTACAAAATGGCTACTGTAACACTTAAGGGAAATGCAATTCATACATCGGGAACTCTTCCGGAGACTGGGAGCGCTGCCCCCGATTTCAATTTGGCAAAAAGCGACTTGTCGACTTCTACGCTGTCTGATTACAAAGGAAAGAAGGTTGTAATGAATATATTTCACAGTATAGACACCGGAACCTGTGCCAATTCTGTTCGTCAATTTAATTTAGAAGCAGCTGAATTGGCCAATACGGTAGTTTTATGCATTTCGAGAGATCTGCCTTTTGCTATGAATAGATTTTGTGGCGCTGAAGGTATTGATAATGTTGAAACGTTGTCTGACTTTAAAGATTGGAATTTTGGTAAATCCTATGGCCTGGAATATATAGATGGCCCAATTCAGGGCTTACTTTCAAGAGCGATTGTAGTATTAAATGAGGATGGCAAGGTTATTTATACAGAGCAGGTGCAGGAAACTGTGGAAGAGCCAAACTACAAAGCCGCTCTCGAAGCTTTAATGGATGCCTAAAGAAAATGTGATTGTAGGCCGAATCAAGGGTATTGGGTATGCTTTTCGCGGGGCTTGGCTTTTGGTCCGTACGGAGAGTAGTATCCAAATCCAGGTAGTCATTGCAGTTATAATGACCGTTGCCGGATTTTATTTTGAAATATCACAAACCGAATGGATTTTACAGATATTCGCAATTGCATTGGTTCTTGGTGTTGAAGGCCTGAATACCGCAATTGAAAAAATGTCAGATTATATTCAGCCCGAATTTGATGAGAAAATTGGGTTTATTAAAGACATATCTGCGGGAGCAGTTATGCTGGTTTCACTGGCAGCAACCATTGTTGGTTTAATCATCTATGCTCCAAAAATTATTTAGGACGTTTGTAGATAGTCCTTCCTTCGTAAATTTGTATTTTTACCCCAAAGAATAGATTATTCAATGGCAAAGAAGAGAAAAAAAACAAGGCCCGCTTCTTCTAAAAAAGGTTTTTCTTTTAAGTTGTCCAAACAAAATAAAATAATTCTGGGAAGCCTTTTGGTACTTCTCAGCATTGCCCTCTTTTTTTCATTTACTTCCTTTTATTTCTCATGGCAGGCAGACCAAAGCCTTCTTACCGAATTTACAGATAGAAATGAGCAGGCAAATAATTTACTTAATAAATTTGGGGCAAGCGTTAGCCATTTCGTTATGTATAGAGGGTTTGGCGTGGCTTCTTTTATTTTTCCTATTTTATTATGCCTTACAGGCTTATACATGTTTTTAAGCCTTGATAAAAAAGGATTATTAAACAAGTGGATTTGGGGACTGGTTTTTGTTGTATGGATCTCAATTGCGCTTGGTTTTTTCGCTTACGAACGTCCATTATTAGGAGGTCTTGTAGGTTTTGAAATGAATGATTTTTTACAGGATTATACAGGTAAAATTGGCGTTTTATTGCTTTTGATATTTGGCCTTACCATTATTCTGGTTCGCCTGTTTAAATTCTCTCCTGATGGTATTGCGGCCTTTTTTAAGCGGAAGTCTAAATCTCTGGCTACAGAATTTCAAAATGGTGGTGGCGAAGAGATCCTGATGGATGTTGATAAAGAGCTCCCTATCGTCATTGATACTTATACCCATAAGGAAGATATTCCTCCCCTGATTACTGAAGTAGACAATCCCGATGCTAATGCAACTACTTCTAAGATCCCTGCTAAGGAAGATTCCATAGAAATGGAAGTAGAGAAAATTACGGAAGAAAAAGAAGAAAAGGATATTCTCTCTGAAAAATTAGTTGCCGATTTCGGTGAATTTGATCCCACATTGGAGTTGGCCAAATATAAGTTTCCACATCTGGACTTGCTCGATCTGCATGGAGCATCCGGGGGTATCACTATAAATCAGGAAGAGCTTGAGGAAAATAAAAACAAGATAGTTGAGACATTAAAAAATTACAAGATTGGCATAGGTCAAATAAAAGCTACTATTGGACCTACTGTTACGCTATATGAAATTGTTCCCGTTGCAGGCGTACGCATCTCTAAAATAAAGAATTTAGAAGACGATATTGCTTTGTCTCTGGCTGCTTTAGGCATTCGAATTATAGCCCCAATACCAGGTAAAGGAACCATCGGAATTGAAGTTCCAAATAAAAATCCTTCTGTTGTATCTATGCGTTCAGTCATAGCGTCCAGCAAATTTCAAAAAGCTGAAATGGAATTGCCTATAGCTTTTGGTAAGACCATTAGCAACGAAACTTTTGTCGTTGATTTAGCAAAAATGCCTCACTTGTTAATGGCCGGTGCCACAGGTCAGGGTAAATCTGTTGGTTTAAATGCGGTTTTGACTTCATTGCTTTATAAGAAGCATCCTGCAGAGGTAAAATTTATACTTGTTGATCCAAAAAAGGTAGAACTTACCTTGTACAATAAAATTGAAAGGCACTATTTGGCAAAACTTCCCGATTCTGAAGAGGCTATAATAACCGATAATACTAAGGTAATTCACACCTTAAATTCTTTGTGCATAGAAATGGACAACCGTTATGAAATGCTTAAGTTGGCCATGGTTAGAAATATTAAAGAATACAATGTAAAGTTCAGGGCCAGAAAGCTTAATCCAAACGACGGCCATAAATTTTTGCCTTATATTGTATTGGTTATCGATGAATTTGCCGATCTGATAATGTCTGCCGGGAAAGAAGTAGAAACACCGATAGCAAGGTTGGCGCAGTTGGCAAGGGCTATTGGCATTCATTTGGTAATTGCAACACAAAGACCATCAGTAAATGTTATTACAGGCTTAATTAAGGCGAATTTTCCGGCCAGGCTTGCGTTTAGGGTGACTTCAAAAATAGATTCAAGGACTATTTTGGATACCCAGGGAGCTGATCAACTAATTGGAAGGGGCGACATGCTTTTCACACAGGGTAATGATATTACAAGGCTTCAATGCGCATTTGTTGATACGCCGGAAGTGGCGAAGATTACAGAATTCATTGGTTCACAACGCGGTTACCCAGAAGCGCACCTATTACCGGAATATGTTGGTGATGATTCTGGCACAGGTATTGATTATGATATTTCGGACCGGGATGCCATGTTCAGAGATGCTGCAGAAGTAATAGTTAATGCTCAGCAAGGTTCTGCATCTCTAATACAACGCAAGTTAAAATTGGGGTATAACAGGGCTGGTAGAATAATAGACCAGTTAGAGGCAGCAGGAATTGTAGGTCCCTTTGAAGGAAGCAAGGCCAGGCAGGTACTGGTTTCCGATATTTACGCTTTGGATCAGTTATTAAGTAATGAAATAAAATAAAAAATGAAATATTCTATTCTAATAGTAACATTGGTTTTTACAGCCACTTTTGCTCAGGCCCAATCTTCAGATAAAGCAAAAGCACTTCTGGATGAAGTCTATTCCAAAGTTCAGAGTTACAATAATATTGCGGTAAATTTCAAATTTGCGTTACACAATTCGGAGGCAGATGTAGACCAGGAGACCAGGGGAGATGTTACACTGGAGGGCGAAAAGTACCTTTTTAATTATTTAGGTTCACAACAATTATACGATGGCGCTAAAGTATATACTATAGTTCCGGAAAATGAAGAAGTTACTATCGAAGATAAATCTGAGGAGGAAAATACCATAACACCTTCAAAAATGCTCACTTTTTATAAAAAGGGTCATAACTTTGAATGGGATATATTACAAAATGTTCAGGGTAGAAAAATTCAGTTTGTCAAGCTCATTCCTATAGATACAAATTCAGAAATAACTTCTATACTGCTAGGTATTGATGTGGAAACCAAACATATATATAAACTAATTGAAACCGGTAAGAACGGCACAATTACTACCATTACTGTTAATTCTTTTAAAACTGATCAGCAATTATCAAAAACCTTATTTACTTTTGATGAAAACAAGTACAAAGAAGAAGGGTACTACATCATAAGAAACTAGACCATTGCGCATTTTAGATAAGTACATTTTAAAACAATTTCTTTATAATTTTTTTAGTTCGTTCCTGATATTGATGTTTATCTTCATATTTCAGACGATATGGCTATTCATTGATGATTTGGCGGGTAAAGGACTGGATATTATAATCATCGGTAAATTCCTTTTTTACTTATTACCGAACCTAACAGAAAAAGTACTTCCTCTTACGGTACTTCTGTCTTCTATTTTAACTTTTGGAGCCTTTGCTGAGAATTATGAATTTGCCGCAATGAAGGCATCCGGGATTTCCCTGCAAAGAGCAATGTTACCCCTGATAATTTTAGTGATAATTCTCGGCGGGATAGCGTTTTTCTTTGCAAATAGCGTAATTCCGGCTTCAGAACAAAAAATCTATAACCTCAGGCGAAATATTGCAACAGTAAAACCTGCTGCTGCCATTGTAGAAGGCGTTTTTAGCGACGTCGAAGGATATAATATTAAAGTAGATCAAAAGTATGGTGATAACGATAGATATCTGAGAGATGTGGTCATTCATAGGAAAACAAATCTTGAGAAAAATAATACCGTAATAAAATCCGAGGGAGGGGAAATAAAAAGCCGGGAAGGATCTGATATCATACAACTGGTACTTAGTGATGGACATTATTATGAAGAAATTACGGCAAAAAGTGGATCTGGTAAAGATAAATCGCCATTTGCACGATCTAATTTTGAGACTTATACTATAAATATTGAAATTCCAGACAACGTTCAGGATCTGGAACAAGAGCGAAATGTACGAACGGATAAAATGAAGAATGTCTCCAGACTCAATAAGGATATCGATTCTTTACGGGAAAACAATGTAAGAATAGTTGCTGCTTTTTCCAAAAACATTACCAATAGAATGGGCGCATTTCTTCCAGTGACTCAGATTGATACCTCACTAATAGGTACCCTACCTAAAATTGTTTTGGATACTATTTTAAAAAAGAAACAAAAGAAAATAATACCTGTCCAGGTTCAGGAAAAGGATACGGTCCAGATAGATAATGTATTGGATCTTTACAGAGAAGACCGAAAAATTTATGTTATTAATGCAGCAAAGAATATGATATCAAATATTTTAAATTCTGTGCTCGGTAAAAAAGAAGAATTACAACGGCGGTATAAAATATACAATATGCACATCTTGTCTTTACACAAAAAGTTCGCCCTTGCCCTTTCCTGCATAATTCTATTTTTTGTAGGTGCACCGCTTGGAGCAATTATCCGGAAAGGAGGACTTGGCCTGCCTATGGTCATAGCAATTGTGCTCTTTTTAACCTATTATTTTATTGGAGTTTTTGCAGGTAATTATGCGAAAGAGGGAAATATTCATCCCGTACTGGGAGCATGGCTTTCTACTCTAATAATGTTACCTTTGGGGGTATATTTGACCAAAAGAGCAACTGCCGACAGGGGATTAATGGATTTTGGTCATGGCATTGAAAAAATGAAGGCTTTTTTTAGAAAGAAAATTAAAGTTACAGCATCATGATTGCAACTATGGAAGATAAAATTCAATTAAATACTATTGAAGAGGCCATTACAGATATTCGTAATGGGAAGGTGATTATAGTAGTAGATGATGAAAATCGCGAGAATGAAGGCGATTTTATTGCCGCCGCTGAAGCGGTTACACCAGAAATGATCAACTTTATGGCTAAGCACGGACGCGGACTAATATGCGCACCACTTACCGAAGAACGATGTAAGGAGTTGGATTTATCAATGATGGTAGAGAACAATACAGTTTTACATCATACTCAATTTACAGTATCTGTTGATTTAATAGGACATGGTTGTACTACAGGAATTTCTGTACATGACCGAGCAAAAACAATAAAAGCCCTTGTAAATAATACTACCAAGCCTCATGATTTGGGGAGGCCAGGACATATCTTTCCTTTACGAGCCAAGAATGGAGGGGTTTTAAGAAGGACCGGACACACTGAGGCTGCAGTAGATTTTGCACGATTAGCGGGATTTGGAGCTGCCGGGATCCTGGTAGAAATTCTGAATGAAGATGGTACAATGGCACGATTGCCTCATCTGGTGGAAGTTGCCCGTAAATTCGATCTTAAACTTGTTTCCATTGAAGACCTGGTTGCCTATAGAATGCGCCACGATAGCCTGATAGTTAAAAGAGAGGAATTTGAGGTAGAAACCCGCTTCGGGTTTTTTACTTTACATGCCTATCAGCAAACTACCAATGAACAGGTCCATCTCGCACTAACCAAAGGTAGCTGGGAGCTTGATGATCCAGTGCTGACAAGGATTAATTCTACTTTGGTAAATAATGACATTTTGGGTACCCTTACGCATAATGCGGACAAGAAATTAGATGATATGTTTAAAGCGCTTAATGAAGCTGGTAAGGGAGCCATAGTATTTATAAATCAACAAAGCCAGTCTTATAATCTTCTTAAACGTTTAAAGGGATTGCAGGAAAATCAAAAAAATGGAATTATTAAGGCGCCCAAAATAGTAATGGATACCCGTGATTTTGGTATTGGAGCGCAAATTCTGCACGATTTGAATATTACCAAAATGCGGCTTATGACCAATAGTGACCAGGCTAAAAGAGTGGGTATTGTTGGTTATGGCCTTGAGATTGTAGATTATTCTCCCTATTAATTAGGGTTTATAATTCCTTTTTTATTATTGAGGCCATCAATTCAGCCCTTTTGGCTACTTCATCCTCATCCCATCCCAGTTTTATCAGACAGGATATAGTTCTACCCATCCAATGATCTGATTGTTTAAACTGTGTCTCTGGGTAATCGGGAAGACCTTCAAGGACTTCTTTTGCCACCGGAGCTAATGATTTCATGGTTCTAAGATGATCCCATTTCTTATAATAGTGCCAATTGTTATTATACCAGTAAAAACAAGAATCAACACCAGCAGTGCCAAATGCCGTATGCGTTTTTTGGGTAATACTCTCCGATGGAAGATAAAAACTCAGAAATGAATAATTCTCAACACCACCCTCAGGAACTCTTCTGAAGCTGACTCCTTCAATTGGGTCCAGGGCGTTTCTTAAAATTGAATAATTTCTCTTCTGAATTGCAAGAAAATCATCCAGACGTGCAATTTGAGCTAAGCCAACCGCAGCATGCAGTTCAGAAATCCGGTAATTATAGCCGAGAAAAGGATGGCTTTCAGCTCCCCTGTCGTTTCCTTCATGATCATGCCCGTGATCTGAATAATGATCAGCATTTTTAAAGTACGTTGCGTTATTAGTAATCAGGGCACCACCTTCACCACAAGTAATTGTTTTTACATAATCAAATGAAAAGCAACCCAGATCCCCAATACTACCCAATGGTTTCCCGTCATAGGTTCCTCCTATTGCCTGGCAGGCATCTTCAAGCAAGATAAGATTATGTCTGTCACAAATTGCTTTTAAGGCGCCTAAATCGGCCATAGATCCACACATGTGAACCGGCATAATAACCTTGGTATTTGGATTAATCGCGTTCTCAACTGCGGAAGGGTCCAGGGTAAGTGTATCATCAATATCAACCATAACAGGAATTGCACCTAAAGCGAGAATAGATTCAAAACTGGCCACAAATGTAAAACTCGGAATTATAATTTCATCCCCTGCTCCTATTCCTGCACTTGCCAGAGCAACAGTTAGAGCTGCAGTACCACTGCTCACCAGCTGAGCGTGCTTTGTTTGCATTCGTTTTGCTATTTCCTTTTCAAGCTGCAAGGCTTTCCAATGGCCGTTGCGCATCCCGTCAAACCCATAACGCATGAGTACCCCGGAATCCAGGACGTCCTTTACTTGATTTCTTTCTTTATCCCCAAATAGTTCAAAACCCGGCATAGCAGTATTTAATTTATTATGATATTGATTTATACTCGTTTATTTTACAAATTCTGCGCCTAAGATATGTAAATAATACTATTTTCCATATCGCGCCTGACTTTCTTAAACTCGGAAAATATGTCGTCTTCCGCTCTATATCCTATGGGAAGAACCAGAACAGATCTTAGACCTTTTGAACTTAAATTTAATAACTCATCATAACTGTCCGGGCTAAAACCTTCCATTGGACAAGCATCAAGTTGCTCTACTGCACATATTGTAAGTAAATTTCCCATGGCCAAATAAACCTGGTTAATAGCCCATTGTTCAATTTGTTTAGTATCCATTTTGGTAAATTCGCTTACCAATGCATTTTTAAATGGTTCTAAAACAGAATCACTGGTTCCTCTTATATCTTTTACCTTTTTAAAATAACTGGATATATAGTCGGCATCTATTTTCTTCTCTATACATAAAATGAGAATATGTGAAGCCTGGGCAACCTGCCTCTGACCATATGAAAAATTAACCAATTGTTCCTGCAGGTCCTTATTTTTTAGCACTACCATTTTTATTGGTTGCAAGCCATATGAAGTAGCGGTAAGAATGAATGCCTTTTTTATTCTTTCCAGTTTAGAAACTTCTATCTCCTTGGAAGAATCAAATTTTTTTACCGCATAGCGCCATTCCAAATCCTTAATTATATCTGCCATCTAATATTTAATTAAAAAACCATAATTTGATTGCCATTATTACAACCATGAATATCAAAAACATTTTTACATAGCCGTCGCCTTTCCCAACTGATATTCTACTCGATAACCATGCCCCTGCCCCGTTACCGATGGCTAAAACCAATCCAACCTTCCATATCACCTTATCATTATAAATAAAGACGGCAAGAGCTGAAAGCGTATAGATAAAGACAACCGCCACTTTTGTAGCGTTAGCTCTCACCAGAGTCATATGATTAAAATAATGTAAAAACAATAGAATTACAAAGCCAATTCCGGCATTGATAAACCCACCATAAATTCCAATGAAGAAAAAAACTATAACACCTACCCATAAATACTTCCCGGTTACCCTTTCTGTAAGATCCTGCAGACTTACTTTAGGTTTAAAAACAATTATCAACACTACTGCGAGCATGATAATGGCTAAAATTTTATTGAATGTTTCACCTTTAATATCCACAGCAATGCTTGCACCCAATATTGACCCGAAAAGCGCTGAGATACCCAAATAAATATTGAATGGAAAAGTGGAGACACCTTTACTTTTAAATCCGGCTACACCTATTGCGGTCTGTATTGCAATAGCCACCCTGTTTGTACCATTGGCTACACTGGGGGGTAATCCCAAAAAAATTAAAAAAGGCAATGAAATTAAAGATGCCCCGCCCGCGACTGTATTAATAAAACCTACTACAAATCCAACTAGTATGAGCAGTACATAATGATACCATTCTTCCATTCGGCAAAAATAGGATGTCGCAAATAAATAATACTATAAACAGTAGAAGAAAATCGCTGACAAACTTTTTCAGGTATAAAAAAGGTTAGTATATTTGCGCTCGCATTTAGGAGCAATGGCAGAGTGGTCGTCCCGATAACTATCGGGAGCGGCATCTGAAAACCAGGCTTCCTTTTAGATTACTGGAGGAATGGCAGAGTGGTCGAATGCGGCAGTCTTGAAAACTGTTGAGGGTCACACCTCCGGGGGTTCGAATCCCTCTTCCTCCGCAATCAAGCGTAACTTCCTTACAGCTTGAAAGAAAAAAATCCCATCAAGCTCGCTTGAATGGGATTTTTAATTTTAAGATGTCAATCCTGCAAGGATTGGAAGTTACATTTGCAGGATGTGAGGATGTAGGGAACACCGAAGGTAATCCCTCCACCGCTGCAAAGTAAAGTTTCACTAAATGTGAAGTTTTTTATTTTCAGGAACAAACCAAATTTGTTTCAGCTTGTGAAGGGAAATAAAAAAATAGCTTCGTTAAGAAGCTTTTCTTTGCAGTGGATTCCCCTTTGTGATGCACGAGCGAAGTTAGTAATCCCTAAAAAATAGTATTACCTCTACCCTTTGAGAATAGCTTCGTTAAGAAGCTTTTCTTTGTATTGAATTCCCTTCTGGGATGCACTCACTACGTTCATGCATACTTAATTAATCTATGCACCTCTTCCTATCCAATTGCCTGAAGTTCAAGTCATTATAAATATGGTCAAGAACATATTGAGCCCCCTAAACAGGAGGCTCAACAAGGTGTTTTTAAATAATAAGCCCTAATCCTCTAACTCTCCTATAAAAGGAATACTTTCCATAATAGTGGTCCGCACTGCGGCCAGAATATAGCTCTCTAATTGAAGAAACTGAGCAGCAGCCTTGGCACCGGAGCTTTTTCTGATCTTTTTATAGTACTGTTTGATAAGCTTATCCAGGTCTGATTTTTGCTTAATCATCTTATTCATAACGTCATCGAGTTTCTCCACACTATGAGTATCATAATTTTCCGCATAATCCATCAGGAGATTGATACGGTTTTTGCCCAGGGCTTTGCGCTTAGATTCGTATTCGTCGTACAGCGCCCAGAAATTATCGGCTACCGGGCCCTCTACCGTGACAAAATTGGAATACATTTCTTTTTTCTCCATCCCGAAGATCGACTGCATAAAGTCTATTTCTTCTTCAACGGTTTGCGCATTAATGGATGATTGTGTCATAAAGATGGCACACAACAAGATAATTAGTTTTTTCATGATATTTAAGTTTTAATTATTTTCTATTAAAAGTTTGTTTTTAGTTCTTATTAGAATTTGGTTAAAGAAAAGGCCGGGGTACGTAATTTTCAACATTGGAAATGTCAAATCTATTGAGCAAATGCCCACGGAGCAGTTTTTCCATGAGGACACCAGCTCTTTCCAAAGGATCAAAAAGAGTAGAAGTAAAATTACCGACTTTGGCTATATGTATATTTCCCTGTGACATCTGTTCCGCTTAACAAAATTAAACAAGAATATTAGATTAGTGAATTATTTGTTAGGAAATTTCCTTCTCTATTTATTACACTTATAAGCATGCTGATTTTTTTTTTTGGATCTTGTGTTTTCAATGGTTTAGTAGGCAGACCGGATACAGAAACTCTTTAGATATAGTTTTGTACCCATGGCCACTATTCCCCCTTCACAGTATATTTTTTAAGTGTCTCCTTCCATGAAGGTTGTTGAATACGGTCTACCAAGTGCAGATTCACAGGTTCCATCAACGGATGCCCTTTTGGCATCATGAAACTCCGGTAGCGATACTCGAAGCCAACGGTAAGCAGTTGCACCTTATTTTCTAACTGGCTTTCGTTAATCAGGTACTCCATTTCGATCTTATCATGAACCAACACATCTATGTCTTTTCTGGCCAGTGCTCGTAGCGCCTGTGCCGGAGTGCGATATATATAGTGCGCATTCATATGGTGCCTCGCCAGAAAAACCTCATTTCCCGAGGCTCCAACGATACCTATCTTTTCAACTATTTTGAGATCCGACAGTCCTTGGATACTAGCGGCTAATGTATTGACTGTAAGCGTAGACGCAATGGTAGCAGTAAAACTGGATATGATGATAACTGCAGTGAACATCCAAATAATGGCAATACTTTTACCAGCGTTAGTTTTCGGAGCCTTGTCGCCATAGCCCACAGTGGTCATAGTGACGGCGGCCCACCAAAGGCCGTCAATCAAACCCAGGAAACCCCTTCTGAACTGATATTTATTATGTTTACGCTCTAAAAGCCACAACAAGGTTCCAAAAGTTAACAGTATAAGGAAGAGAATAAATATTATTTTTAGAAAGGCCACCGAAAAAAAGTTCAGGATAAATATTCGGAATTGATTTTGACTCGAGGTGGAAATGACCACCCCTAAATGTGAAATATAAAACGGTTGACTTACTTCAAATTTTTTTGTTCGCTGTGGATTGTTAATTAAGGGGTTTATAGAAAGGTCTAGTTCCTTATAATCCAAAGCACGTATGATTCCTATTTCATCGCTAAACTCAATATACTTAAAGGGTTTATCTAATTCCCCGGAGATATAGGTCCATAAATCCATAGAAAGTCCTTCATATGTGCCTTCAGTATTTTTTATGATAAATGGCGGATCAATATGCACCCCTATCAATAAAGTATCTGAGGCACTCATTGAAAAGGCAGAACCGGCCATCATCATCAACAGCAAGAAATTAGTAGTTCCCTTATGAAAGTAATTTAGCATCTATATTATTTCAGTTCATCTGTAACATTTGCAGATAGAAATGTGGCCAAAATTTGAATGATGATCATATCCTGTCTTGTAAACATATTTTTCTTCTTTCCATATGTGCAAAGTATGGCTGGTGAATGCTTTATTTGTTCAAAAGGTACATATATCCTGGAAGGGTAAGCCCGGTTGTCCTTTAAATTTATATACCGATTAGATTCCTTGTCATGATCCTTTATAATAAGAGATTTCTTTTGAGATAATGCAAAGCTGGTTAAATTTTCCTTCTCATTAAATTCCACCTCTCTATGCTGTAATCCTTTTACCCCTCTTTTATATCCTAAATATTTGATGACAGTTCTACTCTTGTACCCCAATTCAAAGGCATCTATACCAGTAGGTAATTCTACCAATTTTGCAAGCAGGGGAATTACCTGGGCCCATTTGGCCTTTTTCGGTATCTGACGGAGAAGCCTGAACAATAGATAATTATTAACTCCGGCACTTTTAATAGTCTCTTCCTGGTGCTTTATTGCATCGGTTTGAGTACTCAACTGCTTTTCCTTTTCACCAAGTTCTTTTTCCTTTCTAAACAATAACGATTGTAGTTGCCTGGTCTTTATTTTGCTAAAATATCGGATGCTCATCAAGAAAACAAATAGTCCTATGCTAACCAGCAGAAGTATACCCCACCAACTGGCATACCAGATTTTTTTGATGTTAAACTCCAGAATGGCAGGTGCACTCCAGGCATATCCACCTGGTTTCTGACCCTGAACAATAAGGGCAAAATGACCGGAGTCTTCCGGGCTTATTCGGATCTTTGAATCCTGAGCAGCTTTGGTCCAGGGAATGTCTTCTATTTCGTCTTCAGGAAGATTACGGTAATAGATTTTGTACTGGTATTTATTTTCCTGCCCCGGATAGGCGATGGAAGTAAAATAAAAATCTATAATGTCATTTCTGGAAAAATGGTATCTGCCCCCAGAGTCATATTCCCGGGCGTTGACCATTACTTTCTTTAGTAAAGGTGTTTTAGTGCTTAAGGGTCCGGGTTGTTCCAGGACCGAATAAACGGCACCTTCGGCTGTTCCTATCCATAACCTGTTTGCCTTATCCACAGCCATGGCCCGGTAAGATGCAATTTTGGAAGGGGTTCCACTACTCTCATTGAAATTCACAAAATCCCCATCTGCATCCAGGTGGATCATTCCGCTGGTATCTGTTGCTAACCATACGGAACCATCAGGCATGGCAACAACAGATCTAATTTCAATTTCAGTATAATCACCAAGTTCAATTCGCTGTACATGTTCCGTATCAAATTTTAAAAGGCCATCTGTTGTACCCATCCAGACCATTCCCCTGTTATCTACTGTAAGATCGTGCACTTCAAAGTTACTGCTCACCTTAAAAGGTAGATTAACACTCCGGTTCTCAAAACTATCTGTAGCTCTGTTATACATATAAAGGTAATTATCAATACCAATACCGGCGGCGTACAATTCCTGTTTACCACCCTCATCAAGCACCAGAACACGGCTTTTCAGCCCTTTTAATTCTCCATATTCCTTCAACTGACCGTTTTTGCTAATTTTTGCCATCCCCACAATAGGCATATCAGTTGGTGCCTGACAGAACCACACTTCTCCTTTATGATCAGCATACATATAGAAAATGCCTCCACCCCTATCAGAAACGTCATATGTTTTTATTAACTCATTACCTCTGAACTGATGAATATTCCCTTCTCTAGTTGCGTACCAGTTATTCCTCTTATGACTTGCAATTCCCGTGACGCGAGTAAGATTGCTCAATTCCTCGAATTTGTCATCTCCATTTACATCGTATACCTGAAACACATTACCCTGGGATACCAGTACCTCGTTCTTATCTGTTGTTCCCAACGACAGCACATTATCCAGCGACATTCCTGTTACCCCTTTGAAAAAACTGGAATAAAGAAGTCCTAGTCCATCTGAAGTACTTACCCAAATCATACCCCCAATGCGAAGCTGATCTGAAGAAAAAAAGATATGATTGATATCTGTAACCGGGAGGTTTTCTACCCTATGCGGATCATTGGATCCGAAAATCTGGCGAGGTTTTGCCTTGGACCCCGGCAAGAGAGTAAACAGCCTGTTTTCTGAAGACAAAAATAACAAGTCCTCATTATCTTTTGTAATATAATGGAACTCCGAATCACTATCGGCCAGGGAAACTATCTTCCTCAACCTATGCTTTGGGCTAAAGCTAATTTCCAACAACCCCTTCCCTGCTAGATAGCATCGATCTTCATAAACCAGAAAATGTTCTGCCTTTTTAAAGTTTCCAAATTCAACAAATTTGTTTGATTCTTCCTTAAAATAAAACAGACCCTGGCCAGGCACCAGTATCCAGATAGTTTGATATTTGTCTTCACCAAAAAAAATCCGTGAGGTCTTTACCCCATTTAGTAGCGCGTGTTTTTTTGGTTTGTTGCGCCCATTGTCATACAAAAAAACCGATCCATCCAACTGCCCTACCCATAGCCGATTCTGGCTATCATAAAAAAGATTCCCGGGATAACCTAAATTTTCACCTGTATCACCTGCCTCCCACCATGGCTTTATTTCAACGGTTTCTTCGAGATAATTAATGCTGTAGATTCCGGTGTCATTGGTAAATAGAATGGCCTCATCCTCTGTTATAACCATAGATTTGATATAACGGCTCTCCAGATTGGTATTAAAGTCTTCAAAGGAAGTGCCATCAAAACGATAGAGTCCCTGATCTGTAGCGATCCACATATATCCCCTGGAATCTTCTATGGTTTGGTTTACTTTTTTAAATGGAACATTTTCTGCTTCATAAAGGACATAGCGGAATTTCTGACCGAAGATAAAAGTCAACGGAATAGCCAAAAGAAGTAAAGTAAGGCTAATTCTGTATCGCATAAGAAAGCAAGTTGTCTGTTTAATAAATATACTAAAAATGACCAGAATATATCTGCGTGGCCTTTTAGTAAGAAAATATTTGTTTGCAATTCATAAGAAATATAGCGAAGCACCAAAAGCCATTGATGTACATTTCGTGCAAAATAATATAGACCCAACTGGTCTTGGAGAACCACCATTCCCACCTATTATGGGAGCACTTGCCAACGCCTTGTATAAAGCAACAGGACAACGACAT
>Ga0209567_10000191_pt1 | contig 32480 bp, 26 predicted proteins | sample COG_12_FD_184756 | JGI IMG/M metagenome (GOLD analysis project Ga0209567, IMG submission 184756) | Pelagic marine sediment microbial communities from the LTER site Helgoland, North Sea, for post-phytoplankton bloom and carbon turnover... | ecosystem: Environmental > Aquatic > Marine > Neritic... | reverse complement strand
CGCGGGCTGGGATGTTGCAGCCGTGGAATAGAGCAAATCTCATATCAATTTTCTCGAAAACATTTTTTTAACCACGGAGATCACAGAGCACACAGAGAAAAAATAAATAATCTCAAAATAAATAATCTAAATTTCTACTCCGTGATCTCTGTGGTAAAGCATTTATGGCAAAATGCCGAACATAAGCATTACCGCTCGATGGATGTAACAGCCAGGTTTTTCAAGCGATACAAAATATCACACACTTCAACCTGCTGGGGGCAGTTTTCCTGGCACTTGTAGCAGGTCAAACAATCCCAGATCATGCCGGCGCCGGCGGCCATCTCACTTAATCCCAACCCCAAACTGCACATAATTTGATGTGGCAGCAGTCCGAGCACCTGCTCGGGGTCATCATAGTTGGCAACCACCGGGCAGACCGTTGTGCAGCTCTGACAGCTGAAGCAATGGACGTAGGTGCGGTCCTTAACAGCCGGGTGTGTTTCTGAATCAGTTTGCACATTCAGCGGTATGGGTGTATCCGGATCCATCAAATTTACAAACTGGCCGGATACGGCCTGCCGGGCCTTATTAACCGGTTCGGTGTAGCTGTCGGTTTCAAGTGTTTGCTGAACGATCAATCCCCGGGCAAATGAAAAAGGGCTTAATACATGCGGCAGCGGCGGGCCCTCAGCCAGCAGGGATTCGCGTACACTGTACCATAATTCCTTTAACCGGATGCCGGATGGGCAGCGCACAGTGCAGCGGTCGCAATTGGTACACAAATAGACCCCTTCCTGGATGGCGCGCACCTGGGTTTCATCCAATTTTTTGCCGACCGCCAGTTTTTTTAGCAACGTCATTTTTTCAGAAGGTAAAATGTATTCGTTACCGATGGCTTCAAAAACCATGGCCGCAGAACAGCTCAGGCTGCAGCTTCCGCAATGCGTGCAGGCGTCCAATTCCATGATCTGACGGGTGACGACATTGGCCGGTCTTGATGTTGCCGGTTCCATGACCCGGTTGGCTATCAGGCTGACAGGGGTGGCAAATATATGAAACATCTTGCTGAACGGCAGATAGGCCAGCCCGATGAAACAGGCGATAATATGCACGTACCACAGGACGGTGACACCGTCACCCTCATCCAGCCACAAAACCAGTGGTTTGATGAGCTTGGCTGTCGCAAATCCGGTAAACGCATAAGGGGCCGGTGCATGACAATCCAGGCAGCTGCTTTCATGTACTTCACGGCCGGCCTCCAGCAACTCCTCATCAAAGGGTGCTTCAATATTCGGTGAAACGGTACCGAATTCTTTTACCCAGAGTGTTTCCAGCGCTTCGATTTCATCCTCATCATCGAGGCCGGCATAGTCTTCGACCATCCGTATAAATTCATTGTGGGAAGCGATTTTAAGGCCCAACAGGGCGATTCCGGACAGCATAATAACGGCCACGATCGTGATAGCATAATGGTCCATACCACCGGATCGAAGCCGCCGGGGCTTTACAAAGTATCGTCGAACCACAGCCAGGATCACACCGACGATCACCATGGCACCAAAAAAATCCCGCAGAAAGAAAAATGGATTGACCGTGGAATAATATTCGCTGAATAGCGCTTCCGATATCACGGATTCAAGGGCATGCATAAGCAGCAGCAGCACAAAGCCGTAAAAAATTAACATGTGCGCCAGCCAGCGGGAAACACTTTCCTTGAAAACACGGCGTTGCAGCAGTACATCCAGCACAATGGCCTCAAGCAGGTTTAAGATCTTTGAGCTGAAAATGACACCTGCAATACCTGCAATGGCCGACTGCAGCCGTTGTGCTGTGGTGACGCCATTTCCCAAAATGCCGATGTTGTGGCGAAACCAGGTTGAAACCTTATAGATCAAGCCCAGGAGGAAAATGACGAGAGAGGTATAGAAGAGATAATCAAACATTGACCGGCGACATCCTTTTAAAATAGGCTCGAAAGATGTTAACAGACCATCTAGTGTTGTGTCCCAGAGATAATTTACAATATTGTCCGGATCTGACTTAGTAAATACCAACGCTCAAGTTGCCAGACGGGCATGTTGTTTTCTGAAAGGCGATATGCCGATTATTGACCTTTGGGCTACACAGTGCCCCGATATTTGGGATGATGGGCGCAGAAGCATTTGGCTCAACCCATGGCATGGGCTGAATCCCAAGTATCGGGGCACCGGTACCATGGGACTCATAGCGCCTTTCAGAAAATGACATGGCCAGACAACGCGCGCTTATTTTGCAAATTATTTCTGGGACACGATACTAGCCGGGGCTTCAAATTAAACTCAAAGCGGAACGAAACAAAGGTGGAGAATCAGACTAATATTACAGGCCGTGAAAGTGGATCAGTTTTTCTGAATTTTATTTTAAGGAACTACAGAACATTCAGAAACGAGCCCTGATGACTTCCTGGGGGTCAAGTCATTTTTTTTTGAGAAGCCTTTTGGGCCCAGTCCTTTTCCATTTCTTTTTTCCACTTGGGACTGCGCTTGCGTTTCTGTGCTTTCTGGATCACTTCCGGAATCAGCTGCAGCAGCCGCTGTTTATCAATGGGTTTTTCCATAAAGGTATCCGGGCGGAAATATTCATAGTCGGGCCACTGGCTGTAGTTGATATCCAATTCATCACCCATGGCGGATATACCGATGATGGGCGTATCCTTCATGTCATCATCAGAGCGCACCTGCTTGCAAACTTCAAATCCTGAAAACAGGGTCTCCATCATAATATCGAGCAGGATCACATCCGGGCGCTCTTTATTAATTAAATCCATTCCGGTTTGGCCGTCTTCTGCCGTATGCACCTCAAAACCATTTCTTTGTAGAAAGGTCTCCAGCGTAAACAGTAAGTCCTTGTTGTCATCGATTAAAACGATTTTGAGGTTTTTCCCCATGGTTAGCTCCTTTTGGCATCAGGTTCTAAGATTGAAGAATTCCCGAAAGCCGGATTGATCAGTCGCTATACCCTAGTTAAGCACTATGATATATAGTATCAATCGTCCGGCTTCGTCAAGTGATTACCGTCATCTTATTTTAAATATAATGGTGAAGCGAGTGCCCTCTCCGGGCGCCGACCTGACCTCGATTTTTCCGCCATGGCGGTTGACAACCTTCTCGACCACCGCCAGCCCCAGTCCGGTACCCGAACTGCCTTTGGTTGAAAAAAATTCCTCATAAATATTACGCTGGGTATCATCATCCATACCGATTCCATTGTCGGATATTTCAAACGAAAAATGGTCAGCATCCAGCATTTCTGCTTTAACAGTGACGGTGTGTTTCTTTTTTTGTCTGTCGTTTAAGCATGCTTCCAGTGCGTTCCAGATCAAGTTATTTAACATCCGCCGGATGCTGGCGATATCCAGACGCGCCTCGGGGACGGTATCATTGATTTGCGGTTTAAGCTCGACATCTAAACTGGCGGCCTTATCGCGAAATAAGGCCAACGAATCCTTTGCCAGCTGTCCGGGCGATACGCGCTCGTATTTTAACGGCCGGTCTTTTGATGAATACAATATATTTTGAACCACATCGGTAATCTCAAATATATTTTTATTGACGATATTCCATCCTTTGCGGGCCATTTCAATATCGTTGTCTCTGAAGCCTTCGTCAACGACATAGGCACCACCCTGCAATCCTTCCAGAATGTTTTTAATACCGTGGGATAATAAGGCGATGGATTGACCCAGGGTGACCAGCTCCTTTCGATCCTTCTTCAACTGGGTGATGTTAGTGGACAGCTCGATAACGGCTGTGACGTCGCCGTTTTTATCGATGATGGGCGCAGTTTGAATAAGAACCTGCGAAACGCCACCGCCGGTTAAGGTCACATTTTCTTCGGTCAGGTGGGATCGTCGGTCTTCAAAGGTCTTTTGGACCGGGCAGTTGGGGCAGATCTCCGTTGAGCATTTATATACCAGGTGGCATTTTTTGCCGACGCCGTCACCAAAATCACGCTTAAATTTGGCGTTTCCGTAAATGAGGTTAAGATTACGGTCCTGAATGGATACGTAGCAGGGAAGATGGTCGACCAGTTGATCGAGATTCAATCCTGGAATCCTGTTGATAGCTGAAGAATCATTTTTGGAGCGTTTCTTTTTTGGGGCCATATCAGATCAACCAGAATAGAGGAATGCCGCCGCCGGCGTCTGCTAAATTGCGCATTCACTATAGCCAAAAGGGCTTTATAAATCAATTGTATTCAATTGGACGCGCTAAAAAGAGCTTGAATTATTTGAAATGCTCGTTTAGGTATAATCTAATTAAAAAATGACAATCATTTTCTAGATTGTATATTGAGCCAGTTAAACAAAGGATAAAATTCTGATTTAATTTTTTACACCGGCAAACAGGCCAATCCGGTTTCAAGAGACCTTCGGTAGGTAACAGGCTTAACCGATATATGTTGAACATGAAAGGGTGATCAAGCCATGAATGTCAAAGAATTTGTAGACCGTTTTAAGTTACATGTGGCTGCCGGGCAAAACGAGCTAAATCGGCAAATTCAAGGCGGGTATTGCGGAGATCTGTTAAGTGATGTTATGGCCAATGCGCCCACCGGTTGTATCTGGTTGACAGTGCAAACCCATCAGAATATTGTCAATGTGGCCGTTTTGCATGAGATGGCGGCGATTGTGCTAACCGGGGGGCAGAGCCCCGACCAGGAGACCATCGATCGCGCTAATGAAGAGGGAATACCACTGCTGATGTGGCCGCATTCGGCATATGACCTCGCCGGCCAGGCTTATGCCGCCGGACTGGTGCATCCGTAAGGATTAACTTTGTTTTCAGGACCACTGCACCTGTGGTAAATGTGCCCTAAAGCATGACATGGCCAAATTTATTTGGCCGAGATAGCAATGCCCACAGGCGAAACAGCATAAGATCGTTTCGGCTGCAGGCATTTCAAAGGTAAACGGTAATGCCGGTTTTATATGCCTCCATTAATTTCTTTTGATCCCCGGAGAATACTGCAGGGATGAGCCAGACTCCAGCGGCATCCCTTTTTGGAGTTTGGCGAGATCGCTCTGGATTGTTTCAATCTCACTTTCGATCACTGCCAGAGCGCTTTGATGTTGGGTTATCTTTTTTTCCTTAATGACCTGCCGTGATTTCAGTTGTTTTAGCTGGTCTTGCAACTTGCTGATTTTTTCTCCTCGCAGCGTGTCATTGATCCGGTCCATTAAGTGACTGTGCTTACCTTCAGGATCGGTGATAAAATACCAGGTTTTGGTTTGAAAGCTGTACCAGGCCTCTCCGGAAACATGTCTGCCTTTTAATCGAACACCCGCTTTCCAAACCCTAAATCCGCCTTCTTCCTTTGGAACGCCATGGATGCGTGCCTGCCGGCGGCGGCCATCCTCACATTGAACCATTTGTTTTTCCATAGTTGTTCTCCAGCAAATTTTTACCCAAAGCCAATTTTGTATACGCTTTTTTCAGCGCTTTACATTAAGCGTGATTGGTATTTGAGTTTGCTTCGATGAGTTGTTTAACCAGCTGTCGAAAAATAAATTTGCAGCGACTCATTAATTTTCATGCAGGATTCAGGAAAAAAACGTTTGAACACGGCAACGTTTTTTTAACAGCCATTATATGCCAGAATTATCGGAAAAAGGCAATAGTCCGCTCTTTGCGGAAAACATTTTTTAAATGAGCAGGGTGCCGCATACCAGATATACAGCACCCTGCTGATCTCTATGATCAGGCGATCGGTTCTGTTTCCTGAGGTGCTTTACTGCTGCCACCATTCTTCAGATCGCCCATGGCCTTGGTCAGCTCCATCAATACGCCCAATCCCTGTCGGGCCTCTTTGCTGGAAAGAGCCCCCAGCATACCGAAAGGTCCCACCGGTTTGGCATTTTCCAGATTCACTTTGGACGGCAATGCGGCCATTTTTCCCAAAAAGGCCTGGGCCTGCGGATTGCTGAGACTTTGAGCCAGCCCCAGCAGCGCCACCAGGCCATCTCCGATCTGTTCGACATCCTCGGGACTGTAGGCGGCGGCAACTTTGGCACGTACATCCAGGGTGGATTGGATAATACGCAAGACGCCTTTCTGTTCGAGATCATCCAGGTAGTTGATCAATTGCGGTACGGATGATTTGAGCAGGGGCTCAATGGTGAGCACAAAGTCCACCACGTTTTCCATCTGCTCCAGGGCGAATTGCATGTGCTTTACGCTGCGTAAAAAGCGTTTCCCCAGGGCTAACAGGTCCTCCAGCTGAAATCCGGATTCCACATCTTCCAGCTCCCGGATCAGCAGCCGAAATGCCTGACCGCTCAGGGGAATTAAATCTTCTCTGAGTTCATTGAGACCTGTAGCCGATGCGGATACCGGCGCCAGCTGAGCCTCGATGCGATCGAGTCGCTCAAGAATTTGTTCTTCGGTTGTCATGGCGGCCTCCTTATGCTTGGGTCATGACGTGGCGCATTTTACCGGCCATTGTCATTTGTTGTTCCAGTGGCAATTCCACACCCTTGAGCATCATATTCCAATATACCCATTTGAACATCATTTTGCCCCAGTAATTCATATAGCTGTCGCCCAGTAGGCTGAAGGGCCCAAGGCCCGGGAAGGGAAATTTGCCGGGCAGGGGTTCATATTCATAATTAAAATCAATCAAAAATGCTTTTTCATGTCCCGAGCAGATAAAGCAAGTGGCATGACCGTCAAAGGTACCGTGCGGTTCCTGACCATCGATTTCGCGCAGCAAATTTTCCACCACTGTTTCGGATTCATAGTGGGCCACCGCGCCTGCTTTGGAAGCTGGAACGTTGGTGGCATCACCGACAACAAAAATATGGTCGGCATTTTTAGCTTTGAGCGTGAAGTGGTCGGTGTCGACAAATCGCAACGGATCTTCAAGACCGGTGCCTTCCAGAAATTTGGCACCAAAATTGGGCGGAATCGCAACCAGCAAATCGTAGTCCACTTTTTCGCCCTTGTGCGATTCAATTGTTTTCTCATCGGCATTGACCTGGGCAATGTCGAAGTTCGGGGTGACTTTAATATTTTTTTGAATGGCAATGTCGCCCAGGATGCTGGAGGCAATCGGTTTGGAAAATGCGCCGGCCATGGGGGTGACCAGTTCAACTTCCACGTCACCGCGGGCGCCTTTGCTTTCAAAAAACCAGTCGGCCATAAAAACAAATTCTATGGGGGCCACCGGGCACTTGTATGGCAATTCAGCGATATTGAGCACCACGCGTCCTTTATCGAAATATTTCATCTTTTCGTACAGGGCCATGGCGCCGTCCAACGTGTAAAAATCATGAACGTTTTTGCGCCAGTCATCCATCATGCCCTCGACTTCTTCAGGCTCAATCCCACAGCCAGTAGCGATCACAAGCCAATCATAGTCGTATGACCCCTTTTTTGCCTTGACTTCGCGTTTATCCGTATCGAGTCCGACAACCTCGTCCAGTACAAAATCAACGCCATCGGGGATAAACTCCCGTTTGGGTTTTTTGCAATCTGCTTCGGAATAGACACCGAATGGAATAAACAGCCAGCCTGGCTGGTAGTGGTGGACTTCATCATTGTCGATGATGGTAATTTGCCACTCCTTGGTGCTTAACTTCCTGCGCAATTGGCTGGCCACCATCGTTCCGCCGGCTCCTGATCCTAAAATGACAATTTTTTTCATGGCATCCTCCTGTTTAATTTATCTGTTGGCTTTAAATTAGATAAAATCGAGTTCCTTTCAGATTTGTGATAATCCATAATAGGGTCCAGCAGGGTCCGGGAACAATTTTACGATTTTCCGGGCAGGCCGCAGACTTTTGACTTCGAATGCTTAATCTTCATCCGGATAATTTCCGTTCATCAGATCGGATATCTTCGTAGAGTCCAATTTCTCATAAAGGACCTCGGTGGCATCGCGCCAGGCCAGGCGCACTTGGCAATCGTCGGACATAGGGCATTTTTCGGGGAAGCTGACGCATTCTACCAGATCGGACTGCCCCTCAAACAACCGCACGATCTGTCCCAGGGAAATATTTTCCGGTTTTTCAGCCAGCAAATGTCCCCCCTTGGGTCCCCGCACGCTGGTTACCAGATTGGCCTTTTTCAATGGTCGAATGAGCTGTTCGAGGTATTTGACCGAAATATCCTGGCGCTTTGATATCTCGCCGATTTGTACCGGGCCCTGGTCCTTATTGCGGGCCAGATCGACCAGTATTCTGGCTCCGTAGCGGCTTCTTGTGGATAGTTTCATTTATTTTCGCCCCTGGTTTTTCAGAGTTGGTCAATCTATATAAGATTAGTATGAATTAGCGACAAACATCTCCTGTGTCAAGCAAAAAAATAATATTTTTTCGGAAAATATTTTTCAGGATTTCAGTTACCTTTTTGACCAACCGGAACGGTTAAATTTTAATCCAGCGCTCTGAGTCGACATGCTAAACCGTATTATTGACATGACCGCTATCGGGTTTATTATTAGTTTATTACGTTAATTACATAATCTTAAAATTTGATTTATAGGGAGGCAGTTATGGATGTAAAAGATTATTGTCATTCCATTGAAGTAGAGCTTAACGGCTGGAAAGCGAAAATGTATAACATGGTTCGCAAAGTCGATAAACTTCGTGGCGCCGACAAAGACAACCTTGCCGCCCAGGTCGAGGATTTGCATAAAAATATCGAAGACATCGAGCGGATTGTCAATACGCTGCAAACCGAGTGCCCGGCGGATTTCGGCCCTCAGAAAAATGAAATCGATGCATCCCAGGATCAGATGAAGAAAAAATATGAAGATGCCATGGCAGCTGTACTTCAATTTTAAATCCGGTCCGGTGATTATTGTTTTTGCCCGAATTTATGCAAAGTGATTGAACAATAAAAAGCAGAGCGGATGTGGCCGTTTTGCTTTTTTGTTACCATTTTGCACGAGGCCCTCAGGCGCGGCCGGCGGGTTAAAGGCCAAGCTTAGTTTACGATTGCTTGACTTCGGCCTGAGCTCAACTTGAAGGCGGTCGAGGCCCGCTTTGAAATGCCTTGCAACTGAAAGCCTCCGACTTGTCCGCCTTAGGAGGATTCGTGCAAAATTCAGGTACGGATTATGATCATTTCGCTTAACCAAGAGGGTAAATAACTGTGGAACCCAAAAAAATCGATACGTGCAAAATAGACTTTCAGGATCTGAGTTCGGTCAAAGCCCGGTTACCCAAAATTGCCGAAGACATTATTGAAAGCTGCAGCGATCAGGAATGCTACACGCACATTGATTACGAACCGATTCCCTCCCAGGAATGTGTCATTGAAATTATTGACCGTCTCAGAGAGATCCTGTTTCCGGGATACTTCAGCCGGGCTAAAATCGATCCGGTGAACCTGAAATATGCAGTCGGACAAACTGCGACTTCTCTGTTTGATCTTCTCTCAGAACAGATCTGTCACAGCATTCGACATGACTGTTTACGCTATGACCAACCCTGCAGCGAATGCGATGAACAGGGATACCGGCTGGCGCTGCAATTTTTGGAAGCCATTCCCGCCCTTCGCAAAGAGCTGGTGGCCGATGTTCGTGCCACCTACGATGGTGATCCGGCAGCCAAAAGCACCGATGAGGTTATTTTCAGTTATCCGGGCATATTCGCCATCACCGTTTATCGGATTGCCCATCTATTGTTGCACCTGGGGGTGCCGCTGCTGCCGCGGATAATGACCGAATACGCGCACAGCACGACCGGGATCGATATGCACCCGGCCGCTAAAATCGGTAAAAGCTTTGTCATAGATCACGGAACCGGCGTCGTCATCGGCGAAACCAGTGAAATTGGGGACAATGTCCGTATTTATCAAGGGGTAACCCTGGGGGCTTTGTCCATTCCTAAAGGTGCCAGTGATGAATTCAGAGGCAAGAAACGTCATCCAACCATTGAAGATGATGTCATTATTTATTCCGGTGCAACCATTCTGGGCAGTGAAACCACTATCGGGGCCCGTTCGGTCATCGGGGGCAATGTCTGGCTGACGGAGTCGGTACCACCGGATACCACCGTTGTCATTGAGACCCCGCGACTGATCTATAAGTCTAAAGAGCAGAAGCTGCTTAGGGAGAAGCTCAAGGCAGCCCATTAATCAAGATGATGGTTATTCGTTATTTGTATTGCAGTCTTATCTTTAGCATCATAGCGCTAATTATATATTCTCCATCGCTACATCGGCTGGTCACTAATTGTTATTCATTTTTTCTTGGTTCGTTCTATTCAACTTTTCATCAACCAATAACGAATATCCAATAACCAATAACTAAAAAAGCGCAGCTTTTTTATGGGAGGTTAGATATGAAATATCATTCCATTGTCAGCAGCACCATCGGTTCGACACCGCTGGTTCGGCTGAATCGAATTAATGAAGGACTGGATGCGGAAATACTGGCCAAACTGGAATTTTTCAATCCCCTGGGAAGCGTTAAAGACCGCATTGCGGCCTCGATGATTGCAGCCGGTGAACTGGAAGGTTCTATTACCCCCCAAACCCTTATCGTTGAGCCCACCAGCGGGAATACGGGCATTGCGCTGGCCTTTATCTGCGCCGCTAAAAATTATCGCCTGTGTTTGACGATGCCCGATACGATGAGCATCGAAAGACGCAAACTGTTAACGCATATGGGGGCAGAGCTGGTTTTGACACCCGGTGCCAATGGCATGCCGGGGGCAATCGAGAAAGCTCAGGAGATACTGGATTCTGACAAGGATTCGTTTATGCCCAATCAGTTTAAAAATCCGGCCAATCCCAGAATTCACCGTGAAACGACCGCTGAGGAAATCTGGCAGGATACCGAAGGCAAAGTTGACATTCTGATTGCTGGTGTCGGCACCGGCGGCACCATCACGGGGGTATCGCAGGTCATCAAACCGCGTAAGCCATCGTTCAAGGCCATCGCTGTGGAACCCTCCGATTCTCCGGTGCTCTCCGGCGGCCAAAAGGGACCGCACAAAATTCAGGGAATTGGCGCCGGCTTCGTGCCGGATGTTTTGGACCAGTCGCTGCTCGATGATGTGGTGACCGTTTCCAACGATGACGCCTTTGAAACATCCCGCCTGCTGTCCAAATTGGAAGGTATTGTCTGTGGTATTTCATCCGGGGCGGCGGTGAAAGCAGCCCTTGAGGTGGCCAAGCGTCCTGAATCCGGCGGCAAGACCATCGTGGTGGTCATCCCCAGTCCGGCGGAGCGCTACATTAGCACACCTTTATTTGAGGATTAGAAATAGTCATAAATGCAGGTGAGCTAAAAAGAATGGCGGATTTGGGCCTCACGCCAAGGCGCAAAGACGCCAAGGTTTTTCTATTTTTCTTATTTATAATTCTTTGCGGCTTAGCGGCTTTGCGTGAGCAATAATAAAAAAGGATAGAATTCCTTAACTTTGGTCACTTTTGTTCAATGGAAACTCAAGAAGCGTAGATCGAGCACTTTTGAACCGCCATGGCGGCTTCCATCAAGGCTTCAGCAAATGTCGGATGCCCGTGCACCGTGCGGGCGATATCTTCTGAACTACCCCCGAACTCAACTGCCAGCACACCTTCGGCAATCATATCCGCTGCCCGTGGTCCGATAATGTGCACCCCTAAAATCCGATCGGTTTTTTCGTGAGCCAGGACCTTAACAAACCCTTCAGTCTCTCCCATACAGCGAGCCCGTCCGGCACCGGTGAAAGGATACGTTCCTGAACAATAGGGAATATTGCGTTCTTTGACCTGTTCTTCCGTCAGCCCCACACTGGCCACCTCCGGCCAGGTGTAAATAATGGATGGGATGGCATCGTAATTGACCTCACCGGGACGCCCGGCAATAATTTCGGCCACCGCAATCCCTTCAGCCGAGGCTTTGTGAGCAAGCATGGGTCCTGGAATCAAATCACCGATTGCATAAATCGAAGGAATATTGGTGCGATATGCATGATCCACTTTGACACAGCCGGTTTCCGGATCGGTTTCGACACCCACTTTCTCCAAACCCAGACCGCCGGTAAAAGGCCGCCGCCCGACACTTACCAGCAATTTGTCACAGGTGACCGTTTCCTTTTTACCTTTGGTTTCCAGCTCGACCTTGATGTTTTTAGCCATCGTTATGGCCCGGGTGACCTTCGAATTCATATGAAATTTAAACCCCTGGCGTTTGAGGACGCGCTGCAGTTTGCGGCCCACCTGGCCGTCTGTGCCGGTGGCGATTTTAGGCAGCATTTCAAACACACTGACCTTGGCGCCCAGTCGCAGCCAGACCGAACCCAGCTCCAGGCCGATATAACCACCACCCACGATGCCCAGGTGTTTGGGTACCGCATCCAATTTTAAAGCGCAGGTGGAGCTGATAATCTGGTTGCCGTCATAGGGCAGATCGGGCAATGGAATGCTTTCACTGCCGGTGGCCAGAATAATGGCCTTGGCGGACAAGGTGGTGCGTTGCTTTTTTTTGGATGAACCTGTATCGGATTCGACCGTGACCTGATCGGCAGCGGCCAGTTGAGCGGTACCCGGAAGGATTTCCACTTTATGGCCCTTTAGCAGCCTTTTGACATTTTCAGTCAGATCCTGAACCACTTTTTCCTTGCGGGCCATCATCACCGCCAGATCAACGCTGACGCGGCCGGTTTTGATACCATGATCGGCAAACTGACTTTTGGCAAGCTGGAGATATTCGCTCGAGTCCAGCAGGGCTTTGCTGGGGATGCAGCCGACATTCAGACAAACGCCGCCCAGACGTGGCGCTTTTTCAATACAGGCAACTTTTAAACCCAGCTGGGCGGCGCGCACGGCAGCCACATAACCGCCGGGCCCGCTACCGACAATGATCACATCGTAGGTGCTGTTTGCAGCCATAACTAAATCTCCATCATCATACGTTCCGGGTTCTCGATACATTCTTTGATGCGTTTGAGAAAGGTGACAGCTTCACGACCATCAATGATGCGGTGATCGTAACTGAGTGCAACATACATCATGGGTCGGATAACGATCTGGTCCTCCATCGCAATGGGCCGTTTATCGATTCGGTGCATCCCCAGGATTCCGCTCTGGGGCATATTGAGTATCGGTGTGCTCAGCAGCGAACCGAAAACGCCGCCGTTGCTGATGGTAAACGTGCCGCCTTCTAAATCCGACAGTTCCAGTCGATTATCTTTAATCTTAACGACAAAATCGATAATGGCCTGTTCCAGTTCGGCGAAGTTGAGCTGATCGGCATGACGGATGACCGGAACCACCAATCCCTTTTCCGAGCCGATAGCCACACCGATATGATAATAATGATGGTAGATGATGTCCTTATCGTCGATATAGGCATTGACTTCGGGAAATTCCTTGAGGGCCTCCACACAGGCTTTGATAAAAAAGGACATCATGCCCAGCGAGATGTCATATTTTTTCTTAAAACTTTCTTTGTACTCGGCACGCAGCGCCATTACCCGGGTCATATCGATGTCGTTAAAGGTGGTGAGCATGGCCGTATTTTGTTTGGCTGCGAGCAAATGAGAGGCAATTCGCTGGCGGATCGGGCTCATCGGTTTGCGCGTAATCACTTCTTGTCCGGGCTCTGGTGTTTCAGCTGACGGTTGTTTTGGGGTTTGGACCGGTTGTTGAACAGGACCATCGCCTGAAATCGTCGCCGGTGGCTGCAACCCTTCCAGGAACAAAATAACATCGCCTTTGGTGATGCGCCCGGCGGGGCCGGTTCCGGAGATTTGGTTTGGATCCAGGTTTTTTTCGGTGATCAGACGCCGCACAGATGGCGCCAGGTGATCCAAATTCGGCAAGGGTTGGGCTGGCGGTGATACCGGTTGCGCGGAAGGTGTTTCTGAGACCGGTGGTACAGGAGCCGGCTCCTGCGGTGCTTCGGATGCGGGAGCCGGGGGTTGTGCTGCCTTTATTTCAGGTGCTTCGGTTGCCGGCGGCGGTTCAGCCGGTTTCGAAGCCGCGGCAGTGTCAATCGTGCCGACCACAGCGCCGATGGCCACCGTTTCGCCTTCCTGAACCTTGATGGCAAGTACGCCCGCGGCTTCGGAAACAACCTCTAATGTGACTTTGTCGGTTTCAATCACAAAAAGGGGCTCGTCTTGGGTTACCGCATCGCCATCGTTTTTAAACCACTGAGCCAGCAATGCCTCTGTAACCGATTCGCCCACGCTGGGAACCTTAACTTCAACTAACATAACAGCCTCATTTTTATTTAATCCAATTTATCAGCGAAACCTTAAATTGGGCTCGGTTTCCTATTAGGTTTCAGGTGTCAAAACTAAAAAGTTTCGGGTGTCAGGTGTCAGCCCCAAATAGGTGTCAGTGTTCAGGTGTCAGTTTTAAGAAAACAGAGGGCAGAAGACAAATACTAAAAACTGGAAGGTGAATCACCCTATCTGACTTCTGTTTTCTGTCCCCCGTCATCTGTTTACTGACACCCGAAACCTGACACCTGAAACCTGTTTGAGGCCGGCAGCAAGCCGGCCGAAATTAGCCCGCGGCGGCCTTGCCTTTACTTTTACTGACCGCCGGCGGTCCCAGGGCCTTGGCGATGATTGCCTGCTGTTCCAACTTGGCCAGGCCGGGAAAACCGGAAGCCGGGCTGGAAGATGCTTTTCTGCCGATATATTTGAATGATTTTCGGGAAACGGCGTTCAGGCGCGACTGCACAAATTGCCATGCGCCCATATTTTGCGGCTCCTCCTGGACCCAGAACCATTTCTTTGCCTGACGATATTTTTGGAATATTTCTTTGAGCTGTGATTCTGGAAACGGATAGAATTGTTCGAGCCGCACGACAGCAACATCTGTTTTGCCCAAATCGTTGCGGTTTTGAAACAGCTCATAAAAAATTTTTCCGCTGCAGACCAAAATGGTCGTTGCCTGTTTGGCGCCGGCAGGATCATCCAAAACAGGTAAAAAATGGTCGGTCGACAGGTCGTCGATGGTCGATACCGCCAGCGGATGGCGCAGCAGGCTTTTGGGTGTCATGACAATATGGGGCTTGCGAAAGGGGGCCTTGACCTGGCGCCGCAACAAATGAAAATATTGGGCCGGTGTGGTCGGGTTGCTCACCTGGATGTTGTCGCCGGCACACAGCTGCAAAAATCGCTCAAGCCGCGCGCTGGAATGTTCGGGGCCCATGCCTTCGTAACCGTGGGGCAGCAACAACGTCAGGCCGCTGAGCCGCTGCCACTTGGTTTCGCCGCTGGCAATAAACAGATCGATGACGGACTGGGCATTATTAACGAAGTCTCCAAACTGCGCTTCCCACATCACCAGACAGTGGGGCCGGGCCAGAGAATAACCGTACTCAAAACCGAGCACACCGGCCTCAGATAAAAGACTGTCATAAACATAAAAGCGGGCTTGATCGTCATCGATGGAATTTAACGGATCGTGACGCGTTTCACTCTGGATATCAATCAAGGTGCTATGACGCTGGCTGAAGGTGCCGCGGCCGCTGTCTTGGCCACTCAGCCGCACGGCCATGCCTTCTTTCAGCAAAGACGCAAACGCCAGCGATTCGGCATTGGCCCAATCAATACCCTGGCCCTGCTCAACCGATTCAAGCCGCTTTTTGAGCAAGCGTTGCAGTTTGGGATTGAGGTTAAATGAGTCCGGAACCGTATTTAAGTTTTTGGCCAGCGATATCAGGATGTCCTTATCGACACCGGTGGCAATTGACGCATCGGTATAATTGAAACTGATACCATCCCATTGTTCATAAAAACGGGATTCGGGAAACGGGCATTCACTGCCGTGAACGGTTTCATAGGCCTGGTCCAACTGGCCGTTGATTTCCGCCGATAGCCTATCGAGATCGTCCTGGCTGACGATGCCTTCGGCAATCAGCTGGTCGGCGTAAAGCTGATGCACTGAGGGCCGCTGGCGGATACGGTCATACATCCCGGGTTGGGTAAAATAAGGTTCATCTCCTTCATTATGTCCATAGCGTCGGTAGCAGACCAGATCGATGACGACATCTTTGCCAAATTCGCGCCGGTAATCGGCTGCCAGCTGCATGACATGTACGACCGCCTCGGGATTCTCGCCCTGTACATGAAAGATGGGTACCATGAGCATTTTAGCGATGTCTGTGGAATATCGGGTGGAGCGCGCATTTTCCGGAAGGGTGGTATAACCAATCTGATTGTTGATGATGATGTGAATGGTGCCGCCGGTCTTGTAGCCCTCCAATTGTGACATATTCAAGGTTTCAGCGACAATACCCTGACCTGCGAATGCGGCATCGCCGTGCATTAGCAGAGGCATGACATGGGCGCCGCTGCCATCGCCGATCAAATCCTGGCGGGCGCGGGCAAATCCCTCCACCACCGGGTTAACCGCTTCGAGATGGCTCGGATTGTTCATTAGAAAGATGCGCAGCGGTTGATTTTTAGCGGTTTTAAGATCGGCCAGATATCCGTTGTGGTATTTTACATCGCCGGCACCGACAAGCTCTTCGGGGTTGTAACAGCTTTCAAATTCACTGAGGATATCTTCATAGGGCCGCTGCAGGATATTGGCCTGCACGTTCAACCGTCCGCGGTGCGCCATGCCGAAGATAAATTCATTTCCACCGGATTCGGCTGTGTGCTGAATAAAAAAATCCAGACCCGCAATCAGGGCTTCTCCGCCTTCCAGGGAAAAGCGCGTCACGCCGATGTACTTTTTATTCAAAAAATGCTCGAAAAGTGTTGCCCTGACGAGGCTGTCTAAAACTCGTCTTTTGGCATCCGGTTCCAGTCGGGGCTGGTTGCGATTCGGTTCCATGCGGTTTAGCAGCCAGCGGCGTTCCGAAGGGTCCTGCAGGTGCATGAATTCCACCCCGACGGAGTGACAATAGGTTTCTTTAAGGGTCTGAATAATGTCTTTCAGGGAAGTATGTTTCGAAGCGGCAAAGCGGCGGGTAAAAAATTTGTGCTCCAGATCCTCCGGTGTCAGGTTAAAAGCCTCCAAATCCAACAGGGGGTGTGAGGTGGGGCAGGCCGCCAGTGGATCAAGGCAGGAAAGCAAATGGCCCAGATCGCGGTATCGATAAATGAGCGATTCAACCCGGGATTGCTTTAAGAGTTGTTCCTCGTTCAATCCCTGACCGGCTTCAGTTGCGCCTACAGCCGCCAGTTCAAATCCTTCAAAAAAAAAGCGCCAGTCCTTGGAAACGCTGGTGGGGTCCGCCTTCCATCTTTGGTATTGCGCCTCGATGTATTCGGCATTCCAGGCGGCAGATAGGTCCATGTTTATATTACCTTTTTTCAAATGAAGGTCAGCATCCGTATTTTACAAGGCGATCATAAGGAAAAGCCCTATGCCTGTCAATTGCTATTTGAGAGGGCGCTTGCTACGCTATCTTATGGATATTTAATTCATATAATGGTATGCTATATATATAGATATATTGATTTTATAGCCGTTTTTGCAATTTGCAAGCACCGGGCCCAATAAATAAGGAACCTTAGATGTCATCATTTACAATGCCCCGATCAGAAGCTGAGTTCAAAGAAGTGATCCTGGAACTGGTCGACACCTTGACCACCATTATCGATGAAAAAGCCGCCTCACTTAAAAAACACTCCAAACGGGTAGCCGATAACAGCGCTAATTTTTGCGAGCAATATAAGCTGCTGCCGGAGGAGGAAATTTTTCATCTCTATCTCGCCGGCCTGTTGCATGACTTCGGGCTGATCTTTTTTCCAAAGGCGCTTCTGCGGAGTGATCCGCAAGACCGCAGCAATGATGAAAAAGTCCAAATCCGGAAACACCCGGTTGTGGCTGAAACGATTCTATCCAATCTGAGCACGATAAAAGACATTTTGCCCCTGATTCGACATCATCATGAATCCATTGACGGCAGCGGTTACCCTGACGGTTTGAGCGGTGACGAGATTCCGCTGGGCGCACGCGTTCTATGTATGTTCAACGAGCTGGACACCATGATTTTCCCGTTTTCCAAAGCGCCTGCTGCGAGCGTCCCGGAAGCGCTTGCCGATTTTAAAAATAAGGCCGGTAAACGCTTTGACAGCGATTTGATCGAACAATTTGCCGAGTTTGTTGAAGCCACATCTGCTGAATCCGATGATTTTTTAATGAAAAAAGAAACGGCTTCTATCAGGCAAATATTTACCAAAATTATTCAGGATTTTAATGCCGGCAACATCACGCCGCCGGTGATGCCGCAGGTCGTAAAAGAGGTGCAGGCCGTTATCAAACGACCCAGTTCAACCGCTGATCATGTCGCCGCGGTTATCGAGAAAGATCCGGTCATATCGCTGCGCTTGATTTCAGTTGCCAACAGTCCAATATATCGCGGCATACACAAAATTCAAAATTTAAAAGAAGCGATTCCACGCCTGGGCCTGAAAGAAACGCTGAACCTCGTGATTGCGATTGCCAACAAAAGCCTCTATGAAACCGATCGGGCGCAATTTAGAATCCTAATGGATAAACTGTGGGTGCATTCCCTGGCCTCAGCGTACGGTGCCAAGCTCGTCGCCGAACACCTGAAGCTGCCGGATCCGGAAAATTATTTCTTGATGGGTCTGGTGCATGATGTCGGCAAGTGTATACTGCTGAAAGCGTTTACAAACATCTCCAAAATCAAAAAAATCAACTTTGATGTCATCCAGGCCAATATCCAGCAGGGCCATTTGAGTATCGGTGGCGTCTTGCTGCGTCGCTGGGGCTTTGAGGATTTGTTCGTAAAGATCGTCACGCGGCATGAAAACGTTGAGCTGACCCCGGAAACCGAAAAAGAACTCCTGGTGGTGCATTTAACCAACATGCTGACCCGTACGATTGGGTACAGCCTGATTGAAGATGATGTCGATTTAAGCGAGCTGGATTCGGCTAAATTCCTGGAGATTGAACCAGAGAAACTCGAGGAAATCGGCGCCGAAATCAAATTGATCATACAGGATGTTGCCCATCTATTCTAAAAACGACCTCAAAAATGCATCTGACATGCATTGCTTGAGCCCGTTACCCGTTGGCCCGTTCGCCGGTTTAACAATACAATGAAGCACTTTTCCCTATCTTCATTTAGCGCTTTAGCATGCGTCATGCCGCTATTATTTACAAACCATCGTTGATGCTAAAGTCTTCTTCCAGTCTGCTTGTCATATCTGCAATTATCCTTATCTTAGTCCATACGCAAGCGTGCTATTCCATTGCTTTTTGGCGCAATTTAAGTATAAAGTTTTATTGATAATATTTACATTTGGAGGCTGGCATGTCCGGCAGGATAAAACGATACTTGCGGATTTTGTTTCTAGGCGGGTTGTTCCTAAACCTCCTTGGCCCGGCTCTTTGGGGTCAGGATAAGCCGAAAGGCCCGCCTCCGGCTGTTGTGAGTGTCACAAAGGTAAAAACGGGTAATGTTGCTCCACAGGCGGAATTTATCGGAACTGTATTTTATGAAGAGGTTTCAGATGTTGCGTCGGAGGTGCGCGGACGGGTTGAAGCGGTGCGCTTTGAGGACGGACAGCGTATCAAAAAGAATCAGGTTCTTATTGAGCTGGGTGCGGATATATTAGAAAAACAGTTGCTGGCGACTTCTGCCACCTATGAGCAGGCTTTATCTGAACTGGAAATTGCGCGAATTGAACTTAAGCGCATGGAAAAACTCTATAAAGTAAAATCGATTTCCGAACAATCCTATGACGAGGATCGTTTTGAGGTAAAAGGAATTGAAAAGCGCGTGGAGTCAATCAAGGCTGAGGTTGAGCGCATTGAAATCGAACTGCAGAAGAAAATTATCCGGGCCCCGTTTGACGGGGTTGTCATCAAGCGCCATGTGGATCGCGGGGAATGGCTCGCTGAAGGCGCCACGGTAGCGGTACTTGCCAAAGATGATGTGGTTGATATTGTGGCTAATGTTTCTGAGAAATTCATTCCCTACGTTAAAATCGGGATGCCGGTCAAAGCAACCATCAATGGCCATGAAATCTCAGGATCGGTTCTGGCAGTTGTCCCCCGCGGCGATATTGCCACCCGCACATTTCCGGTCAAAATCCGGACCCCCAATACGCAGGCGCTCATCGAGGGCATGTCGGCCAGGGTGGTGCTGCCGGTTGGAGAGCACCGTAAAACACTGTTAGTTCCTCGGGATGCCGTCATAACCGTCTTTGGCCAAATCGTGGTTTATGCGATCAATGATTCTAAAGCCCAGATGATTCCGGTGCGCGTCATCGGTTATCAAGGATTGGTTGCCGGAATTGAGGGTGCGGGATTGGCAGAAGGCATGCAGGTGGTTGTCAAAGGCAACGAACGGTTGCGCAACGGTCAAATGGTCTCTACTTCTTTGTATGAAAATAAATGAGAAATTTTATTTGAAAACAGATTAGAATATTTTTCTTCATGACTAAATCGGATAATCTTTCTTTTAATTTCTCATTTATTTTCCCCCTTGGAACAACGCGACGAGCCGTGGGCCGCTCCATTCGGCCCGAGCTCATGGCCGAAGGCAGTCGAGGCCCGCCCTTAAGTGCCTTGCCGATGGAGGCTTCCGACACGTACAAAGATGGGTTTGTAAATTATCATTTAATCATTCTTCATCTATCTCTAATAGCGAATATTGGATAAAGAGTAACTTTCCATTGAGCGGTTTTTGCTCAATGAGAATTATAGCTATGAACGCTGTCAGATTCTCAATCGAAAAACCGGTTACCGTTATAGTGGGTGTCATTCTGATTCTCCTGTTTGGCATCATCGGACTGACACGCATGCCCTATCAATTAAGTCCCACCGTCATTGAGCCTGAGATCAGTGTTACTACAACCTGGACCGGCGCCACCCCCTACGAGGTTGAGCGGGAAATTATCGAAGAACAGGAAAAAGTTTTAAAGGGCATTCCGGGACTTGCGGAAATGGAAAGCTCATCATTTAATTCCCGTGGCAGCGTTACTTTGCGGTTTAGTCTTGGCACCGACCCGGATGATGCTCTGTTACGGGTTTCAAACAAGCTCAACGAAGTCCCTTCTTATCCGGAAAATGTCGACAAACCCATCATCACCGCTACCGGCGCCGCCACCTCACCGGTGATCTGGATGGTTCTAAAAACCACCGATGACAATCATCGTTCGCCTTACGAGTATCGGACGTATTTTGAAAATAATATTCGCCAATATATCGAACGGACCTCCGGTGTCGCCGATCTTTTTATCGGTGGCGGCACTGAAAAAGAGATGCATATTATCGTTCAGCCGGAAAAACTGGCGGCTTACGGGCTGACCATATCCGAGCTGATTGGCATCCTCAAAGCTGAAAATATGAATATTTCCGCTGGCATTATGGGTGTCGGCCGGCGGGATTATCGCATCAGAGCCGTCGGTGAATTTAAATCGCCTGCCGATATTGAAGCCATCGTTCTTCGTTCCACCGGCCAGCAGCGGATTCTGGTTTCTGATCTGGCAACGGTTGAATTCGGTTATGAGAAATTGACGACCGCCATGCTGCATCTGGGCCAGGAAGGGATCGCTATCGGGGTCAAACCGGAACCCAATGCCAACATCCTTGAGCTTTCCGATCGCCTGGAAGTTGTGGTTGAGCGTTTGAACTCCGAAAAGCTGGCCGCGGACAAGATTAAGCTTGATTGGGTATATGATCAACGGCCTTACATTAGAGGGGCCATCAACCTGGTGCGCCAGAATATCATCATCGGCGGAACTTTAGCCATCATTGTTTTGTTGGTGTTTTTGAGGAGTTTTATTTCCACAATTATTGTGGCAACCGCGATTCCGATCAGCATTATCGGCACCTTTATTTTTATGCATTTGATGGGCCGCAATTTGAATGTGGTCAGCCTGGCCGGAATTGCATTTGCGGTCGGCATGCTGATTGACAGTGCCATCGTTGTGCTTGAAAACATTGACCGCCATTGCCAGATGGGAAAACCCGCTTTTGATGCAGCATATGACGGCGCCCGTGAAGTCTGGGGCGCCATACTGGCATCCACCCTGACGACCATTGCGGTCTTTTTGCCGGTCATTTTTATGGAGCAAGAGGCCGGGCAGCTGTTCCGTGATATTGCCATCGCGGTCACCTTTGCCGTTGGATTGAGCCTCTTTGTTTCTGTTTCGGTGATACCGATGTTCTCGGGGAGGCTTTTTCAACTTACCGGAAGTAAAGACTCCTGTCAGCCGAGCACCCAGACCGGTGGCGGTAGGGGTTCCCGCATCGTAAACGCTATTATGGCCCTGGTGAAAGGTGTCACTCATAATTGGAAGACCCGGCTTGCCACCGTCTTTGTTTTTAGTGCGGTTTCGATCATCGGTTCCTGGGTGTTGCTTCCCAAAGCAGAGTATCTGCCGCAGGGCAACCGCAATCTGGTGATTAGTTTATTGATTCCGCCGCCGGGTCTTTCGTTTGACGAGCGCAAGGCCATCGGGGAACATATCTACCAGGTCAATGCCCCTTATATGGGCAAAGAACATAACGGGTTTCCGGGTATTAAAAACATGTTTTATGTAGGCGCCGAGCAGATCATGTTATTTGGCGCCACCAGCACCCATGAACAGCGAGCCGGGGAAATGTTGCCACTGTTCAGACGAACGATTTTTTCGATTCCGGGAATGTTCGGTGTGAGCACGCAGGCCGGTGTTTTCCAAACCTCTCTGGGTCGCGGGCGAACTATTGAAGTCAATATCAGTGGCGATGATCTCAATCGTATCGTCCAGGTAGCCGGAGTCATGTATGGCGCCATTATGAAAGAAATCCCCGGTTCGCAAATCCGACCGGTGCCGTCATTGGAATTGCTGTTTCCGGAAGCGCGCCTGATGCCACTACGGGATCGTCTCAAAGCGGTAAATATGACCGCCCGGGATTTTGGAATTGCGTTGGATGTCCTGATGGACGGCAGGGATATCGGAGATTTCAAACAGGAAGGCCAGAAAAAAATTGACATGATTCTAAAAGCATCCGAAGCAGACGTTCACTCTCCGGAAAAATTGTATCATTCCATGATTGCCATTCCCGGCGGGCGGATTGTTCCGATTTCATCGCTGGCAAAGCTGGAGCATACCGCCGGAATCACCCAGATCCGCCATCTGGAGCGCCAGCGCACCATCACCCTGCAGGTAACCCCCCCGTTTTCTATCCCGCTGCAGGAAGCCATGGAAACCATCACCAGTCGCGTCATCAAACCGATGGCCGGGCAGGGCACGTTGCAGGGTACGGATGTGAGACAGAGCGGTGTGGCTGACAAACTAACCGAGACGCGTCAAACCCTGCAGTGGGATCTTATTCTGGCGGCCATGATCGCCTATCTGCTCATGTCCGCCCTGTTTGGCAACTTCATTTATCCACTGATCATTATGTTTACCCTGCCGCTGGCGGCGGTCGGCGGGCTTATCGGGCTCAAACTGGTAAACTGGTTTATTGCGCCCCAGCCCTTCGATATTCTCACCATGCTGGGCTTTATCATCCTGGTGGGTGTGGTGGTTAACAATGCCATCCTGATTGTGCATCAGGCCCTGAACAATGTTCGTCTGAACGGCATGTCCCACCGGGAAGCCGTGCTGGCGTCCACGCGCACCCGCCTGAGGCCCATCTATATGAGTGCAGCCACTTCAATATTTGGTATGTTGCCGCTGGTGCTGGTGCCCGGCCCGGGATCCGAGTTTTACAGAGGACTGGGTAGCGTGGTATTAGGCGGGCTGGCCATTTCGACGATCTTCACCGTGCTGGTTATCCCGGCGCTGCTAATGTTTGCCATTCAGATGGAAAAGCCTAAAGGTTGACGGGTATTCCTTGCTTTCCAGCATAAGAGCCGAATATTAAATGAACCCTGAACCCCTAAAACGATAAGCCGGTTTTTTTGATTTAGCCAGATGATGAATTATCTTAATTTAGGTGTGAAGATTGACTTGAATAAAAAGCTATTCCCTCTGTAATGAGGTTGTGGTAAAAAGGAAAATGATCATGATCAATAAAGAAGAACTTTGCGGAAAAATAATTGGATTGTACCCGGATATCGGTCAATGCGGTATAGATGTGAACGTTGAATTTGATGAGGATCAGAATACCTGGGTGGTGGACTTGAAAAAGGATAAGATCGAGCTGAAAACCTTTCTGGAAGAAGGGGATGCCGAAAAATGTATGCTGGGTGAACAGTGCGTCAGCCTCGGTATCGAAATCGCTCAGCTCAGGGCCAATATCGAGCGCATGCCGGCCCGATAAACTTTTTGCCGGCTTCTTGCATCGAGTCACTTTTCTGGCTTCCATCACAAAGTCGGCTCGGGTATCAGTCGTCGGGTTAAAAGGTTCAACGTTCAAAGGTTCAGAGGTTCGATAAAAGCCAAAGCCTTGAGAGTTGATCTTTAAGGCCTTGTTTACAACCCTGGAACCTCTGAACCCAGAACCCAGAACCCGGAACCTGTAGAATACCTAAATATGAAGTATCGTAAAGAAAAAGACACCATGGGAACCGTCCTGGTTCCGCAAACCGCTTACTACGGACCCCAAACCCAGCGGGCAGTCGATAATTTTCCTATTGGCCATTTAACAATCCCGGCGTCATTTATCCATGCACTGGCATTGCTTAAAAAGTGCGCCGCCAGCGTAAACAAGGACCTGGGACTATTGGATGCCAAACTGGCTGACGCCATTGAGTCAGCCGCCGGGGAGGTTATGGATGGTCAGCTGGATGACCAGTTTGTCGTCAATGTATTTCAGACCGGATCCGGCACCTCCACCAATATGAATATGAATGAGGTTGTTGCTTGCCGCGCCAATGAAATTTTAAGCGCTAAGAAAAGCGGCAAATCACCCATTCACCCCAATGACCATGTCAATCTGGGCCAGTCGAGCAATGATGTGATCCCTTCGGTGATCCATATTGCCGCCCTGATAGCCGTCCGGCAGGACCTTATGCCCGCCCTACATTCACTCCAAAAAACCCTTGCGCAAAAAGCACGGGAGTTTGCTAAAATCCATAAAATCGGCCGGACCCATTTGCAGGATGCGGTTCCGATGCTGCTGGGGCAGGAATTTTCCGGATACGCACGGCAGATAGAACTGGGGCTCGACAGAATAGCCGCGGTCGAAAGCCGGCTTTGCGAGCTGGCCCTGGGCGGCACGGCCGTGGGGACCGGTGTCAATACCCATCCTGAATTTGCCAGCCGGGTGATTGCCTTACTGTCTTCACATACGAAAATTGTGTTTCAGGAAGCCGCCAATCATTTTGAGGCCCAGGCAGCCCGGGATGCCGCTGTCGAGACCAGCGGTGCCCTGAAAACCCTGGCGGTGAGTCTGGTTAAAATCGCCAACGATATACGATGGCTGGCTTCGGGTCCACGTTGCGGCATCGGCGAAATCAACCTGCCGTCCTTACAGCCGGGCTCGTCCATAATGCCGGGTAAAGTCAATCCGGTGATTCCCGAAGCCGTTATCCAGGTGGCCGCCCAGGTCATGGGCAATGATACCACGATTATGATGGGCGGACAGGCCGGCAATTTTGAGTTGAATGTCATGTTGCCGGTGATGGCCTACAACCTGTTACAATCGATTGAATTACTCGCAGCCGCAGCAGATGTGTTTGTCCGAAAATGTATTGACGGCATCGATGCCAACGAAGAAGCATGCGCGGGCTATATCGAGCAAAGCCTTGCGCTGGCGACCGGCCTGGTCCCCAGGATCGGATATGATCAGGCGGCGGCTGTATCAAAAAAAGCTTACAAAACCGGCAAAACCATACGGCAGGTTGTGCTGGACGAAAATATACTCAGTGAAAAAGAATTTGACGAGTGGTTACAGGTTCAATTTAAATAAGACTCTGCGCCACCGACGCAAACAGCAGTTCGGGCGCTAAAATAAAAATCTTCTTTTTAAATGTAATCCCGGAAGGATTAAAAACTATAAATTTTTTACCACGAAAGCGCGCAAGAACAAAAACACGAAAATTAAAAAAACATATTTCATGCTTTCCAGATTTCGTGTTTTCGTGGTTAAATGCTTACGTAATCGTCTAATAGCTTTTGCTGTTATAAAGAAAAGGAGAACGATGTATGGCCAGAAAGTATTACAAAGTTAAAACTGCCTGTCCCCAATGCGGCTGCACCGAGTTGACAACGTTAACCCCTGAGGAAATTAAGGAAAAATACGGAGATGTTGCCAATTTCGACATGGAGTGCGGAGAGTGTATGGAACAATATAGCGCGGATAGAAAATCTGCCTGTCCGGAATGGGATGCTGATTGCAAGCTGCAAGAATAACTGCAATAAAAATACTTCACCACAGAGGGCACAGAGGACACAGAGAAAATTTTTAAAATTAATACTGCACGGAATTTAATCTCTGTGCTCTCAGTGTTCCCACGCCCGCCATGCGAGCAAGGCGAGGCGGGCGGGCTTGTGGTAACTAAAAAGTTTTCTTTTGAGGTTGAAATTAATGGCCGAAACGTCGTGCCAGTATGAATTTACAGGCTTTGACCGTCTGAAGCTTTTTTGGGCGCTTTCCAGAACTCCTCACGGTCTGTTGGATATGTCTACGGCCGCTCTGGCGTCGTTGTTATGGCTGGGACATTTCCCTTCATTAAAAATTATTGCGTTGGGGCTCATAACCGTCTTTGCCGGCTACACGGCTGTTTATGCCCTTAATGATGTTGTCGGTTACCGCTCGGACAAAAAGAAGCTGCAACAGGGGAATCTGCGAGAGGTTGATGACTGCCAGGATCTGGATGCCATGCTGGTTCGTCATCCCATGGCACGCGGCCTGCTGAGCTTTAAAGAAGGACTGGTCTGGTCAATTGCCTGGGCGCTTTTGGCATTAATTGGTGCCTACCTGTTAAACCCGATATGTGTTTTGATATTTGTGGGTGGTTGTGTACTTGAAACCATCTATTGTTATATGTGGAATGTAAGCCCTTCCCGAACTATCGTCAGCGGTGTCGTTAAAGCCGCCGGTCCGATCGCAGCCGTATTTGCCGTTGATCCGAATCCAGCTGCTTCCTATTTGATCGTTTTATTTTTGTTGTTATTTTTCTGGGAAGTCGGCGGCCAGAATGTTCCCAATGATTGGATCGATTTGCAGGAGGATGTTCGTTTCGGCGCCCGCACCATCCCCATTCGATTCGGGCTTGAACAGGCCAATATCATTATCTTTGGCTCGATTATGCTGACACTGATCCTGTCGGGTGTTTTGCTAACGTTATCTCCGCTCACCTTCGGGCTTCCATTTATTGTCGGTTTTGCTCTGGTGGGGTTTTATTTTTTGCTGTTGCCGACGATTATGTTATTCCGGACGGACGAAAATTCTCATGCCATGATTCTATTTAACAAAGCCAGTTATTACCCGCTGGCCATGCTTGTTGTTGTGGTTATTAAATTGGTATTTTGATCGGGCAATTTTGAGGAGGATATCGATGCAGGAATTTGATCGTGCCGAACTTGAAAAATGTGATGGTAAAGAAGGGCGACCCATTTATGTTGCTTACAAAGGCAAGGTTTATGATGTCACCAACAGCAAGTTATGGAAAAATGGTCAGCACATGAATCGCCATCATGCCGGTGCCGATCTGACAACCGACATCCAGGGGGCGCCGCATGAACCCGATGTTTTAGAGCGATACCCCCAGGTGGGTACACTGAAAGAAGAAGCAATTGCTACCGAACCTCAGATGCCCCGCTTTTTGGCCTGGCTTTTGGAAAAACAGCCATTCCTCAGACGCCATCCCCATCCGATGACGGTCCATTTTCCGATTGTGTTTACCTTTTCCACAGCAATTTTCAATATTTTGTATTTGATGACCGGGAATAAATCACTGGAACTGACAGCCCTGCACTGTCTGGCCGCCGGGATATTGTTCACCGCCGTCGCCATTGCCACGGGCGTATACACCTGGTGGTTAAACTACATGGCACAACCCATGCGACCGGTAAAGATCAAGATTCCGCTTACGCTCACCCTGCTCGCGACCCAGATCATACTTTTCATCTGGCGCATTTCCGATCCAAATGTCCTGGATTCCATTCAGGGCGCCAGCATTCTTTATTTGCTGCTCGTGCTGGCGCTGATTCCGATGATTATGGTGATTGGATGGTTTGGGGCTTCGATGACGTTTCCGGTCGAACACTAAAACCGACTTTTAGGGCATCATCTCTTGCCCGATGGCGGTGTTATGGCCCGCTTCAAAATGCTCGCGTACTATCGTGTACGCTCCACTTTTGAAGCGACCCACGCCGAGCCCTCAGACAAGATCTAAGGCCCTAAAAGCCGGTTTAGTCTAATCAAAAACCAAGAACTTTTATCCTGCTATCTTGTAATTACCTCTTTTTGCATGAACAATGCACTAAAGGTACGCTCCGTCATTCCGACTCCTCCCGCCGATTGAACACCCTAATGAATGAAATCCAGATGTGAAATCCCGCCTGTAGGCGGGAGCCCTGAACCAAAACCTAAGCGCTCAGAAACGAGTTTAGAAACTATCTCAAAAATGTATCTAACGCCCAAGGACTTTGTTCTCCAGGATAAATGGATCACAAATCTAATTTTACGAAGATTAAGGTGTGCGTAAAACCGATTTAAAATACTCGAATACTAACTCTGTATGCTCTATTTTTAAATCGGTTTTCGCCTCGCCCTTGGACGTGATCTACTATTTTTGAGATAGCTTCAAGTTTTTCATATATTTTATTCGTGTGCACTCCACTTTTGAAGCGACCCAGGCCTTTTGAACACCTTCATGCGTTAAAAATAGTTGTGAAATCCCGCATTTTGCGGGAGCCCTCAAACAAGACCCATAACCTTAAAAGCCGGTTTCGTTGCTCTAATTCCATGTTCGGTGGATCGAAAGGACAAATGCTATGGTAAGGATAACCTGTGATAAATAGCAGGTATTATTAACATCAGCGAATAAGCTGCTGACAGAATGCGATACATAACTGGGCGGTCTTTACGGCTAATCGATAGAACTCACCACATCAGATTAATTTGCCTTGTTAGGCACTTTTTTCGCTACGAATTCAAGGGGAGTATGCTCCGAAAAGCCGCCTTCAGTCTGCATGAAGAACTTGATCTCTTTTCGCAAGAGTTTACCACGGTAATGATGCACCTGATCTCTTGGGTTCTTAATATCTCCTCCCGCGATTACTTTCGTTCGTGTTATAAATCGGAGGGCATTCTTTCTAATGTTTCCCTCAAGGATTCCCCTCTCTGTCCCAAGAAATGAAGCGGTTCCGTACACTTCCTCTCCTTCACCATGAAATTCGAATTTTTCAACATATCTTGCATTCGACCAATTGTAACTGACATTAGCCTCCCACTTGCCGTTGATGTCAGGCCGCATGTCCTGCAGCCCCCAATAGAAGTATGCCATCGTAACAAGTACCCCCACCGCTAATACACCTGCCAACCAATACAAGAAAGGTTTGCTCCTGCGTAAATCCTGCAGGGCGACGCGCCCATCAGTTTTGTCCAAGGCCTTACGAACAGCCATTATCAACGTCGAGGTATCTGAGTCAAAGCGGCTGTTACTGACCTCAATAGCGTTTCGTCTTGCCAGCGCACGAAGCGGTTCCGGCAGATCTTTTTCGCTTGGCATGCTGGCTCCTTCGAGCAATACAGGAACCACGTGAATTTTTCGCGATAACGCTGCCGCAATTTCGATACGTACAAAATCTTTCGGATCCTTGATGCGCGGCTCCATGCTTGCCTTCTTGTCCATCCAACGCCTACCGATCATTACGATCATTACCTTGCATTGATCTAAAGCATGATTGATGGCTTCATCAAATGGAAGCCCGGGATCGATTGCAGCCACATCCATGAAAACTCGCTCTTTGGCAAAATGCTGAACAAGTCTGTCATAGAGGGCGCGGACGTAGCCTGCGGAGTCATCACGACGGTAGCTGATGAAAATCTGATCTTTGCTCATAGTGATTTTCTCCCATCTAGACTTACCACAATTATCCTAAGCTCTGGTCGCTTTCTGTGTTTCCGGGGACTGGTTATAGCTATGTAATTAATTCCTCTAAAAGGATAGAAGTCACATATTACTCGCCGGATCAAGCAATGTTCTAGTGGTTTAGGAAGAAATCTATAAAAAATAGTCGTTATTCATTCTGAGGGGACACTTTTCAGGGGCAATAACATGGTTTTAAAATATTAAAATAATTTAGGGTATCGATGTTTGATTTAGCCAATATCACAAATTTACTAAAATTTCATGTATGAGAATACATGCATATTTGCAATTTTACAGATATCAAATGAGTATCACAAAGTTTTGAGCATATTGCACTCGTCTGGCATCTGCTCAGTCAAAGACCACCTTGCAGGCCGGGTTTTGATCACGCCGGCAAGAGATGGACTGGCTGTCGGCTTTGGCGCCCACGCCTAAAATTCCCATACGCTTCAATTCAAAGGTATGGGTCAGCGTTAAATTGGCGTTTTGAAATGCTTGGAACAAATCCTGGCTGTTGAAACGATCTTGGTCCGGGTGGACGAGGATATGGCGGGTTACCAAATTTTGATAAAGGCTCGGATAATACTCTTCCATAAAATAAAGTCCCCCGTGTTTGAGCACGCGGGTGACTTCAGCCAAACCATCGCGCCAGGCCGGAACATGGTGTAAAAATCCAAAACCAAAAACAGCATCCAGGGAGCTGTCACTGAAGGGAAGTTTAGCCGCGTCGCCGACGCAAAAGGAAACATCTTTGCCTTTATTGCCATTTAGGCGGCGGCGCGCCCTGGCGATCATTTGAAGATCTAAATCCAGCAGGTAGAGCCGATTGGGTTGATACGCTTCCTGAATGAGTTTAGCGCCGACACCCCCCCCGCATCCTATTTCCAATATTGTGCTGTCGGATTGTAAAGCCACTGTGCCTTTAAACCACTGCATTATGAGGTGCTGTGCGAGTCGTCTCACCGGGCTGTTTACATACCAGCGCTCTAATCTGTTGAGTTTCATGAGGCGCGTATTCACTCTCGGGTTAAAATGATTCTTCCTACTTAATCGCCAGATGGATAACGGCAATACCGTTGGTCAGGCTGCGGTAAGATACCTGTGAAAAGCCAATTTTTTTAAGCAATTCGGCCAGCTCGTCCGGTAGCGGAAACATACGGATGGATTCCGGCAGATGCGTATACGCTTTTCGATTGCCGGCAATCAGTTGTCCCAAATACGGCATAATATAAAACGAGTAAAAATCATACAGCCAGCGGAATACCGGCCAGGTGGGTTTGGAAAATTCCAGACACATCAGTTTCCCACCGGGTTTCAACACACGGTACATTTCTTCAAATCCCTTTTTCATATGGGTGACGTTGCGGATACCGAATCCCACCATTGCGCTATCAAAATGACGATCGGGAAAAGAAATGGACTCCGCGTTTCCCTGTATGTATCCGAGGCGATCTTCAATGTCAGTGTTGATCACCTTGTGAATGCCGGCCTGGATCATGGCACGATTGATATCATAAATTACAACCCGGCCGCCCGGGCCGACTGCTCTGGCAGCCAGAATCGCCAGGTCACCGGTTCCACCACACACATCCAGAATTCGATTACCGGGGGACAAATTTAGCATTCTGACAGCTTTTCGCTTCCAGGCGTAATGAATACCGAAACTTAGGAGCGTATTCATAAAGTCATAATGGCGGGCCACCGAGTTAAAATGCTGTATAACCCGATCGGTTTTAACCGCGGCGCTGATGCGCTCATAGCCAAAGTAAGCCCCATCGGCCCTTTTTGAACCGGTTTCAATTTGCACCTGTCGCTTTTTTTCTTCAAGCCACTCCATCTTTTTTCCCATTCCATGAGAAAATCAGGTTATACATTTCGGTAAAAATTGCCTAAGTCAAGGTTAACATAATCAGATTAACATAAAAGTTCAACCTGAGGATGGACTTTCAGCCCTTGGCGGTTGTTACTTCAATTTGATGGATCGAGCGGGAATCATGCGCCTCATGACAAAGGTCAATGATTTGACAACCTTCAAGCATCCAAAAATGATCTGTTCGAGTGGAATTTTGGCTAACCCGGCGCTCTTATTCATGAAATAAAAAAAATGTGTTTGCCGGACAAATTGGCATGATTTCTGCTTTTGATAATGCCTACTACTAACTGCCGTAGTGCTTGAGCCAATATGGCCAACCCCTGTGGATGCAGTATTTCCGGACTGAACCAGGAGACTTGTGAGATGAGTTGTTCTGAAACGAACTACTGTAAAAAGGAAAAAATGTCCGTTTGCTCCGCTGAAGATGCCAAACAACAGGAAAAATGCAGTTTTTTTATAAAATCAAGCCATGAACATCGCTGTATGTACTTTATTTTTGGTGAATACTGCGATTGCTTGAAAGCGCAGATGCAGACCAACTGAATTTGCTATGCAGTGTTTGAGACGTTCTTAAAGGAAGGACTCATTCGGACTTGGATTTGCGGATAGGCTTTATAAATATCACATCTCAGGATTACGCGACGCTCTAATTCCTTCACCCCTCTATGCTTCGGCAAACTTCTTTGCCAGATCATTATCGATAACGTAGATACAGATTTCCTTGGCACCC
>Ga0209567_10000190_pt1 | contig 32537 bp, 28 predicted proteins | sample COG_12_FD_184756 | JGI IMG/M metagenome (GOLD analysis project Ga0209567, IMG submission 184756) | Pelagic marine sediment microbial communities from the LTER site Helgoland, North Sea, for post-phytoplankton bloom and carbon turnover... | ecosystem: Environmental > Aquatic > Marine > Neritic... | reverse complement strand
CTTGGCCCGCAGCTCGTCGATTGCGGCTTGTGGCTCCCGCCGCAATAGTCTCACGTGATCGCCAGGGCGCAGCTGACCCAGCAAATGACGATCGGCGCGTGCAACCTGGGCAACACGCGGATAGCCGCCCACGGTTCCGGCATCGGCCGAGAGTACGTAGGGCGCGCCATTCTCCGGACATTGCACGGTTCCGGGAAAGACGGGCGCGCTCGCCATGCGCCCGTTCGATGAAACCTCGAGCGGGGGGCCTTCAAGCTGCAGACCCATGCGATCTGCACGATTGCCCACCGTCCAGTTATCGCCAAACAAGCGGTTGCGGCCATCATCGCTCAGTTGGTTTATCTCAAAGGACTTACACGCGCGCAGCGCCCAGCTCGATGACATCGGTGGCCTGAATTCTTCGGGAGTCCGCAATTTCGGGACAGTAACCGACGTTACCGTCAGTTCGTCGCCTTCCTCGAGTGCCCTGCCCCGCATGCCGCCGAGTTGCGCCGGGAGATAAGTGGATCGCGATCCCAGAATATCCTCGGCAGCGAAACCCCCGGCCACCGAAACATAGAGTCGCGCACCTTTTTCGGTGGCGCCTGTGACAAGCTCATCGCCCGCATCCGCAAACACCGTTTCGTGAAATGCGACGGCGTCTCCGCCCAGTGTCGCAGCCGCGTGCGCCCCGGTTATCGCGAACGCGCATGGCGTTTCGAATCGCAGTGCAGGGCCGAGCAACGTCGCTTCCAGCGCGGGGGTATCCCAGGCATTACCAACCAGGCGGTTGGCAAGTGCAAGTGACAGCGGATCCGCGGCGCCGCTCGCCGGCACGCCCAGATGGCGCAGACCAATCCGCGGTCGCGACTGGACAGTCGTTTGCAACCCGGGCTTCAGAACCGTGATACTCACGAGCCGAACTCATCCGCGGAAATCGCGGTAAAACGAATGCGCATGCCTGCGCGAATCGAAAAAGGCTCGGGCGCGTGCGCGTCAAAAAGTTTGAGGGGTGTCCTGCCGACCAGCGTCCAGCCGCCGGGGCTCGCAAGCGCGTACATGCCGGTACGCCCGTCGGCGATGCCGATAGATCCGGCCTCGACACGTCGTCGAGGCTCCTTCCGCCGCGGCACGTTTAGCCGTTTATCGAGCCCGCCAACAAATGCAAACCCCGGCGTAAACCCGACCATATCAACGCAATATTCGCCGCCCGTGTGTAGCGCGACAAACTCATCGGTGGACATACCCAGCTCGCAACACAATTCATCAAGGTCGGGCCCGTATTCGCCACCGTAAACGACAGGTATTTCCAGCAGGTCTTCTGATTCCCGCAAGGGCGGAATCCCGCCAGCCAGCGACTCTACGATTTGATGCTCCGCCTTGTCGGCGTCCAGCGCCGCTGCGTCGAATTGCACGACAACCGAATCGATACCGGCCACTACATCGAGCCATGCGCCCGATTCGCGCAGATGCGCTGCGAGCGCTTGCGCATATTCCGGGCCGTCGACGGACAGCGACAATAAGTCATCAGCGCATCGTATGAGCACGTACTTCTACTCCGTGGCTTTCGAGCACGTCGCGCACGGCGCGTGCAGCCTCCGCGGCACCGGGCGTGTCACCGTGAATACAAAGCGTGTCGGCATGCACATGTATTACTTCGCCGTTTCTCGCAGTTACGCGCCCCGCTTCGGCCAAACCAACAGCCTGTGCAGTCACGACAGACAGATTATCGTGTACGGCTCCGGGTTCAGCCCGGGATACCAGGGTGCCGTCTGCTTCGTACGCCCGGTCCACAAAGGCCTCCGCAATAAATTCGAGTCCGTGCCGGTCTGCGGCGAATTGCAGCTCGGTGTTCGCCATTCCCATGAAAGCCGGCGCCCCCGGGGCTTCCGCCGTCACCCTGGCGATGACATCGGCAAGCCCACGGTCCGCGATCGCATCGTTGTACAGCGCACCGTGCGGCTTGACATGCGTCAGCCTCGCGCCGAACTGTGCCGCAATATCGGCAAGAGCCGTCACCTGTCCGGTCAGGGCCTCGTACAAGGCGTCGCCGGCAAGAAACCCGCTCACTCGCCCGAAACCCTTGCGATCCGGATACCCCGGATGAGCGCCTGCGCACACGCCGTTGACGACCGCAGCACGCACCGTCGTGGCCATCGACCCCGCATCGCCCGCGTGACCGCCGCAAGCAATGTTGCAGCTCGATACTATCTGTAACAGCGCTTCGTCGTTCGAATCGCCTTCACCCAGATCGGCATTCATGTCTATGCAGGTCATTGCTGTTTTCCACCCTTGTAACCAGGCTTCTTCGATTCCATGATATACACTGGATATCACGTTAATGCAGTCAGGGAAATCATCATGAGCGTCGTACTTGTCACTGGTGCCAGTTCCGGCATAGGTGCCGCCATAGCAATCGCCTTCGCCGAGGACGGCTGGGACGTGATGGCGGCCGGTCGTGACGAGGGCCGGCTCGAAGAGGTTGCCGACGTTTCGGAGAGAATCGTCACCTGGTCTGGTGAGCTTGCCGAGTCCGGGGATTGCGACGAGCTCATGGCCGATACCATCGACGAATTCGGGCAACTCGATTGCCTGGTCAACAACGCCGGCGTCATCGTACGGGCCGACGTCGCCGATACGAGCGACGAAGAATGGCGCTACACGATGGCCATCAACCTCGACGTGCCGTTCTTCCTCAGTCGTGCTGCGCTACCCTATCTGCTGCAGGCCGAGGGCAGTATCGTCAATGTTGCGTCCGACTGGGGACTGGGCGGTGGCGAACGCGCCGCAGCGTATTGTGCGAGCAAGGGCGGCATTGTTCTTTTGACGAAAGCCATGGCCAAGGATCATGCGGGCGAAGGTCTGCGCGTGAATGCCGTGTGCCCAGGAGATGTCGATACGCCGATGCTCGCTGCCGAAGCGGATGACCGCGGCATCGAGCTCGATACCTATCTTGAAGAAGCGGCTGCAGACAGTCCGAACGGCCGCGTCGCGACGCCCGAAGACGTTGCGGCGCTGACCCTGTTTCTCGCCAGCGACATCGCGTCACACATCAACGGCGCCGCCATTCCGATCGACGGCGGTCTATCGGCCTAGCCGCGGTTACCGCCTCGCCAGCGCCAGCCCAATACCCGCGGCCGTCAGGAATGTCCCCGTCAGCCGGTTGCGCAGGCCCGAGTACCTACCTAGCGCGCTTCTTGCTGAATTCGCGAACGCGGCCCACAGCATGTCACCGAGGAACAGCACAGTCACAAAGACGGCGGCAACAAGTGCCACGTGCGCCGCAGTCGCGCTGCCGTTGGCCACAAACTGTGGAATAAATGCCGCATTGAACAGCAGGGTCTTAGGGTTTATTGCCGCGAGCACACACCCACGCCAAAACAGGGCCGGCGCCGGCTCAATACGAGTCAGGTCGCCAGCCGGCTCGCGCCACGTGCGAATTCCCAGCGCGACCAGGTAGACAACGCCTGCCCACCTGATCCAGGCAAGCGCCGCGGCCGCCAGTTCGATGACCGCCGCCATACTGACGACAACCACGGCAAGCTGCAGCGCTACGCCTGCGGTGGTGCCGAGCACTGTCATCACGCCCATGCGAAATCCGTACCGCAGGCTATTTGCAACGATCAGCGCGACATTCGGCCCTGGGATCATCACGAGGACCGCTGTAGCAACAATCAATGCGAGTAAAGAACTCATCGCCGACGTCGTCCACGCCGCCAGTGCCGAATGAGCAGGAATCCAAAGAACATCCCGCCAAGATGCGCAAAATTCGCGATGCCCGGCGCCCCGCCGCTAACTCCCAGGTACAGCTCGAGCAGGCCATAGATAATCACGAACGTTATCGCGCGCATCGGAATAGGCGGAAACAGAGGAACCACGATCCGATTCGGAAACGTCAGGCCGTAGGCGAGCAGAATGCCGAACACGCCACCGGACGCTCCGACGGTTGGATACAATCCACCCTGCATTCCGGCCACGATGAGTTGCACGATGCCGGCGCCAACGACACACACGAGAAAGTAGATCAGGAAGCGCTGCGAGCCCATGACTTGCTCGATGTCCCGACCGAACATCCATAATCCGAACATGTTGAACAAGATATGTGTCATGTTGCCGTGCAGAAAGCCGTAGGTCAGCAACTGCCAGGGCATGAATGGCGAGCGCGGATCTGTCGCTGGCCATAGCGCGAAGTTTATGAACATGAACTCCGCGTTTGCCTGTTGCAGCGCAAATACCAGGCCGTTGGCGATCAACAACGCGAAAATCACGTTGGGTATCGTGCTTCTTGGCTGGCGGCTGTAGACACTTTGGTTCATTCGTAGACCGTCCTGCCGTCAAAAATCGTCATCGTCACCTTCGTTTCGTTGATTTCCGAGGCCGGAAGTTCAAACAAATTGCGATCCAGGACGACGAGATCGGCCCGCTTGCCGACCTCGATCGAGCCCTGTTCGAGTTCCAGGCCCATCTGATACGCGCCATTGATCGTATACGCATCGATCATGGTCTCGAGATCGACCCGTTCGTCTTCATTCAGAACGGGGCCGTCGTTGGAGTAAGGGTCCTGTCGAGTGATGGCAACCTCGATCGCGTGTAGAGGATTGAGGTCCGTTACGAAATAGTCGCTGCCGCCGACGATTCGACCTCCTGCTTCCTGCACGCTCGCAATAGGGTACATCTGCCAGGTCCGTTCCTCGCCCAGCATGGGAACATCGAGTTCCAACGCGGCCGGGTCCGGGTATGCCCAGAGCGATTGAAAGACCGCCGCAACGTCGAGCTCGCCGAATCGCGGTCGGTCATTCTCGTGAATCAGCTGCAGGTGCACGATCTGGTGACGATTGTCGGACATGCCGTTCGCTTTCCTCATGGCCTCGAAACCATTGAGCGCGCGCCGGATCGCCGCGTCGCCAATCGCATGAACATGCACCTGCAGGCCCATCGCATCGAAGCGCGTCATGTAATGATCTACCTCGTCTTGCGTGTAGAAGAACTCTCCTGAACCATAATGTTCGTCGGCGTAAGGCTCCAGCAAGGGACTCGTGCCGTATTCGATCACGCCGTCCATGTAGATCTTGACGGAGTCCATGTCGAGATTTTCACGGCGCCATTGTTCTCGTCCCTCGAGGAACTCGAAAACGTCTTCGTTGAAAACCCCGGGCTGCCAGTTGATCGGTGACAGGGAGCCCAGGACGCGCATATCAAGCTCGCCTCTGTCGGCCAGGCTGATGATGGGCTGAAGGAGTTCCGCGTCGAGGCCGGGCTCGATCACCGCCGTAATGCCAACCGAGTGGGCCAGCGCCATGCCGGCGCGAACGCGGTCGGTACGCTGCTCCAGTGTCATGGGCGGCAGCTCGTCCTTCACCAATAACATCGCCGATTCGCGCAGCGTACCGCTGGGTTCGCCGCTTTCCGGATCGTGCTCGATAACGCCGGCGGGTGGGTCCTCTGTATCGGCATCCAAGCCCACGATAGCCATCGCCCTGCTATTCACCCAGGCCGCATGACCGAAGCTCGATTCGAGATACACGGGCTGATCGGGGAACAACAGGTCGAGCAGCCCTTTCTGCGGATTCGCCTCCGGCCACAGCCATTCTCCCCAGCCTCCGCCGAGAATCCAGCCGTCATCGCCGATGCCGGCGAGTGACGTGCACTCCTTGAGCCGCGCTGCGACGTCTTCAACCGTTTCGAGCCGCAACAGGCTGCATTCCAGGTCGGCCATCGTGCCGATCATGATGTGAATGTGTGAATCGTGGAATCCCGGCAGCATCATCTGCTTTCTGAGATCTGTGACCTCGGTGGTCTCGGCGATATAACGACCGGAGCCCGCATTGTCGCCGACATAGATAATTCTGCCGTCCTTGATGGCAACGGCCTCGGCCCAGCTTCGCTCTTCGTCTACCGTGTAGATCGCGCCGTTAAGAAATACGCGATCGGCAGCATTAGCGCCAACCTCTTCGGGCGAACGGCCGCAACCCGTCAATACCAGGATCGAAATGGAAAGAAACAGACAGGTCTTCACGGGCATCACCAGCCTCCGCCTCCTCCGCCTCCCCCACCGCCGCCGGAGGAGCCTCCGCCGCCGCCACCGGACGAAGATCCGGGTGCCGACACAGACGAACTAATGGCCGTATTCAAGCTGCCGGACAGCTTGCTGGTTGTTTTGCTCAAATTGGAACTGTTCCACCTGCCATTGTACCAGGATGGCTGATATTCCCTGCCGTCCTGGTCTCTTATCGCAGCGAGTACGGATGCGAATCGTTCCGACCACTCTTGATCTACGCCTAGCGCCAACGCAAATGGCAGGAATGCTTCGAACAATTGTGGTGTTTTCTCGGGTGGATTACGGAGATTTAGTTCGTCTTTCTCGGCGATTTCGAGAAAGTCCTTGAAGCCCAGCATCTCATCCAGCACTTTTCGGCCGCGCGTCGTAGGGCGTGTCATGATGAACGCAAAAAAGGCCATCGTAAGAAACGACAGGACAATGGTCGCGATAACAAGCGCGGTCGGTCCGCGCCCAATATTGACAGCGATCAGCATCGAGCCGATGACGATCACGATCGCCGGTATATTCAGGGCGCCGTTGGTTTTGAAGTAATGTTGTTTGTAGTCTTTCTTTAGAGACTTTTGGTGTGCGGCGCGCGCCGCACCGAGCACCCCGTGGTTCTCATTATCCAATTCGATTTTCGGTCCGTCCTTGAAGAGCCCGTCAAATAACTCCTGCTCCCCGGCTGCCATCGCCGGTTTGAGGACATCAGAGTCCTTCCTGGTCAGCCAGTGCGAACCGCCGCGGCGTTTGATCTCGAGATAGCCCTTCACGGCGAGATTAACGACGGCGGCCGTCATGACCTTGTTGTCATAGTACATCTGTCGAATGTAACGCAAGGAAGCTGGCGAAAATCCGTCGGGCGGCTCATACCGTGTTACGACGACGCCCTCTTCCGGATCTTTGCCGTACTTCCTCCAGACGGGAATGTAATACGCCAACAGCAGCAAATACCCGATCACGGCGGCAAGCAGGTTCCTGTTGTCTTTGAGCAGCCAGCCGACTTTGTCCGCCTTGCTTGGCTCATCGACAAAGCCTTTCGGCCATCCGACGACAATGGTCAGCCCGTTCACCGGAGACAACGGACTGTTAGCTTCGAAAAAGACGCGCCGTGCCGTGTCAAGACGCGAGCGATAGTCCCTCCCCCTGGCACCAAACGGGCCCGTATATGCCTCCTTGGTGATGCCCGATAAAGGCGCATCAAATTCCAGCATGACAGTGGCACTGGCCTTATCGATCGGAAACGCCCAGTCGAAGCCCGTGACGTTCCAGTAAAGCTCATCGTGCTCATCGAAGAAGCCGAGCATGCGGCTGGCTTCGTAGCGAAACACGTAGGTATGCTCGCCTTGTTTGATAAACCGATCGGCGCGACCAAAATAGGTTCTCACGCCACGTCGAACTGCTTGCGTATGAAATGCTTCGGGCGTGCCGTTTCTCAACACCGCAAGGGGTTCAAACGCGACTTTGTATTCGTTGCCGATCTTGTCCTGATATTCGGTCGGAAAGTCCCGATAGATGCCGCGCTTTATTCTGTTGCCTTCGGCTCGGACCTTTATGGTCTCGGTTACCTCGATCATGCCATCGGTCATGACACGAATATCGCTGTGAAAACTGAGGATTCGCTCATCAGCGAAAACCGTCAGCGGCAAAGTCAGAATTAGAAACGCAGCGAACTTTTTCATTCGACCGAGCCCAGATCGACGAGCGGTACGTTGGCAGCCTTATCGGACGTCTTCTGGAAGAACTCTCTCAACGCAAAATTGAACCAGCCGGCGATGACATTGCTCGGCACGGTTTCGGTCATCGTGTTGTAGTCGCGAACCGACCCGTTGTAATAGCGACGCGCAAATTGCAGGTAATTTTCCGTCTCGACGAGTTCGTTTTGCAGGCTCAGGAAATTCTCGTTGGCTTTCAGATCGGGGTAATCTTCGGCAAGCGCAATGATTCGTTCGATGCCGGCACTGAGCTTCTCCTCGGCCTTGCCCCTGGCACGCACGTCCGCTACCTGCATGGCTTCGGTTCGCAATGCCGTGACGGCCTCGAGTGTCGCGCGCTCGTACTTGGCGTACTGATCGACAGCGGCAACGAGCCTTGGAATAAGGTCGTGTCGTCGTTGCAACTGCACGTCGATATCACTCCAGGCGGTATCAACACGGTTGCGACTGCGAATGAGGCCGTTGTATAGGACAACGCCGGCCACGACGATTAGCGTCAACAGGGCAATGACAATGCTTGTCATGGAGGAGCATCTCCGTTTGAGCCGGGACCCATCGTACCACCGCATGAAAAAGGGGACATTCTGCTTTATTGCGGTCGGTGCCGAGCCTCAGCGGCTCACGGGCAATAAAGCAGAATGTCCCCTATTGGGTATCAGTACCAGAAGGAGAAGAAGATCTGGTAGATGTCTGCATCGAGCTCGTAGAGTGGCTCTTCACCGATCGGCGCGAGCGCCGTCAGGTCCGAGAAGTCATCATAGTCGACGTGTAGCAGGTCCACCGACGCCGTAACCGAGCCTTTCTTGATAAAACCCCAGCTCTGACTTTCATCGAGGAACGTGTAAGCCGCCTGCAGTTTGAACGTGTAGCTGGTCAGAGGACTCAGCTCTTTGTCACGCCCGCGGAAGTTGGTCGCCTCCGGCCTGGGAAACAGGTCACTGTAAAAATGCGCGCCGGTCTGGTCGTGATAGCGGATCTTCCCGGTGAAGGTGAACTCCCGCCATGGATGGATGTAAGTCAACGATGCCGTATGGCTATCGATGTCCCAGGTATCGGTGAAGTAACGGTACTCGCCTTCGATCGCCGCACGGTACGGCAAGAAGTAGCGTGCCCGCAAACCCAGCGCGTTACTGGTGCGGGTGTTCGGGTAGAGTTCAGCTTCATAGCTGTAGCCTAATGCACTGCCCGGATCAAAATAGCGAACCGACCGGTATGGGTTGTTCAAATAACCTTCATCGGTGGCGGTTTCAAAATTCAGGGTTGTAATCAGGTTCTTGGTCAAGATTTGGGTCAGGCCGACACCATAGGTCTGCTTGTCCAGGTCGCGCATGAACGTCGGGTCATCCGACTTGCCGACCACGTCGTCACCGAGCGCGTAACTCAGTGTCAGTGTCGTCATGCCACCGAACATGTCCTGGCTTACCGAGAAACTGTAGGTGTCTGCATCGTAGTCCGACTCATCGCTGCTGGTATAGCCGACGCGCATGGTCGTATCACCGCGAAGGTAGTCCATGCCCAGCGACCATTGCGTGCGCTCCTCGGTATACGGACTAGCCGTGGTGATGACGTCGATGGATGCCGAACTCACATGGTCGACGTAGTAATTGCCGACGAATGAAAGACTCTTGCCGACCTGTTTGCGGACAAGGATTGACGGCCCATCGATCGTGACTCCACCACCGTCGTAGCGATGATAAAGAGCATCAGCACGATCTTCGGGCAACACGCCGGCATGTGCCACGCTAAAACCTGTCAGCATGGCTACAAACAATAGTCCGCGTCGGAAGGTCATCGCTGCTCGATACCCGTCAGTTACAGCCACAGCCGCCGCCGGCCGCGCCTTCGCCGCCACGGGCGCCTTCGCGCGCTTCGTAGACATGCTGGATGTAAGAGCTGGAAACAGGATCACCATCGAGCGCCATGATCGGGTCGGCGAGCCTGTCGCGCTCATAAGGCTTGACCCAGGGCTCGATATTGCCGCATCCCGATAACCCGCCAATGACGAGCAGCGGCAGCAACATTCGAGCAATTGCCAGTAGATACGTTTCCATAATGCTACTTTATCCCGGGATTACAGCGATAAACCGTGACCCCTTCCTCAGAAGAACACCGTGAAGCCGAAGTGTGCCTCCAGATTGTGTGCCGTCTTCTCGTCACCGAAAAGATCGATATCGAACAGGTGGTCGCGAAAATCGAGATGTAGCGCGATCGAGTCAGAAAGCAGGAAGCGATAGCCGAAACCGAAGTTGACCGTAAAGCGATCGTCACCGGCAAAACTCGTTGAGCCCAGTCCCCCGGTCAGGTAGAGGTTGGTGTTAAAGGCTCGGCCTTCCCCGATGAACACCTCTCCCGGGAGTATGTTGTAGCCGAGATTCAGATTGTAATAGGTGTACTCACGTTCGCTACTGGTAATCAGTCGCGCGTCGCCTGAAAGTTCCTCGTAACTGGTGAGGCCGGTATCCGTTCGTCCCACGGTGCCCTCGACGAAGAACCCTTCGGTGATGTGGTAGGCCAGTCGCGCGCCGTAAACAACGTCGGCCCCAAAGTCCTCGACGCTCATGATGCCGACATAGGGCCCGATCTCGAAGTCTTCGCGGTCGATCGCCGGTTCCTTTATCTCGCGACGTTCGACCTCCGGATCGATGACCTGTCCCGGCGCCTCGGCCGTTGGCGGCGGCGCTTCCTCATCGCCGAAGCCGAACAGGTTCTTCGTCGCCGCACAGCCCGACAGGCCGATCATGGCAACGATCAGAAAAAGAACGCGAAACCGACTTTCCATTCCTCTATTTCCTCATTATCGTCTCGGCTCGTGAACACCACGTAGCTCTTGTACTCGGCTCGCAACAGAAACCGTCGCGTCGCATAGATGCGGAAACCCGCACCGACATGGCCAATCTCGTCCGTGCGATCCTCGCCCTGAACGATCGTTGCTTTCGGCTCAGTGCGGATCACTCCGGCGCCCAGCGTAAAGAATGGTGATACACGCCATTCTGGCCAGGCTTCATGAACGACATTAACACTGCCCATCCAGCCATTCGAAGAATTTCCCAAAATCCGTGAACCCCATAGCTCCACAGACACATTCGGGGTGAGCGAGTAGCCACCATAAAGAGAAATGATGTTCGCCCCACCAAAATCACCGGCCAGAAGTCCCGTCTCCCATGTGGCGTTGGTGAAGTCCTCAATGGTCGCCCGCTCGAAGCTGACCCGGTCGCCGTCCGGTTGCAGCGTCAGCTCCATCTGCGCGCGATCGACCCAGCCTTCCTTACCGATTTTTGCACGTACCAGATACCAGTCCGTGCGCTGCATGATGACGTCAACAGACTCCCCACGGTCAACGACATGGAAGATCGGATATCCACGACCGGGACCCGTACGCATCTCGAGGTATGGGTCGGCGACGGCAACGGAACGATACTCGTCGGCTGCCCGGACCGGCGCTGTCAGAAAACTCTGCAGTACGACGGCGACCAGGCATCCGAACCAGGCGGACTTAGTTAATCGGGACGTCGAAGGGATTGTTGTAATACTGGGCTCCGACATCCAACCATTCCGCAACAAGGCGTCGCTCCGCTTGGGATAAAGTATTGAAGTGCAGATCCAAAGGATCACTGAATCGGTCAAAGAAATCGCTCGATGCCTGTGCGCCCGCAATCCGCGCCGGTGGTGGACCGTTCGAAATTGGTATGTCGATGGGGTTTCCGTCCGCATCGAATCCGGGTGTCGTCGCATCCACCAGCACGCCATTGCCGTCCAGAATCTGAAGATTATCAGTAACTAACAACTCGCGATAGGCGTGAAAGTGATCGGGCTCGTCCGGTGAAAGTCCGTCCTGAAGCTCGAGTTGGCCGGCCGGCACCCTGGCGGCGCCATTCGCCGGATCAACCGGCGTATGGCAGGTCAGGCAATTGTTGTCCAGCTGCAGACCCGTGACGGGGTCGAGAACCGGCACTTCGGGAGTCGCCGGGTCATTGTCATCATCCACTGTAACCAGTCGCGGCTGGCTCCAGAGCGGGTGGATGATCGTTTCGTAGTTGATCACGCTGCGACAGTTCGACTGCCAGTCTTGCTGACACGACAACGTCGTCGGCGACGCCGTCGTCAGGTCGGTGTACAGGTAATCGATGTCCACATTGTTCGCGGCGATAACCGGGTCCGCCGTCCAGACATCACGATAGATAACATTCATCGAAGGCTCGATCGACGAACATCCGTCGTTGGCGCAGGTAACGCGTGCGCGCACTTCGGCCATCGTCTCGCCAACATCACCCACGAACCATTGTGGGTCCGTACCCGGGAACGGAACGCCTGCGGTTGGCGCGCCGGCATAGGCGCTGTCGAACGCTTCGCTGCGGCCGTGAGATACACCGCTGTTGGCGTCATGGCAACCGTTGCATTTCAGTTCCTGACCGGCACCCAGAGATATCCAGTTCTGATGCCGCTGCGTAATGCGATGACCATTCTCGTCGAGTACGCTGACCATCAGCGCGGTATTGGCAGGCACCTTCACCATGACGGAACCATCCGGCTCGACCATCGCGTACCCAACGATCTCCTTCATGCCTTGCTGCGTACTGACACCGAACGCCGTGTTATCGATGTCGAGGAGATCCTCGTCCGGAAGTGAAACCGCTTTTTCGATACGCAGGAATCTCGCGGGCCGATCGACCGCCAGTGTCAGCGCTGGATCGGCGACCGTCGAAATATCGAGAATTGCGCTGCCGTCAAAATCATAAACACTGCGGATATTGAGTAGCGCTTCTCCGTTGTCGGCGAGCGTTACGTCCAGCGGATAGTCATTGCTGCCATCGATAACAACAGCCGGCACTGGTCGAGGATCGGCAGAGACAACTTCGGTGAACATGAAGCCTTCTTCACCCGGGACGATCGGCAGCTGTGTATTGTTGACAGGATCGTAGATCCAGATACCGTAAAGTGGTGGCGCAACGATGAACTCACCAACAGCAGGTGTCACCGGATTATTCGGATCAATGACGACGACATTTGCGAGGCGTTCGTCAGAACACGGCACAATCTGCGTGTCATCCGTAGCCGGGTCGCCGTCGTCGGCGAGAATTTCTATCAGACGACACTGACTCCAGCTAACCATCATGCGACCAGTGCCATCCTGAATCGGGTACACAGAGAAGTAACGACCACCCTCGGAAGGCGCACCAGGTATCGTCGATACCTCATTGATTGTCGCGTCTTCCTGCGCCGGGCCGGTGAGAACGCCGATGTTGTCCCTGGTCGGCTGTGTGTTCTCGAGATACTGTGGCGTGTCGATAAGAATCAGCTCGCCGCCGCCCTCTGTATTCGTGAACGGACGTGCGAGCACCATGATGCGACCATCGTCGACCTGACGCGGTTGCATGAACTGGATAACGCTGCCGTTACTGCCGGTATCGTGGCTCTGTTGACCGTACAATAGCTCGAGAGCTGAACCATCGGGATTCATGCGATACAGGTTCACCGCGTTATTAACCGCGTTGTGGTCCCAGCGGCTGAATACGATTTTTCCGTCCTGCATTACCGAGGGATCGAGGTCATGACTCTGGTTGAACGACACCTGCTTTACGCCGGTGCCATCATCGTTCATGACGTGCAGGTTGAAGGCGTACTCATTCTGATCCTCGTCCATCGCAGGAAATCCGCCCTTGCCTTCATCCAGCAAAACGGCCTGCGACTGAGTCTGGCGAGTCGATGAGAAGATAATGCGTCCATCCGGCAGGTATTTCGGCATGATGTCGTGGCCGATTTCGGCGGTCAGATCCGATGAAATGACCCGTACCAACTCGTCGGTTTCAAACGTGTATTGCCAGATATTCCATGTCGGCAAGTCTTCTTCATCGAGATTCGGATCGAATGGCACGCGCATGGCGAACAGCAGGCGGCTGCCGTCATAGTCGATTTCAACGTCGCGAATGGCGGCGAGACCCTGTGACACGCTTTCGGTGATATTGATAGCTTCCGAACTTGGCGAAGCACGATCACGAAAGTAGAGGTCGGCACCAAACTCAAATGTAATCTGCTCCCTCAGATCCTGTTGCTGAAACGCGCCGTTGTCGTCGACGGGAAGCGGCGATTTTATATAGGCGATCGGAAAGTCGATGACGACCGGATCAGGATCCTGGCCACTTCCTATCTGGACACCATCGCCGCCGCCGCACGCGGTCAACATCACGGCGACGATCGACAACGCAACCATCCTGGTCGCTGTTCCGGTAATTTCCTTCGTGGATTGTCGCGATAGCCTAATCATAGCTTTCACCTCGGATCATCAGGGCAGGGTACGACGCGTAGTGTTCGCCGGACCGTTAACGCAGTCACAAACCGCGGTTAACATTGGTGGGAGGTTTGCTCCGGTGAGCAGCGCCTGTTGCGCGCAATTATAAGAGAGACACCAAGCTCGATGTAATGTCTCAAAAGCACGACAGCCAACAATGTCAAACCGGAAGTCTCACAGCGTCGTTCTCATGAATACACGTAACGGCGGGGCAAACGGTTCCACCGCACCCATCGAGCGCACAACGGAAAGTGTGATTTTCCCGCAACGTTTCCAAACTGCGGGAGCTTTATGTCGCTTCAAATTGCTAATTGATTGTGTCGACACAGGACGTATCTGTCTCTCTTCTGCGACAGGCGTACTGTCGTTCACAATCAGTAGCTTAGATTGGCCGCCGGTAATCCTTGTACTGATCCGCCGACAACTGGTTGACATATTTCTATTGTCGAAAGCGCTATATATTTGCTTTCAACTATTTGATTTTAAAACTATTTATCAGGATTACTCGGTACCCGGTCGGGACTGGCACAGCACTTGCTTTATAGATTACAGATCGATTGGATTCACACCCGCGTGCTCAGAAGCGTGAATGCATTCACGGCGAACAACGTTCGGGTCAGGCAGGATTTTTCTGCCAAGTTTAGCAACCGGTCTGGTGGACAGGAGTCCGCCGCGTGAAACGGAGCCAAATGGAGCAACAGTTTCGGCGCGCGTCGGCACGACGCACGAAACAAATCCTCCGAGTCCGTTACCAGGGGTGCGTGATTCCCGAAGACGTTTGGGCACACAGAAGAGCACATTGTTGGATCGTAAGAGTTGATGAGCAGAAACGCCATGAGAAACGACATGCTGAGTAGATTTGACAAACGACGATATGGAACGGCGTGTCGCGTCGGGCTGGCGGCACTGCTAAGCGCATTGCTGATCGCGCCGGTTCAGGCCGGGTACCGCGAACAGGCCAAACGTCTGCATGATCGGCTGGCGGGTGTGCCGCCGACCGCGGCGGTATTGCAGGACATGGAAGACGCCATCAATCCGGCTCTGCCCGGCGATGCAAGCACCGCGGCTTACATCGCAATGGACAACGTCAACTTCTACAACGTCACATTGAAGAATTTTGCTGCGCCATGGACCAATCGGGACCAATCGATTTTTGTTCCACTCAACGATTACATTGCAACTGTTATTGGCATGATTCGAGACGACCGCCCCTTTAACACCCTGCTCTCCGCCGACATCACTTACATAGGCCGCGCGGGCGTCGTGTCCGCCGCTCCGTCCGCCAGCGACAACAATCACTACGAACAACTCGAAGCGAACAACATCAGTCTTCGTGACGAACTTGAATTCGCTTTGCAGTCAACCGTGCAGGGCATTCCGGCATCGGCGACAGCTGGCGTCATGACGTCGCGGGCCGCGTCCGAAGCTTTCTTCATCGCCGGCACGAACCGCGCGATGTTCCGCTTTACGATGGTCAACCATTTCTGCGCAGACATGGAACAACTGCACGATCCGCGCCTGCCGCCCGATCGGATTCGCCAGGACGTGAGCCGCAGCCCGGGCGGCGACAGCCGCCTGTTCCTGAATAATTGCATAGGCTGCCACACGGGCATGGACCCCATGGCACAGGCTTTTGCTTACTACAACTACGACGAGAATACCGGCGCCCTGCAATACACGGCAGGAAACGTTCAACCCAAGTACTTCAATAACGACCTGAACTTTCCGCCCGGATTCCGTACGCCTGATGACAGCTGGGATAATTACTGGCGCAAAGGCCAGAACTCCTATCTCGGTTTCGATCCGGGGCTGCCCGGCAGCGGTGCGGGCGCGAAGTCGCTGGGTGAGGAACTCGGCAACAGCTATGCATTTGCGTCTTGCCAGGTGAAGAAAGCCTTTCGCGCAGTCTGTTTGCGCGACCCTGAAAACCCGACGGACAGAACCAAGGTCGACGAGATCGTTTCGACGTTCCGCGGCACGGGCTACAAGATGAAGCAAGTATTTGCGGACGCTGCAGTCCACTGCATGGGCCAGTAGGGAGACGACGAACATGACTAAAGTAATCGGACATGCTACCCGGGCTCTCGACCAGCGCCTGTTACGTGTGGCGACGGCGGCACTGCTATCGAGCATACTACTCGCGGCCTGCGGCGGCGGCGCACAGACCACCGACAACCCTTTGTCACAGGGCCCTGGTAACAATAACGACACGGCGTACACAGGACCCGCCGCTCGTGACGCCGACGTTCTAAAGTTCCAGCAGGAATTCTGGGGCAACGCGAAGACGACAGACCGTTGCGGCTCATGCCACAACGAAACCGTTGGCCAGGTTCCCATGTTCGTTCGCAACGACGACGTCAACATGGCCTACGACGAAGCCGTTACCGTTGTAGACACACTGGATCCCTCGCTGTCACGTATCGTTGAGAAAGTCAGCGAAGCGCCGATTGGCCATAACTGCTGGGTCGCAGACCCGGGCGTCTGTGGCACGATCATGACAACCTGGATCGAAAACTGGGTTGGCGCGGCAGCAGGCGGCGGACGAGAGATTGTGCTGACACCGCCGGTATCCGTCGCTCCGGGTGACAGCCTGAATTTCCCGCCCGACGCGTTTACCCCTGGCCTGAACGGTACCGGCACGTTTGCATCCACGGTTTATCCGCTCCTCGAGCAGTACTGCTCGGGCTGTCACAGCTCCGAGTCGGTGACCGCCCAGCAACCGTATTTCGCGGACCCGGACATCGATAGCGCTTACGAGGCGGCCAAATCAAAGATCAACCTGGACACACCGGCGAATTCACGTCTCGTGATTCGGCTACGGACCGAGTCACACAACTGCTGGGACAACTGCGCGGCCAACGGGCAGGAGATGGAGGACGCAATCGCAGCTTTTGCCAACTTCGATCCGACCTCTGTTGATCCGAGCCTGGTCACGAGTATGGCGCTGAAATTGACGGACGGCACGCTGGCGTCGGGTGGCAATCGCTACGAAGATGCACAGATTGCGCTGTGGGAGTTCAAGACCGGTAACGGGCTGATCGCTTATGACAGCAGCGGCGTCGATCCGGCAATCGACCTGAACTTTTCGGGCGATGTCAGCTGGTTTGGCGGCTGGGGCATTACCATCGGTTATGACGAAGCGCAGGGTCCGGGCAAAGCTCAGGGCTCCACGACGGCCAGCAGGAAGCTCGCCGATGTATTGCAGGAATCGGGCGAGTTTTCGATCGAGGCCTGGGTCGTTCCTGCCAACGTAACGCAGGAGATGGCGAGAATAGTCAGTTACTCGGCGGGCGCCGACACGCGCAATTTCACACTGCAGCAAACGCTCTATAACTACGACTTCCTGCTGCGGACGAACGCGCAGGACGCTAACGGCGACCCGTTGACCGACCTGAACGGTAATCCCGCGTTGTCCACACCAAGCGCCGATGAGGTTCTGCAAGCGACTCTGCAGCACGTCGTCGCTACCTACGATCCGATCAACGGCCGACGTATCTACGTCAACGGTCAGCTGGTCAGCAACGCCGATCCGATTCCCGGCGGCACGTTCATCGACTGGCAGGACACCTTCGCTTTGGTACTCGGCAACGAGGCCTCGGGCGACGGTCTCTGGGAGGGCACGATCCGACTTGCGGCCATTCATCGACGCGCCCTGACGGAAGAACAGATTACGCAGAATTTCGATGTCGGTGTCGGCGAGAGGTTTTACCTGCTGTTCGACATCTCGGAACAACTGCAAGCCGCGACGCAATCGTCCTACATCCTGTTCGAGGTTCAGCAGTACGATAGCTACGCCTACCTGTTCGACAGACCACACTTCATCACGCTGGATGGTTCGACACCCGAGGGCATTCCGATCGAGGGGCTGCATCTCGCCATGAACGGCCAGGAGATTCCCGTCGGACAATCCTATGCCAACATGGACGATACATTGAGCGCATCACTCTTCGAGGAGCTCGGTCAACCACTTTCGGTTCTCGGCGCTGTCGTTCCCCTCGAGAAAGGGCCTGAGGACGACGAATTCTTCCTGACGTTCGATAACCTCAATGGCATCACCTACAACCGGCCCGAAGACCCGATGCTGGTCATAACGCCGACCGACCTCGACCCGGCATCACAAATCGGCGTGCGGATGTTCGATGAGATCGACGCGACGTTTGCGGCGATCACCGGCGTGAGTCGTACCGACTACGAACGGCCAGCCGGAGAGTTTCCGGTTGACGACACGTTCCAGGAGCTGCGGCAGTCGCTGCCCGCCGTCGCGGACGTGAGCACGTTCCTGTCCTCACACCAGGTGGCGATCGCCCAGCTCGCGATTCAATACTGCGATGCGGCGATCGGCACGAACGCGAGCCCGAACCCGGACGCGGCGACGATCTGGCCGGGATTCGACTTCGATCAGGCAGCGAACCAAGCATTCAGCATAGCCAACCGCGGCAACTTCGTTGACCCGCTGATCGCACGCGCGGTCGGACAGGCGCCGACAGGACCGCAGATCGCGACGCAGCCAAGCTACTCGGTGGTCTACGAGGAGCTCGCATCGTTTGCGGCCGCAGGCGGACGCCCCGACAACCTCATTGACCGACTGCTCGCCGGTCCCAGTGATACACGGGCAATCGCGAAGGGCGTGTGTGCCGCCACGTTGGGTAGCGCAGCCACACTGGTTCAATAAAGACAGGACTCACAGGAAATTATCGAGATGACTAAGAAACGAAACGCACGGCATTGGGATGCGCCGCAGCTGCACGGAGATCATCCGCGTCCTGTCACGCGACGTCAGTTCGTTGCGCAGGGATTCATGACGGGTGCTGCTTATACCGTGGGCGGCGCGGCCGGCCTGCTTGCCAGTCCGCCTGCGGCGTTCGGCCTGTCCAGTGACCTGGATAGCCTCCTCGCCACGCCATGCAACGTTACCGACGGTGCCGGCAAGATACCGTTCATCTGCTTCGACCTGGCGGGCGGCGCCAACATCGCGGGCTCCAATGTACTCATCGGCAAAGAGGGTGGGCAGCAAGACTTCGTGAGCACGGCGGGCTACCAGAAGATGGGCCTGCCCGGGGACATGGTCCCCGGCCTGAATGACGCCAACGGTGATCCGTTCGCAAACTTCGACCTGGGCCTGGGCTTTCACCTCGACAGTGCATTCCGGCGCGGCATCATGTCCGTGATCAGCCCGGCCACAGCCGCCAACACCAACGGCGCGGTAATCCCGGCGCGTTCGGATAACGATACGGGCAACAACCCGCACAACCCGATGTACGGCATTGCGCGTGCGGGTGCGAAGGGTTCCATCCTGACCCTGGCCGGGTCCGAGAACACTGACTCCGGCGGCAACTCGATGTTGCCGGCAACTCTTTTCGATCCGGAGCTGCGCCCGACCAAGGTGGATCGCCCGAGTGACGTCGTCAACCTCGTCGACACGGGTGACCTCGTTGGAATCCTGAGCAAGGACGATGCGATAGCCGTGATGGAATCGATCTATCGCCTCAGCGACCAGACGATGAACAACGTCAATACACAAGTCACCGCTGACGCTGCCATCAAACAAGCGGTCCGCTGCGGCTACCTCAAAGCGGCGGACATCGCCGAACGATTCGGCGGCACGCCGATCGACCCGACCGTAGATCCGGACATCGTGGCCGATGACGGCAGCGGCATCTTCACGAGCGCGGAGTTTTCCGGCAATGGCCGCGACGCACGCGAGTTCCAGAAGACCGCGTCTGTCATGAAACTCGTTTTGAACGGTTTCGCGGGCGCAGGCTGCGTCGAAATGGGTGGCTATGATTACCACGGTGGGGCCCGCGCAGAAGGCGAAGTCAAGGACTTCCGCGCCGGACGCTGCATGGGCGCCTGTCTCGAATATGCGGCGCGCTTGGGCAAACCACTGATGCTGTATGTCTTCAGTGACGGTTCGTTGTCTTCGAATGGTGCGATCGACAACTCGACAGAAGGGCGAGGCAAAGGCGAGTGGTCGAGCGACAATTCGTCGACGGCGGGCTCATTTTTCCTCGTTTACAACCCGACGCGAAGACCGACGCTAATGGGCGGTACTGTCGACGAGCAGGCCAGACACCAGCAAATCGGCTACATGGACGCCGGTGGCTCGGTACAACGCGCCGCGACGCCGGCCGCCAACAACGTCAACCTGCTCGTCAATACCGTGATACTCAACTACATGGCCCTTCACGGCGAGCAAGGCCTCTTCGACAACCTCTACCCGGGGTGGAATCATGGCCTGGGTAATGCAAGCTTGAAGGACAGCCTCACGGCTTTTACGCCGATTGTGAACGGAATTATTACGAATCCCGTGTAGCAACATGGCTGTGAGGACGCGGCCAGTCGCGTGCGGCCGGTCGATTTGTGCATAATTCAATAATGACAGAGTTACGCACCCTCCTCGCTTGCCCACGCTGTGACAAGACACCGCTGGAACAAAAAGGCGACCATCCGCACTGCAAAGCCTGCAAGGTTGATTTCCCTTCGATCAATGGCATTCCGTGGATGTTCGCGGAACCACAGGCCACCCTGGGCGAATGGCGCAGCCGCCTGCAATTTGCGTTGCAACAATTGAGCCATGAGATCGCCGGGCTCGAAAAAGAGCTGAAGAACGACGACCTGAACTCGCTCGGCCGGCGCCGCGTCCAGCGTTACAAGAAAGCGGTTGAGTACCATCATCGCGCCTTGAGCAAGCTGCTACGGCCTCTTGACATGCAGGCCATGAACGGCACCTACGAAAGCTACCTTGCTCTGCGAACGCGCCTGCCCGCCGACCAGGGCCTGAACACCTACTACGCAAACATTCATCGTGACTGGGCCTGGGGCGACGAGGAAAACGACGCGTCGCTCAATCAGATCCGCTCAGTACTGCATGATCACGCCGAGCTCGGCAACGTCCTGGTCCTCGGCGCCGGCGCAGGGCGGCTCGCTTACGATATTCACAGCAACCTGAGCTGCACAACGACCGTCGCAATGGATTTCAATCCGTTGCTCATGCTCGTGGCCCAGGCGGTTACGCGGGGAGACACCTTAAAGCTCTATGAATTTCCGATAGCACCGCTCGCACTCGAAGACGACGCCGTGTTGCGGTCACTGACGGCACCGGACGTTGCCGATGACCGTTTTCACCTGGTCCTGGGCGACGCCCTTCGCGCGCCATTCGTGGATCAGTCCTTCGACACGGTCGTAACGCCGTGGCTGATCGACATCATTACCGATGACCTGCCGATAATGGCCGCACGCATCAATAACCTGCTCGCCGCAAACGGACGCTGGGTCAACTTCGGCTCCCTTGCATTTTCGAGCCCGGAGCGCGCCCGTCGATACAGCCCTGAAGAGACCAAGGCGATCGTCGCCGAAAGTGGCTTCTCAGACCCTTACGTCTCGCAAAAGACCATGCCCTATATGTGTTCGCCGGCCAGCCGGCATGGCAGACAGGAAAAAGTGTTTTCGTTCTCGGCCTACAAAGAGCGCGGCGTACAGAAACCGGAACGCCACAAGGCGCTGCCGGACTGGATCGTGACCGGCAAAGAACCCGTGCCGCTGTCGCCCTCATTCAGAACACAGGCGATGACGACCCAGATCTACTCATTCATCATGTCGCTGATTGACGGCAAGCGGTCAATAAAGGAAATGGCCATCGTGCTCGAGAAACAAAAGCTCATGAGCAAAGAAGAAGCCGAGCCCGCGATCCGTTCGTTTCTGACCAGGATGTACGACGACTCGCAACGGCAATCAGGTTTCTAGCGGTTCGCCGATTTTCATCCGCTCGCGCACGTAAGCACCTATCTTCCTGATGGCTTTTCGACTCTCCGGCATTTTGCCGATGAAAAGCTGAAACACGTGCCACATCTCCGGCCATACTTTGATTTCGACCGTCCCTCCCGATTCCCGCATTTTGTCGGCAAAACGAGTCGAATCACTCAGCAGGATTTCGTCATCGCCGACTTGTATGTAGATCGGCGGCAAGCCGGCTACGTCGGCAAATACCGGTGACACGAGTGGATTGCGGGCCTCATCGGCTCCGCAGTAGTAATCGATGACCACCTGCATGTCCTCGGGGCGAAACCACGGGTCCCTGCCGGCCCGCGTCTTTGCCGACTCGCCACTCGCCGTGGCGTCGAGAAACGGCGACAGCAGGATTGCGGCGGCGGGCATCGGGTCGCCCGCCCGGCGCAGCGATAACAGCGTCGCGACCGTCAGGCCGCCACCGGCAGAGTCGCCCGAAATGACGATGTCTTCGGGCTTGAAGCCGGAGGCAAGCAATTCCCGATAGATACCGACGGCATCGCTAATCGCATCCGGAAACTTGTGCTCTGGCGATAGGCGGTACTCGGGAAGCAAGGCATCGATGCCGGCGGCACGCGCAATATGGCTCACCATCTGCCGGTGCGAACGACAGCTGCCCATGACATAGGCGCCGCCGTGCAAGTAAAGCAACACCTTACCTCGCCGTGCTTTCTTTGGCCTCAGCCACTCGGCGTACAGGCCGTTGATGGTCGTTCGCTCGAGCTTCACGCGAAACGCTTTCATCAGCAGGCGACCAATCATGTCCAGGCGCCGACGCAGCTTGAACACATCCGCATGGTGCACGTCGATGCGCCGGATGTAGCGACCCGTAATCCAGCGAACAAACCTCGCGCGTCTGCTGATCATCAGGAAATCCGTTCTCCGTGGCGTAAGCGGCTATCATAGGACGAATCCCCTGCCGGAGTAACGGACTTGCGAAAACTACGTACGCCTGAAGAGCGCTTCGAAAACCTGCCCGACTACGATTTCCCGGCAAATTACGTGGATGTAGACGATTTGCGCATGCATTACGTCGACGAGGGACCGAGTGACGGCGACGTCGTCCTGTTACTGCACGGTGAACCGAGCTGGTCCTACCTGTATCGATACATGATCCCGCCGCTCGCGGCGGCCGGCCTTCGTGTGATCGCCCCCGACCTGATCGGTTTCGGCAAGTCCGACAAGCCAACGAAGAAAAGCGACTACAGTTACGCAGGCCATGTCAGCTGGATGACGCAATTTGTCGAGACGCTCGATCTTAACGGGATAACGCTTTTTTGCCAGGATTGGGGCTCGCTGATCGGTCTTCGCGTGGCAGCCGAGAACGAGGAACGGTTCGCCCGTATCGCGCTGGGCAACGGCGGCATGCCGACCGGCGATGAGGAAATGCCAAAGGCGTTCAGAATATGGCGGGCATTCGCGCGCTTCAGCCCGTGGTTTCCCATCGGCAAGATCATCCAGAAAGCGACGATTACAGAACTGTCCGACGAAATCGTTGCAGCGTACGACGCGCCCTTTCCTTCCTCAAAATACAAGACCGGGGCACGCGCTTTTCCAATGCTGGTGCCGACCACACCGGACGATCCCGCCAGCGATGCCAACCGGGCCGCATGGGAAGTTTTTGCCGAATGGCAGAAGCCCTTTCTTACGACGTTCAGCAACCGGGATCCGGTCACACGCGGCGCCGAAGCTCCCTGGCAGGAAACGGTGCCCGGCGCAAAGAATCGCGAGCATGTCAGAATCAGGAATGCAGGTCACTTCCTGCAGGAGGACAAGGGGCCGGAGCTGGCCGACGAACTGCTGAAGTTTATTCACGACACGTAGGGGCGCGCCCCTACGGATCGTTTATTTCTCGAGGTACTGCAGCTTGTCCTTCACGTCGCGCCACTCGTCTGCATCTTCGGGCGGGTCTTTCATTTCGGTAATCACGGGCCACTCCCGAGACAGCTCAGTATTGAGTTCGAGGAAATGTTCCTGGCCGGCAGGCAATTCGTCTTCCGAGTAAATAGCTTCGACAGGACATTCAGGTTCGCACAGTGTGCAGTCGATACACTCTTCGGGATCGATCACAAGAAAATTGGGGCCTTCGTGGAAGCAGTCCACGGGGCAAACCTCGACGCAGTCGGTCAGTTTGCACTTGATGCAGGCTTCGGTGACGACAAAAGTCATTATGGATACCTCGCGTTCCGGACCGCGTAAACTATGCGAAGTCAGGCCGCTAATCAAGCCGGTAATGACACTAATTACGGCGGCTGTCCCGACTGCGATACACTCACGTCCACACGCTCAATCCGCCGCCGACCCAAGCTCTAATAGTACCTTTTTGTGAATAAAAACAAAGATGTAGACTCAATTGTCGTCCGTCTCGCGGGAGACTCGGGCGACGGCATCCAACTCATGGGATCGCAGTTCGCCGTTTCGACCGCGTTGACCGGCGCCGATTTCGCCACTTTTCCCGATTATCCGGCCGAAATCCGCGCACCTGTCGGCACGACGTTTGGCGTCTCGGCGTATCAGATCAACCTCGGCGGCGGCCCGATCACAACGCCCGGCGACACACCCGATGTGCTGGTAGCGTTCAATCCGGCGGCACTGAAAGTCAGCCTGCCCATGCTGCACAAAGGCGCGCTCGTCATCGTCAACAACGACGCGTTCACGGCGCGCAACCTCGCCAAGGCCGGCTACGACACGGATCCGCGAGAGAGCGGAGTGCTGACCGACTTCCAGGTCGTCGAAGCAGATATCAGCCACTTGAATCTCGAGGCCGTTAGGGATTTCGGCTTGAGCAAGAGCGAAGGCAGCCGCTGCAAGAATTTCTGGGCGCTCGGTTTGCTGCTGTGGATGTTCGATCGTGAATTTGTCTCGGTTGAAAACTGGATCAGGCGCAGGTTGGCCGGAAAGCCCACGCTTCGCGATGCGAATATCAAGGCTCTGCATGCGGGCCACGCGTACGGCGAGACCGCCGCGCTGACCGCGAGCCTGTCGCAGATTCAAATACCGGCGGCCAGACCGGAGCCAGGCGAGTATCGCAGTATCACCGGCGCAGAAGCACTGGCGCTTGGCCTTGCCGCCGCTGGCGAACTCGCCGATCGCCCGGTCTTGTTTTGCTCGTACCCGATCACGCCTGCATCGCCGCTGCTACACCGGATTTCTCATCTGTCCGAACTGGGTGTCGGCACGTTCCAGGCAGAAGATGAAATTGCCGCGATAGGCGCTGCTATCGGCGCGTCGTACGGAGGGATGATCGGCGTGACCTCTAGCTCCGGCCCGGGCATTGCGCTCAAGACCGAGGCGATGGGGCTAGCCGTCAGCGCGGAGTTGCCGCTTGTCATCATTGACTGGCAGCGTGGGGGACCATCCACGGGCCTGCCGACCAAGACCGAACAGTCGGATCTTTACCAGGCCGTATACGGCCGCAACGCAGATACACCGATTCCCGTGGTATCCGCGTCAACGTCAGGCGAGTGTTTCGAAATGGCGATCGAAGCCGTGCGCATCGCGATACGCCACATGACACCCGTTATTCTGCTGGCCGACGGTTATCTTTCAAATGCCGCTGAGCCCTGGCGTATTCCAGACCTGTCCTCTTTTCCGTCAATCGAAACCAACCCGGTACCGGAGTCCGCAGAAGACCCGCAACGTACAGCTTTTACACGTGACGTCGCGAGCTTCGGCCGCCCCTGGATTACACCGGGGATGCCCGGACTCATGCACCGCGTTGGCGGTCTCGAGAAAGACGTCGATAGCGGACACATTTCCTACGATCCGGCCAACCACCAGAGTATGACCGACCTCCGTGCCGCCAAGGTACAGTCCGTTGCGGACTTCATTCCCGAGCAGAAGCTCGAGTCGGGACCCGATAGTGGTGATCTCGTCGTCGTCGGCTGGGGTTCTACGTACGGTCCAATTTACCAGGCGACACGAGCGACGGGTGCGAGTTTCGTACACCTTCGTCATCTCAACCCTTTACCGGGGAATCTCGGGGAGTTGTTGGGACGCTTCGATAAGGTATTGGTTCCAGAGATGAACACAGGGCAACTGGCCACATTGCTTCGAGATAAACTCGGTGCAAACCCTGTTTCTTTCGCGAAAGTAACGGGTCAACCGTTCCTGATCAGCGAACTTGTCGAAAAGATCGACTCCTTGCGGGGCGAGTTGTCATGAGCAAGAGACTGACGGCAAAGGATTTCACGACCTCACAGGAAGTGCGCTGGTGCCCGGGCTGCGGAGACTACGCGATTTTGAAATCCGTGAGCAAGGCGCTCGCAGATGTCGGCGCCAGCCTGGAGAAGACGGCCTTCGTGTCCGGCATAGGTTGTGCCGCTCGATTCCCGTATTACATCGAGTCGTACGGTTTGCACACGATCCACGGCCGCGCGCCGGCGGTCGCCACCGGGTTGAAGCTTGCGAATCCGGCGCTCGACGTTTGGGTGGTCACGGGCGACGGCGACGGACTGTCCATCGGCGGCAACCACCTCTTGCACGCGCTCCGCCGTAACATCGGTCTGAAAATTCTCCTGTTCAACAACGAGATATATGGGCTGACAAAGGGCCAATACTCGCCAACCTCGCGCGTCGGCACGACGTCGCCGTCGAGCCCGGGCGGCTCCATCGAGACACCGGTATCGCCGGGCCAGTTTGCGCTGGGCGCCGGCGCCAGGTTTTTTGCGCGCGGTATCGATACCGATAAGGTCGGTATGAGCGATGTGCTGCAAAAGGCGCATGCATTTGTCGGCACATCGTTCGTCGAGATCTATCAGAATTGCATTGTCTATAATGAAGACGTGTTTGCGAGCTTCACAGACCGCAAGAATGCTGCGAACACGCAGCTGCATGTCAGCCACGGCGAACCGATGCTGTTCGGGGACAATAGCGATATGGGGATTCGCTTCGATCCCGGTACCTGGTCGCTCGAAGTGATCGATGCGACGAAGGCACCCGACGATGTACTTGTTCACGACGAGGCGAATGCGGTGCTTGCAAGGCTGTTAATCGATCTGCCGTCCCCGGTCGCTCTGGGCGTCATCTATCGACAGCCTTCTGTCAGCTTCGAGGAGGCGTTCTATACACGTCACCCCTCGGGCATGCAACGCACGAAGAGCGTCAAAGACTTCATCAGGGGACCGAGTAGCTGGACGGTTGGCGACTAGGAATCAGGGTCTCGCGCACCAACGCTCTGCGGCCCGTTGCGCCGCACCGTCAATCTCGAGCTTCAACAGATGCGCCAACAACGAGCGCTCCGCCCATGCGTACAGCTTCTTGTCGACATCCTTGTAGACGTGCGGCACGAGTTCTCGTGTCGTGAGGTTCGGATTGGCGGCAAGTGCCGCCGCCACTTTGCCCTCTCTTTCCAGCCGATGGTGAATGATCCAGTCGATAATTCGATCGGGGTCGTTAATGATCTCGCCGTGACCCGGGGCCAGCGCCTTGCACTGCAAGTCTTTCACGCGCTGTAGCGACTGCAGGTAGTGACTCATGTCGCCGTCGGGGGGATCGATGACAACGGTCGAACCATCAATTACGTGGTCACCCGTGAACAGCCAGTTCGTGCCAACATGGCGATAACTCAGGTGGTTCGACGCATGCCCCGGTGTATGCACGGCCTCGATGACGAACTCCTCGGTGGCCAGCTCATCGCCATCCGCAAGTACCCGATCCGCCTTGAACGTCGCATCCTGGTGCTTGCCATCAGGCGCCGGCATTCCCAGTAATTCGGCGCCCGTCGCCGCCGCGAGCGGTCCGGCGGCCGGTGAATGATCGGGATGCGTGTGCGTCACCAGTATCCAGCGAATTGGTGCGTCCGCGACCTGCTGAATCGTCTCCAGGTGACTGTCAATGACCGGCCCCGGATCGAGCACGGCCACTTCCCTGCAACCGAACAGATACGTATTGGTGCCCGGCCCTGTCATCATCGACGGATTCGGCGCGACCAGCCGCCGCAGACCGGGTCCCAGCTCGCTGAATGGCGGCATTGCAGAACCAAATGGACTCATGATTTTGCGCCCGGGTAATCCTTTTCACCGGGAAGAACGATTTCTTTTTTTCCGTCGCGCTCGATAATCTTTGGCACCATACTGGTGACACCCCATTCCACGCAGGAACGCGCCCACTCGACCAGTGCCTCGAGCGTCTTGTGCCGCTCGATACTCTCGAGCGTCTTTATGGTCGGAAAGTGCAGCTCAACGTCTCCTGCCCAGCCTGCTTCGAGCATGTCATGCGCTGTCGTCCACCGAGAGTCCGTCAGCTCTCCGCCGCAGTGCATCGCGGCTTGTCCTTCAGGAAGTTCCGCCAGGAAGAACCGCGTCGAATACCGCTTCGGCAGCGTCGGTGGTGTCAGCCAGTGGCTGATGTAATGCAGCTGATCGCAGCGGAGTTCCAGCTGATTGCGCACAACGAACTCCGACCAGCGCGCGGAGCCGTCATTGAGGGCATCACGCGCGGTGCCGAGGTCTTCAATCACGGTCTCGGTGCTCGCCAACAGCACACCCGATTCTTCGAACAGCTCCCGGATAGCCGCGCTGTAAAGATCCAGCCCGTGCGACTTTACGCCGAGGCGTGAATCTGCCTGCACCGTGCTCAAACCCGTGCAAAACTCGTGAACCTTGGCATCGTCGTCATCGACAACACCTCCCGGAAACGCGTAGGCAGCACCAAACGAAGCCTTTGCGTGCCGGCGCACCATGAACAACTCCGGCTCAGGCGAACCTGCCCTGACCACGACGACCGTCGAAGAGGGTCGAGCCGGTGGCATGTTACTCACCGTAAGATCGCTCCGCGTCGCCCGTTTCGACGTACGCTTTCAAGCGAAGAAGCGCTTCGCCAATGACGCCGTCTACGCCAGCCGCGATGGCATCGAGCCCGCCCGGACGATAACCGCCGACAGCGTAGGTAAACCTGACCCTGGTACCCGCCTCCGCGTCGGAAAACTCCCAGGTCATGTTGCCGTCGACACCCATGAGTCCTAATGGCCCGAGACCACCTGTGAGGCGCAGGACCACCGTCGGGTTGAGCATCGTCACCGTCATGTGAACGACCCCGGCATTCTCACCCAGGTTTTCGCAGAAGCAGCCTTGCGGTCTGGCGTCGATGCGAAGTCGGCTGGCGTCGCCTGAGATCGAGTGATCGGAACTCCACCAATGATCGATTTCCCCGACGGCGGCTTGCCATACCACGCCCCGAGACGCATCGATGGTTGCTTCATTGACCGTGGTGAAGCCAACGGCCTCGGCGTCAACGACGTCGGCGATCACCGTTCCACTGGCGAATACAGATCCGACCAGCAAGACGAAGATTGTGTTCCTCATTTGCGCTCCTGTTGCAGGAGCCATAGCTTACCGCAATCCTCAGAGTCACTCAGAACAGGGATATTGCAAGGAACACTGCGCCGGCGATGGCGGTGCAGAAATAGATTTTTTTCCAGAATGTCATTGAATCGCTCTAATAAAGTGACAAGATCAGGATGATCTGTATTCTTACTCGCCACGCATGAACGACAGCTGAAAGCCGTCTATCAGCCTTAGATTACTGAATTAACTGGGTTTTACCCGCAACCAGAAGCAGATTTCGCGAGCCATGCAAGAAGACCTGCGCGTCGTTTTCGAAAGTCGCAACCGGCAAAGTTGTTCGGACCGGGCGTTGGTGCTCGCGTCCTCCCGGATTCCCCATCAGATGGTTGATGACGGATTGAGCGCTGCACTCGTCGTCCCCGCCGAGTATTCCGCGCGGGCGATCGAGGAACTGCGTCTGTACGACGACGAAAACCCGCCTGTGCGTCCAAAACCACGAAAGAAAATCACTTACCAGGATCCTGTTCCCGGACTGGTCGGCTACGTGCTGGTGATTTGCGCCATTGCCTGGCTGGCCGGATATTCGATTCTCGGACACGATTGGTTTGACGCCGGTCGCGTTGACGGTGAGCTGATTCGCGGCGGCGAATGGTGGCGGACCATCACGGCGCTCACTCTTCATTCCGATGCCAGGCACCTCATCGGTAACCTCGTGTTCGGCGTCCTGTTCGGCCTGTTCGCGGGCCGGTTGATCGGCTCCGGCGTCGCCTGGCTGGCGATCGTTGCTGCAGCAGCTACCGGGAACGCGGCTAACACTCTGCTACTCGAGTCTGCACACCGATCGATCGGCGCATCGACAGCCGTGTTTGCCGCGCTCGGCCTCGTCGCGGGTTTCGTCTGGCGTGGCCGATTCATGGCGCAGGACCGTTGGTCCTATCGGTACGGCCCTATCGTCGGTGGTCTGGCGTTGCTGATGTACACGGGCACCGGCGGGCCGAACACCGATATCGGCGCGCACCTGCTCGGTTTCGTTTGCGGGTTCCTGACGGGAATGCTGCTGATCGCGCTGGGACCGGTACCAACAGACCGTCGCTCGCAAGCGGTTGCCGGTGGTCTCGCAATACTCCTGGTAGTGACCAGCTGGATTGTCGCAATTCAGGTCTGACAGCCGGGCGCAATCATGTAAAATCCGCGGCCGGGGAGTATTGCAGCAACCAACAATGAAAAAACTTCTGCTGTCCATCTTGATACTGGCGCTGGTTGCTACAACGATACTGTGGGTTCGCCACGGTGGCGGCATACCGTATCCGGACCTTTCCACGGCACCCAGGCTGGCCACTTCGTCGCTGGAAGAGGTGCTCTCTTACCCCGAACCCATCGGCAACGTGGCCGTGAACAGAGATGGCCGACTGTTTTTTACGGTGCATCCCGAGTCCAGGCCGACGGGCAACAGGCTACTCGAGTATGTCGCCGGAGCAGCGGTCCCGTACCCGTCTGGGGCGGCGCAAAGCCAGCTGTTCGGTGCCGTGCTCGGTGTCTCGATCGACCCCTTCAACCGATTATGGACGATCGACCACGGCAACCACGGCTTGCGGCCGGCCCGAGTTGTCTGCATTGATCTCGACACAGGCGAAATATTGCTTGATCTGCCTTTCGACAAGTCCATCGCGCCAGCAGGCTCCTTCCTGCAGGACCTGCAGATCAGCGCCGATGGGCGTACCGTTGTCATTGCAGATGCCAGTTTCTGGCGCAAGATGCCGGCGCTGGTCGTTTATGACGTTGCAAGCGGCCAGGCGCGCCGGGTCCTGGAGTCCCATGAGTCGGTTGCCGCCGAAGACTACGTGATTCGCAATCATGATCGGGAAATGAAATACCTTGGCGGCGTTGTCGACTTGCGCGGCGGCGTTGACGGGATTGCCCTCGGGCCCGAGTGGCTCTACTACGGGGCGCTCAGCGGCTCCGGTCTTTACCGGGTAAGACTCGATGACCTGCGCAACCGGGATCTGTCCGCGTCACAGCTCGCAAGCCGGGTTGAGCGTTTCAGCGACAAACCCCTCAGCGACGGACTCAGCAGAGACAACGAAGGTAACGTTTACATAACAGACGTCGAGCACGGTTCGGTTTTCATTGTCGGTCCCGATCAGGAATTGGCGACATTGATCCAGTCACAGTCCGTGCGCTGGCCGGACGCTCTGTCGTTCGGTCCCGATGGTTATCTGTACCTGGCCGACAGTGCGCTGCCAGACGTCATTCTGCAATCACGCGAGCACATCAAAGCGTCAGGCCCGTACCGGATATTCCGGTTTCGACCCGGTCCTGGCGGTGTTCCAGGACAATAGACCCCAAGGACTACTCAAATGGACGAAATCACAGAGGCAGCATCCGGCCTGAATTGGAACAGCATTGTCGAATTCCTGAAGGACAACGGCATCGATTCGGGGACCGTCGTAAATTTCGGCAAGAACCTCGTTATCGCACTCCTCATATTCTATGTCGGACGGATGGTGATTGCCCTCATCGTCCGTGGCCTGCGCAAGCTGATGCAGAAGCAGGATGTCGATAAAACGCTCGAGACGTTTGTGTGCAACCTGGTGCGCATGGCCTTACTGGTCGTTGTCATTATTGCCGCGATCGGCGCTTTGGGTATTCAGACGACTTCGTTCATCGCGATCTTCGGCGCGGCGGGTCTGGCCATCGGTCTGGCGTTGCAGGGTTCCCTGTCGAATTTCGCGGCGGGTGTATTGATAGTGCTGTTTCGACCTTACAGAGTCGGTAACTACATCGAGGGGGCGGGCATCAGCGGTACCGTGGAACAGGTGCAAATCCTGACCACGATACTGATAACACCCGATAACAAAGAGATCATCGTCCCTAACAGCCAGATCATGAACAGCATTATTACCAACTACTCGGCCAATGACACACGTCGGGTCGATATGGTCGTAGGCGTCAGCTACGATGATGATATCGATAAAGTGCGCAGCACGATTGAAGACCTCGTCGCGGCGGATGACAGGATTTTCGACGAGCCTGCGTGCACTATCGCCGTGTCAGCACTCGCGGACAGCAGCGTCAATTTCGTCGTTCGGCCCTGGGTAAAATCCGGAGACTACTGGGGCGTCATGTTCGACATGACCGAAGCAATCAAGAAGCGATTCGACGAAGAAGGCATCTCATTCCCGTTCCCGCAACAGGACGTGCATCTGTACAAGGCGTCCGCGGACTAGCGATCACCGGAGACCACTGGGCCCGTCGCAGTGGCCGATCATTCGACAAGAAACATTATTTGCACCATAGGGACATTCCATGAAGAACATAATCACGACCGTCGCACTGCTTTTACTCGCAGCTTGTGGTCAGGACCAGTCAGGGGTCGATTCGAGCGACGCACAGACGGATGCCGCTGTTGCACCCGAATTCGACGTTCATGTGGATCGCTTCGCGGA
>Ga0209567_10000188_pt1 | contig 32557 bp, 29 predicted proteins | sample COG_12_FD_184756 | JGI IMG/M metagenome (GOLD analysis project Ga0209567, IMG submission 184756) | Pelagic marine sediment microbial communities from the LTER site Helgoland, North Sea, for post-phytoplankton bloom and carbon turnover... | ecosystem: Environmental > Aquatic > Marine > Neritic... | reverse complement strand
CGAAAGAGTTACAGGAACCGTCAAGTGGTTCAATGATGACAAGGGATTTGGCTTCATCGAGCGTGATGGTGGTCAGGATGTATTCGTACATCACACAGCTATACAGATGGAAGGCTTCAAGACCCTCAAGGAAGGACAGAAAGTCACGATGGAAGTGACGCAGGGACAGAAAGGGCCGCAGGCGGAAAACGTAATCGCCGAATAATTTCGCAACCTCTCGTTGTGAAGCTCAGAATCAGGGACAATTCCGTTCGATTGCGCCTCACTCGTCGTGAGGTCGATTCGCTGCGCCTGCAGGGAGTTGTCGCGGCCGCGACCGGCTTCCCGGGTGGCCGGGAGTTCCAGTACCGGGTCGAGAGCAGTCCGGCCATCGTCAACCCGGCGGCGTTCTATTCCGACAACACGATCAGCATCCGATTGCCCGAGTCGGCCGTTCTGGCCTGGGCCACCACCGAACAGGTCTCACTGCCGGGCGAGCAGGTGCTGGACGACGGTGCCAAGCTCACGATTCTCGTCGAGAAAGACTTCGCGTGTCTTGCGCCGCGCGAGGGCGAGGACGAGTCCGACATGTTCCCGCACCCGGATGCCGGCAGCAATAGTTGTTAGGCAATAGTTGCCAGGCATGACTGGGCGTTACGCCAGGTTCCATCCCGAAACGGTCGCATTCCTCGAGGAACTCGGCGCCAATAACAATCGCGACTGGTTCAACGAGAACAAGAGCCGCTACGAGCAGCAGGTGCTCGATGTCGCCTTGCGCTTCATCCAGTCGATGCAGGACCCGCTGCACGACATAGCGCCGCGATTCGTCGCGCTGCCTACCCGGGTTGGCGGTTCACTGATGCGCGTCTACCGGGACACGCGGTTTTCGAGGAACAAGACCCCCTACAAGACCAATATCGGTATCCAGTTTCGTCACGAGCAGGCGAAAGACGTGCATTCACCCGGCTACTACGTGCATATCGACCCGCAACAGGTGTTCCTCGGCATTGGCATGTGGCGTCCCGATTCGGAACCGCTGCGCGGCATCCGCGAACGCATCGCGGCCAGGCCGGCGGAGTGGCGGCGCGCGCTACGCGAGCCGTCCTTTGGTAGGCACTTCGACCTGGGCGGCGAGTCGCTGAAGAGACCGCCGCGCGGATTTGATGCCGAGCACGAGTGCATCGATGACATCAAGAGAAAGAGCTTCATCGCCGTGCGCCATCTCGATGTGGCAGATTGCCTCAAGCCGCAGTTTCAGCGCACCGTGGAAGCTTCGTTCCGCATGGGCGAGCCGTTCATGCGTTTCCTCTGCAAGGCGGTCGGCGTCAGGTTTTGAGAGTCTTCCTGATTTCCCGCAGCAGTAGCTCGGGGTCGGGACGGTCGGAGATGTGTTTCGACAGTTCGGTGTAACGAATAATGCCGGCTGCGTCGACGACGAGCGCCGTGGGCCAGACCGTATCGCGCCCGTACTCCTTGCTGTAGTCACCCGGCACGCCGGATTGCTGCAAGAGTCCGAGTTGCTTTGACACCGATAGCGCATCGTCGAGCCAGAAATCGAATTCGACCTCGAAAAACTGCGCGACGCGACGCGTCGTTTCCAGCGGTTTCGGCGTAATCAGGATGAGTTTCGCTCCCAGGTCGACGATGTCCTTGTAGTAGCCCGTCAGGTTCTTGACCTGCTTGCTGCAAAAAGGGCACCAGTTGCCGCGCACAAAAAGAATTACGGTGGGTGAGCCGTGCAGCGCGGTCGAACGCACGGGATCGCCCTGTTCGTCCTGGGCGCGAAAGTCGGGCAGGGATTGACCCGGGCGCAGGGGATCGGGCACGGGCCGAAGGCCGCGCTTCGATACCCACAACCAGGCGCCCAGGAGCAAGGCTGCTGCGACGGCGATAGCTACAATGACGGTCATCGACATGCCGCCAGTATCACCTCGCAGGCCGCATGGACACAAGGTGCGAATTGTGGATACTGGCCGACTGGGAGCGGGAGACTAAGCGAACAGCAACAATGAGCGGCAATCCCATCATCTGGGCGCCCACTGAAGACAGGGTCAGGGCGAGCGCCATGTACCGGTTCATGCGGCAATCCGGTTTTGACGACTACGAAGCCTTGCATGCCTGGTCGGTGAATGAGCTGGCCGCATTCTGGGAGGCCGTGGTCGACTTCTGTGACGTGCGGTTTGCCCGTGAGGCCGACGTTACGCTCGCGCGGCCCGACGACATCATGGATGCGGGCTGGTTTACGGGCAGCAAACTCAATTTCGCAGAAAACGTGCTTCGCAGTGACGGTGACGACGTCGCCATCGTGTTTTGCGGCGAAGACGGAGCACGCAGGGAACTCGATCGCACAAGCCTGCGTCGCGAAGTGGCTGCCGTCGCGGCAGGTCTAAGGGCTGCCGGTGTCGGCGAAGGCGATCGCGTGGCCGGCTACCTGCCCAACAGTCCCGAGGCCATTATCGCGATGCTCGCTGCGGCGAGTATCGGCGCGACCTGGTCGTCGTGCTCGCCCGACTTCGGCATCACGGGTGTCGTCGATCGCTTCGGCCAGATTGCGCCCAAAGTACTGTTCGTGGCTAACGGTTATTTCTACAACGGCAAGACCTGTGACTCGCGTGAAGTCGTGGCCGCCGTCGCGGCAGAAATCGCCGAAATCGAGAAGATCGTAGTGGTCCCGTTCGTCGGTAGCCTGTCGACGGAGCTGCCCCTGGCCAATGCCGTCGAATGGGCCGGGTTCGCCATCCGAGGTACGCAACTCGAGTTCGCGCCGGTCGACTTCAATCACCCGCTTTACATCATGTTCTCATCGGGGACGACGGGTGTGCCGAAGTGCATCGTTCACGGCCACGGCGGGACGCTCCTGCAGCATCTCAAGGAACACAGGCTGCACGGCGATATCGGGCCGGGCGATCGCCTGTTCTACTTCACGACCTGCGGCTGGATGATGTGGAACTGGCTGGCGACGGGCCTCGCGAGCGGTGCGACGCTCATGTTGTTCGACGGTTCGCCGTTCTTTAACGACGGACGCATCCTGTGGGAAATGGCGGATCGCGAGGAAATCAGCGTGTTCGGCACGAGCGCGAAGTATATCTCTGCGCTGCAGAAGGCGGGCGTGCGGCCCAGACAGGAGTTCTCTCTGCCGAAGCTCAGGACCGTGCTTTCCACGGGTTCGCCGCTTGCGCCCGAGAGCTTTGACTACGTCTACGACGCTATCGGCGACGATCTGCAGCTGTCCTCGATCTCGGGTGGCACCGACATACTGGGGTGCTTTGCGCAGGGCAATCCGGTGCTGCCCGTGCGGCGTGGCGAGATCCAGTGCCGGGCGTTGGGAATGGCGACCGAGATATTCGACGAGCAGGGTCGGTCCGTCGTTGGCGAACAGGGCGAACTCGTCTGCACGAAACCGTTTCCGTCGACGCCGGTGGGATTCTGGAACGATGACGACGGCTCACGCTATCGCGCGGCCTATTTCGAACGCTTCGACGGCGTCTGGGCACACGGCGATTTTGCCGAGCTTAGCGAGCATGGCGGGGTCATCATCCACGGTCGCTCCGATGCCGTACTGAATCCAGGCGGCGTGCGTATCGGTACCGCGGAAATCTATCGGCAGGTCGAGAAACTGGACGAAGTCGTCGAGAGCATTGCGATCGGGCAAAACTGGAAAGACGATGTGCGCGTCGTGTTGTTCGTCGTCTTGCGCGACGGTATCGTCCTCGACGATACCCTGCGACAACGCATACGACAGGTCATTCGTGAGAACGCCACGCCGCGGCACGTGCCCGCCAAGATCGAGGCGGTACCCGACATTCCCCGAACCAAAAGCGGTAAGATCGTTGAACTTGCTGTGCGCTCGGTCGTGCACGGCGACCCCGTGAAGAACACCGAGGCGCTCGCAAATCCCGAGGCTCTGCAATACTTTGCCGGCATCGATGCGCTGCGAGAAGACTAGGCGATGAGCGAGATACTCGGAGCCGAGGTATTGCGCGGAGAGGTGCTGCCCGAGTGGATCGACATCAACGGCCACATGAACGTGGCTTCCTACGTGACGGCTTTCGAGGTGGCGGTTTATGCTCTGTGGGAACGCTTCGGCATGCCGGTCGATTACCAGGAGACAAGCGGCAATACGACATTTGCCGTCGAGACGCATACGACTTATAAACGCGAACTGGGCGAAGGCGACTCGTACATCATGACGGCACAGGTACTTGCCTATGATGACAAGCGTGTACACAGTTTTCTGTGCATGTACGATGCGAAGCAAGCGTTCCTTGCTGCAACGATTGAGTGGCTGGGCCTGCACGTTGCCATCAGCAACAGGCGCGTGGCGCGCTGGCCCGCGGAGGTGCTGGGCGGCATACAGGCATTCGTGGATGCGCAAGCCGGGTCGCAGGTTCCTGCTGAAGCCAGGCGACAAATCCGCCTGCGCAAGCCGAGGTACAGTGTGTTTGGAGAGGATTCATGAGAGGTCGCTACCTGCTTGCGATTGACCAGGGCACGAGCAGCAGTCGTGCCGTCATTTACGATCATCAAGCCAGCGTCATAGCAAGCGCGCAGCAGGAGTTTCCGCAGATATACCCGCAGCCGGGCTGGGTCGAGCATGACCCCGACGCCATCTGGGCGTCGGTGACAGCCGTTACCGAGGGTGCGATGCGCAAGGCCGCCGCTGGCGCCGCCGACATTTCGGCCATCGGCATAACGAACCAGCGCGAAACGACCGTTATCTGGGATCGCAACACGGGCGAGTGCGTTTACAACGCTATCGTATGGCAGGACCGGCGCACGGCTGAGCAGTGCCAGAAGCTCCGGGACGACGGCTGCGAAGCGATGGTCATGCAGAAGACCGGCTTACGACTCGACCCGTATTTTTCGGGGACCAAGATTGCCTGGATACTCGACAACGTCGATGGCGTAAGGCAGCGCGCCGAGAACGGCGACCTGGCATTCGGCACGATCGACTGTTTCCTGCTGTGGCGCCTCAGCGGCGGTCGCGTGCATGCGACGGATGCAACCAACGCGTCACGCACCTTGCTGTTCAATTTGCACACCCAGGATTGGGACGATGAACTGCTGGAGTTGTTGTCCGTGCCGCGAGAGCTGCTTCCCGAGGTTCGCGATTGCGCAACGGAATTCGGCATGGCCAATGCGGCGTGCCTTGGTGGCGATGTGCCCGTGTACGGCATCGCGGGGGACCAGCAGGCGGCACTGATCGGGCAGGCGGGTTTCGACTACGGTATGACCAAGTGTACGTTCGGCACGGGCTGCTTCGTCGTCGCCAACACGGGCGACGCCGCGCTGCACTCCGACAACCAGCTGCTGACAACCGTCGCGATGCGCATCGATGGCGAGGTGACCTACGGCCTCGAAGGCAGCGTCTTCGTAGCGGGTTCCGCGATGCAATGGCTGCGCGACGAACTCGGCATCATCAAGACGGCACCGGAGTCGGAGGCGATAGCAGAGCGCACGGGCGTCGTCGAGGACGTCAGCGTGGTCCCCGCGTTTGCGGGGCTCGGCGCCCCTTATTGGGACCCGGATGCGCGTGGTGCCATCCTTGGGCTGACCCGCGGTAGTGGCAGTGACGATATCGTGACGGCTACCCTGCAGTCGGTGGCTTACCAGACACACGATCTCGTCGACGCGATGTCAGAGGACGGCATCAAGCCCAGCGTCATCCGCGTCGACGGCGGTATGGTTGCGAACGCGTGGTTCCTGCAGTTTCTTGCCGACATCCTGGACATTCCCGTCGAGCGGCCCACGAACGTAGAGTCGACGGTACTCGGCGCCGCGTACCTCGCCGCCTATCAACTGGGGCTCGTGGCCTCCGCCGACGAACTCTCGTCGCTCTGGCAGCGCGACGCGCTGTTCGAACCCGCCATGGCGGCCGATCAGCGAGGACGACTGCTCGAGGGATGGCGCGACGCCGTGAACCGGGTGCGGAGCTAGGTCATTGCTCAGAACCAGGCAGAAGATCGGCAAATACCGCATCCTCGGGCGCATCGCGTCCGGCCCGCTCGCGGACGTTTATCGCGCCTACGATTCGATTCAGAAAATAAAGGTCGCGCTGAAGATTCCCGGGGAAGGTGACGACATCGGGCGCGAAGAGATCCTGCACGAGGTGCGTGTGGCGACCAGGCTCAAGCACCCGAATATCCTGTCAGTGCTCAACGCCAGCTACATCGATGACAGGTTCGTCATTGCGATGGAGCTGGGAGAAGAGTCGCTTGCCGACCGTATAGAAAGACGTACGTCCACGGCTCTTGCGCTGGATCTTGCGGGGCAGGGCCTTGCAGCGCTCGCCCATGCGCACGAACACAAGGTCATCCACTGCGACATCAAGCCGGAGAATTTCATCCTGTTCCCGGACAATCAGCTCAAGCTGGCGGACTTCGGCTTCGCGAAACTCGGCCACAGAACGCTGAAAGCATCGGGCTCGGGAACGATCGACTACATCGCGCCCGAACAGGCCATGGGCCGGCCGAAGTTCCAGTCGGACGTTTTTTCGATGGGCCTCGTGCTGTATCGGATGTTCTCGGGCAAGCTGCCGGAGTGGCCGTTCGAGTGGCCACTCGTGGCCGCCGACAAGCTCAAAGCGAGGATGCGTCCGGAACTCATTCGCGTGCTGCAGAAGTCGATCCAGCTCGATCCGAAGAAGCGCTATCGCGACGCCGTGCAGATGTATGCCGATTTCGCCCGCGCGCAGAGTCATGCCCGCAAACAGAAGCGGGCGAAATCGAAAACCGGGAACCGCCGCGGCACCTCCTGGCGGCAATTGCAGTGGCGCGAGTTTCAACGCCAGTTCAAACAGCAGCTCGATACGCGACATCATTGCCGGCGCTGTGAAGGGCCCGTTGCCGAGAGCATGCAGGCCTGTCCCTGGTGCGGCTTCGACAATCCCGCGCGCGGCGCGGAGTCACGCATGCCGTCGAGCTGCCCACGCTGCGAACGGGGCGTCAAGAACGACTGGAATTACTGCGCCTGGTGCTACGGCCCGGGGTTCGAGGAAGAGAGCGCACGACACTATCCCGACAAGCGCTACACGGCGCGTTGTGAGAAGAAGGGCTGCCGCAGGCCACTGATGCCGTTCATGCGCTATTGTCCATGGTGTCACAGCAAAGTGCGGCGGCCCTGGAAACTCAAAGGCAGCAAGGATACCTGCAGAGCCTGCAACTGGGGCATCGCGCGCGAGTTCTGGAACTACTGCGCCTGGTGCCGCGAGCCGGTGCGGCACGACTAGGCGGTAAGGCATGTCAACAGCGAAACTGGCCGACGACATAGTATTGCTGGACGGTGCGTTCGACCCCGATGAGCTCGAGGTTGGCGTTGCCGGCGGCCACGCGGTGGCCTACACGGCCAGGGAACCCGGCAAGGAAACCGGCAACGAGGACTCGGTCGCCATCATTCCCTACGGGCCCGGCGCTGCCGTGCTCGTGGTCGCGGACGGCGCCGGCGGCTTACCGGCCGGAAAACGCGCATCGCTGACCGCGATTGCCACGCTGGCCGCATCGCTGCAGACGGCCATGGACAAGACCACGCTGTTGCGCACGGCAATCCTGAACGGGATCGAAGCCGCGAACGAGGCCGTGCGAGGACTCGCCAACGGATCGGCCACCACGATGACTGTCATCACTATCGAGGGCTTGCACGCGCGTTCCTACCAGATTGGCGATTCGGAGGCGATGGTTGTCGGCCAGCGAGGACTGATCAAGTTGCAAACCACGGCGCATTCACCGACGGGCTTTGCCGTCGAGGCCGGATTCCTCGACGAGCGCGAGGCCCTGCACCACGAGGAACGCCACCTGGTGTCGAATTTCCTGGGTACGCCCGACATGCGCATCGATGTCGGAACGATGATCGACCTTAGTCCGAGGGACACGGTGATCGTCGCCAGCGACGGCCTCATGGACAACGTGCATGTGGAGGAAATCGTTGAATGTATCCGCAAGGGGCCGCTTATCGCCGCGGCGCGTTGCGCGGTGGATCTCGCCGATCAGCGCATGCGCAAGGCGCGGGACGGCGCTCCCAGCAAACCGGACGACCTTTCCCTGATCCTGTTCAGAAAGCCGAACTCCGGCGCGACTTAACAATTATCAATAGCTTGGGAGTTGATCGCCTGCAAGCCGCGTATTATCGTCAAGGTTGCGGAACATAACGCCCCGAAAGCGCTCAAACCTATGGATAGCTGGCGATGGCGCTCCGCTATCGCTGTGTCCTGAGAGGCTGAAAACTATGACAAACACTCCGTCGATTCGTGTCAGCGCGCCCTTTCCGAAGGCCCTCATCGTTGCCCTGGCCGCAGCGTTTCTTGCGACGGCTTGTGCGTCGATGGAAATGAGTGGCGGTTCGTCGGGCGGCGGCTCGTCAGGCGGCGGCTCGTCAGGCGGCGGCTCGTCGGGCGGCGGTCTGCCCGGGGGCGGTTCATCGGGCGGCGGCGGTATGCCTGGTGGCGGCATGCCCGGTGGCGGCATGCCCGGTGGCGGTATGCCCGGTGGCGGTATGCCCGGAGGTGGCATGCCTGGCGGCGGCTCGTCGGGTGGCGGTATGGACGGCGGTTCGTCAGGTGGCGGTTCCTCCGGCGGCGGTTCCTCGGGCGGCGGTATGGACGGCGGCTCTTCGGGCACCGGCGGTGCCGGCGGATCCTCCGGACCGATGGATAGCGTTGAAACCGGCGGCTCCGAGTGCGATGACGGCGGCGTTGTCGGCGGTGGCATCGGCGGTGGCATGGGCTGCGGCGGCGACCAGGCCGGTGGTGTCGGCCAGTTTCCGGGTGGCGACGCGGAACGCGCCGAACAACTCGGCAAGGAACTGGACGAGTCGGTCGGCGATTTTGACGAAGTCCTCATGGAAGAGCAGCGCGAGATTGAAACGGTCGGCCGCAACACCGAGGGTTACGACACGGGCGGCAGCGGTTCCGGCGGCAGAATCAGCCTCGGCGAGCAGGCTGCCGGCTCTATGGGCGGCAGCCAGGGCGGCGGTGCCGCCGGTGGTGGCGGCGGCGGCGGTGGCGGTGGCGGTGGCGAACGGAGCGACCCGCTCGCAGGCATGAGTGAACAGGAGGTCGCACAGCGGACGCCCGACGATATCGAGGTGATCATCGACGATGACATCGTTGCCAAGCAGCTTCGCGAGGCGGCCCTGGCCGAGGAAGATCCGGAGTTACGGGAACGCCTTTGGGAGGAATACCGCAAGTATAAGGGTATGTAAGAGGACGTAATGGGGATCATTGCCAGACTATTCATTCTCGCCGCGCTCGCGTGCGTGGCGGGCTGCTCGGTCAACGAGGTCGTTGTCGCCGAAGAAACGAAGCTCGTGGTCGCTGAGTCACCTATTGACGAGGCCTTGCTGCTCGACATTGGCATCGTCGAGTTTGAAGCGGGTATCCCGGAACAGAACAATCCGACAAAAACCGGCGTGTTCGAAGACATTCGAAACGCCGAGGCGAAGTACCTGGCGTATCACCTCAAGACGACCTTGCAAGGTACTGGTCACTGGGGCGCCGTGCGCGTGATACCGGATCGCACGGCGTTTACAGACGTCACGATCTCCGGCTCGATTATGAAATCGGACGGCGAGTACATCGTCGTCAACGTCTCGGTCGACGATGCTGCCGGCCGACACTGGTTCGATCGGGAGTACCAGGCACAGACCGGCATGACATCGTACTCTGAGCGTCGCGATCGGCGCCGTGATCCCTACCAGAAAGTCTTCAATGATATCGCCAACGATCTGCACAGCTTCGTGGCGACATTGCCGCCGAAACAGCTGCAGCAGACCCGGCAGATCTCCGAATTGCAGTTTTTTGGGGACATGGCACCGCTTGCTTACGGCGAGCACCTAGTGACGGGTGAGGACGGGTTCGTCGCGGTCAACCGTCTGCCCGCCGAGAACGACCCGGCCGTTGCCCGCCTGCGCCAGATCCGGGAACGCGATCGTCTCGTCGTGGATACGCTGAACGAGCATTATGCGAATTTCTATTACGGCATCGCCATCCCGTATCGCAGCTGGCGCAAGAATGCCCGACAGGAATCGATCAATTTTCGGGAGGCCAAGCGTTCGGCGCGCATGCAGGCGCTCGTAGGTGTCGTCGTGCTGGCAGGGTCTCTGGCGCTCGACACGGATTCCTCCAACAGGCGCACGCGCAACGTCAACAGGGGCCTGGCAAACATGGGCATCTACGAGGGCATGAACCGCATCATGGGCGGCATCCGGCAGAGCAGCGAAGCGAATCTGCATATCGATGCGATTGCGGAGCTGTCCGAGTCGTTCGGGACCGAAGCCGCACCAATGGTCGTTAATGTCGAGGGCCAGGAACGGCGCCTGACAGGTACCGCCGCGGCGCAATACGAAAGCTGGCGCAAGCTCCTCAGGGAGATCTACAAGGCAGAGACCGGCTTCAGCCAAAACGTCGAAGTTGGCACGCCGGCTCGCGCAGCGGAGACGACCTCAGAGGGATCTCTGTAAGATGGGCGGAGATCCATCGGCTCACGATGCAAGCAATCAATAAAGGAACTCAGCTCGCCGACAGATATACGATCGACCGGCACCTGGGCGGTGGTGGCGAGGCCCGGACCTGGCTTGCGAAAGACCGGCTCACCGGTGCCCTGGTTGCTCTCAAGGTCGTGGCGGCGGGTACCCCCGCTGCTGCGCGGCTTCGCGAGGAATGGCAGACCCAGATTCGACTGATGCACGCGCACATAGTGCGCGTGTTCGAGTTTCACAGCGAAGACGAGTTCGCTTTTTACAGCCAGCAGTATATTGACGGCCCCGATATCGGCGTGTTGTCGGGCCGCCCGCTTGCAGAAATCCTGGCGCCGCTCGGTTTCGTCGCCGACGCACTGCGCTACGCGCACGGCAAGGGCATCGTCCACCGCGACGTCAAGGCGACGAATATCCTGCTCGACAGTAATGGTGCGCCTTACCTCAGCGACTTCGGCGTTGCCGCCAGCATTGGCGAGAGCAAGAGCGGTGGCTCTCTCATAGCCCAGAGTCCGCAATCGCTTGCCGGCGAGCCCGTGCAGGCCGCCGACGACATATTTGCGCTCGGTGGCCTGATTTACGAACTGGTCGCGGGCCGTTCCGCCTACTCATCCTCATCGACAGCCGACGATATTCGCCACCTTGAAGCGCCGCCGCTGCACACTGCGGATGGGGCCGATGTTCCGAATGGAGTGCGACAGCTGGTCGCGGGTATGCTCGACAAAGATGCGTCGCGGCGACCGACAGCCGAACAGGTCACCGTCGAACTCGAGGCCGCCGGATACCCGGCGGGAACGGCAAAGATCGAGGCACCGGCACATGCTGCGCTGCAGGACGAGATCGTCGAGACCGTTGAGTCGATTCACCCGATCAGGAAAGCGGCCGCCGCCAGCCCGGCTGAGGAGGCAGCCGTCGGTACGAGCGGCATCAGCCCGAGAGTTCTGGGTATTGCGCTGGCCGCTTCGCTGCTCGTGCTGCTCGGCGTCGTCTTCCTGTTGCCGAAAACGATCAGTGAGGATCCGGACGAGCCGGCCGTTCCGACCGGGGTGGCCGAAGAGCAGGATCCCGCCGAGCTGGACGTTGTCGACGACGAAGAGTCGCTGCTTGGTGAGGGACGCGCTCCGCGCGACTATGTGCCTGAGTCGACGGGCATCGATGACGAGGAAATCCTGTTCAACGAGAACCAGGCCGACTACAGCGGCCTCGACGAGGATGGTCGGGCCCGGTTCAACGCCGAGATGATCCTGGGCGAACTGCTTTCGAACTTCGAGACCCTCGAACGTCGCGGCGTGCAACGCTGGGCGAGCCTGGAGTTTCGCAATGCACGGGAGCGTTATGCGGCTGGCGACAAGGCCTACCTCGAAAGAGACTACCGCAGCGCCGAGGCACTGTACCTCGAAGCGATCGCCATCGTAGAACCGTTGTTCGACCAGATAGAGCCCGAGTTCCAGAAAGCGCTGACGGGCGCCGAAGCCGCGTTCGAGGCCGGTGATCGTACCGAGGCATTGAGGCTGTACGAACTCGCGGTCGCGATTACGCCAAACAGCCCGGTTGCCCTTGCGGGTTATGAGCGAGCAAAGAACCTGGAAAGCGTCCTGCGCCTCGTGGAGCAGGGGCTCGATTACGAGGAAGAGCTGGAACTCGAAGCGGCCGAAGCCAGTTTCCGGCAGGCCGTGACTATTGACCCCGAATGGCTGCCGGCGCAGGAAGGCCTGGCACGCGTGCAGGCGACGCGCACCCAGATGGAGTTCGACCTGAGAATGAGCGAAGGCCTCGAGGCGCTTGCCGCAGGTGATTATCCGTCGGCGCGGGCCGCGTTTCGCATGGCCGAAAACCTGAACCCCGGCTCCAGGGAACCCGCCGATGGGCTGATGCAGGTCGAACAGGGCATGCAACTCGACGACATAGCGGTCCTCGAACAGGAAGCCACGTCACTCGAGCGCGACGAGCACTGGGACGCGGTCGTAACGACCTACGATGAGATCCTCAAGATCGACGGTGCGCTTTCGTTCGCCATCGAAGGGCGCTCCCGCGCTCGCGAGATGAGCGCGCTGCACAAGAAGCTCGATGAGTACATCTCCGATCCCGACAAGCTGAGCATGCCGTCGGTGATGCAGAAGGCGACGCTGCTCGTCGTCGATATCACGCGCATGCCGGAGATCGGGTCGCGACTGGCTGCGCAGCGCGACGAGCTGTCGAGACTATTGAAGCGGGCGGCGACACCTGTGCCCGTCGCGCTCGTGTCTGATAACCTCACGCAGGTTTCGGTCTACAAGGTCGGGAGCCTGGGTCGCTTCAGCAACACGAAACTGGAACTGCGTCCCGGCACTTACGTTGCGGTCGGCGTGCGCCCGGGCTTTCGTGACGTACGGCTGGAATTCCGGGTGGCCCCGGAAATCGATATGCAACCCGTCGTCGTGCGTTGCGAGGAACAGATTTGAGGTTCGACCATTTGTCTATTCGCGACGTCGAAGGTGAGCGTCGTATCTCCGCGGCCGAGTTGCCGCTGCGCCTTGGAACCGGAACGGACGCCAGCTTGCGCCTGCCGGGACCCGGCGGTTCGGCGGTCGCGCTCCTGGACCTGTTGGATGGCGTGCCTTTCGTTCAGCCCATCGGCCGGGATACAGAGCTTCGTATTAACGGCGAGCCGCTCGAAGCGAGTCGCCGCCTGGCGAATAACGACGAACTGCAGTTCTTCGGCAGCCGCATCGGCGTTGTCATCGATGACGAGCGGGTGCTGCTCGACATTCGCCTGGAAGACAGCGCTTACGTAACGAAGCCGCCCGAGGACGACGACGCCGGCGGCGTACTCGATGAAGAGGCCATCGCGCCTACCGCGTTTCGGCGAGCAGCCGAGAGGACCGCGCAGCTCCAGGAATCGCGAACCAGTCCTCTCAAGATCATCGTCGGAAGCGGGCTGGCGATACTGCTGTTAGCCTCCTACCTGTTGTTCAGCGCGAAATCCGTCCAGTTCGAGATAGAGCCGCCCGGCCCCGATGGTTTCGATATCGACGGCGGCTGGTTCCGGCTGCCGATTGGTGATCGGACTTTGCTGCGCAAGGGGACCTACACGGTCAACGTAAAGAAACAGGGGTATTACGACGTCGACCAGAGTTTCGTTGTCGGCGACGAGCCTTCCATGACCCTTAGCCTGCGCATGCGCAAGAAGCCGGGGCGACTGCTGGTATTCACGGATCCGCCGGTAGACGCGGTCATTACCGTCGACGATGACCAGGTCGGTAAGGCACCTTTCGGTCCGCTGGAGCTGCAACCTGGAATGCATACGGTGCGGGTGCAGTCCGAGCGATACCTGGCGTTCGATGACATTGTCGAAATACCCGGGCTCGATCGTCTCGAGAACATGCACGTGCAGTTGGTGCCGCGATGGGCCAATGTGCTCGTGGACTCGGAGCCGCCCGGGGCCACAATCTTCTCCGGCACCGAGCAGGTTGGTGTAACACCGGCAACCATCGAGTTGCTCGAAGGGTCACACGAGATCACGGTTTCCAAAGAGGGATTCTCGCCCTGGGATGGCACGGTCGTTGCGGAGCCCAACGTGGCGCAGGCTCTACCCAAGGTGACTTTGCAGGCTGCGGACGCCAAGCTGCTCGTCAACACCATACCCCGCGGCGCCAACGTGACCGTCAATGGACGCTACCGGGGGCAGTCACCCATCACGCTGTCGCTGTCGCCCGACATCGACTACCTGATCGGCATGTCGAAGGCCGGTTACGGAGTGACGACGCGTAGCCTGCGACTCGAGTCCAACGCAAGCGATTCGATTACCGTGGACTTGTCAGCACGTCTCGGCACGGTCACGGTCAATGTCCAGCCGCAGGACGCCAGCGTGTATGTCGACGGCCGCGCCCGTGGTACCGGGAAGACGACCGTACGGCTGAGCTCGGCACCGCACCGCATCGAAGTCCGCAGGCAGGGCTATCGCTCGTGGACCCGGACGATCACGCCTCGGCCCGGCTATCCGCAGACGCTGACCGCCGCCTTGCGCTCCCTCGAAGCCGTCGCACGGGACGCCGTGGCGCAGACCGTCAAAACGGCTGCTGGCCAGACGCTGCGTCGCGTCGAGGGAGCGACGTTCTCGATGGGAGCGTCGCGTGCCGAGCCCGGGCGGCGGGCAAACGAGGTGATTCGCCCCGTTACGATCACGAAGCCGTTCCTCATCGGCATTCACGAAGTGACCAACAAGCAGTTTGCCGCCTTCCGCAAGAACCACGACTCCGGGAGCGACGTGCATGCGGCGCTGGCGGCAGACAACAATCCCGTCGCGAACGTGACCTGGGAAGATACCGTGCAGTACTGCAACTGGCTCAGCAAGCAGGAAGGACGGACCCCGGCTTATCGCCAGGAATTCGACAAATGGGTGCCGGTCTACCCGACGCCGGATGGCTACCGGCTGCCGACCGAGGCCGAATGGGCCCTCGCCATGCGCTATTCCGGCCGGCAGACAGCCTGGAAGTTTGCCTGGGGCAGCAAATGGCCGCCCCCCGAGGGCAGCGGCAATCTTGCTGACATAACGGCGCGCGCACTCGTGCCGTCCATCCTGCCCGCCTATGACGACGGTTTTGCCTCGAGCGCCCCGGTCGGCAAGTTCAAGCCGAACTCACTCGGCATCTACGACTCGGCCGGTAACGTGGCCGAGTGGGTCAATGACCTGTATACGGTACCGACGCCCGGGATCACGACCCCGGTGGTTGATCCCGTCGGACCCGAGCGCGGCTCCAGTCATGTCGTGCGTGGCTCGAGTTGGCGGCACGCCGGCATCACCGAGTTACGCATGAGCTACCGTGACTTCAGTGACGCGCCGCGCCCCGATATCGGCTTCCGCGTTGCAAGGTATGCGGACTAGAAAATCATGCGACAATTGACCGTCAAGCTTGTCCAAAGAAACTGGACGAATGACTGGACGATCTGAAGGAGGTCCTACATGCATCGAGCCCTGATTCTGTTGTTGCTGTTGCTTGCGCCGCTCGCCTGGGGCCAGGAAGCCGAGGACAGCGATGCGACGCCGAGCGAAGCCGCCGAGCCGGCTGAAGAGACTGCTTCCGACGCCGACGATGCTCTCGAAGACATCGATGATCTGGACGAGTTGTACCCGCTCGAGGACGACGACGAGTTCATACCGAGTCAAGACGTCGCTTTCGGCCAGTCGATTCCATTTCCCACGGACATATGAGTCAAGGTCTGTATTGATGAAGAAGAAAAACATCCCCGTTGAGTTCGTATTTCAGCTGTTCGCGCTGATTATCGCGATCATCATCGTGCATGCCTTCTACGTGTCGGTCGTGCGACCGAACGCCGTTGAGGTCATAGAAGAGCAGAACATGATGGCGGCCGCGGACCCGGACTTCGTCAGGGAACGCAGCGTCTGGGTACTCGTCAAGGATTTCGAGCAGGAAGCCTGTTTCATCCTGATGTTCTGGGCGCTCGCGATCATGGGTTACAAGTCCGTCAAGATCGCCGGCGAGAGACGCCTGCTCGAGGTGGATCTCGTGCCTGTCGCCGAGGGCATGCGAATATTGCCCGAAGATACGCGTGAGTTCGCGCGCCAGGTGCAGGCGCTGCCCGAAGATCGCCAGCAGATGCTGCTGCCACGGGCGTTGTTGAACGCGCTGCGCCGCTTCAGCTCCACGCGCAACATCCAGGACGTATCGACGAGCACGCATACGATTTGTGAGTCGGAGGCCGAACGGCTGGAGTCCGAACTGGCGATGATCCGCTACATTTCCTGGGCCATCCCGTCGATCGGGTTTATCGGCACGGTACGCGGTATCGGTGAGGCGCTTGCCCAGGCTGACAAGGCCGTGCAAGGCGACATCGCCGGCGTAACGCAGAGCCTGGGCGTGGCGTTCAACTCGACGTTTATCGCCTTGCTGATCAGTATTTTCCTGATGTTCCTCGTGCACCAGCTTCAGCTCGTGCAGGAGCGGCTGGTATTCGACAGCGAGACCTACTGCGACGACAAGGTCATTCGACACATGAAAGCGGACTGACAGCGACCGTGGCACTGCTTGCAGCACATCTGAACGACGCGAGCATTCTCGTAACGAGCGACGCACGAATCGTGTACCGCGAGCCCGGCTTTGCGCTGCTCGAAGACGAAGGCCTGACAACGGGCCTCGAGGCCTACGGCAACGCCAGTCTAAAGCCTCGCCGAATCAACAACCGATACTGGTCGGGCCTCTCGACCGAGCCGCTCGCCGACAGGCGTTTTCAGCACCTGAGCGCTGCGGATCTCGTCAGCCGCCAGCTTGAGCAGATGTGGGCCCGAATGGCAGGAAAAGGCGATCGTCTTGCCGTCGCCGTGCCGGCGTATATGAATACCGAGCAGCTCGGCTTGTTGCTCGGGGTGGCCATGGAGCTCGATATACCGGTCATTGCGATGGTCGATGCCGCTGTCGCCGCGACAAGACGCCATTACGTGAACGCCGTGCCCGTGCACGTCGACCTGAGTTTGCACTGCGCGGCGCTGACCCGGCTCGGGCAGGACGGCCAGGCACAGGTCGAGCGCACGAGCATCGCCGAAGATTGCGGCATGCTTAATCTCTACGATAGCTGGCTGAGGATCATTGCCGAGGCCTTCGTGCAGCAGTCGCGCTTCGATCCTCTGCACACGGCTGAAACCGAGCAGGTTCTGCAAACCAGTATTTTGCAGTGGCTGTCGGTGGCCGCTCGCGCTGAGTCTGTGCCGATGGAAGTCGACTACCGTGGAATCACACACCGTGCTGAGCTCGAGTCGCTGCAGTTCGTCGCTGCAGCGGGGCCCGTTTACCAGAACATCGTCAGCAACCTGCGGGCGCTGTATCGAGCCGGGGAGCTGCCCGCGCTGCAGTTGTCCGATCGCGCGGCCGCCATGCCGGGCCTGGCGGACACGCTCAAGGCCAGGGTTGGCGGAGAGGTTTTCCTGCTGGAGCGAGGAGCCACGGCGCGTGGCCTGGCACAGCGCTGCCGCGAAGACAACAAGAGCGGCGCGCTGACGCTGGCGCGCCACCTTCCGTGGGACCAGGCGCCCGTCGACGTGCACGTGGACGATGCCGCAGGTTCCGGCGGGCAGCCGACTCACCTGCTGTTTGGCAACCATGCGCACTTGCTCGGGCACGAGCCACTCGTACTCGGTTCGCAGCCTGCCGAAGGTGAACGCTGGCTGGACCTGCAACAGGAAATGCCCGGCGTCTCACGGCGGCATTGCGTGGTCGGCACCGAGAATGGTCAATGCGTCGTAACCGATCACAGTCGCTACGGGACCTTTCTGAACGGGCACCGTATCGACGGCTCTGCGGTTCTGCAGGCGGGTGACGCAATTCGGGTTGGCACGCCGGGCTTCGAATTGAAGCTGATCTCGGCGGAGATGTGACGTGGCTCGCAGGCGCAGACAGACAGAAATCTTCAGCATGTCGTTCCTCGATTGCATGAGCTGTGGCTTCGGCGCCGTCATCCTGTTCTTCATGATCATCAACTCGCACGTTAACGCCACGACGGACGACGAAACCACGGCGATGATGGCCGAGACGAACCGACTCGAGATCGAGGTACTCGAGGGTCGCAAGAACCTCGCGCTTGCACGCAATACGAAACAGAAACTCGAAACGGAAATGGAGGATGCCGATAGCCAGATCGCCCAGATCATGGCGCTGATACAGGAGCTGCAGGCCGAACTGGACAAGTACGACAATGACACGCTGGCAAAAATCCAGCGTGTGGAAAAGCTGCAGTCCGATATCAAATCGCTCGAAGAGGAGGTCAAGCGTCTGCTCGCGATGAAGCAGCAGCAGGACGCGGCGGGCGAACAGATTCGCACGTTCAAGGGCGAGGGCGACCGGCAGTACCTGACCGGCCTCAAGCTCGGCGGGGAACGTACGCTGGTGCTCGTCGACCGCTCGGCCAGCATGCTCAGCGACAAGCTCGTCAACATACTGCGGCGTCGAAACCTGCCTGAGGCCGAGCGACTGCGCTCGCGCAAGTGGCGGCAGGTCGTCGCCAGCGTCGACTGGCTGACGTCGCAGTTCAGGCAGGGCACCGAGTTCCAGATTTACATGTTCAACAACAAGGCCGAACCCGTCATCCAGGGTACGGACGGTATCTGGCTGAAGGCCGACGACGATACGCAACTCAACGAGGCGATCCGGGTACTGCGTCGTACCGTGCCGAAGAACGGCACGAATATGCACGCGGCGTTCAGGATCGCGACGCAGCTGTCGCCGCGACCGGACAACATCATATTGCTCGTCGACGGCATGCCGACGATGGACGCCGAAACCACCTCCAAGACGGTCGTCAGCAGTAACGAGCGTGGCAATATTTTCGCGAGGGCCGTACGAGAATTGCCGTCGGGAATCCCGGTAAACATCATGCTTTACCCGATGGAAGGCGATCTGAACGCACCGATTTCGTACTGGTCACTGGCGCTGACCACGCGCGGTTCCTTTGTCAGCGTCTCGAGAGACTGGCCGTAAGGAGGACGCATGCGACGCAGACGCAATATCGAAGCATTCAGCCTGTCCTTCCTGGACTGTATCTGTTGTGGCTTCGGCGCAATTATCCTGCTGCTGGTCCTCAGCAAGATCTACGAGCCCGTCGTTATCGAGAAGGCCGAGGAAAACCTCGAGCAGCTCATCGCCCTGTTGCAGCAGGAACTGTTCGACATCCGTGGTACCTCGACGATCCTCGACCGCGAGCTCAAGAAAGTCAGTGAAGACGCCGCGGCGACGCAGCTGGAACTCGCCGAACTCGAGGGCGACCTGAACAAGATTCGTGGCCAGTACCAGGCGTCCAAACAGGAAGAGGAAGAGACCATCGACGAAGGCGAGCTGCAGGCGGCGAAGCAGCGCCTGACCGAGGAAATGCGACGCCTGCAGCCTTACTACCGCCGACCCGACGAAGATGCCGTGGCCGGCATACCCGTGGACAGCGAGTACATTATTTTCGTCATCGATACATCGCCGAGTATGCAGAACTACAACTGGGGCCTCGCGCAGCGCAAGATTCGCGAGACGCTCGAGGCCTATCCCGAGGTGAAGGGCATCCAGATAATGAATGACGACGGCCGCTACATGTTCCCTGATTACGTCGGCCGCTGGATTCCGGACTCGCCGGGGCGTCGCCAGGCGATCATTAGCCGAATGCGCAACTGGCAGGCGACGAGCGACAGTGACCCGGTCGACGGCATCCAGGAAGCAATTACGCAGTTCTGGGCGCACGACAAGAAAGTCAGCATCTACGTATTCGGCGACGACTTCCAGGGCAACTACACGATCGACGCGGTTGTCGGTACCATCGATCGCATCAACCGAGTGGGTGCCGACGGCGCGCGACGCGTCCGCCTGCATGCCGTCGGCTTTCCGCGCGGTTTTCGCAAAGGTGGGCAGATACCGGCTACCGCAATACGTTTCGCGACCCTGATGCGCATTCTCTGTGCGAGAAACGGCGGGACGTTTGTCGCGCTTACAGACGACAACCGCTAGCGGCGCGTCTGCCACGTTTCGCCACAATTGATCCCGAGCTTTCCACGATAGCGACCTTTCGCTACCGGTATTGCGCCGTGTAATGAACTCCGAAGCAGGCCACGGTGGCCGCAATCAGGAGGACACGACAATGCGTAAATACTCAAAAACTATTTTGCTCGCCACGCTCGTAACACTGCTCGGTGCATCGCCGGCATTCGCCAAGGGCAAGGCGTCGAGAGAAGAGAATATCGGTGTTGGCTCGGGCGCGGTCATCGGCGCTGCTGCAGGTGGGCCGGTCGGTTTCATCATCGGCGCTGCGATCGGCGCGAAGCTGGGCGATACCTGGCACGACAAGAACGAGCGTCTCGCGAGTCTCGAAGGATCGCTGGGCGACTCCCGCAACAAGGTAGTGACCCTCCAGGGAGATATCCGCGACCTCGGTGAAGAGATAAAGGCTTTGCGCAACGTCGCACGCCCGGAACTCGTCAGCATGATGCAGGCCGGTATCGCGATGGACCTGTTGTTCCGCACCGACGAATTCGCGCTGGCCGATACGACCGGTGATCGCCTGGCCCAACTGGCCGGGACGCTGGCGACGATGCCTGAAATCCGGATCCAGCTCGACGGCTTTGCCGATGAGCGCGGCGACGAGCAGTACAACTTCGAGCTATCGGAGAAACGTGTCGAATTCGTCCGCGGGCAACTGGTCGCGGCCGGAATCGGCCCGGATCGAATCAGCGTTTCGGCGCACGGCGAATCCACGGCGCAGGACCATCATATTGACAGTCTTGCACTCGAGCGTCGCGTCAGCGTCAAGCTGTTCATCGAAGACATCCCCGCGGTGGCCGCGAACCCTAACTAGTCTTCCCTGTGGCTCATCTTGAGTCTCCGCCTGGCCGGCCCGTGAGGGTCGGCCTTTTTTTGATGTTTCGGGTCGTCGTTGCTAGGGTTTGATGCGCAACGATAGCGGAGACCCGGATGCCTGAAAAACTCGTCGACAAGCGCTGCCGACCCTGCGAGGGCGGCGTGGAACCCTTGAGTGCTGAACAGACCGCGGAACTCATGCGGGCACTGCACGAAGACTGGGCACTGAGTGCAGACGGTCTCGAGATTTCCAGGAGTTTCGAGTTTCCGGCATACGGCAGAACGCTCGCGTTCGCCAACGCGGTCGCGTGGATCGCTATCAGCGAAGGCCATCATCCGGTTCTGACGATCAGTTACGGCCGCTGCGACGTGAGTTACACGACGCACGCGATAAACGGGCTCTCGGACAATGACTTCATCTGCGCGGCGAAGATCGACCGCCTGGCCCGGGAGGGCGATGCGTGATCGATGTCGGCGATATCGAGGAAGCGGCGGAGCGGCTTCGCGACATCAGTGTCAGGACACCGCTGATCAGGAATTTCGAACTCGACGCGGTCGCCGGCGGCAGGGTGCTGATCAAACCCGAATGCCTGCAGGTGACCGGTTCCTTCAAGATCCGGGGCGCCTACAACCTGCTTTGTCAGCTCTCGGCACAGGAGCGCAAGCGCGGCGCCGTGGCCTGGTCTTCCGGCAACCACGCGCAAGGCGTGGCGGCCGCGGGCGCCATGCTCGGTATTCCTGTCGCGATAGTGATGCCGGAAGATGCGCCAAGGGCCAAACTCGAAAATACGCGCAGGCTGGGCGGCGAGGTGATTACTTATGATCGTTACACGGGGGACCGTGAGGCGATCGCGCGGAGTATCGCCGCGGAACGCAACGCGGTCATCGTGCCGTCCTACGATCACGCGGACATCATCGCCGGTCAGGGTACCGTCGGACTGGAAATCGCCGAACAGGCCACGGCGATGAAAGAGTCCCCCGACCAGGTGCTCATCTGCTGTGGCGGCGGAGGATTGTCGTCGGGCAGCGCCGTCGCACTCAAGGCAAGGTTGCCGGACACGTCAGTGCATGCCGTCGAGCCGCAGGACTTCGATGACACGGCACGGTCCCTGGCCGCCGGCGAGCGCGTGGCCGTCGACCCGTCGGCGCGCTCGATCTGTGATGCATTGCAGGCACATATGCCCGGCGAGATGACCTTTGAAATCAACCGGCGCCTGCTGGGGGAAGGGCTGACCGTCAGTGACGATGAGGTTCGCGAGGCGATGCGCTTCGCTTTCCGCAACCTGAAACTGGTCGTGGAGCCTGGCGGAGCCGTTGCGCTGGCAGCCGTGTTGGCGGGCAGGATCGAAACGAGCGACAAGACGACGGTCGTCGTTCTCAGCGGCGGTAATGTCGATACCGACCTGTATGCGGAGATCCAGCGGGGTTCGTCAGACTGAGCCGAATTGTGCGCGCTTCAGGATAGCGCGCTGCGCAACCGACTGGTTCTTTCGTGCCTTGATTGCCTTGGCGATCTTGCGGCGTTGTGGCCAGGCCTCGAGCCACTCCACGATCTTGTCGATCTGCTCGACATCCGGCCTGACGCGCGAGGGTTGCATCTCGCAGACGCCGATACCTTCCTCGGCGGCATGCACGAAGTTCTGGCTGTCGCGCATGACGGCGATGATCGGAATACCGAGCGAGTCGAGGAAACGCATAAGCTTGGCGAAGCTCCTGGTATGTTTGCGCGTGCGGTTGGCGACGACCGCCAGCTTCTTGTCGTTGCGGTCTATCTTGGCGACCAGCAGCAGGTCGGCTATGCAACGAGATGCCGCGTGGATGTCCATCGACGATGGCAACACCGGCACGAGGATACTGGTGGCGTCGCGCGTCAGCTCGCGCAGGTCATCGTGTGTGACACTGGCGGGTGAGTCGACGAGCAGATTGACGGTTTCATTCGGCACGCGAAGTTGCCAGCTGCGCGTCGCCTGCATGGTTTTCTTGTAGGCCGTGATGCCGTGAATCTGAGGAAGGTTGGCGGGCCGGCGCTCGAGCCATGCCGTCGTAGAGCCCTGTGGGTCATAGTCCATGACGGCCGGCGTCTTGCCGGTCTGAGCGTATTTGGCGGCGAGATTGGTCACGAGTGTCGATTTGCCGCAACCACCTTTCGGGTTGAGGACAACGATCTTGTTCAGATTGTCTCGTCTTGGCGTATTCAGCATTGCATATCGACCGGTACCAGGTCTCCGCCAACTTCGCCCAATTCAGGCGAAATTTCCTTGCACCAGTTCACATAATACAGAGGAATCGCGCCCTGTACAGTTTATCCCGGGTAGGTGTCGTAGCCGGGCACTTCGCTGTCATCGCACGACCACGAGGCTTTCGAACCCTGAAATATGCGTGCCTCGGGGCGAAGGCCCGGATCGTTGTCGAGCGTTCCGGCGGGCACAACGGCGATGCTCATGTCGGGAGCCACTCTGGGCAGCGGGCTTCCACAATTGCTGCAGAACACGACCGCGAAGCGCTTGGCATCGGGCACCTTGTAGACTTTCAACAGTTCCTTCCCGGCGGTCCATTCCGCGGAATCGGGTTTCAGTAGCACGTTACTGGCATGACCCGTGCCACTCGACTTTCGGCAGCGTCCGCAATGGCAATGCCAGAACCGACCCTCGCTGCCGGAAATCTCGTATCGAACAGAACCGCAAAGGCAACCGCCGTGCAGATTAATCTCACTCATCGCAATACCTCCGCTGTATGCCGTTATGCATGGTGACGATGCAGCCGCAGGAAACTCTGCGCTTCGTGCAACCATGCGCAGGACTCACATTCGCAGTCGCGCGAGTGCTGCGCATGCTCGTGATGCGGTGATCGCAGATAGAAAACGGCTGTGTCGAGCGCGACCAGCAGTTCAGGCAGTGGGGAATCCGGGTCCGGGGCGCTACGATTCGAATTCAACCAGCGGCAGGCAGCGCCGAACTCGCACGTGGTGCAACGCTCGTCTTCCTTGTCGTATGTGCCGCCGTGATGGCAGTTGGTGAAGTCGACTTCGCGGTCTATGAACCATCGCGGATACTCGAGCAATGTTGATACATAACCCGACAGTGTGCGTGTGCGGCGGCCCGTGAGAGTAGGCATCAGAACATTTCGCTGGGTCCCGGCGTGTCGTCACTGGGCTTGGTACGACACTTGATGAAGTCGCCGGTGATCATCTTGTCGTAGCTCATGCCGGGGCCGACCATCGGGTAGACTCCGGCGTCACGATCGATGATGACCTCGAGGAACGCCGGGCCCTCAAATTCCATGAACTCCCTGACGACGGTCGCAAGGTCCTCCTTCTTTTCGAGGCGCCGGGCGAATTTGAAGCCATCGGCCTCGGCCGCCTTGACGAAGTCCTTGCTGTGCAGCGACTTGTCGCTTCCCGACATGCGACCCTCGAAATACAGGTGTTGCCATTGCCGCACCATGCCGTCGCCAAAGTTGTTGAGCACGATGATCTTGATGGGCTGATCATAGGTCGTTGCGGTCTCGAGTTCGCCGATGTTCATGCGAATACTGCCATCTCCGTCGATGTCGATGACGGTGCGGTCGGGGCGCGCAAACTGCGCGCCAATCGCCGCCGGCAACCCAAAGCCCATCGTTCCCATGCTGCCCGACGTCAGCCATAGCCGCGGTTCACGGAAATCGAAGTACTGAGCGGCCCACATCTGGTGCTGGCCGACACCGGTGGAAATGATGGCCTCGCCCTTGGTGTGCTTGTTGACCTCTTCGATAACGGCATAAGGCTGGATCAGTTTCGATTCACGGTCGTAATTGAGCGCGTACTCGCGTTTCAATTCGGCGATTTCTTCATGCCACTGATCGAAGCTCTTGGCGAAGCCGATGCGACGGCCGTAAGCAAGCAGGTCGGTAAGGTCCCGCTCGAGCATGCCGACGTGATGCCAGTTGACGCGCTTGACCTTGCCAATCTCGGCGAAGTCGACATCGAAATGCGCGATGTTTTTCGCGTTGGGAGCGAACTGGGCCGGTGTGCCCGCGACTCGATCGTCGAAGCGTGCGCCGATGGTGATCAGGAAGTCGCAGTCTTCCACGGCGTAGTTGGCCGAGGCAATGCCGTGCATGCCCAGCATGTGCAGCGCCAGGGGGTGTTGTGTATCGCTGGCGCCCAGCGCCATCAGTGTCGTTGTGACCGGGATTCCGTACTCATTGGCGAGACGTCGCATCGCCTTGGTCGCGTTGGCGTTGATGACGCCGCCGCCCGCATAGATGAGCGGTCGCTCGGACTCCGACAGCAATGTGTAAAAGCGTTCGCAGGAGTCGTCGCTCAGGACGTTACTTTCGACCTTGGCCAGCCGTCGCCTGTAACCGTGCAGCGGCAGTGTGCCTTCGCCCTTGAAAGGGCCCTCCCAGTTCTGCACATCCTTCGGGATGTCGACCACGACCGGTCCCGGCCTTCCCGTGCGTGCGAGTTCGAAGGCGCTGCGCATGGTGGCTTCGAGTGTTTCGGCTTCGGTGACGAGGAATACATGCTTGGCGACGGCACCCATGATGGCGGATACCGGAGCCTCCTGGAAAGCATCCGTGCCGATTGCCGCGCATGGCACCTGGCCGCATATCACGACCAATGGCACCGAGTCGGCCATGCTGTCTCGTACGGGAGTTACGGTATTTGTCGCGCCAGGCCCCGACGTGACCATCGCGACACCGACTTCGCCGCTGGCACGCGCGAATCCCGCCGCCATGAAGCCGGCACCCTGTTCGTTGGCCGGGACGACAAGCGGCATGGCGGCCTCGCCGCCAGCGCCCTGGTGGTGATCGTTATAGCGAAAAACGGCGTCATAGATCGGCAGGATGGCGCCGCCGCTGTAGCCGAATATGGTGCGAACGCCTTCGTCCGCCATTACCTGCACGACCGTATCGGCGCCGCTCATGGTCTGGCCCCTGAGTGGATGTTCGCTCAGGCCTGCCGTATTTACCCGGTCATTCATCGTGCTGGTGTCCGCGTCTAATTTACGGATTTTTCGCGAGTGTTGACTAATTTCAGACGCATTGCAATAAGGACTTTTCTGCGCGACCATGCGGTCAATAGCGGCAAATTGGTTTCAATCGTAATCCTCTGTCCCGGCAGCAGCGAGTAAGGTATGCGGCACGCAATCTCAGTCCTCTTGCAGAACGAGGTCGGCGCATTGACGCGCATGACCGGTATGTTCTCGTCGCGTGGCTATAACATCGAGACCCTCAACGTAGCGCCCACCTACGATCCCCGGGTCTCGCGGGTCACGCTGGTCGTCGCAGGTTCCGATGCCGCGATTGCACAGCTCAACGCGCAGCTCGCCAAGCTTGTCGACGTCGTCAATATTCATGACATGACGCTCGGCGAGCATTTCGAACGTGAGCTGGCGATCGTGAAGATAAGGCTCGGCACCGGTGGTCTCGCCAAAGCCATGTCGATGGCGAAGCGCCTGGGGGCCGAGATGCTCGACGAGGCCCAGGTGAGCTGCACGCTGCAATTGACCGGCACGGTGCAGGAGATCGATGCCTTCGTCGAAGAGGCTGCAAAGGTCGGGGAAATTTCCGCGGTTGCCCGAAGTGGCACGGTTGCCGTTTCGAAAGGCGAGGTTACGTTGACGTCATTCGACCGACAGCACCTGCTCGTCGGATAGTCGATGACCAAACTGGCGCTTAACGATTATCGCCGGCTGGTCATAAAGGTCGGATCGTCGCTGCTCGTCGACGACAGGGGCAAGCTGGATCGGGCGTGGCTGCACACGCTCGCCGATGACATCTCCTATCTCATGGAGAACGGCCACGAAGTCCTGATCGTGTCGTCGGGCGCGATTGCCATCGGCAGCACCGTACTCGGTATCAACAAGCGTCGCGCCCGTCTCGAAGACCTGCAGGCGGCCGCGGCCGCGGGACAGGTTCAGCTTGTGCACGCGTACCAGGAGGTGCTCGGCGAACACGGCATCTCGGCCGCGCAGATCCTGCTGACGCCGGACGACACCGAAGATCGGCGTCGATTTCTTAACGCCCGGGGTACGCTCGGGCGCCTGCTCGAGCAGAGTGTCGTGCCGATCATCAATGAAAACGACACGGTCGCGACCGAGGAAATTCGTTACGGTGACAATGACCGCCTCGCGGCCAGGGTCGCGCAGCTGGTCATGGCCGACGCCCTGATTCTGCTGTCCGACGTCGATGGTTTTTACACGGCGGACCCGGGCAAGAATCCCGACGCCGAGCACATCCCCGAAGTTGCCTCTATTACGTCCGATATGCTGGCCATGGCAGGCGAGACGCGCTCGGATATCGGCAGCGGCGGGATGGCGACCAAGGTGCAGGCAGCGCGCATTGCAACTCACGCAGGCTGTTCCACGATCATATCGAGCGGCGCCGTGGATTATCCTCTGCATGCGCTGTCGGCCGCCGGGCGTTGCACGCTGTTCAAAGCCGAAGGCACGCCGGCCGCCGCACGAAAACAATGGCTCGCCGGCGTCCTCGAGGTGCGCGGCGAGATCCGCGTCGACGAAGGTGCTGCAAGAGCATTACAGACGGGCAACAGCCTGCTGCCGGTAGGAGTCGTGGAAGTGCTCGGCAACTTCCGGCGTGGTGACGTGGTTACCCTGGTAGGGCCCAATGGCAAGGAACTCGGGCGCGGACTCGCCGAGTACTCGAACAGCGATGCTTTGCGGCTCCGTGGCTGCCAGTCGGAGAATATCGAGGAGGCGCTGGGGTACAAGGGGCGCTCGGTCATGATTCATCGCGACGACCTGGTGTTATTCAACAGTGACCGGTAGAGAGAGCAGCGTGTCAATTTCCGAGACCATGAACGATATGGGGCGTGCGGCGCGTCGAGCGGCGGCAGCTTTGGCGATGTCGACCCGCTCGCAGCGCGACAAGGCGCTGGCCGAGGGAGCCGCCGCGATTCGCGCGCACGCCGAAGACATTGTCCAGGCAAACGCGAGGGATATGGACGCCGCGCAACAGAGGGGCTTGAGCGCCGCAATGCTTGATCGTTTGCTGCTGGATACCGGCCGCATTGAAGCGATGGCGTCGGGTATGGAAACGATTATCGAGCTCGACGATCCCGTCGGCCGAGTGCTGGCGGAATGGGAACGACCCAACGGGCTGAAGATCCAGCGAGTGTCAGTGCCTCTCGGTGTCATTGGCATCATCTACGAGAGCAGGCCCAACGTTACTGCCGACGCGGCAGCCTTGTGCATAAAGTCGGGAAACGCGGTGATACTGCGCGGCGGATCGGAGAGCTTTCATTCGAGCCACGCTATTTACGAAGCCCTGCGTGCGGGTCTTATTGCTGCCGGGCTCGACGCCGAAGCCGTGCAGATGGTGCCGACCACGGATCGCGCGGCGGTGGGCTACCTGCTGTCATCGATGCCCGAGTGGGTGGACGTCGTCGTACCACGCGGTGGCAAGAACCTGATCAAGCGCGTGCAGGACGAAGCGCGTGTGCCGGTCATTGGCCATCTCGAGGGTATTTGCCATGTCTATCTGCACGAAGATGCCGATACGTCCATGGCGAAGAACATCGTACTGAACGCCAAGATGCGCCGTACGGGCATCTGCGGTGCCGCCGAGACCATACTCGTGGATAGAAGTGCCGCGGAGCGCATCGTTCCGGAAGTCGTCGCTGTCCTGCAGGACGCTGGCTGCGAGGTGCGTGGCGACGAGGACGTTGCGCGGCTGGCCGACGGGGTCAGTGCTGCGATCGAGGCGGACTGGTCGACCGAGTACCTGGATGCGGTTGTCTCGATACGGGTCGTCGACGATATTGCCGCAGCCGTGCGGCATATCGCGCAGTACGGTTCAGGCCACACCGAAAGCATCGTGACCGACAACGCGCCCGCTGCCGAACAGTTCTTCCGTGAGGTCGATAGCGCCATAGTGCTTCACAACGCGTCCACGCAATTCGCCGATGGGGGCGAGTTCGGGATGGGCGCTGAAATCGGCATCGCCACGGGGCGCATACACGCGCGTGGACCTGTGGGTGCCGAGCAATTGACGAGCTACAAGTACGTTGTACGCGGAAGTGGCCAGGTGCGACCCGCATGAGTGAGCGCCATTTCGACGTCGCAATCATCGGTGCCGGAATCAACGGTGCCGGCATCGCGATCGATGCTGCCTTGCGTGGCCTGAGCGTCGTCATCCTCGACAAGAACGACATGTGTAGCGGCTGTTCCGCGATTTCGAGCCGCCTTATCCACGGTGGATTGCGTTACCTCGAGTACGGTGAGATACCGCTCGTCTACGAGTCTCTGCATGAGCGCCGCAATTTGCGACTCAATGCGCCACATCTGGTCGAACCGCTGCGCATCTGTATTCCGATATTCAAAGGTGCACGCCGCGGCCCCCTGATGATACGCCTCGGCATGATCGCTTATGACGTGCTTTCGATCAGGAAGACCGTGCCGAATCACGAGATGCTCAACAGCGCGGAGATTCAGGCGGCCGAACCGGGGCTGAGGACAGACGGACTGCGTGCGGCGGCGCGCTATTACGACGCCCAGGTAAAGTATGCCGAGCGTCTCGTGCTCGAGAACCTGCTGGGAGCGCGTTCCGCTGGCGCCGAGATACTGACGCATTGCGAGGTTACGGATATCCGCTTTGCAAAAGGTGCAATAGACTCGCTGCACTATGTCGACCGAATCGATCAGACGGAGCACGAAATATCCGTCGAAACCGTCGTCAACGCGGCCGGCCCATGGGTCGACCGGGTGCTTGCGACGGCGCCGACCAGGACCGAAAGACATATCGGTGGCACCAAAGGCAGCCACATCATCGTTCGCAGGTTTGACGGTGCGCCGCAGGACGCGTTCTACATCGAAGCGGCCGCCGATGGCAGACCATTCTTCATCCTGCCGTGGAACGATCAATACCTGATCGGCACTACCGATATCCGCTACACGGGTGATCTGGACGACATTCGCGTGAGCGACGAGGAGGTCGACTACCTGTTGTCTGAAACCAATCGTGTGTTCCCGGCTGCCGGGCTGTCGCGCACAGATATTCACTATGCTTACGCCGGAGTGCGGCCGCTGCCGTACCAGGACAAGGGCCCCGAATCGGCGATCACGCGGCGGCATATCATCAAGGTCGACCGCAAGGTCGGCAAAGGGCTGATATCGATTATCGGTGGCAAACTGACCACCTACCGCAGCCTCGCCGAGCAGGCCGTTGACAAGATCGCGAAACTGCAAAAGAGGAAGTTGCCGAAGTGCCGTACTCGCGACAACCTGCTGCCCGGCACCTGGGGCAGGGAGGTGGCGCTGGAACGGCTGCAGTCGCTCGGCGTATTGTCCGACGAGGGCGTCAGGCGGGTGCTGTCGATTTACGGTGGTCGGGCGACGGACATCTGCGAAATTTTCTCGAAAAATCCGTCACTTGCACATTCAATCGACAAACAGGGCAGGGTCCTGGCCGCCGAAATCGTGTTCGTATTGCGCGAGGAGTTCGCGAGAACGCTGGCCGACGTGGTGTTCCGCCGCACGATGGTCGGCCTCGATGCGGACCAGGGCAGACCGCTTTACGAAACCATCGCGGACATCGCGGCCAGCGAACGTGGATGGAGTGCCGAACAACGATCACAGCAACTGGATGACCTGCTCGCGTTCAGCGATTCCTGGCGGGTGAACTAGCGCGCACCCGGAAAATACCGCAATTCGATAAAGAGTTCGCGACCGCGTCCCGGGAAGTAGCGGTACTGCCCGAATGCATAGTCCGCGCGATCCGCGTACTCGGTATCGAACAGATTATTGAATCGCGCAGTGACCGCGAATGCCCGCGAAAGATCGATGCTCGCCCGCAGGTTCACGAGGTCGTGGCCCGGGTAAGTAAAGCGGTTTTCGGCTTCCAGGTAATACTCGCCTATCGTCGTCCACTGCAGCGCAAAACGCGCGCTGTTACCCGGTTCGAAGAACAGCTCGGCGCTGCCCAGCCAGCGCGGCGCGGTGTCGACATCATTACCTGATGTAAATGTCTCGCCTCGCGCAGCGACCGTGTCGAAATCGTACTCGTGGCGAGCGTAGCTGGCGTTGACCTCGAGTCGCAGTGACTCCAGCAACTGCCAATTGAAATCGAATTCGAGACCCGTGTGCTCGCTGCGACCGCTGCTGACGTTGAAACCCTCGGCATCGCGGAAGACGCTGTCGCGTTTCTTCATGTAGAAGAACGAGACATCGCTCGACCATTGATTCGCTCGCCTGCGAATACCGAATTCGATGCTGTCTATACGCTCGGAATCGAGATCGGCGACCTGCTGGCCGTTTTGAAGTCGATAGAGTTCTGTTGCCTGCGGTGCGCGGAATCCTCTCGCCAGTCTGCCAAACAGGCCTACGCTATCCGTCAGCTTGTATGTAAAAGAAAACTTGGGCGCGACGTTGGCGAAGTCGTCGCTGCGATTTGCCGGCCGCGTATAGAGGCAGCCACCGAAGCCGCAGGCTGTGCCATCGTCGCGCGTATTTCCGGTCAGCATGTTGTTGTCGTAATCGTAATGCAGGTATTCGAGCCGCAGGCCGGCGCCCAGTACAAAGCGTTCACCGAGTTCGAAATCGGCATGCACGTAAGGTGCGGCGGCAACGCTGACCACATCATAGTCATAGTGCTTGCCTTCCGGCCGGGTCTCCTCGAGGAAAGGCGACCCCTCGGTCAGGCCGAACTGGGTCTCCTCGAGATATATGTCGCTCCACTCGAGATCGAAACCAACGACGATTCGGCGATTGTCCCGTTCGAAGGATAATGCCGTCATCGCGCCGCCACCGACGTGACCGTTTTCCTCGAGCGGTTGACCCGGCAGGAAGTGCTGCAAGAAGCTCATATCCGAGTGGCGCAGGTACGGACGTACGTCGAGATCGTAGCCGGGGAACGACTTGTTCCAGATTGCATAGAGGCGCTGGCTCGAGGCCTCGCGAAATGCTTCGGGATTAGGATTGCTACGGTTGAGGTCGGGGTCCTTGTAGGCGTCTTCACCGTAAATGTAACCAGCCGTTTCCTGGTCGAGGTCAGTTGCCGCAAATGTGGTGACAAGGTCGGACGCCGGCAGCACCCAGTTGCGCTTCAGCAGCAACTTGCCCTGGCGATAGCCTGAGTCGTCGCGAAAACCGTCGTCATCGGCGTAGACGATGGCAGCGAGCCACGGCTTGTCCGACCCGGACACCAGTGAGGCGCGTATACGCAGGAATTCGTTGGATCCCGTTTCAAGCGCAACCATGTCCGTGTGCAGTGGATCAGCCGTCGGCGTCAGGACGTTGACGATGCCGTGCAGCGCATTGGAGCCGTAAAGCGCGCTGCCGGGCCCGCGAATCACCTCGATGCTCGCCGCCTGCTCGGTGTGCATTTCGAACATCTCGTTGACGTTGCAGAATCCGGCCGGGCGTATCGGGATCCCGTCTTCGAGAAACAGGAAGCTGCCGCAGGACCCCGGACCCGTAAGCACGGGCGAGCGAATGGCCGTCAGGTGCTCCTGGCCACTGCCACGACTCAGCCATACGCCCGGTACGCGTGTCATGAGTTCATGGATATGCTGGTGAGCGACCGCCGCAATTTCGTCTGCGCCGAGCAGTGCGATGTTACCGGCGTGATCCTGGCGCCTCTGCTCACGGCGCTGGCTCGTGACAACGATTTCTTCGATGCCGGCGTCCGCCGCGCCGGCTTCTCGCGCCGGTGCCTGAAAAGGCATAACGATAAGAGCTGCGAGCAGAATGGTGCGCGTCGTCCCTGGCTGGTTAATTTCGATCATCGCACCCTCTGTTGCGCGCCGTCATTATAATTGCCTTTCTTTGAATGTCTGCATCGACAAGAGT